>Ga0209314_10000034_pt1 | contig 53140 bp, 57 predicted proteins | sample I19B2metaG_FD_184146 | JGI IMG/M metagenome (GOLD analysis project Ga0209314, IMG submission 184146) | Lake sediment bacterial and archeal communities from Gulf of Boni, Indonesia to study Microbial Dark Matter (Phase II) - ​I19B2 metaG... | ecosystem: Environmental > Aquatic > Freshwater >... | reverse complement strand
CTTCGTTTCATCTCATTAACTAGAGTATAGTAGGCCTTCCCAGATAGGGTAGCGATAGCTACTTGTCCATCCATGCGCCAGACATCTCAGTTACTTAGACGAAACTATTAATCATAGAATGAATATTGGCTTTTTTGGTCGTGCATATTGGAGACTCATGCTATGGACATCATGTCGACAGGTTGCCATGCATTTGATCGAGTTGTTAGGGGTGGTTTTCCAGTTGGGCACGTGTCTCTTATTTATGGAGAGGCTGGCACTGGTAAAACAACAATAGCCATTCAATGTGCGGTCAACTGTGCTAGAAGGCGGTTCAAGACACTTTTTATAGACGCTGATAATACATTTCCGCCAGCCCGTCTGGCTCAAATTGCTCAATACGATCTCGATACAGTTTCCCCTCAAATTCTGGTTTTTACTCCACAAAAATTCAAAGAGCAAATACACCTAATTGAAAACCTAGATTCCTTCCTCACACCAAATGTTGCACTAATTGTAGTAGACACGATCACTTCGCTATATCGCGTAGAACTAGGTTCATCCGAAGAGATATTCGCATTGAACAGGGAGCTAAACCGTCAGCTTGCCTATCTAGTTGATATTGCTAAAGCCAAAAAAGTAGCAGTACTTCTCATCAGCCAAGTACATGGTGTTATGAGTGAAAGTACCGAGGTTGAACCTGTAGCTATGCGAATTCTAAATTTCCAGTCCAAAATAATTGTCAAGTTGAGAAAAACTTCAGTAGTAGGTGTTGTGGAAGCAATTTTAGAAAAGTTTTTAGATATGAAGCATCCGCAGACGAATTCTAAATTTAAGCTAACTGAGACGGGCATTCAAGATGTGAAGCGCTAGCTCTTAGATGAGGTTTGTTTGATGTACGTAGACATGTTCACTCTCGTATATGCTGTATACTATATTTTGCCAGCATACCTTGCAAATGCTCTGCCCACAATTTTAGGTGGTAAAACACCAATCGATCTTGGAAGGGGCTTTCTAGATGGGCGTCCAATTTTTGGTAAACATAAAACAATCCGAGGTCTTCTCGGTGGACTAGCTGTTGGAGTCATCACAGCATTTCTACAGAACTCATTGATTGTTGGTGGAGCTCTAACAATTGGAGCTCTTCTAGGTGATTTGGGAGGGGCATTCATTAAAAGAAGATTAGCCTTTTTACCTGGACAGCCATTCCCAATTCTTGATCAACTTGATTTTATAGTAGGTGCTTTTCTAGTGGTCTCAGTAGTGTCAATTCCAAACATAGGAACGGTCTTTTCTATAATTCTCATCACACCAATAGTTCACATGGTCGCCAACACTTTTGCGTATCTTCTGGGAATAAAGGAGACGCCGTGGTAGTTAGCCATAAATCTTTAGAGCCAACAGCGCCTCGCATCCGATAAACGCTATCAGGATCATGGCGATTCCTATCAAAAGCGAAATCCACGCCTGTCTTCGCCTGTACGCCTGCCTCGTACTTCTAAACAGTAGATAAAATCCGACTATACCTATTATGTAAAAGATCATCGAGTATACACTCTCAGATAACGTCTGCCCAGCTAAATTATATCTAATAAAGAATGCCCACTGTTGTTCTCCGGGGCCAGGCACGATCATCGGGATATTTCTTTCAACAAAGTCGTAAACCCCGCCACCAAACAGGAAGACCGTTACGATAACCAGTGTCGCAATCCAGATGTATTCCGGCGGTTTTAGGATGCGCAAGCGAGGGATATAGAAAAATCTAATTTTTCTAAAGGTCCATCTACGCTTAATCCAGCTATCTGTATTTCGGCTGGTCGTACGCGCTCCTCCTCTTTTGAAGATAGTCCACTATTTCTCTTACCCATAATCCAGTATTTGGATTTTTAGCAACTGCGTCCAAGTATTTTTCCCAAGAAATTTTTAAGGCCCTAGTCCACTGTTCATATCCCTGAATCACGTTTTGCTGGGTCTTCTTATGCGCTTCACAAAACTCATCCCCCTCTGTCTTTCTGCCGCAGACTAAGCACTTTCTCGCGTTTTTTCCTATGCTTCCCATCGCTCCTTCCTCTTCTCCTTCTCCTGTCTAGCAGGGCAGTCTGGGTTAAAGCATAAATTCCAAGGTCGGCGTCTGCCATAAATTTTTACAAGGACCATTGGCCACTGGCATCTAGGACAACTCTTCCTCAAGGGTTTAACAAGAGCTTTCTGGGGCAACGGGAACCCAGTTTTGCAGATCTTGTTAAAGTAGTTCGAGCATCCGATGAATTGTTTTCTCGTCTTTCTTGACCGCAGAATCAGAAGTTTTCCTGTTCTGCAAATCGGGCAACTACCAACGGTTATTTCTTGCATTCGCGCCCTTCTGATCGCTTCGCTTAGCTCTTCACCTATTTCCTTCTCTCTAGATTTGAATTCTTCAAGGATAGGCTTCAGTCTACTAATCGCATCGTCTAACACATTTTCCCGTTCTTCTTTACCAACCTCAATTTTTTCCATTCTCTCCTCAAGCTCACGGGTCAGATCCACTGAAACTATTTTTCCACAGTATTTTTCTAAGATGTCAGTCACATAGAACCCGAGGTCTGTGACAAGCATTCTCTCATCTTGAACATAATTCCTATTGTATAGGGTATCAATAATCTCAGCGCGGGTCGCCTTAGTTCCGATAGCTTGATCTTCCATTAACTTTAGTAAGCTACTTGGATTGTAACGAGGTGGGGGAGAGGTAAACCTATCCTCGCGAGCCACCTCTTTAAACAGGATTTTTTGACCCTTTTCAATGGAGGGTAGTACGACTTCGTCGCTCTTCACATAGGGCGCATAGCACTTCAACCAACCCTCCTTCAAAACTCTTCTGCCGTGGAGATAGAATGTGTAGCCATTAATGTTGAGAGTAATCTTCACTGTCTGCTTTAATGCAGGTTCTCCGAACACTGCAACAAACCGTCTTACAACTAGGTCGAAAATCTTTTGCTCACCTGCCTCCAATGGTTTTTCTGGCAAAGCGCCTGTGGGATAAATCGCTGGATGTGCAGGGTCTTCCTTTTCTCCTTCATTTGGTTTTAGCTCTCCTTTTGTAGCTAGCTCCGATATGAGAAGTTTGTATGTCTTATCTTGACTTAGTGAGGCAAAAATTTCATGATAGTTAATTACTGGTGGAAGTTTTTGGCTACTAGTCCTCGGGTATGAGATCAATGTTGCTAAATAAAGTCTTTCAGCTATGCCTAGGGTTCTACTTGGGATGAATCCGAATAGTCTATAGGACTCGGATTGTAGTCCGCTTATGTCGAAAGGTACTGGGGGCATTTGTCTAAACTCTTTGAACTCAATGTCTTTTACCTCCCCCATTTTTCCGTTGCATGCTTCTACTATTTTGTCAGCCTCAGCTTCTGTCTCAATTCTTTCCTTCTCGAATTGTACCTCATAACTTGTTCCATTGAGTTCAATAGATGCCTTTATAGTCCAAAATGGAATTGGGACATAACTTCTAATCTCCTTCTCCCTATCAACCAAGAACCGTAATGTTGGGCCTTGAACTCTTCCAGTACTCAATATGACGTATTTTTTACTCCAGTTCTTAGCGGCTAAGGTGAGTGCACGCGATAGGTTTATGCCATAAAGCCAGTCCACTTCATGTCTTGTCCTTCCAGCCGTAACCAGTGGAAAGTCTAGGTGAGGCATGAGGTCTTGGTATGCACGTTGAAGCTCCTTTTTTGTGAGTGTGGAGTATTTCATTCGTTTCGCATCATTCTCACGGTTGTCGCACGCGTATTTCAGAATCATGTAGCCAATTAAACTCCCTTCAATATCGTAGTCGCAGGCGTTAACGAATCCATTTGCGTTTTTATCTAACTCAGAGATTGTGTTGATCCATACTTCAATCTGCTTCGCGCCTCTCTCCGCCATGTGTCTTGGGGCCCATTTAAAGTTGAACACTGGATAATGATCGCGTTCGCCGCTTTCTTGGGTTATTGTATACAGGTGACCTAGTGCTGGGACGACAACAATCTTAGCGTTAGCTCTTTTCGCTTCGAAATATGGGACCTTCTTTTTCACTGTTTTCTTAGGTTTCCCATTGTCATCTAATGCCTGTGCGATCCGCAAGGCAGCGTCGGGTTTCTCTGCTATAATAAGCGTGTGAGAATCTTTTTCTTCCACACAGGTAACTCCTTCGGCTCATGGTTTAAAGAGGAAACTTAAAATGTTTGTGTATTATTCCCTCTTTGATGTCATTCGGAGCTTGTGTTATGCCACAACATATTGTATGCGAAAATTGTGGGGCAGTTTTGTATACAGGATTGGAGCTCAAGCCTCCTAGTGAGGTTATTCAGCAATACAATCATGTCTGCCCACGATGTGGCAAAAGACTATCGTTTGGACTTGAAAAAGTGAATATCGTGAAAGTCGAATAGCTTTCGAAAAGTCAACTTCATTTAACCATAACAATTCTTATTATTTCGCCTTCGAAATCCCACTCTCTCTCATAAGCTCCACTTGGTTTAGCGAATTTTCCAGGAGGCACTATTTGGAATTTCTTCGCTCTGACCTCTGTCATCACATAGTTCCGCATTTCATCTAGCAACTTAGCTGTTTCTTCCTCTTGTGGTTGGACAATCAATGTGACGTGTGCCTCGATTCTAAGTTTCATCTCTTTGCGCATGACTTGGGCTCTTCTTACAAGTTCTCTAGCAAGGGCTTCTGCCAACAATTCAGGGGTTCTAGTAGTGTTAATGTAAACCCTGCATTGTTTCGACTCAGCCATGACAATGTTGGTTGGCAGTTCTTCCTTAAATGAAACGTCATTAGACGTTAATTCAACATACGATCCATCCTTAAGCTTGAGTCTATAAACTTTTTTCTCAGCTATCTCCTCCATTACCTTCTGGGCATCAGAGACCTTCAGAAGCGTTTCCACTTCAGCAATCTTATCACGCAGCCGAGGACCAAGCGTAGCATAATTTAACTCAACTGCTGTTTTGGCAAATTCAGGCCTCTGTCTTGGTGATAGCACTCTTAATTCCTTGGAATTAATCTGCTCCCGCAAAACTTCTTTAAGTAGAACAGCCGCTTTTCTCGTCCTAGCATTCGATGGAATAAATACAACCTCTCTAACTGGCCATCTAAGTTTCAACCGCGCTTTCTGTCGAGCACTATAGGCAGTGGATATAAGCTCCTTTACAGTCTCCATGGCCGCCTCCAGATCTAGATCAGTCCATCTCAGGTTTGCCTTAGGCCAAGCGCAAAGGTGAACGCTCTCAGGTAAGCGGGGTTCAGCGTTCTTCACAGGTTCTCTATAGAGTTTTTCTACAATAAATGGAGTGAAGGGTGCCATAAGTACTAGCAGAGTTTTTAAAGCCTCGTAGAGACTTGCGTATGCTGCCAGTTTATCTGGATCTTCCTTCTCTATCCATGTTCTTCTTCGAATGAGTCTCACATACCAGCGACTCAGATCTTCAAGTATGAACGTGTTTAAGGCTCTTGCCGCTTCATGGAAGTGATAGTCCTCTAGGAAAGAAGTCGTGTTCTTTACTAAACTCTGAGTCCTACTTAGAATCCACCTGTCTTCTGGTCTCAGATGTTTCCGAAGCGAGTCCACGTTCCATTTTACAGGATCAAATTTATCCAGATTCATATACGTGCTTGCAAAATTATAAGTATTCCACAGAATGTTTAGTGAGGTCTGTGCTTTTTCTAGTTCATTCCACGAGAAGCTGAAATCGTCCCAAACCGTGTACTGAAGTTCATAGAACCGTAAAATATCACTACCATACTTTTTAATGACATCTTCAGGAGCTATGAAATTGCCCAATGACTTGCTCATTCTCTGCCCTTTTTCGTCAAGGACATGCCCATGCATCACCACGCATTTGTACGGCGATCGGTTAAAGGTTGCAATGCCTGCTCCTAGCTGGCTATAGAACCATCCCCGTGTCTGGTCATGGGCTTCGATGATGAAATCAGCTGGCCACCAGGTTTCAAATTCACTCTTAACAGTTGGATAACTAAGCGACGCCCAAGAAGCTGCACCTGAATCCATCCAAACATCAAGAACATCGGGGGTTCTCCGCATAGTCCCTCCGCAAGGACATTTTAACTGTACATGATCAACCCACGGTTTGTGTGGTTCAAATCGCTTCGGTATGGCGATGGCTCTCTGCTTTAATTCATTGAGCGAACCGAAAACTTCTTTGCGTCCACATTTTTCGCAGAGCCAAAATGGCAGAGGCACGCCCCAGTATCGCTGCCTAGAAATAACCCAGTCCCTCGCTCCAAGCAGCCAATCCTTGAAACGTCTTGTTCCTGCCCAATCAGGGACCCATCTAAGTTTTTTGTTTTCTTTCAGCATTTTATCTTTAAACTTAATGACCTTTATGAACCACTGTTCAGCGGCCCTTAGAAACAGAGGGGTCTTACATCTCCAGCAGTGTGGATATTTGTGGTCGACGACTCCTCCATAGAGTAATAGTCCTTTTTTTCGTAGATCTTCTATTACAAATTTGTTAGCTTCTTTGACGTACATGCCGCTGTATTTTCCAGCTTCAATTGTAAAGGTTCCAGTTTGATCTACTGGAGAAACTACTGGCAGCCCATATTGTAAGCCAACTTCAAAATCCTCTTCTCCGTGTCCCGGTGCACTATGTACGCAGCCCGTTCCCTCTTCAAGGGTTACATACGCTTTGCTTAAGACTACTCGATGCGCATTCTTAATTTTTGATTGGAGTGTGACTTCCTCTAGAAGGGCTGGTCTATAGCGAAGTCCTTCCAATTTTCTGCCTGGAAATGTCTCAAGAACTTTATAATCAAGTCCAATTTCACCAAAAACGGGACTGCATCTAGCTTCAGCTAAGATCAAAACCTCCCCTTCGACTTCGACACGCGCGTAGGTGTACTCCGGGTGCACCATGATGGCTACGTTGCTTGGTAATGTCCATGGGGTCGTCGTCCAGATTAGGATGTACTCGTTCTTCTTTCCAACAACTGGGAACTTCACATAGATCGAGGGATCCCGTACAAATCTGTACTCATCTGTTATTTCATAGCCTGCTAATGCTGTTTCACATCTAGGGCACCAATGCACAATCCTAAGACCTCTGTCTAAAAGTCCCCCCTCATCTACTTTCTTCAGCGTCCACCAGACCGATTCTATGTACTTGTCAAGATATGTCAAGTAGGGACTGTCCCAATCCATCCAGATGCCAAGCTCTTTGAAGATTGCTGTCTGAATTTTCTCAAATTTTACCGCGAATTTTTTACATTCCTTTATGAAACGCCCTACACCGATTTTTTCTTCGATCTCTTTCTTTGTTTTTACACCAAGCATCTCCTCAACCCTTACTTCGATCGGTAGCCCATGGCAATCGTATCCTGGCTGGTCACGGACATCGTAGCCCTGCATTCTTCGAAATCGAATTACAAGGTCTTTCATGACCTTATTCCAAGCAGTACCCACATGTGGTTGATTTGTAACGTAGGGGGGGCCATCTAAGAAATAGAATTTTCTACCCTTTCGTCTGTTTTTCTTAGCCTTTACGTATATCTTGTTCTTGTTCCACCATTGGGCTATGCTTTTCTCGATCTCTTTCGGGTTGTATGCTCCTGTGATTAAACCCACGTATCGCCTAGGCACTGGAGTTTTCCTCCACTAAAATAGTTGAACTGGCTCTTCTAAAGTTCGTAGGTACGCCACTCATCTTGCCTACTGAATTTGGCGGGTCATCCCAGCGTAAACTCCTTATAGACGATAGTAGAAGCATGGTTCCGTTATTTTAGTTTATTGAGCAGATAAGTTAACCACAAGCCAAATAAGACTTAAAGAAAATCTTGTTGACGCTGGAGGCACCATTAGAGTGGGGTTTTCGAATAAACTGAGGGGGAAGTTCAGCAAAGAAACGCTGAGTTCCATTTCTCAATCTTTGAAAGGTGCCTATCCAAGTCTTTCGCGGGGGGCTATGTTTCGATGCGCATGTGTTGCGCTCATAGCATCAATTGCATTTCTTGTCCGCATCCTACCGCTTCAGTGGGGGGCATACCTGTCTGAATTCGATCCATACTATCACTATCGGATCACAGAATATGTGGCCCAAAATTGGCAGTCGTGGTTTACTGAGTCGTTTTGGGAGTGGCATGACTACAAGAGCTGGTGGCCGGGTGGCCGAGACATATGGGGAACTACGCCGCCAGGGCTTCCCTTTAGCGGGGCAATCGTTTACCTTTTACTCAAACTCTTCGGTCTTCAGGTATCAGTTATGGACGTATGCATTTTCTTCCCGCCAGTAGTAGGCGCAATCACCTGTATCGCTCTTTATTTTCTAGGTAAAGATATCGGCGGGGCGGAGGTAGGGCTTCTAGGAGCTTTAATCTTATCTTTAAATGCTGCTTACATCGGGAGAACCTATCTAGGCTTCTACAAACATGAGACAGTAGGCATCCTCGCTCTTGTGCTGATAGCTCTATTCTTCTTACGCTCGATCGAACCGCAGAAACCTCTGTCTTCATGCATCTTATACTCGCTTGCAGCAGGATTTTCTCTGGGGTACATCGAAATTTCTTGGAGCGCTTTTTACTACGCAGTGGATCTGCTTGCGCTATTTGTCGTCGTCATGATTTTGTTGCGTAGGTATAATCTACGGCTTCTTCTATCGTACACGATAACCATGGGTCTCAGTCTGCTTATCGCAATACACGTGCCTCGTCCTGGATTCCATGTATTAACATCAATCGGAGTCCTGCCAGCGCTTGTCGCAATTTTCTTGCTATTCGTTTACGAGTTCCTAAGTCACATTAAGACTTTGAAGATGAAAATTGTAGCTGCATCATGCATGTTTTTATCGATTGCCGTTATCGTGCTCTTTATTATGCAAGTAGGAATTGTATCTCCGCTGATCCATAAACTCGTAACCGCTATCAATCCATTTGCCCGGCTTGAGATGCCTATAGTAGAATCTGTTGCAGAGCATCGTGCAGCCACATGGGCCGCCTTCTACTATGAATTCGGCTTTTTTATATTCCTGCTTCCAATAGGATTCTTTTTTGCTCTTAGGCGACCTACTGACAAGAACATATACCTCATTTTATTTGCAATTACCTCATTGTATTTCGCTGCATCCATGGTAAGGCTTACATTGATACTGGCCTCAGCGTTTGCTATACTCGTTGCCTTAGCCGTTGTCGAACTTATCAAACCATTCATGGACATTGCAAGAGGGAGTGCATTCTTCCCGAGAAGAAAGATGCGTTTTATCTCTGGTGTGGGCTCTGAGTTTGGAATAATTACTGTGATAATAGTTTTACTATTAATTGCCCCGTTGCACTCATTTTCTCCAATGAATCGAGGAGTTGATAGTGCAAATACTCCAGTAACGATCGCCTCTGCCACTATCCCTAGCAGACAAAACTTCGGAGACTGGCTTGAGGCATGCGCATGGATCCATGATAACACTCCTCAGAATGCGGTGATATGCTCATGGTGGGATTACGGGTACTATTTGACGGTGATAGGCAACAGGACAACATTGGCTGATAACTCAACTTGGAATACGACTCAAATCAAAAACATAGGTAGAATCTACATGTCAAATGAAACCCAAGCTATTCCTATGCTAAAACGCTATGGGGTAAACTATGTTGTAGTATTTACTACACTGAACTTTTTCCTAGGTGAGTCACCGGCCCGAAGAGCTCCACTTTTTTACGGGGAAGAAGTTAAATGGGAGTGGATGGCAAGAATTGCCGAGCTCTCTGAGGCTTCGCTCAGAGCTGAAAACCTTTCTAAGCAAATTGGGGTAGCTGACTATGGGCTCTATATCCCGAGGAACGACACAGTGCTTACGAAACTAATGTTGTATCCATTCCGTGAGCAAGTTGCATCATCGGGTGCCGCAGTACCTCTTCCAACTAACTTCAAATTAGTCTATGCTTCAACCCGTAACATGGTCCTAATTTACGAGGTAAAATACTAGGTGTTCAATGTCTAGCTAATATAGGTCATTTTCTCTTTCTCGGCTTTTTGATAGGCTTCCTCGTAAGACTTAAGCTTCTTCTCCACTGTCCGCAGTCTTTTCAGAACTTCCTTGGCTTTTTCAATTTCGCGGTCAAGATCACTCAGATCTAACTTGATGTTCAATATCAATAACAATGCTCTTAGTACGTTTTTCGCAGCTTTTGGATCGGGCATATACCCCACGGTTTCGCCTAAGAGGCAAGCGGCCTCGAGATGCTTAAACTTAGCCAGTCCTACGAGCAGACCGGCAGTTCCTACAATAGGGTTTCCAGCTGGACTAATTTTAACACCAGCGTCAACAAGTCTTTTTAAAAGTTCGGGTGATGTTGCCACACCTAAGACTCGCGGTTCAACCCCTTGACCTGGCGTACTGTAGCCACCTATTGTGAGGATAGTTTTAACATCATGATCTTCAGCAAACTCCAAGATCTTACTTGTTACATCATACTGGCCCTCGATTGTTTGCGCTTGGGTGTCTCCGGTTAAAAGAATGAGGTCATTGCCCTTGGGGGCGTTGTTTTTCCAGTAATAAAAGTCGCTCTTAAGAAGTTGCGCACTCCCCTTCTTATTGACAAGTACGTGATAAGGGAAAAATGGGGAATATAACCGGGCAAACAGTTTTGCTCTTAATTGCCTGATCAGATATCTTATAACAATTTTACCCACTAATCCCAGCCCCGGTAATCCTTCTATCAAAATTGGGTCCTTCAGTTTGATGTCAAGCTTCTTTCGGATCATGGTTTGTCTCATTTTGTGGGAGTCCTCCTCTTTAGCTCATATCTATATCTCCAATATTTGTCATCCATGGAAAATTTGGCTGGGTGGGCTATACTTACTCCACCACCACAGACGGGGCATCTGTGTTGGCTGAGTGTATAATGCCCATTTTTGCACTTTCTTAACATCCAGACCAAGCTACTCCCTCTTAAACGTACCTTTTCCGCCATTTTTCTCAACTGCTTGAACGGCGGTTTCTAAGACTCTTTGGAGCAGGTCTTCAGCCTCTTTATAGCTTCTAGCTTGGGCTTCAACGCTATATCTTGGTGCGGCAATAACAGAGATCTCCACCTCAGCGTCCTCTGGCTTCTTCATTTTTTTGGCGTTTAACAATGCTTCTTTAATGACTTCCACGCCATTGGGCCTAGTGCATGTTAATTCAAGAATCGCTCTAATCGTAACCTTAGGAATTTTAATTTTCATTTTGGCAACTTCTGCTAGTATTTTTGCTATTTTTCCTGGAACATCGGCCCTAGCTAGGGCTTCCGCGCCATGTTCTGAGCTCTCCTCCAAGCCCTCATACAATCCGCCATATACTTCTTCGATTTTAACGCCCACTTCTTCGTATAATTTCTCGGGGGGGGTGTGAAGTTTTTCAGCCGTTATCTTCAATATGAATTCTGCTTTTCGATCATGCTTCCATTTTAACAGTTTTTCTTTCTTTTCGGGTCCAGAAACACGTCTCAATGAGAGGTCTACATGCTTCTTCTCAGTGTCAACTCTGAGAACTTTCAAGACAACTTTTTGTCCCTCTCGCATGTGATCGCGGATGTTCTTGACCCATGTTGAAGAAACTTCAGAGATATGGACTAATCCTTCCTTGTCTCCATGCTCATCCAATGTTACGTAGACACCGTAAGGCATAACCGTTTTTACCGTGGCTATAACGAGGTCGCCTGGCTCGGGGAACTCTTCCTTTCCAGCGCTCATTGTCTCTCCCCAATCATGCCTTAAAATTAGACTATTCTAACTCGCTCAGGATTTCTCCCTTGATCTTTGCCTTTCCGCCGCTTGGTTCTGCCAGTAGCCCTCCACATACATTACACTTGACTGTTGTTGCAACATAGTTGAAAATTATCTGCTCATTTTCGCACTCGGGGCATTTCACCCGGATGAACCTGCTTCTAGGCTTTGGAATGAGTTTATCCCATTCTGACAACCGTCTTCACCTATACTTTAATTTCCATTTTCCGTAAGCGCAATCCAATCTTCTGTATAGTATACCCACATGTCTTACATGTTAGCTTTAATGTCTGTTTTTTAGTGGTTTTGGCGAATTTTTTCTGTTCAGGGGTTGTTTGTCCTCCATATCCATGTAGATCTCGGCGTCTATGATGTCTCTCCCCTGCTGCTAATGCCCTACGTTTCCCGGCTTTGTATAGCGAAACCGAATGCTCCGTGTGCTTCTTGCATTTTGGACAGTAGGTCCTAATCATTTTTGGAGCTTTCATTTTTCAGCTTCCACCTTCGTCACTATTCCTTGTTTCAATAGAGCTTCCACATTCTCAGATGGTAGTAACGCTAAATCCTCTTGCTTAAAAGGTCCATAACTCTTCATATCCGCACCCATAATGGGTGGAAGGGGTTGTAAGAAGCGGACTAATATCTTTTTTGGCTTTGCTATAACCTCGTTTGTTTGGGTTACTCTGCCTTCAAAAATTTTTTTTAACAGTTTTCCACGAGTATCGGTTGCGGAAGCTAAATTCTCAGATAAAGATTCTTCTTCTCTTGCACATACCTCTGTTGGAACTAAACCTCTCTCAGAAACTTCAGTCGCGATCTTTGTATGCCTTAGTTGAAGCAACTCTGTTGCTAAACGTTTTACATTAGCGTGCTCTGCTACTAGAAGTTTCGCCCTTATCGATTTCTCATCGATCATGCGCTGCTCCTCCTTCAGAATTTTAATATACTCTGCTAGGCGTTCGTAGAAGTCCTTTGACAGTTTTTGTAGCTGGGCGCTTTCCTTCTCACGCTTCCACGCCTGATACAACTCATCATAGTTCACAGCTTTTTCCACCAAGTTCTTTAGCTAACATGGAGAGGCAACCTTCTTACATAATAAACTCATCGCAGCCGCCGTTGGCAATTCAACCTTCTCATCCCTATAGGGTCCGTAAGTTTGTTCTCCAAGCCTAAACGCTGGGGCTTCTGTAATGCGGATGGACATTGTTCCTTTAGCGAAAGCTATAGCCTCCTTGAGTGGATCGAATGCCTCAAGTTCTCCAGTTTCTATAGTGACAACTTTCAATCCAGTTTTTCCATGGATTGTCGCTGGTAATCGTATTAGGCGGTGAAGATCTGTGGTGACCACTGTGTCGATGCTTGCTGCCTGGCTACTAATTGCACACTCAGCAATTTTCATCCAGGTGGCTACTCCGACTCCTGCTACGCTCCAGGGGGCTTTTGTATGCCTTGCCTTTAGAAGCGCCGTAGCTTCTCTCTTACTTATTCCAATTTTTTTCAGCTGCTCAGGATTAGCTGCGGCTAAGAAATCATAAACCCCTCTGGCCAGACGTCCTCTCCAGCCAGGATCATGAAGATCTGGTCCTATGTCCACTTCGCTGATTTGTCTAATGCCTTGATATTTCGCGTCAACTCCTGTACCACGAATATAGTCTACAATTTCCTTCCGAGCTTGTTGATCAAGGCTATGCACTTTCTTATCTTCGATGTGAACGTGATATCCTCTATGTCCTGAGAAACAGACTGCCAAATTTTTGTCAATAAATCCGAAGTCGCTTGTTAGCATGTCGATGAGTTTTATTGTTTCTGATTTTGCTGCTTCTAAACACTTTTCGCATAGCCATGTCTCTTCTTCAAATTTCTGGGAACCACATTTTGGGCAGTTCTCTGGTGTTTGTCCAGTTCTCTTCTCTCCGCATTTTAGGCAGGTCCATTTGTCATGCTCGTTTTTGCAGGGGGTTTCTATGTGGTCGGCGTCTACGTCAAAAATTAAGTCAGCACCAAGCCAACCTTTGGCTTCCATGCTTTCCTCGGGGTTTTCGTAGTATGCGGACGAGTGGTAAACATCTGATGGTGCCGTGGTCTCGAGGAAACGCCGTAAATCTTCTATCCTTCTGAAGCCTTTATGGCGGATCATCATTTTTTCCTTGAAGGTTAGGAAGCCGAATTCTCTTTTTTCCATTGATGTGGGCGGTTGGATTTCGTTGGAGTGCTCATGATAGTACTCGGCGAACTTTCTTTTGACGAAGTCCTCTGTCTCCATCTTGGTCACCCTTTTTTTGGGGGTTTACCAGTTTTTAGCACCCTAAACTTTCGTCTATAATAGCTCATGGGATGTCTTACTTTTTTGCAGAGGTCGTCCATGGAAATACAGAATCCATGGGTGCGTAGGGTGCTACAGTTTGGTGGAGTATACTTGGTTCTTGATCCTCTTGTACCAGCGATATGCTCAACTTGATATCGTGTCATCTCGGAGTCGAAATCGGCTAGCTGCGAAAACAGTTTCACTACTTCCTCTGGGCTCATGCCAGTATTCAGTAAGAATGATGTTAACGTGAATCTTCCCAAGTGGGGGACATTTTGTCCACTGAAAACAGCGTCATACAATTTTTTGATGCACGGCGGAAAAGCCATCACCATGAAGCCTATCGGAGCTTCCTCGATAGCAATCTCACCTTTCCTTTGAGCTAGCAGTATTTTCAAAGGCTCGATCCTTTGGACAATCGGTGCTGGTAATTCAACTTCAAGGCGTCCTTCAAGCCTGTTTTCAATTCTTCTGCGGATCTCTTCTTGGAGCAGTCTAGCGGCGTCTCCAGTTGTTAGGTAAACCCGGCCGTCTAAGACCAGTCTGTTTACAAGTTTCCATTTATCCCCACTGACTCCAGCTGCATTCCTCAAGTAATCCGTGAAGTATAGTGAAAAATCATACTCAGTATCCCCTAATTTCTCTCTGGTGCTCTGGATGTCCCATTTAAATGTGCCAACCGCGATGTCCATCAAATGTTCCTTGGATTTGCGGGGTAACTCGCCCAGTAGCAGCTTATGGGCGCGTTTTGCTTCGGCTAGAGCGTATCGCCTTTTAAGAAAAGGATCGTTCACCTGCATTACGATCATTACGGCTGCTGGATAGGAAAGGATTTCAACCATATCATCTGCCGATTCACTGTGAATTTCCTCCTCAATGGCTTCTTCAACTCGTTTCACTGCGGCATCTACAATTTTTGAGTAGTCTCTAGCAAGTTCTTCAATTTCGATTTCCTTCTCTTTCACGTATCGGCTAGCTTCCTTTGTAAAAGGGAACTTGGCTAAGTCGCTAGTATCTAACATAGTTCTTTCTTACAATAGAGTGAGGAAGTGTGATAAATGAATCTATCCAATTTTTGTAGCTGAGGCTAAGCCTCGCTTTCAATCCTTGGAGCCAGATAGTAGGTGAGCTTTCCGCCTTGTGGTAGCTCGAAATCTAGTCTGACTGGCATGTTTGTTGAGAACTCCAGCGTGGCAATGTCCGAGGTTGTTGAGGCTGACTTAATTATTTCTGCTAAATAGCTGAGGCTAAATGTTGCCTTCGACTCCTCTTTAACTTCTAATCCAAGAAGCACTTCACTTTCTTTTTCTAACTCTATTTTCGCGCTTCCGACGTCGCCCGTAGCTATCATCACAAACTTGTCAGGGCTTGCTTCAAGTCTTACATGGTCGCTGACAGTGGAGGCATCATCCATACTTTGTCTCAAAGCTGCCGTAGTGAGTTTTGCCTTTGCATTAAATACAATCTTAGGAATCGGAGCCTCTTCTCCAGCTGCCTCTAGTGTAGTCATGCTGAATGTTCTTGTATATTTTCCCCTTAGTTTGATGTTTAATTTCTTAGTCTGCTCGTCTAGAGAAATTTCAACTGACTCGTTAGTGCCAGCTCCGCGTAGAAGTTTCTGCATCTCGCTTAAGTTGACACAGATTTTTGTGGGTTGGTCGCACGTATACCCTTCAAACACACTCCTCGGCCATTCAAAGTCAACCATAGCCACATGCGATGGATCCATAGCCCTCAGCGTTATGCCCTCGGGGCTTGCGTTAAAAGTAGCCTCATCAATCAGGGTTGATATCGCCGACATCAGGTCTCTAAATAATTTGGCGTCAGCCATCTTTACATTAAACAATTTCAAACCTCCACAAGTAATCTGCTAGTTTTCCTTTTAACTTAACCTATCTTAACACTAAAATAGTTAACTTAGGAGATGAGCTAGAATTTAGCTGTACTCTCTCCAAGTATAGCCGCATTTTACACATCTGAAAAACTGAGTTGGGCTCTCATCACTGCCCCTTGTTTGCGTGATCCACCAGTAGGCTTCCGCATTCCCACACTTGGGGCATTCTGCCTTGGTTTTAGGCATCGTATGGAATTTTTGCGCCTCTTTTCCAATTACTGCGATCTGTTTTTTAGGAACCTGCTCGGGCACACGTAATGCGGTTACAATTTTATCTTTTGTAGGCTTCTCATAGCCACATTTTGTGCATGCCAGTAGAATTCTGAGTTTTCTCTTGCCCTTTTGGGTTGGTACAAGTCTATTTCCACATTTTGGGCAGAATTCCATTAATTAGACACCGTTGCTGAGTTTTCCTAATCTAACCTTCTTTTAAACTTTTTTGTGAAGCGCTACGATTTTTATATTAGTCCAGAGGCTATTAGGTGGGCCACTCGCAACGCCTCTGGGAGGCTGCTTCTCGTAGAAGTCATCTTTACGATTTTCTCAGCATCCTGTCTCAGGATTCCAGATATTTGCATGGAAAGAAACTCCGCGTCATCCTTTGTCTTTAATGTGAATATATCACCAGCTGCCTTGACAGCTCTCCATCTTTCTCTCCAGTTTGGTAGTTTTTTAAGAGCTGCTTTGATCTCATTCATATTGGGCCCTTCTTTGGTGAGAGCAATTACTGGTAGCTTGGTGTCCTTAAAAAGCCTCTTAATATCTACCACATTAAACCCTGCGAAGGTTATGCCATTCAACATAACTACCCGCAACTGATGGTAATGGGGCGAGTTGGTAATCATTGTTGTAATTCTTTCTGTAGAATCAAGACCATCTATCTGTATGCTCGTCTTCATTACTCCATCCAACCAGTAACCTCCTCTATAGACTACTCCAATCACATCGACTAAACCCTTTGAACGGGGGGTGAAGGGGCGATCGTCGATTCCTAATACGCGAATTTCGGTTTTAATTTCCCTAAATTTTACTTCATTTGACATTAAACTGTGCTCCAAGTCGCTTACTAATCTCCGTCAAGAGGCTGGTAAAAGCCTCTACTGGATCTTCGACCTGCTTTTTGAGTATGTTAATACAGTCTTCCTCGGAGATCGAGCCACTGGCCCACCCATATATAATCAACGCTTCAGCAGCATTTCCCAGCTCATAGCGGTTCATTCTACCTGGCAGTATGTCTCTAAGTCCAGTTCTTCTCAATGCCTCTGCTAATGTATCACTACGTACTCTTAGACCTGAAAGCTCTCTGAATTTTGCTGAGTAAGCCAGAGAGTAAATGAAGTTCACATAGGTGTCGCCAAGTCTAGCCCATTTCTTGTTCAACAATATATCGCGTAGGCTTTGAGTGGGGCTACTCTCTACGAGAATTTTTTTCAATCGAATTAAGGTGGACATATCTCGTGCCCTAGGCTTTTACGCCACTCTTCCAAGCCTTTTCAAAAGTTTCTCGGAATTCTGCGCTTTCTAGACCAAGCTTTTTCGCCGCTTTAATAAGTACCTTTTCAGGGTTTCCACCCTCTTTTACTCTAACATAAACTATCGGTTGAGCAACCAAAGGATGAGGCAACTCGTATCCTGCGAATTCAACTGAGCGGTCTTCTAGAAGAGCCTTTTGCAGTGCGTTACAGAATGTATGTCCTTCTCCCTCGACCTCGATCCTTAACTCATTCCTTGTCTTTTTTAATACATTGATCCTCATAGAATCTTTCTCCAAAGATTCTAAATTTCAGCTTCACCATAATCTGGAGCCAACTTCCTCTCCTCTAAATTTTTACAAACTTCACACTGAAGTAACCGTCCCTTTTTTAAAAGCACATTCCCACATCGTGAACAGAAGGCGTACAAAACTCCAAGATGCCCATCAACTGTGGAAAGTTGATATGCGAAATTTTTATCACTAGCGACTCTGGCTCGGATAATATCTCCTGCTTTACACGCATCAAACATTGATCTAACGTAGTTCGAACTTACTGAAGACACATGTAAGCTTCCTGTAAATGGTTTTGAGGTTATTGTTGTCTTGTTTATTTTAAAAATCTGTACTATGGCCATCTTTTCTTGAACGGATGAAACTTCACCTATTACTGTGCCCCCTTCACATGGCACAACTGGTAAGTGGACGTCTGGATATATCGCCACAGTTCTCTTAGCCGTATCTATTGCCACTCGACCCGTGATTGATGAGTGAATTATGCCATCGTTTCTTACATATGTTCCAGGTCCTGAAATGAGCTCCTCAATCACCGCTAACCTATCTCCAGGCACTACAAATTGCCCACTTTTTCCAAGATCTTTCCTCGGCATTTTACTTCCTCTTTACAATTCGATAGAGATCGACATCAACTGAATACTTTGTCTTTCTATGAAAGGCAAACATCGGCGGGATAACCAGCTTCATCTGAAATATCCCAGCAACGCTTCCTCCACATCTTTCGACGAATCTCTTTATAAACTCTCTATTTGTGGCTCCACCTTTGTGTATGGAATAAGCAACTTCGCTTAATTCCAAGGCTTTCTTGATGAACCTTCGGTCAGCCGTCCTTTGCCTAACTCCAAACGGTGGATTCTGAATCACAGTATCACAGGAACCACATATGGCATCGATGTCGCCAACGATCCATGCACTAACATTGTGTACGCCCGCCATCTCTGCGTTTTTCTTTGCCACTTCGACTGCGAGAGCATCCACATCAACTCCCACGATCTCCTTTGCCTCAAGGATCGCGGCTCCTATTCCCAGCCGCCCGGTCCCGCATCCAAGATCAAAGACAGTCTTACCGACAATGTCCCTATACATATATGCGGCCAAGTAAAGAATCTCTGAGGCAACCTCCGATGGAATCGTATACTGTTCAAGGTAAGCCTTCGGCGACGGATGTGGCTTTAACTCAGACAATATAATTTCAAGTCTATGTTTTTGGAGCATTTTCCTTTGCATATGCTTCCCAAGGCATCCTACCTAACATTATAAGCGTCTCATCGGATGTTAAGACTGGCTTCTTTACCTGGATTGCGTCATCAATGGCTACTCTTGGACAAGCCGTATTAACGAAGGCATCGATCTCGCTGAATGCCAACAATTTTTCAGGAGTAATTTCTCGCATACAGATAAGAAGAGCTCTTTTTCCTCTTGTTTGTAATTCACGTTTAACTTTTGCAACCAACTGCAGGTTTGTTTGACCCGGTTTCAAACCTATGATGATGCCAAACCTTTGTGCCTTTTTTGCTTTGCAGATAGTTGCCCAACGCTGTCTTAGTACTTTACGTTTTAAGTTTTCAATTTCTCTGGCTTCGTTTAGGTATGGATCCGCCACGACAACTCTCTTCCCAGTAGCTAGGGCTATACCTAATGCGTGAAAATTTCCTCCGCCTACGAATAAGAAGCCATCAGCTTCATTTGCAATCGAGTTTACAGCGGTGAAATCGCAGCCAAGAACTTGACCATCATACTTTATGTTTCCTCGAGCCTTCCCAATCAAAACAATTTTTCCCTCATCTTTTAGAATTCTCTTAACATTTTCAAGCTCGTGAATATGTTGGATCGTAGTGGCGACACCTATTCGTCTTAAGTTAGCGAGGAATGGTAGGGCTTTTTTTATTGCTTTTGTCATGTCTTCCTTTACCCTAGCCTCTAGGTAGACTGTTGGAATTTTTGCTGGAAAGACAGAAGGAGTGTGTCCATAATGTACTATCAAATCTGCCCTCATCTGCTCTGCATCGCTAAAAGCCACATCGCAAGCCCCATAGCACGGATCGGCTGACACCACAACCTCTACACCAGCCTTATTTTCAAGAAAACGAGCTAACCGAAATCCCTCTTGTTTTAATCCATCTGGGAGTTGAATTAGGACCCGATGAGCACGACGATCTACGACTTCTCTAACTAACCTCTTCTCTTCTAGATCGTACAAAATCCGTCAAGCCACCAAGGGGGTTAGGCGGCGATTTTTTTAACTTCAATTTTGCAGGGAGTTGGAAGCTTACTAAATCCCTGCATAAGTGCTTCCTTAGCCGCTTCAACAGCGTCCGCATTGATCTCTGCGGTCATAATTGGCTGATTAATTCTAACTCTAGCCGCAGTACCAATTGGAACTCCAAACGACTTCCTCATTCCCTCTTGGATCCGGTCAGCTCCTGCGAAAGCCATCATCTTATTTTCTCTTAGTACCTGATGAGGGTACACTTTGACTCTCAAGCGATATCCTGTTTCCCCAAGTTTATCGAAAAGTACCTTGTTAACTGCAACGCGAGCTGCCTCTAATGCGTTATGGCGAATTTGGACATCTCTGAGGGCGGTCATTGAGACCTTGTAATCAAACTTTCCTTTCAGGTTTCCCATGGTATGCTTGCTTAGTCGAGGTGGAGGGACTCCATGAATATACTCTCTCCTAGTATATGCTGAGCCTTTAATGCGACGGTATTCACTGCCCTTCATAATGGTAAACCTCCACTACACTTCGCCAACATACGTCTTATTAGCGTTATTTAAACTTTGATTGAGCTGCAGGCGGCAGTTTTTTATTGAGTGAGGCGTTTATAAAATTTAGAATCTGTAACAACTCATGCTAAATATGGTGTAATCTGTTGGGTCTATTTGTTAAATGGTTCGACGAAATCACCAAGGCAGATATAGCGATAGCTGGGGGGAAAGGTGCAAACCTAGGCGAAATGCTACGGGCAGGCATATCGGTTCCACTAGGATTTGCCGTTACCGCAGAAGCCTACAAGGAATTTATCAATTCCTCTGGTCTCGCCAACAAAATCAACACTACCTTGGCAAAAGTTAATGTGGACAATGCGAAAGAACTGGAGAGAACGGCGGAGGATATCCAGAAACTAATTCTTAAACAAAAGGTTCCTACTGCTATCCAAAAAGAAATTGAGACGGGCTACAAGGATCTGTGCAAAAAACTTGGAGAGGCGGTTCCAGTAGCCGTTAGGTCTTCGGCGACAGCAGAAGATATGCCGGAGGCCTCCTTTGCAGGTCAGCAGTCCACATTCCTGAATATCTCAGGCGCTAGTTCTGTGGTAGAACATGTTCACAAATGCTGGGCGTCGCTTTTTACTCCTAGGGCAATCTTCTATAGAGAGAAAAATAACATTGACCATTCAAAAGTATTCATGTCTGTTGCAGTTCAGTTAATGGTTCAAGCAGAAGCTTCTGGGGTGATTTTCACCGTTCATCCAACTACCAGTGAAAGGGATAAAATTGTCATCGAGTCAAGTTGGGGGCTTGGTGAGAGCATAGTTTCAGGGGATGTCACACCTGACAGATTTGTTATCGATAAAAAAAATTTCAAGATTCTTGAAAAGCAGATCTCAGATAAGAAAGATAGCATTCGGATTAGAGATGTCAAAACTGGGAAGACTATAAAGGTCCCAGCGCCGAAAGATAAGGTTTCAGCACAATCGTTACCAGACGACCTAGTAGTCGAAGTTGCTAAAACTGGAAAGCTGATCGAAGACCACTACAAGTTTCCACAGGACATCGAATGGGCTATCGAAAAAGGTAAGATCCATATACTCCAATCACGACCAGTAACCGCCTTCTTCGGCGAAGCTAAACCATCTGCGCCAATTCCTAAGACCGAGGAAAAGACGGTAGAAGAAATATTAGTGAGAGGACTGGGTGCTAGTCCAGGAATAGGTATAGGCCCAGTTAATGTTGTGATGGATGTCAAATTCATAGACAAAGTACGCCAAAAAGATGTTCTCGTAACCAAAATGACCAACCCTGACTGGGTGCCTGCTATGCGAAAGGCATCAGCCATAGTGACTGATGACGGCGGCATGACATGTCATGCCGCTATTGTGTCTAGAGAAATGGGTATTCCATGTATTGTTGGAGCGAGAGTCGCCACAGCCACCTTAAGCAAATACCAAGGTGAAACTATCACGGTTGACGGCAGTCACGGAGTTGTGTTCAAAGGCGTCCGTAAAGTTGAGGAGGCAGTAGTTGCTCCAACTACAACGGTCGCTTCAACCGCAGCAATAGCACACCTACCAGTAACGGCTACAAAAGTCTATGTAAACTTATCAATTCCCGAACTCGCGGAAAAAGTATTCAAAGAAACCCATCCAGATGGCGTTGGCCTGCTAAGAGCCGAACACATGCTGCTCGGAATAGGTAAACACCCAAGAAGACTAATCGAAGAAGGCGGAGGACAAAAGATGATCGACGCTTTCGCGGAGGGGGTTCGAAAAGTCGCTGAGCCTTTTTATCCAAAACCAATCGTCTATCGGTTCCTCGATTTCAAGCCAGACGAATTTCTTGGTCTTGAGGGCGGAGAAATCGAGAAAGAATTGGGACATGTAGGACCAAACCCACTAATCGGTTATAGAGGGGCCTTCAGATACAGAAAAGAACCGGAGATCTTCAGGCTAGAGTGCCGCGCTATCAGAAAAGTTCGAGATGAGTATGGCTTAAAGAATGTGTGGGTAATGGTTCCCTTTGTCAGGAACTTGTTAGATCTAACCGACACTAAGAAGATTATGGAAGAGGAAGGACTCAGACGCGGCTCCGACTTTAAACTTTGGATAATGGTAGAAGTTCCAAACACTGTCTTCTTAATCGATAAATTCATAGAAGCAGGGATTGATGGCATCTCATTTGGAACAAACGATTTGACGATGTTGATACTTGGAATTGATCGTGACGATGCCAGCATCGCTGAAATTTACGATGAGAGAGACCCAGGGGTTTTACGCGCATTAGCTCATACAATTAAAATGTGCAACGAGCATGGGGTAACCACCTCTATCTGTGGACAGGCGCCATCCGTTTACCCTGAATACTGCGAGTTTCTAGTGCGGCAAGGCGCAACAAGTGTAAGTGTTAACCCCGACGCTGTAATCACTACGAGGAAGATGATAGCATCCATTGAGCAGAAGATTCTTCTTGAAGGAATGACGCGGAGTAAGCGAGCAGAGAAGAAACCATGGAAACTCGAGTGGGAATCTGAGGAAAAATAAGCAGAATCGTTATTTTTCACTCAGTTTTTCATGAATCGCGTTTGATAGAGCGCCAAGGTCTTCGGGAGCTAGCTGTTCTACTCTGCTTTCAAGAAATGGAAGCGTGGCAATGAACTCCTTGCTACCCATCTTTGGGATGGCAATTTCACGGCAAAATACTCTAAGTGCTTTTCTGACCTTTCTACTGCGCTGCGTAAACAATGTGCGGACCACGTCTGAGAAAAGCTTCGCATCAAGAACCTCAAATGGGGGCTCTCTAGGTTTAAAGCGCACAATATAAGAGGATACTTTTGGCTTTGGGTAGAACGCACTCTCTGGCAAACAATCAAGCAACTCCATGTCTGCGTAATAGTAGACCATCACAGTCAATCTGCCATAATCTTCGGTTCCCTTTTGAGCAACAAGGCGCTTTGCAAACTCCTCTTGGAACGTTAAAATTCCAACATCAAATCTCTTCTCCAACAATCTGAATATGAGCGGTGAGGAGATTGCGTATGGTGGATTTGAAACAACCTTATTGAACTCTGGAATCTTTATTTTAAGAAAGTCTCCATGGATGGTTTCAACGTTTTCAAGAGTGCTAATGCGTTCATTTAAGATTCCAAAGAGCTTTGGGTCTTTTTCAATGGCGATAACCTTTCTAGTCTTCTCTGCAAGGATCTCTGTCAGGAAGCCAAGCCCTGCACCGATCTCGAGTATGGAGTCGCTTTGTTTTAGCTCCGCATACTTGCCCATCTTCATTAACGATGCATCATCAACCATGAAGCTTTGTCCGAGTCTTTTTCGGGGTCTAATATTGTATTGATGGAGAAGTCTCTTTGTTTCGTCTAGAATCTTCATTCTTAACCACGTTTCAAAACTATGGTATGCGGGTGAAGATGCGGTACTTGGTCTCTCCCATTAGTTCTTCTAAAATTCTTTTTGTAATGAGTTTCGCTGGGTCTGGGATTTCAGTACGTGTCTGGAGGTCCGTAAAACTCTCAAACGGTTTCTTTTCCCGCTGATTTAAGATCTGCCACATATACTTCTTTCCTATTCCAGGGATGAGTTCTAGTGCATGCATCCTAGGGGTTACAGCTTGTGAATTGTTGAAAAAATCTACGGCCCTCTTTTCTTGGGTTTTAACCATCTCCTCGATTATTATGGGTAGCTCGCTTTTTGCTGCTGAAGTTAGCTCATCGTAACTTACACGCCCTTTTATATTTTCGATTTTCTCTCTGGAATCTTTTCCAACATAAACTCGTTCATGCGATGTGAATGTTGCACCCACTCTTACAACAGCTTCAAGTAGAGTGAAATATGCTTCCCCGACTACTTGGACTATGGGCTCAGCTTTAAATGCCTGTCTCCCACTGCTTGGGCGGCCCTGTGGAAGGTAGTCTAGCACGTAGGCGTACTCTTCATACTTTTTCTTTTCCATGGTTTCCCTCACTTATCGCTTAGATAACGCCTAGAAATTATCTATTTTCTAAACTCGTCAAGAACCTTTAACATAGCTTCCAGTTGAGTAGTTCCTATAATTCTCCGTCTCGCCGTAGCAAAGAACGGTCGTAGTTCCTCAATACTTTTCGGCATAGAATTAACTATTTGAACTGCTTCAACTTTGTCGATACCGAATTTCTCAGTGAGCGTGCTGATAAGCTCCTCCGCCTTCTTATTATCGATCTTCGAAAACTTCTTTACATAGTCTAAGGTTATACGTTGGAACTGATCTAGCTGATCCTCTCCTCTCTCTTCTAGAATCTTCTTAACCTCAGCTATTGTGATAGGCTTCTCTGACAAGATTTTCTTCGGCATGCTGGATCCCCTGCTTAATCATATGGTCTAAGGTGTTCAGGACGCGAGATTACTGTCTTCCTCTTTCCTCCCTCTTGTACTGCAACGCAATAAGAACGTCCCCTCTTCTCAGTTATAACTCCCACTTTTCCATGAAATCGGCGGTGCGGCATTCCTTTATGGGTGCTTGAATTAATTAGGAGTACTACTCTGTCTCCTGGGTTGTATGCTTGGAGCAAACTGCTTAACGCTTGTGTCCCCCCCTCCCTGGAAGGCTTCTTAAGAAGTGCCCTAGTCTTAGCACGGTATCCCTTTGATTTTCCCATAAAACTCCTCCAAAACAAACCCTTAGCTAACGAGCTTCAAGTTTTTTGGCTTGCCCTTTATATGTACTTTTCTAAGTAAATCCACGCATCATTTTGCCAAAGATAGGAGATCGCTGCCGCATAATCTTCTTCATAATCTTCTTCATGGCGAAAAATTGATTGGTAAGTTCTTTCACATCCCGCTCATTAACTCCTGCGCCACGGGCTATCCGACGGATCCTTGAAGAATTGAGTAGTTGAGGGTTTTCCCGCTCCTCCCTAGTCATAGACTGGATGATAAACCGCCATCTCCGCATTTTCTCCTCAGCTACATCTATTTTATCGTCAGGCAGATTATAGCTAAATCCTGGAACCATTTTCATAATACGTTTTAGAGATCCCATCTTTTGCATAGCTTCAAACTGCTCATACATGTCCTCTAACGAGAATTTTCCACTCATCATTGCCCGAGCCTTCTTCTCAGGAACTTTAACTTCAGCTTCTTTGACTTTTTCAATTAGGCTCGCTAAATCACCCATCCCTAAGAGCCTTCCTACAAACCGCGGAGGATCAAAGAGCTCAATATTGTCAATTTTTTCCCCAGTTCCGATGAATTTGATCGGCGCCCCGGTCGCCGCTACAGCCGAGAGGGCGCCGCCTCCCCTAGCTGATCCATCAAGTTTGGCGACAAAAATTGAACCAATATTAGTAGCTTCATTAAACGCCTTGGCCTGCGCAAAAGCCTGTTGACCGATCGTCCCATCAATTACTAGGGTTACTTCATCCGGCTCCACTTTTTTTATCAGTTGCTTCATCTCTTCAATCAAGCTTTTCTCGTCTTTATGTCTGCCAGCAGTGTCAATAACAATCAAGTCATATTTCTCGGATCTAAACTCCTCAACACCTTGTAAGGCTACCTCCACGGAATCTTTCTCTTTTTCTTTTCCATAAACCGAAACTCCAACAGAGCTTGCTAGCTGTCTTAGTTGAGCATAAGCCCCCGGTCTGTAGGTATCGGCGCAGACAAGCGCTGCCTTCAATCCTCTTTTTTTGAAAAACCTAGCTAATTTGGCCGCACTCGTAGTTTTTCCCGAGCCCTGTATACCAACGAGCATCAAAACATTGGTTTTTCCAGTCTCAATAGGTAGGGCTGCAGGTTTCTCTCCAAGAAACCGCGTTAACTCTTCATAAACAACTTTTACGACATGGTCGCATCTTGAAATACCTGATGGCAGTTTTTCTTCTAAGGCACGGCTTTCAATGTTCTTTGACAGCTCTAATACTAGGTGAACATTAACATCAGCCTGTAATAGTGCTCGCTGGATGTCTTTGACGAGTTCCTTAACAACCTTCTCATCTACGACAGGAGCTCGTATAATCTTCCGTAACGCCTCGTAAAGCGATGAGCCAAGTTTATCAATAGCCACAGGATTCGACTTCCTTTACTAACCACTTCCAAGAGTGGGTTCTCTCTCTTAAACATTGATTGCTTTATGACAAACTTTTTTGCTAAGAGCCATTTTTAAATTAATTAGTAATCATGGAAAGAGGAATTGCACACATGTCGAGCATAATCAAAATCATCGAAGAAAAGCCAATTCCCAGTCAGCCGATAGTCATCAATGGTCTGCCTGATGTTGGATTGGTAGGCGTGATAGCTGTTTCAGAAATGATCTCCTCGCTTAACATGGAGGAAGTAGCCAAAGTTGAGTCAGAGCTTCTTCCACCAATAATTGTTCTGCATAAAGGATTGCCCTATGCGCCTATCCGATTTTTTAATAAAAATAACCTCATGGCATTAGTTTCAGAAATAGCACTACCGAGCCTATCCGTTTTTCCAATGGCAAGCGAAATTGTAAACTGGGCTCGTCAGAAAAAGGCGAAGCTGATGATTTCGCTGGGTGGAATAGCCGAGCCAAATAGACAAAACATAGAAAGCCCCAAAGTCTTCGGGGCGGCTTCGACCCCTACTACACTAAAAAATCTCGAAGACCACGGAATAGAGATCCTAGGCGAAGGATACCTAGTAGGCGCTTACGCACTTATACTGAAAAATTGCGCCGAAATGAAAATAGATTCTATCGCACTACTTGCACAATCCTTCTATAACTATCCAGATCCAGAAGCCGCAGCCGCCGTACTAACGCAACTAAACAAGATCCTTAACCTAAAAATTGATGTCACAGATCTGTTGAAAAAAGGTGAACAAATCCGATTGAAAGCCAGAGATGTTATGAAACGCACCCAAATGGAAATGGAACGTATGAGCAAAGCGCAGGAATACGCATCTCCCCCATTATATGTATAAAAATGGTGAACATATGGCAAAAAGGAAGTCCTCGTTTGTAGATGTGATCGCGGGGTACATCGACGAGCTTGAACGCGTAGCCAATCAAATTCTTGAGAGCAGATACCCTGAAAAACCAAGCTGGGACATAGCCAAATCAGTCCTAGAGCCCTTAACCAACGTCTTTGTGACAGTTGGAGAAGTCGTCATCACCGCCGACCTCCCATGTGTAAATACGGCGGCGATTAGTGTCAAAGCAGTAGGACCAAATGTTATTGAAATAAAGGCAAATACAATCCGCAAAATTAGCTTCAGCGAATTTGGAATCACTCATAGAAAAGGAGAGTTCTCAGGTTTCTACTCACAAGTGTCGATCCCGGTTCCAGTTGATATGAGAAAGATGAGCATTACTTGTAAACGAAGTGTACTTGAGATACGTATTCCAAGGAAGCCGACTCCATAGGTGTAGAAGAGAACTATCCACAAATCTTTCCAAGTGCAGCAGCAATCATTATTGGAAAAATCATTGTAGCATCGCCTATGACTGTGACATGTTTGCCTCTGGCTTTCACTTTTCTCCATGAGATAGCTTCCTCAAACGGGGCTCCGCTTAGGCTTCCGCCTTCAGGGCGGTCTAATGTTATTTGAACTGCGCTGTCAATTCCGTCTCTTAGCATAGCTGCCCCAAGTATGTGGTGTTTAGGCAGCCCGCCGCCTAAAATTATGGCGCCTAGTTTCTTTGAGTTAAACACTATCTCGGAAAGCTCATGTAGATCGGCAACTGGGTTAACATTGAACTTCCTTAACTGGGTAAACGTCCATATATGAAGCCCGACCATCGAATCGAATAAGCCTGGGCAGAATATGGGAATTTTCCGTCTAGAGGCTTTGACTAAAATCGAATTCTGATCTTTTAGGTTAGTTCCAAAATAGTAGAGTAGCTTTCTTATTGATAGTTTGTCACATTCAGTTTCGGGTACAGTTTCAAGAATTTTGTAGACTTCTTTCTCCAGGCTTTCAAATGCCTCCTGCTTAACATAGACATCGCCAACTCTCCCAATCTTTCTAGTCCTAAGCTTGGCATCATCTGCTTCAAAAGTACCTTTAATATGCCTATAGCCTAATGCCTCAAGAATGTCATGTACAATGTTTGCCCCACTTGCTATCACACCGTCTACATATTTTCCACCGATTAAATCTCCAATTACCCGCCTCAATCCACCTGGAATCATCGGTCCAGCCAATGTGAGGAAAACCGTGTAGTCAGAATCCTTAAACATTTCAGCTGTCAAATCAACAGCTTTGGCCAGCCGCCCCGCGCCTAACACGCCGCATTTCCGCATTTCTTCTAACAGCTGACCTATAGTAATTCCAGGTTTTACACGTATCTGATCAACATAGTCCAATGTGAATGCCTCCAGCAATCAAAAAAGGAGGACAATAGAAACTAGGTTTACCCACCCTTAATTCTCACAATCTTAATTCTGTCTAAAACCTTCCAGTATTCCAATTCTATGCCTGAAGCTAGTTTCGATTTAATTTCTTCTTCAGTTGGCATAGTTGCCCAAAAAACATCGTATGTTTCAAGATCCATTAGTTGAACCGCGTCAGGGCTTACCGATACAACTTGTCCACTTCGTTTCTCGATAACAGGGACTTCAACTTTTGCGTCCACTGGGCTGACCATGCTTCTCTTTATATTATCAAATAGGCCCATCGCAACAATCCGTGCTTTTGCCGAACCATGCTTTCCGGGCTTAGATTTTTCATACTCAACGATCCTGCAGGGCTCGCCATCTATGATGATATTGTGTCCAACTTTTATAGAACCTAAATCTACTGGTTTACTCATCGAGTTTTCCTCGGCATGCTCAATCTTAGGCTTTCTGTTTACAAATAAACTTATAGTTGTTTTGGTGATGCTCTCTGGCTAGATCGCTGATACAAGCCGAATCCATTAATAGTATACTTTAATTACCAGCAATTTTAAGTCTAAACCACCATCAAAAATTTAATACACGGTTAACTGAGGCGCTTGCGATGTTCAAGACAGTAGGCATCGTAGCACGATTGGATAAGAAGGATGCTGTGCAGTTAGCCAATAAGATAGCCAGTCATTTATTGTCAAAGGGGCTAACCGTACTGTTTGACTCTGAACTTGGGCTTTTAAAGGGGAAGGCAGTGGCTCTGAACAATATGTTGGCAGATTTGCTTGTGGTTATCGGAGGGGATGGCACGATACTGCGGACTTGCATGAGCATACCAAAACCTGAAACTCCGATTCTTGGCATAAATATGGGGACTAAGGGCTTTCTCACGGAGGTTAAACCAGAAGATGCCTTAAAGACAATTGACAAGTGCTTAGCTGGCAAATATCTGACAGAGGAATGTGCAAAGCTATCTTTGCATGTTAACGGCGACAAGCTTCCAGATAGTTTAAATGAAGTTGTTATGGCGTCCACTCAACCTCTAAAGATGTTGTACTTCAAAGTTTCAATTGACGGCTTTTCCCAAGTGGAGTATGGGGCTGATGGGATAATCGTATCTACACCCGTAGGCTCTACTGCTTACTCTTATGCTGCGGGCGGTCCCGCTGTGGACTCGAGGGTTGATGCATTTATTTTAACACCATTAAATCCATTAACACTTACGAGACCGATGGTGATTCCTTCAACAAGCACCGTTCGTATTGAGTTGCTAAAGCCAAATGTAAAAGCTGCTATAATTGTTGATGGAGTCTATCAGCGTGAAATAACGCCTAACCAGTCCCTCAGAGTGAAAAAGTCTAGCTATAACTCAGTGTTTATACGAATTCGCGAAGACTTCTTTCAGAACCGATTAAAAGGAAGAGGTCTCCTGTAAAGTTGGGAGAGGTTGATGTTAAAGGAAGGCGAAGCCTCATTCTTGACACATCCGCCTTTATTATGGGATACGACCCCCTCTCAGTTAGCGATGCGCAATTTACTGTTCCCTCTGTGTTAGAGGAACTCGGACCTAGAACAACTGGAATGTTACGATTTAGAGTTGCTGAACAGACTGGTAAACTAAGAATTCTGCAACCATCGGACGGGTTTGTTAACCGAATTAAGCTTCTATCAACTGACGCTGGAGATATTCGCGTTCTTTCCGATGTGGACATTCAAATCTTGGCGTTAGCCCTCCAACTTAAAAATGAGGGCAAGAATCCGGTGATTGTCAGTGATGATTATTCTATTCAGAACATTGCTGAGCGGATAGAGGTAGAGTATAAATCTCTTGCTACGTTAGGTATTCAGCATCAGTTAGATTGGCTTTTGTACTGTCCTGCATGTTACCGGGGATACCCCTCTAGCTATGATAAAAAAACATGTAAGATCTGTGGCACAATGCTCAAACGGAAGCCTTTAAGGAAGATTATAGCCAGAAAAAAATTAACCGCTTGAGGAGTTGAAATGGACAAGCAACTAAAACCTTCTGATTTCTGTATAAACTGGTCTCGGATAGGTTCAAGCATAAGGCGGCTTTCTCTTCTTGGGTGGGCTCTCGCTGACCTAGCGCGTGAAGCAATAGAAAACGGAGAATTTGAAGAACCAGAAGTAATTGCCGGGGTTGAGGCGAGCGGGGTTCCCTTAGGTTTGATTGTTGCTGAAGAGCTGGAAAGGCCTTTCACGGTTGTAAGATCAAGGCCTCATATCCAAAGAGCAATGGGATCTCTGAAGGGAAGATTTCATGGTGCAATTAGTGTGAGTTTCGCCTCAGTAGAAAAGAAGCGTGTGCTAATAGTCGAAGATGTGATTAGTAGCGGAGAAACGTTGAGTAAGATCGTAAAGGCTTTGAAAGAAGCTAAAGCAAAACCAGTCGGCATAATCGTATTCATCAACAAACGTGCTCAAGATACAATCGAAGAGGTTCCGATAAGGGCTTTAGTGAAAGTTGTGCCAATGGAATAGGCTATCTGAAATTTTTAACGCGCTTATTCAACAGTTTTAATCCGTATTTCCTCTTTTGTTTCGCATCGTTCGACGCGTCCATGTCTGAGGTGGATAATTCGGTCGCTTATGTCGATTGCTTTAAGGTCTCTGGTCGCTGTGATCACGGTTACCCCATTCTCCTTGTTAAGCTGGCTTAGTAGATTGATTATCTCCAATCCTGTTTGAAGATCCAAGTTTCCAGTCGGCTCATCCGCCAAGATTAGTATTGGATTATTGACGATGGCTCGTGCGATAGCTACTCTTTGTTGTTCTCCATCGCTCAATTCTGTAGGTTTATGAGATTGGCGTTCTTTAAGTCCAACCCCTTCTAATGCTTCCCTAGCTCTTCTCAGCTGTTCATCTTTAGGTATGCCTGCGAAAACCATTGGTAATGTTACATTTTCTATGGTGGTTAAGAGGGGGATCAGGTTAAACGCTTGGAAAATGTATCCAATTTTATAGCATCGTAGCCAAGCTAGTTCATCAGCCTTTAGCCCTGTTAAATCCACTGCCTCGATGTAAACCTTGCCGAATGTGGGTTTATCTAATCCCCCTATCATGTTAAGGAGGGTAGTTTTGCCAGAGCCAGAGGGACCGATAATGGAAATGTATTCTCCTTGCTTAACCTTAAGGTTAACACCATCAAGAGCCTTAACAATCGTAGAACCATGCTTGTAATATTTCGCTAGATCCTCGGTTTCAACAACATATTCAAAGTGAATAGCCTGTTCCTCCCAGTAATCTGCTATCGGTTTACAATTATCGTCAAATAAGTCTTTAGTCGCCGCCACTAACGGATTGACTGCCGCCACTCTCTCATTAGAGTTTCATATAGGTCATCGTATTCTTCAATAGTGTCGTATTCCCCTAATGCCTCGGCTAGTTTTTGGGCAATGAGATGGTAGCAAAGGTGTACTTCTCTGTCAACTACTCGAAAATAAAAATCGTCGCATGTGCAAAAATCTGCGCCTGGAATTATTTGATAGTCTCTCTCCCTTCCTACCACAATCCAGACAACTCTTTGACTTGGCTTAAACATGTAGCGTTTTACCCGCCATTTTTTCAAAGCTTGAAGAGCATTTTCAAACCGCTTTCCAAAGGCAATGGACAACTTAGCTTTTTGTTCATCTGTAATCTGCTTAGCTTTGTTAATCTCCTCGCATATGCTGTCTAGAATTGCTAGCTCGGAGGGTTTTCTATGGCGAGTTCTGTTCAAAACATTTTCTCCGAAACTCAATTCTATTTGTATCCGTAAAACTATTTCTGGCGTATGGGTTCTTGATTCGCCCTGCAATACCGTGGCAAGCATTACTTATCGATGAGGAAGATGAGCGTATTCTTGTTATCGCAGATCTCCATTTAGGATTTGAACATGAATTAGCACAGATGGGAATAAATCTGCCTTCCCAGACACCTAAACTGCAAGCGAAACTCACTCAAATTTTAGAAGAAATAAAACCCACCCGCCTAATTATCCTCGGGGACGTGAAACAAAGCGTTCCAAAAATCTCATTACAGGAATGGGAAGACATACCAATCTTTTTCGAAGAGATCCAGAAGGCGGTAGGCAGAATCGAGGTCATTTCAGGAAACCATGATGGTGACCTTGAGCCATTAACCCCCCACGCGATCAAAATTTTTTCACCAAAGGGGATTATCGTAGGCAAGGAGGAGAAGGTAGCCCTGCTCCACGGTCATGCATGGCCTTCGCCGGAACTGCTCGAAGCCGACTACATAGTTATAGGGCACAACCATCCGGTAGTGCACTTCAGAGATTCAATTGGCTTTAGAGTTGTAAGGCAAATTTGGCTAAAAGCTAACTGTAATGGACACAAATTAGCCGAAGCTTTCCTCAATTATGCTGGAGTGAAATTCAATACCGATCCCACCGAGGCATTCAAGAAGGAGTTTAATGTCGAAATAAACACCCCTCAGCTAATTGTTATACCGGCTTTCAACGAGATTCTAGGAGGTTTGCCGATAAATCTGGAGAAACCCAGCACTTTACTCGGTCCCTTACTCCGGTCAGAAGCTGTAGACATCGATGGTGCGGAAGCCTATCTTTTAGATGGAACGTTTCTCGGAGTGGTTAAACAACTTCGCAAGATGGGCTAGAGCTTTAAGACTGAGTGTATTCATTTAAGCAAAACGAAAGTCATTATTAGCATCTGAAGCGACAAAGCTTATCATAGGACTGTGGATGGATGCGATTTCTAACTGTCGGGCTTGGACACTGCGGCGGCAAGATAGCTAACGACTTCAAAAAAACCGCTATTGAACGTAAAAAAATAATAATTGATGTATGCGTCATCAACACCGACAAAGCCGACCTAACAACTCACAAACAGATTCCAGAAGAGAATAAGCTTTTGATAGGAACAGGTAAGGGTGCTGCAAAGAACTGGCGAGAAGGCTACAATGCAACCATTCAATCGAAGAACAATATAAAATGGCTAATCGAAAAACTGCTAATGCCCGATACGGATCTAATAATTTTCACAATTGGTGAAGGTGGCGGAAGCGGCTCAGGAATAGCACCAATCGCCGTTGAAATAGCGCAAGAGCTCGGTAAACCAAGCATCGCTATAGTGACCACTCCATTTGAAACCGAATCCGTGAAGGCGAAGGTAAATGCGGCGATGGGCTTAGATCTTCTCTACCGCCAAGAGGGATTAAAAGCGTTAATCTGCATTGACAATGATAAGATCACTGCGCACTTCCCAGACAAACTTTTGACGAAGGCTTACGAAAAAGTCAATGAAACTGCTGTAGACACTTTCTTAGATCTAGTGGATCTAGCTCATATGCCAAGTAGAGCTGACAGAATTGATGAATCAGAGCTAACATCAATTTTTGAATATCCTGGCTTCGCAACACTAGCCAACTACAAAACTCAGGCAAATCTAGTGGAGGATCTATCTGCAACTCTCCGTCACAGTTGGAACGGAAGCCTATTCGCTGATGTTGATGCCGCTACTGCGACTGGAGTGATTTTCGGAGTTAAGGGTCCCACTAACCTATTCACAACAATACAAGTTGACTCTGTGCGGCGGGCTTTCCGAGAACTTCTGGCCGGCAAAGACGCGATGCTGGGAATCTATCCGGTAGAACGATGTCGCTGGGCTTCCTATGTGGGGATCCTGACAGGCATGGATGTGCCGAAGAAGGTGCGAGCGCTCCTTGAAACAGCTAAAGAAGAGTCTCAGCGTCACAAGGAAATCCTAGAGGCACGCGTAAAACTGAAACGCGAGGGACTAGGATTTAAACCTCCTGAACGAGTCACTCAGCCTCAACTAACTTCTGAAATCAAAACAGAGAAAATTGAGCCGATCGGAGAATCAGCATCAATACGTTATGTTGAAATCCGCCCGCATATAGGCAGGATCCAAAAGTTAATCCAAAGACATTCAGGGGAGACTCACACATTAGAAGAGCTCACAGGCCTGATTCAAAACGAGTTAACCATCGAGGATGAGCGGGTCGCCCTTGCCTTAATATCAGAGCTACAAAATCGAGGCTACTTGGCAGAAATAAAGAAAAACATATTCCAAATAGCATGACAAACCATTTCACAACGCATATATCCAACAACAGATACTTTTTTCTGGGTTCCAGAAGGTTTTAGACTATTTGAAGTATGATGTTGTAATTGTTGGAGCTGGTCCAGCCGGACTTTTCGCTGCAAAACAAATCGTGGAAAATAGTAAACTAAGCACACTGGTCATCGATCAAGGATACGATGCCGACGAACGGGTTTGTACTACCACCAGTTACAAGGGATGCACAAAATGCTCACCTTGCAATATTCTTTGTGGAGTTGGTGGGGCAGGCACGCTGTCCAGCGGGCTTCTAAACCTTCGTCCAGATATAGGCGGAGACCTGCTACTCCTCTTAAAAGACGAGAAAAAAGCGTGGGATCTCATAAAATATGTGGACAAAATCTTCCTTCAATACGGCGCCCCAAATAAGCTCTATGAAGCTACTCCAAGTGAAGTAGAGGGGCTAGAACGTAAGGCCGCGGCTGAAGGGGTCAAATTCATTCCAATTCCACAACGACATATAGGTACCGATAATGCGCCCAAGGTAATTTCCAACTTTAAAATTGATTTAGAAAATAAAGGCGTAAAATTTCTCTTAAGGAAGAAAGTTTCTCACATCGACCAAGGAAAAGTAACTCTTGAGGACGGGACAGAGATTTCATGTAGCTACATGGTGGTGGCTCCTGGGCGTGTGGGTGCCAACTGGCTGGCTGATGAGGCGAAGAGGCTTAAAATCCCAACAAAATATGAGCCAGTTGACATAGGCGTCAGAGTTGAGGTTCCATCAGTTGTTATGGAGCCTGTCATCCAAGTAAACCGAGATCCAAAATTTCACGTTTACTCTGAGACTTACGATGACCTTGTGCGTACATTCTGTGTTAATCACCAAGGCTTCGTTGTCCAAGAGGTTTACGATAACTTCGTCGGCGTTAATGGGCATGCTCTCGCTGGCAAAAAATCACATAACACGAACTTCGCCCTTCTTGTACGAATCGAGTTAACAGAACCACTCGAAGATACAACACTCTATGGGAGAACAATCGCACTTCAAGCTACCACTCTAGGTGGCGGTCGCCCAATTTTACAACGCCTCGGCGATCTGGTGAAGGGTCACCGTTCAACATGGGATCGAATTGAGAAAGGCAACGTAAAACCAACTCTAACATCTGTTACTCCAGGGGACATAGCTATGGCTATGCCCCATAGAATAGTAAACGACATCATAGAGGGTTTAAAGAAACTAGACCATGTGATCCCAGGCGTAGCATCCAATTCGACGCTTCTTTACGCCCCTGAAGTGAAGTTCGCAGCCAACCGCATATACACGACCGACGCTCTTGAAACCCCTATCAAAGGAATTTTTGTAGCTGGAGATGGAGCAGGGCTAGCTCGAGGATTGGTCACTGCTGCTGCAACCGGGGTTATGGCCGCTCATGGCATTTTAAAACGGGAGTCGATAAAAATCCCCGAACTAGCAGCATAGCCCGTGGTGGGGCTGCCCGGATTTGAACCGGAGTCTCGTGGGCCCGAGCCACGTAGCCTAGACCATGCTAGCCGACAGCCCCTCAGCATTCTTCAAAGTGAGCCTCGCATAAATATTTCTTCATCTTTACCATCGTTTTCTGTCGAATTTGCTGTCGAAATTTCAGAAAACAGTATAAAGGGCGGTGTTCACTGTTGAGCCTTAACGGAGGAGAATTAATGGACAAAGATGTAGTTGAGTCTATAGCAAAAGGGGTAGCGGATGGAAAATTAAAGTTTCACGAAATAGAGGAAAAAGTTGGAAAAGACGCTAACCTCGCTGCAAAAATTAGGTGCAGGGCTCTAGAAATTCTTAGAGGCATTTCTCTCTCAAACATTGCAAATCACATTTTAGATTTTAATCGGCTTATCACTCTAAACATTGAGAACCCAATTGGAGCGATCCAGCTCCCCATAGGAATCGCTGGACCGCTTAAAGTGTCAGGCAGCTATGCAAACGGAGACTTTTACATCCCACTTTGCACGACAGAAGGAGCTCTCGTAGCATCTGTGAATAGAGGCTGCGCCGCTATCACCAGTTCTGGAGGAGCACATTCCAAAGTCATAAAAGATGGGATAACCCGTGCGCCCCTATTCCGTACCTCATCAGTAGAAGAAGCACAAACGCTAGCTACATGGGTTCAAGAAAATTTTTCAGAACTTGCTGAAACAGTTTCAAAAGCAGATGCACACTGTCGCTTACAAAAAATCGATCCCTATATAGTTGGAAACAACGTCTTCCTCCGATTCTCATTTTCAACCGACGATGCCATGGGAATGAACATGGCTACCATTGCCTGCGACGAATTCAGAAAAATAATCGAAAATAAACTGCCCTTTGCAAAATGCGTTAGCCTAAGTGGAAACCTTTGCGTTGATAAAAAACCTTCAGCAATGAACTTGATTCAAGGTCGCGGGAAAACTGTAATCTCAGAAGCAGCTCTCAGAAGATCAATAGTCAAAAAAACTCTAAAAACAACTCCTGAAGGAATCGTTGAAGTTAACTGGAGGAAAAATTATGTGGGATCTGCACTTGCAGGATCATACGGGTTCAACGCGCATTTCGCGAACATCGTCGCAGCAATATTTCTGGCTACTGGTCAAGATGCTGCTCAGATAGTTGAGTCAAGCATGGGATTCACGACTGCTGAGGTTCTGGAAAACAGCGATCTCTATATCTCGGTCACATTGCCTTCGCTTGAAGTGGGCACGGTGGGAGGCGGTACGAGACTACCTACACAACAAGAAGCGTTAAAAATTCTCGACTGCCAAGGCAGCGGTAATCCACCTGGTGCTAATGCCAAAAAATTTGCAGAAATAATCGCTGCCGCAGTGTTGGCAGGTGAGCTTTCCCTTCTATCTGCTCTCTCAGCGCAACAACTTGCAGAAGCTCATGTAAAACTTGGCAGAGCAGGAGTTAGAAGCGGGCTAAAACCATAGTATTATATAAATAATAATCCAGCGCTGACCCGCAAACAACCATCGTTGCGATTTTTTAAACCATCTTTCAAGCTAATTTCACGGATTTTCAGTTAATCCGCGTTAATGCTAGTATAAAATTATATACATTTTTGTCAAATATTTTAAATACCACCATGCGCTATTCTATTCTTTCTTGCTACATACGGGGGCTCTTTATTCCATGAGCGAAGTCGTAGAGCATACGGTAGATTCCCTAAAATATTTCCCGCCAGTTAGGACATCTAAAATTCAATTTGAAGAATTCAACCCTGAAAAAATTAAGAACTCTCTAATAAAAGAGACAGGTCTCAGCGAAGTCGACGCTGAGGCTATAGCCCAAAAAGTTGCGGATAGAATTCGCAGAATGGGACTGTGTTTCCTCTCTGGCCCCCTCATACGCGAATTTGTTTGTTCCACGCTTCTCGAATTGGGATATGAAGAGGCCAGAGCAAAATATACCCGCCTCGGACTACCCGTCTTCGACGTGAGTCACTTGATCACATTAGGCGATAAAGAAAACGCGAATCTTCAGCACAATCCTGAGACGATTCATAAACTTGCGGCGGACAGCATGTTCGATCAGTACGCCTTGCTGAGTGCGCTTCAGCCCTTCTTAGCCGATGCCCACATAGGCGGGTTGATTCACGTTCACGATCTTGAATATTTTGTAACCCGGCCGTTCTGTCAAGAACACGATTTAAGATTCTTTCTCAAAAGGGGGCTCATCGTAGACGGCCAGGGAATTCACACGGCAATCGCTGGTCCGGCCAAGCATCCCGAGGTTGCGATTCTGCACGCTGCAAAGGCGCTGGCGGCAGCTCAGACAAACTGGGCTGGCGGTCAGGGGTATGACTTTTTCAATGTTTGGATGGCCCCGTTTATGCAGGGGCTGTCTTACAAGAGAATGAAACAGTTAGCTCAGATGTTCATCTATGAGATGAGTCAGATGTATGTGGCGCGGGGAGGGCAGACAGTCTTCTCCTCAATCGCATTGGAGCCGTCCGTCCCAAAGATTGCCCAAGACATTCCAGCCATCCTTCCAGGCGGGGTTTTGAAAGAAGGTTGTACGTATGGGGATTTTGAGCCAGAAGCAAATCTGTTCTTCAACGCGATAGTCGACGTCTACTTGGAGGGGGACTATCAGGGAAAACCCTTCAACTTCCCCAAACCTGAAATAAAACTCAGACGCGAATTCATCGACAAGTTTGAGGATGAGTACTTCAAAGTCGCGCAGTTGGCTGCAAAGTTCGGGTCGCCCTACTTCCTCAATCTCTGCCCAGACTATATGCCCGACATTGTCAACTCGCAATGCTGCCGCTTGATTTTCACTCCGGACAGCGAAGAGCTGGAGGACTTCCGCGCTGGAAAAGTCAGAATGGGGAGTCTTCAGGTAGTTACCATAAATCTGCCCCAACTTGCGTATGAGGCCAACGGCAATGACACCAAGCTTTTCGAACTCTTGGACAATCGGATGGACTTGGCCAAAAACGTGCTCCTGATTAAACGTGAAATAATCGGGCGCAGACTAACGGAAGGCGCGCTGCCCTTTGCCGGAATGGACATGGGCGACGGCCAGCCTTATCTGAACCTTGACAAGCAAATTCTCAACGTAGGGTTTATCGGTCTTACCGAAATGCTGAAAGCACATACGGGATTCGGCCTTCACGAATCCAAGGATGCATGGTGGCTCGGTCTCAAAACAATCAAACATATGGCGGATAGGGTCGCGGAATACTCAAATTCAAATGAGAATGGTCTCAGATTCGGATGCGTCCAAACTCCGGCCGAAAGTTGCTCGCACCGACTGGCCCTCATAGATGCTAAGCGATATGGTGATAAGGCTGTGGTGGAGGGCGACAGGCAGAAGGGATCCGTATATTACACCAACAGTTCACATGTGCCTCCGTACGCCGACCTGCCATTAATGGAACGCATTAACATCGAGGCGAGCTTCCATCCATTGACCCGCGGAGGCGCTATACTGCACGTGTGGCTTGGGGAGGCAAATCCCGACCCGTCAGCGATATGGCAGTTGACCCATCGGATAGCCATACAAAGCCTAACCGCCTATTTCGCATATACCAAGGATCTGACCATATGTACAGGATGCTCGAAGGTTCATTCTGGGCTAGTTCCCACATGTCCTAACTGCGGTGCCACGGGGGATGCGCTTGAATGGTGGTCGAGAATAACAGGCTACTACCAACGTGTCAAAAGCTGGAATGCAGGTAAGCGTGCAGAATTCGCTGAAAGACGCCGATATTCAATAGGGCCCGTTGCAAGTGCCTGATGCGAGGCTCCATAGTCTTTTTCTATTTTATAGCTCCAAGAACCAGTGCCAAAAGCGCCATCCTTAACCATAGTCCATAGCGAACCTGATTGAAATATCTGGCATGTGAAGTTGCATCGACCTCTGGGCTCACCTCGCCAGCCCTTGGAAGCGGATGTAGGATTATGAGGTCTCTTTTGGCATCACTTAATGTATCAAGTGTTATTTGGTATGAGCCCTTAACCTTAGCGTATTCCGCTGGGTCGGGAAATCGTTCTTTCTGAATCCGAGTTACGTATAGGACATCAAGGTCCTGGATAGTCTTGTTGAGAGCAGTTCTTTCAACAACCTTGATCTTGTCTTTCACATATTCTAAGACCTCCCGTCGCATTCTGAGGATGTCTGGAGCGATGAGGTATAGTTTCACGTTGTAGAGGGAGAGGGCGTAGGCAAGAGAGTGGACAGTGCGACCGTACCTGAGGTCTCCGAGGAAGCCTATAGTTAAGCCGTCTATTGCTCCTTTTTCCTTTAGGATTGTGTAGATGTCCAGCAATGCCTGGGTGGGGTGCTCTTCAGCGCCTGAACCCGCATTGATAACCGGTATTAATGCGAATTCAGCGGCCATTCTTGCAGCGCCCTCTGAGGAATGCCTAAGAACGATTGCGTCAGCATAGTGCTCGACTACCCTGATCGTATCCGCCAAGTTTTCTCCTTTTTCAACAGAGCTGACCTTAGACTCCGTAAATCCGATTATCTTGCCTCCGAGCCTATGCATCGCCGCCTCAAAACTAAGCCTAGTCCTTGTGCTCGGCTCGAAGAATAGCGTAGCCAGAATTTTATCTTGTAGAAGGGTTGAGCCCTTCCTAGCTAAGGGCTCCATTAAATCAGCTACTTTTAGGATGTGGTCGACTTCACTTCGGTTGAAGTCCTTGACAGAAATTATGTCACGGCCTTCAAAGTTCGCACGTCCCAACCCTAATCCAACTCAAGCATTTTGTAACTATGTCTTATTTTAAGGTGTTTTGGGTCTGTTGGCACGAGAGTTACGCTAGGCACAAAAATGCCAAATAGTATCTTTGTAACAAATTTTCAAGACGGCTACGTGGTTTGGTAGGCTTGGGGATGCAAGGTTTGATAAAGGAAGCAGAATTGCGTGTTAAAAAAATTCGCGAGGGAACGGTTATCGACCATATTGCTTCAGGATACGCCTTGTCGGTGTTGCGTTTTCTGGGTATAACTGGACGTGAGGGAGCAGTGCTGAGCGTACTTCTTAACGTTCCAAGTAGAAAGCTGGGGAGGAAGGACGTAATCAAAATTGAGGAGCGCGAATTGAACCCGGAAGAAGTTGATAAGATCGCGCTTATCGCACCTAGAGCAACCATCAACATTATACGCGACTTCAAAGTGGTTGAGAAGAAGAGGGTTAAGCTTCCCAAAGTTATCCGTGGACTAATTAAATGTGCTAATCCGACCTGTGTGTCAAATAAGAGCGAGCCCATCCAACCCATGTTTTTGGTGGAGAAAGAGGAACCGTTACGTCTAAGATGTTACTACTGTCATACAATCATGGAGAGGGATGATATCCTAAATCAGTTTTAAATCTAAGTATTGCTAATTTATTGTAACCTAAAAAAGTGTGGAACCAATGTCCGACGCATTCGAAGCCATTATCAAGGCGGAAGCTAAAGCCAAGGAGATCATAACCAAAGCACAGCAGAAGGCTGAAACGATTAAGAAAGAGGGCGAGATAGAGGCTCAGAGAACCTATGAGAAAACCTATAATAAAGAGGTTGAAAACGCGAAACGCCGCGCCAAAGAAATAGTCGAGGAGGCTAAGGCTTCAGCTGACAAGGAAGCTGCAAAAAAGGCTCGAGGTGCTGTTGACTATTCAAAGGCTAGAAAGAAAGTTGACGCTATTGCCGATGAAATAGTTCGGAAACTTATTCAATTTCAAATTTAATCCGAGGTTCCTGCATTGAGTAAAGCCAAACAAAGGATCTCCACCTCCACCAAGTCTCTTACTGACAAAATCGAAAATGATGCTGAGAAAAAGGCGAATAAACTTGTGGAAGAGGCTAGAAAGGCTGCTGAAGCCCTACTAGAGAAGAGGAATAAAGACGCCGTAGAGAAAGCCCGGCAGGATATGCAATATCTAATTGATTCGGCTAAATCCGAGGCAGAAAAAATCCGGGCGATCGCCGTAGAGAAAGTTGAAAAACAATATAAGACGACGGACCTCTCAGAAAAAGAGGAGCTTATTTCACATGTTTTCGAATCTGTTAAAACCAAGATGAAGGCCTTCGCCAGCCAGAAAGACTATCAAGATTATCTTGAGAGGCTTATCCTCGAAGGTGCAAATGCGTTGAAAGGCGGAGACCTTGAGGTGCTCCTCAATGAAAATGACGCTAATCTCAGGTTGGATTTACAGAAGACTTCGAAGACAGTTGCAGCTGATGTCGGTAAGCCAACCACGATAAAAGTGCTTCCTGGTAAGCTTTCTGGCATTGGAGGCGCCGCGATAAGGTCGGCTGATGGAAAGATAGCGGTAGACAACTCGATTGAGGGTATCATTGAACGCGAATCAAGGAAGTTGCGACTCATTATGGCGAAGGGGCTTTTCGGTGCATAAAAAGGTGGTATTATGGCTAAACTCGCGGTGGTAGCTGACATCGATACTGCGGTTTGCTTCAAGCTTGCTGGGGTGAAAAACAGCTATCCAGTTAAGACCGCTGCTGAAGCTGAGAGGATTATTTCAGATCTTTCAAAGAAACCCGACTTTGCCGCCATAATAACAACCGAGCGCATTGCTGACGAAATACAGGCTACGGTAGAGAAAATTACAAAAGAACGTGAATACCCGCTTATAATAGCCATCCCCGATAAGCAGGGAGCAATTACCAGAAAAGTAGAACCCCTTGCACAATTGATCAAACGTACAATTGGAGTTGAAATAAAGGTAGGGTAATCACATGGTAAAAGGGCTCATCACACATATCGCAGGTCCAGTAGTCGTCGCCAAGAATATGACCGGCTCACAAATGTACGAGCTGGTGAAAGTGGGCGAATCAGGTTTAATCGGGGAAATTATCCGAATTATAGGCGATAAGGTCACAATCCAAGTATACGAGGAAACCAGCGGCATGGGACCTGGAGAACCTGTAGAAGGGACTGGGAAACCACTTTCCGTAGAACTTGGACCTGGACTTATTGGACAAATCTATGATGGAATTCAACGTCCCCTCCCCAGCATTCAAGATGTAGCAGGAGCATTTATTCGAAGAGGCATCGTGGTTCCAGCCCTAGACCGAGAAAAGAAATGGCACTTTACTCCCATGCTCAAAAAGGGCGCTAAGGTTGTTGCAGGCGATATTCTTGGCACAGTACCAGAAACACCACTGGTCACCCAGAAGATACTCGTTCCACCAGGAGTTGAAGGAACACTAAAGTCAATTGTAAATGCAGGCGACTACAAAATCACTGAAACTATCGCAGAGGTTGAAACAGCTCACGGGACAGAAGCTCTACGGCTAGCTCATTCCTGGCCAGTGCGAAAGCCCAGACCGTACAAGAGTAAAGTTCCCTCTGAGGTGCCGCTGATCACTGGACAGCGGATTATAGACGCGCTGTTTCCAATCCCTAAAGGAGGGACTGCCTGCATCCCAGGCGGCTTTGGCACTGGTAAGACGGTTATGCAGCATCAACTTGCCCAGTGGGCTGATGCAAACATAATAATCTTCGTGGGGTGTGGCGAGCGTGGAAATGAGATGGCTGAGGTTCTTGAACGATTCCCACACCTTACTGATCCCCAATCAGGTAAGCCGCTTATGAACCGAACTATTCTTATTGCTAACACCTCGAATATGCCGATCGCCGCGAGGGAGGCAAGCGTTTATACTGGTATAACTCTCGGCGAATATTTCCGTGATATGGGCTACACGGTTGCATTGATGGCCGACTCGACATCTCGCTGGGCTGAGGCTTTGCGTGAAATTTCAGGCAGACTGGAGGAGCTGCCTGGTGAAGAGGGTTATCCTGCATACCTAGCCTCAAGGCTGGCTGAGTTCTATGAGCGTTCAGGCAGGGTGGTGACCCTTGGCAGCGAAGATAGGATCGGTTCCATTGCCGTAATAGGCGCTGTATCCCCTCCAGGCGCCGACTTTTCAGAGCCCGTGACCCAGAACACCCTCCGAATAACTAAGGTCTTCTGGGGGCTTGACACCGCACTAGCTCAAAGACGCCATTTTCCAGCCATAAACTGGCTGACAAGCTATTCACTCTACTCTGAAACATTGAGGGATTGGCATGACCAGAACGTGAGCGCGGAATGGTCGAAGATGCTGGAGGAAGCCATGTACCTGCTACAGCGCGACGAAGAGCTGCGAGAAATAGTAATGTTAGTAGGGCCGGATGCGCTTTCTGAAAGCCAGCGGCTGATACTTGAGGCAGCAAGAATAATCAAAGAAGACTTTCTAAGGCAGAGCGCTTACCATCCTGTTGACAGCTACTGCTCAATTCAAAAAACGTATCGCATGCTCCACCTAATCTTGAAGTTTTACGACCGTATGAAAACTTCAGTTGAGCAAGGAGTACCATTAGAGAAGATACTGGCTTTACCTGTAAAGGAGGAGATCGCACGCATGAAGATCGCGCCATCGAAAGATTTCGATAAATTTAGCGCAGACCTTGAAAAACGGCTCAATATTGAGTTTAACAAGCTTGTAGGAGAGGCTTAGGCTAAATGAGCACCTTAACTTCCACAGGCCGAGAATTTAAAACCATCCGCGAGATGTCAGGTCCACTGATTTTTGTTGAGGATGTAAGTGGAGTAAGATTTGGAGAATTGGTTAAAATCATCACTCCAAGCGGAGAGGAACGGAGAGGCCAGGTGCTCGAAGTTGGAGAAGGAATGGCTGTCATCCAAGTGTTTGAGGGCACAACAGGGCTTGACGTTAAGAAGACGGCGGTGCGGTTCATAGGTGAAACCATCAAACTACCTGTCTCAACCGACATGCTTGGGCGGTCATTTGATGGAAGTGGCCAGCCGATTGACGGTCTACCTGAACTTATCCCAGATGATGAGCGCGATATCCATGGGTCGCCAATGAACCCCTATTCACGGGCATTTCCAACGGATTTTATTCAAACTGGGATTTCCACCATTGATGGTATGAACACCCTTGTGCGAGGACAGAAACTGCCTCTGTTCTCTGGTTCAGGTCTTCCCCACAATCTGCTTGCAGCTCAAATCGTGCGTCAAGCCACCGTAAGGGGCATGAAAGAGGAATTTACCATGGTGTTTGCTGCTATGGGGATCACTGCTGAAGAAGCTAGGTTCTTCAGAGATGACTTTGAAAAACGCGGAGCACTTGGGCGCGTCATAATGTTCATAAACTTGGCTGATGATCCTGCGATTGAGCGGCTTATCACTCCGAGATTAGCACTTACTGCAGCCGAGTACATCGCGTATGAGCATGATGTGCACGTGCTCGTAGTTCTAACTGATATGACGAATTACTGCGAGGCTCTGCGTGAGATCTCAGCGGCACGAGAAGAAATCCCCGGCAGGCGCGGCTATCCCGGATACATGTACACTGACTTGGCTACAGTCTATGAACGGGCTGGAAGGATCCATGGCAAAAAGGGCTCGATCACCCAGATGCCGATTTTGACAATGCCACATGACGACATGACTCATCCAGTACCAGACTTGACTGGCTATATCACCGAGGGACAGATATTCCTTGATAGGGGTTTGCATCGGAAGGGAATCTATCCGCCGATCGACCCGTTGCCCTCCCTTTCTCGATTAATGGATGAGGGAATCGGTGAAGGCAAAACTAGAGAGGATCACCGCCAAGTGGCTGACCAACTGTACTATGCTTATGCTGAGGGAAGAGGGCTTCGGGACTTAGTGGCAGTTGTAGGCGAGGAGGCGTTAACAGGCAGAGACAAGCTTTACCTCCAGTTTGCAGACAGTTTCGAGAAATCATTCATCAAACAAGGTCCTTACGAGAACCGGGATGTTGAGAAAACGCTGGACACTGGCTGGGAATTGTTATCAGCATTTCCTGAAACTGAGTTAAAACGAGTCGATCCTGAAATCATAAAGAAATTCCATCTCAAATATCGTTCTCAAAAGTGAAGGGGATAAGTGGCATTTGACTGCAGCAGCCGCAAGCGCTCGTATGACACGCATGGAGCTCCTGATGCTCAAGCGTAGAAAGAACTTAGCTGAACGTGGACGTGAACTGCTGCAGGAGAAGTTAGACGCATTAATCATGGAATTTTTCGAATTCATACGTGAAATTGAAACATTGCGCACTCAAGTTCAAAAGACTCTCAGCGAAGCCTATGATGCTTTTACTGATGCACAGGTTGTTATTGGCACTAGGAAACTTAGGCAAGTAGCATTTGCTGTTACATATGATCGGTTTGATATAGAAACAAGGAGTAGGAATGTGATGGGTATCGCTCTGCCCGTGTTCCAACTTAATGAGATGGCTGTGGTCAAACCGCTTCAGCGCTATAATGTTGCTGAGACTTCGGCTAAGTTGGATGACGCTGTTTTGAAGATTGATGAGGTATTGAAGACTATCATAATTCTGGCTGAAACCGAGGCCGCGGTGAGAAGGCTTGCCGAAGTTATAATCTTCACGAAACGGCGGGTGAACGCCCTCAAATTCATCTTCATACCTAGACTTGAAAATACAATCCGATTCATTGAAATGTACCTAGCGGAACGAGAACGAGAAGACTTCTTCCGATTAAAGAGAATAAAAGCTAGATTGGAACGGGCTGAGGAAGAAATCGAAGCTCCTATGGCTGTATCGGTCTAGTTCCGTGTTTCGGCAGAGGCTTCAGTGCTTCTTATTTTTTCATTTTTTGAAGGTTCTGCTTAGCTTACCTGTTTTTGCTGGCGCAGTAGTAGTATTGCTTTGGCAAGGTCGCCGTCTGTTTGTTCTAATGCCTTCTTAGCTTCATCTAAGCTAACATTTGTTTGCTGGGCAACTAACTGGGCATCCGCGTCTGGAATGTCACGTTTTGTTTCAACTGTCTTTTCAGATATGGTTCCTGCTATTTGGAACATTTTCTCTCCTTTGATTTCCATTATTGTGACATCTGGATTATCGATAACAATTTCCTTGTCTGCAGTTTTGATAATTACCTGGTGCGCATCCGCTACCTCCTCAAATTTAACGCCCATCTGGTGCATGAGGCGTCTTGCATCCCGTGAGCCAAGTTTTCGCATCAAATTGAATCACTCATCCAAGCCTCTACGAACTTTTACCGCTACCCCTCTTTTAAACGCTAGCATCTCCTCTCCATTTAACAGTGCCTTTCCAACAGCTAAAACTTCGTCCTTACTGTTGGTAACTACGACTTCCTCATATGGGCGGATCTCTGAGTCGACTTCAACCACATGTTTCGCGAACACGTTACGTCCAGAAGCTATGAAACTTGCTACCTCCTCCTTAACTATTACCCTGAATCTGGGGCTTGGAAAAGCTTCTACCAAGCGCTTGGAGCCGTTCAAAGTCAATGCTAGCATCCCATCCCTAGCTCGCAGTGTGGCTAGTAGAGTTTTGCCCAGGAAGATGAAGCGGATTTTGCCAGTAGTTCTTGAAAGTTTCACCTCGATGTCATCTGGGAACAACGCCTCCCCCGCACCCTTCCCAAACTGGTAATTAGCTATTCCTCTAATTTTCCTAAGAGTAGCTTGTCGATCCATTTCCAAGTCGCTTCAACCGCAATAATGCTTGGTTCTGGTAGCTCTTTGGGAGATACCTGACAACCATCGAGTTTGCGGATTAGCTTACACATTCCGCTATCATCCCTTCAACTGGTTGCCCGACAGCCCCGAACCTCAGGGCTCTTGCTAATATGTTCCTAGCGGCGTTTACATCTCTATCTATCGAGACTTGACATTTCGGACACCAGAGAAGCCTCTCATTCAGGTATGTTTTTGACCCACATATCGAGCAATTGGCCGACGTTTCTCTAGCATCCAAATAAACAACCTTCACGCCTTCCCACTTTGCCTTATATTCTATTTGTCTTTGTAGCTCATGAAAAGACCATGAGTTCAATCGACTGCGATACTCTCTTCCCTGTCCATTACCTTTACGATAGAGTTTGCGTATTCCCTTTATGTTCTCCATGACTATTGCAAACTTTTTTTCCTTAGCCTTCTTTACAATTTCTTTAGAGACATGATGCAGTATCTGATTAACCTTATTTCTTTGCTTCTCTCCATATTTTCGGAACAGCTGCCTTCCTATTCTAACGTCACTTCTTTTGAAGTGCCTTTTCACTTCACGGTAGGCTACTTTGATTCTGGTGGCTGTTGACAAATCGTAGGCTGAAATTTCACCGTTGCTCAAGGCTATTGTTACGTTGTTTAGGTTTGTGTCAATGCCAATGTAGCCGCATGGTTCTATTTCGGCAGTCTCTTTCGAGAAGCTTATACTGACAGTACTGGCAGTCAACGTGATAGAGCCAAGCTTTAGGTTCGGCTCTGACAGAATTTTTAACGTATATCTATTGAGTGGGATATAGATGTATTGTCCCGGTTCAATTGGTAGCCTAAGTTTGCCGTCCACGATTTTGTAGGCTTGGTTTCCAATCTTCGCCATAAGCCTCTTCGCATAGGGCTTTTTAACGTTCCTCTTCTTTCTAACGATTTTGCGATAGTTCTTCAGGATTGATGTGGCAACTTCTATAGCTGATAGGTTATACCAAGTGTGCAAACCATACTCGTTCAGCCTATGATATACCTCATTGGAGAGGCTAAACCTTGAAGTGATGTTCTTCTCTAACCCAACCCGTACAGCCTCATTAACCATCCACCTAAAAGTTTCAAGGAGACTGCTGATCTCGGTTTTAGTATCTTCAGAAATGTTTTGCTTAACCGCTTTGACCACTAGCATATGCTACCCACACTCCGCCTCAGATGACTGGTATTTTTGGATGGTGGTTTCAATCGGTCTATAGTAGAATTGAAAGATTGAGGAGCTCTATCCAGCTGAAGAATTAGTTTCAATGTGAAATGGAAGCAGACATATTTAAGCACCAATAATGTTTGAAAGTCAGCGAAGGATATAAAAATCTCAGTAGCCTTCAAACTGAGGCGGAGGATAAATTAACTGGTTTACTGCGAACTCTGCGGAAGACCCATTTCTGGTGCGCCATTCAAGGCAGTTATTGAAGGGGCTGAATTGCTTGTTTGCATTGAATGCTCAAAGCTGGGCTCAGCTAGACAGTTAGATACGTCAACTAAACCAAAATTGTCTGCGACCTTTAAGAAGAAGGTTCATGCGCCTGAAGGAGAACTTGAACTTGTTGATGACTTTGCTAAACAGATTAAGCTGGCGAGAGAAAAACTACGCCTAACACATAGCGAACTTGGGAGCAGAATTGGAGAAAAAGTTTCGCTCCTTAAGAAAATTGAAACTGGGAAAATGGTTCCCGAGCAAACATTAGCGAGAAAGCTTGAGCATATGCTAAGGATTAGGCTGCTAGCTCTTACTGCTGAATGGAAAAAATCAGCTGTAACTCATTTACCGTCAATGAAACCTGCATTTGGGGATATAGTTAGAATAAAACGCCGCGACAAGACTGTAGAGGCTAACTCGGGATGAAAGCCATAATCGTAGAAAGACATCAGTACAATGAGTCAGGTAATCTTCAGGAACTCAGAAGCCTTGCTGAAGCCGCTGGTTACTCTGTTATACAATCCTTAGAGCAGGTACGTGAGCCCGATTCTAGCTACCAGATCGGAAGGGGTAAGGCAGAGGAACTTGAGAAATTGGTTAAGGAGCTTGATGCTGAGAAAGTTATTTTCAACAACGAGCTTAAGCCAATTCAAGAATATAACTTGGCTAAAACTACTGGTGTTGAGGTAATTGATCGTTTTCGCCTGATCTTAGAGATTTTCGCTAAACGCGCTACTACCCAAGAAGCTAAGCTCCAGATTCAACTTGCCAGTCTGAGATACGAGTTGCCTAGAGCGCGGGAAAAGGTTCGTTTGGCAAAGTTTGGTGAGAACCCCGGTTTTCACGGGCTGGGAAAGTACGACATTGACGTCTACTATGATATGATTAGACGCCAGCTGACTAGCCTCAGAAGTGAGCTCAAAGAGATTCGTGGAAAACGTGAGTTGCAGAGGAAGCATCGGTTAGAGCGGGGTTTTTCTTTAATATCTCTATCTGGCTATACCTCCTCAGGTAAAAGTACTCTTTTTAATACGCTTGCTAAGGAGTCTGTCCCTGTTGGCATAGGGCTTTTCACTACGCTTTCAACGGTTACTCGAGCAGTAGATTTCAGCGGAAAAAAAGCACTTTTGACAGATACTGTGGGCTTCATTGATAGGCTTCCCCTAATCTTAATCGAAGCCTTCCGAGCAACACTTGAAGAGACGATTTTTTCTAATGCAATTTTACTAGTAGTCGATGTCAGTGAGCCTATGGCCGAAGTCGAGCGGAAACTGTATTGCTGTCTTAATACAATTCATGAGATGGGTATTTCCAGTATTCCGATAATCACAGCCCTTAACAAAATAGATCTACTATCGCAGGAGGATCTGGAGAAAAAGTTCAGCCGACTTAGTAAGCTAGCGCCGAATCCAATTCCAATATCAGCACTTTATGAAACCAATATAGTGGATTTAAGAAGCGAGGTTGCTAAGCACCTCGAAAATTACGTTGAAGCCACATTCGTACTACCCGTGAATGATAGTACTCTGTCGCTTGTCTCATGGATTCATGACCATGCAAACGTGTTACATGAAAAATATTTGGATAAACAGGTAAGGCTTCTAGTTGAGGCTTTTTCGTGGTTTGTAAACAAACTGAAAACACGGGTTGAAAAACTTGGAGGTAGGCTTGAGGACGTCAAGAAAGTGTAGAGTTAAAATTCTGCGTTTGGGGCATAGATTTCAGCGTGATAGTCGATTGACAACACATGTGGGTCTGACCGCTCGGGCTCTCGGCGCTGATGGGATGCTGATCGCGGATGTAGTGGACAAAAACATCGAAGAGTCTATTCGGAAAGTGGTTGAAAACTGGGGCGGAGCCTTTGAGGTTGCTTCGGGCGTAAACTGGGTTAATGCGTTAAAAGACTGGAAAAAGCAGAGTGGAGAGATCATCCATCTCACCATGTATGGAGTTCCCATTAGCAAAGTAATTGGCAGAATCCGCCGCTCGTCCAGAGACAAATTGGTGATTGTTGGGGCTGAGAAGGTTCCAGGCAGGGTCTTTCATCTGGTTGACTATAATATTGCCGTTGGCAATCAGCCGCACTCTGAGGTTGCCGCATTAGCCATATTTTTGGATCGACTTTTTGAGGGCAAATGGGAGCAACTGAAATTTAAGAATGCCAATTTTATGGTGATTCCAAGTAAATTCGGCAAGAAAGTATTTAGCGATAAAAGTGGACAGATGTAAAGGCATAGGTCTTGGGGGAAGCCATCTTGTCGTTTCCGGTCAATGAGGAATTGTTAATAAAGGTGGCAAATGTCTTGGGAGGGGAAGATGCCGTGAAAATTGTGAAAGCCCTTAAAGACATGGAAAAGGCAACTGATGACGAAATATCCTCCAAGACTGAAGTGCGACTAAACGCCGTCCGCAAAATCCTCTATCGCCTCTACGATTTTTCTATCGTCACGGTTGAAAGGCTCAGAGATGAGAAAACTGGCTGGTTTATTTTTTACTGGAAGCTTCAATCAGATCAAGTTGAGGGTTTTATTCAGAATCAGAAACGAAAAATTTTGGAGAAGCTGGCAGCTCGGTTAGAGTATGAGCAAGCCCATGATTTCTATCATTGCCCAACACCTACCTGTAATCGAGTTATTTTCGAAGATGCTGTTGAGCTAGTTTTTCATTGCCCAACTTGTGGAAAATCCTTGCAACATGTCGATAACGAAGAAATTATTAACATGCTGAGGAATGAGATTGAAGCCATCAAGAGGGAGCTGAGTGAATAATACCCTTCCCTCTAGGCAACAAGCATTGAAAATTCTACGTGAGGCAGGCTGCACAGCAAATGTTATTGCCCATTGCGAAGCTGTTTCTAAACTAGCTGTGAAAATAGCTGAGGCGTGCAAAGCAAAGGGAAAAAACATAGACCTGCATCTAGTCGAGGTGGGCGCGCTCTTACACGACATAGGACGGGCTAACACACATAAAATCAACCATGGAATAGTGGGGGCTGAGCTCGCTCGCTCAAAAAATTTACCCGAGCCCATCATTCGAATAATTGAAAGGCATGTTTTAGCGGGCATAACGGCCCAAGAAGCCAAAGAATTCGGGCTTCCGGCGCAAGATCATCTGCCAGAAACTATGGAAGAGAAAATCATAACATATTCTGATAAAAGAGTGCACGGTCAACATTACGTAAACATGGATGTAACCATCCAAAAGCTCTCTAGATGGCTAGGCTCAAACCACTCTATAATCAAGCGGCTAAAACAACTTCACGAGGAAATCACAGCGATAGTCGGAGAAGCCATTTAGTGGCAAATAATGGTGGGCCGGGCCGGATTCGAACCAGCGATTTTCACCTCGTAAAGGTGGCGTCTTAGCCTAACTAGACCACCGGCCCTGGCACTTGCACTTGTAAAGTGAATCACTTGATTTTTAGGTTTTTGTAATGTAGGGGTTGAGTGCTAAGATAGAGGCGCATTAATCCTACGGTCGGTGCACAAGCTCTTCCGCCTTCTTAATCAGGTTTTGTAATGTCTCTATTGGGATAGTTGTTTTCGCCTGCAGCTCATTGGCATCACGTTTTATCAGCTGCTTAAGGAGGATTACTCCATTTTCGACGAGCTTTTCATGGACATTTCTGTCCAAGCCCTTTAGAACGGTTATTGGATAAAATCTCTTGTCCTCTATCAGGCTTTCTAAGCCACTTTCATACGGGGCCCTCCATCCGATGAGTTCTATTGCTCTGCAGGCGGCGTACTGCTTGGCATGCTCAGAGAATTTTGTGTTGCAAACTATCAAAGCCCTGTCGAACTTTATTGAATTAAGACCAGCCTCAAAGCCTTCTCTCAAGTCCTCAAGTCTGGCTTGCGTTTCTAGGCAAACATC
>Ga0209314_10000032_pt1 | contig 53338 bp, 40 predicted proteins | sample I19B2metaG_FD_184146 | JGI IMG/M metagenome (GOLD analysis project Ga0209314, IMG submission 184146) | Lake sediment bacterial and archeal communities from Gulf of Boni, Indonesia to study Microbial Dark Matter (Phase II) - ​I19B2 metaG... | ecosystem: Environmental > Aquatic > Freshwater >... | reverse complement strand
GTCTTGAAATTCAGAAACTTGATCTTCTCTGAAAGAAACTGGGATCTGTTCGAAATCATATCCAGGAAATTTGCAAGGATTATGTCATTCTTCATCATCAGGAAAAGAAAATCAGATTTTTCGATAATCAGAAGTTCCACATCAGAGACTGCTATTACATTAACAGGAAACCTGTTACGGTTACCGAAAATAAAAGCAGATGCCAAAGCCCCGGGTGCGGGAATATCTTCAATTTTAATTACTCTTCCGGCAAAGTCGATCATTTCTCCCTTCGCCATACCCACACTTACAATCATCAGAGATGTGACTGCATCTCCACTCTGAGCTATTAACGATCCTGCATTGAACTTTCTTTCTTTGTGAGGTATTGTATTTATAATATCCTCAATTGCTTCAGGTTTTAATCCTCTGAATAAAGGAGCCTGATTTAACTTGGTACAATTCATAACAACAGGTAATAATATATATGTTTCCAAAATTATTACATTTGGCACTCAATAAATTATGATCAATGAAAAATAAATTCTTTTTCCTGTTAATAATAATTATACCCCTGACTTCATCCCTGAATGCGCAGAATGATTATGAAGCCAGGCTGCTAAAGCAGTTCCACTCAATATCGAGTGAAGAGATGATGGAATGGGTAGAAACCCTTTGTTCGCCTGAATTCAACGGAAGGCTTGCCGGAACTCCTGAATACCTGGCCAGTGCAGAATGGATTGCATCAAGATTAAAGGACCGGGGGATTAAACCTGCAGGTGATAACAATACTTATTTTCAATGGTTCGACTGGCCATATACTGTGGTTAACGATATAGGAAATCTTTCACTCATTATAAAGCTGTCCGATGGATCCATTATCCATAAAAACTATAATTATCCGGATGACTACTATCCGGGAATGAACTCGGGATCGGGAGAAATAACAGCAGAGGTGGTTTTTGTGGGCTTTGGTATCACTGCCCCTGAATTAAATTATGACGACTATAAGGGTATTGATGTAAAAGGAAAGATTGTCCTCGTTAACAGGGATGTACCACATGCTGATCCACGCAATCCGGAATACCAGAAATGGGTTGCATACTGTTATCACCAGTATAAGCTTCAGAATGCAGTTAAACACGGGGCTTCCGGATTCATATATGTTGATGGAGCCAGTGCAAACCCGAATATATCATACGACCCGTCAATTATAGTATGCGGAATTGGCCCCCAGCCGTTGGAGGATATATTTGCCGGACTTAAAACAACTAACAGGGAACTAATTGAGAAAATCAGGAAGTCGTTTAAACCGGCATCATTCAATACCGGTAAAACAATGACTATCAGGGCTAATACAACCAGGCACACAGAAGGAAAATCATGTAATGTTGTTGGTATACTGGAAGGTACTGATCCTGAACTTAAAAATGAATTTATTATTATAGGAGGACACCTGGACGCAGTTGGTAAAGCAGGAAAAGTTGTTAATGGCGCTCTCGATAATGCAAGCGGTGTGGTTGACATACTTGCTTCGGCCAAGGCACTGGCATTATCAGAGGTAAAGCTGAAGAGATCGGTTGTTTTTGTCTTTATCGGAGGAGAAGAGGTCGGCCTGATAGGCAGTAAGCTGTTTGCTTCAGGAAACAGCTTCCCGAAGGAAAAGACAATAACTTATATTAACCTCGATATGGTAGGAAACGGAACCGGATTATATGTAAGTGCTGGAAGCCCTTATAAGGAGCTACTGAGTTATTTCGAAGAGGCTAACAGGAAATATATTCACAGACCTATCAAAACTGCGGCACCTGTTCCTGGTGAGTATTATGGCAGACCGAGAAGCGATGAGGTCGTTTTCAGGATGGCAGGTTACAGGACAATGTCAGTATATACAACAGATGCATCTAAAAAAGTATATTATCATCTGCCAGGCGATGATCCCGACGCCGTAACTATTGAAATAATGGAAGATGTGTCAAAAATGCTGTATGTCGGACTTACGGAAATGGCCAATGATTCAACACTAAAATATTAAATTTTTGAAATTGTAACATATGTTACAATTTCTGTCTTAAGACATCTTCATATTTGTATCATAAACCATTAAAACAAAACATATGATACGTGATATTTTGAAGATAGATGAAGAACTCTGCAACGGTTGCGGCCTGTGTGTTCCAAACTGCCATGAGGGTGCATTGCAGGTAATTGACGGAAAAGTAAGGCTTGTAAGTGAACTTATGTGCGACGGACTTGGTGCATGCATCGGACATTGTCCTGAGGGTGCAATAACAATAGAGAAGAGAGAGGCTGAGCCATACAGTGAAACCCGTGTGATGGAGCAAATGGTAAACAACGGTAAAAACACAATTATTGCCCATCTCAAACATCTTAAGGATCATGGCGAAACAGGATTTCTGCAGGAGGGTGTCGGATGGCTCAAAGTTCACCGGTCTGAACTCAAATTCAACCTTGATGAAGTTATAAGTGAAGTCCATAATCACGGACATAAGCAGGCTGCAGCCTTTGCAGCACCTGCGGCAGTTGCAGCGCAGCATAACCATGCCCATAGTCACGGAGGAGGAGGTTGCCCCGGCTCAAGAACACTGGTTATTGATAAGGCTGATAAGAATGGCAATGATATAATAACGGGTGATCAGCCTTCAGAACTAAGGCAATGGCCTGTTCAGATGCATCTGGTCAATCCAAATGCCCCGTATTTCAGAGGAGCAGATCTTCTTCTGGCTGCTGACTGCGTGGCATTTTCACTGGGCAATTTCCACTCATCCTGGCTCAGGGGCAAGTCACTGGCAATAGCCTGCCCGAAGCTCGATCATGGAATGGAAGTCTATGTGGAAAAACTTACAGCAATGGTTGAAACAGCAAAGCTTAATACAATAACTGTAATGATAATGGAGGTTCCCTGCTGTGGCGGACTTTTACAGATGGTCCGTGCAGCCCTTGCTAATTCTGCAAGAAAAGTTCCTGTCAAGAAGGTCCTTGTGGGTATCAACGGTAGTATTCTTGAGGAAGAATGGATTTAGACGATGTGACGGTGCGACGGTGTGACGGTGCGACGGTGCGACGGTGTGACGGTGCGACAGTGCGGCGGTTCTAGGGCTCAATTCCCCCTTTGAAGGGGGCAGGGGGATGTTAAATTTGAAATAATTCCAGATTTTATGTTCCTGGTTCGAATGCACAAGCTATCAAACCATCGCACTTTTTTAAAGTTCTGATAATTATCATGAAAAATTTAGCTACTAAAGAAATTTTTCTAAATTTGGTTGCACTACGTGTCCTTTCGTTATGGTTTACTGAAAAACTAACTTGTGAAATTCAATACTATGGAAACTGGCGGCTTATCCAATCAATCACAACAGGAATATTTCCTTTTCGGATTTGATATTGGCTCAGTTTCTCTTAACAGTGTTGTACTTGATACCGATCACAATATCCTGGAAAATCATTATGATTATATATACGGAAAGCCGTTTAACACCCTCCATACCAGACTATTATTTCTTTTAGAAAAATATAAAGCCCAGTCAATCAGGGGAATTGCATTTACAGGATCGGGAGGTAAACTCGGTTCCGAGCTACTTGGAGGAATCTTTATAAATGAGATTATTGCACAGGCAACTTCAACCGGCAGACTTTATCCTGATGCCAGAACTGTTATTGAAATCGGTGGAGAGGACTCTAAACTCATTCTTCTTGAAAAAGACCCTTCAAATGGTCATTCACGTCTGGTCGATTTTGAGATGAACAGTATATGTGCGGCAGGCACCGGCTCTTTTCTTGATCAGCAGGCTAAGAGAATAGGTGTCCGGATAGAAAATGAGTTTGGCCAGATGTCACTTCTGTCGGTAAATCCGCCAAGGATAGCGGGCAGGTGCAGCGTATTTGCCAAGAGTGACATGATACATCACCAGCAGATTGCAACTCCTCTTCATGATATTGTTGCAGGTTTATGCTTTGCACTTGCAAGAAACTTCAGGAGCAATGTTGCAAAAAGCAAGGAGATAATTAAACCTGTTGTTTTCTCAGGTGGTGTAGCTGCCAATATCGGAATGATAAGAGCTTTCAGGGAAACTCTTAAACTTGAGGGTGAAGACCTGATCATACCGAAGTACCATGCATCAATGGGAGCTATCGGAGCGGTATTGTTTGCACAGTCAAACGGACTTGAGATGAATCATTTTGCAGGACTTGGCAAACTGGAAGAATATCTTGCTAATGATTCCTCTGCTTTTATAAGTCTCCCTAAACTGGAAGAATCAGAGGCTGTTTACGATAAATATGTTCATCCGATAGATACTTCCAATGGCAGGGTAAAAGTATTCCTTGGTCTTGACATTGGCTCACTCAGTACCAATGTTGTTCTGATTGATGAACAACACAGGGTTTTAGCCCGAAGGTACCTTCCCACGGCAGGAAAACCACTTGAGGCTATCCAGAGAGGACTGACTGAAATCTATGATGAAGTAGGCGAGAATGTGGAAGTGATAGGCGCCGGAACAACCGGGTCAGGCAGATATCTTACAGGCGACTTTATCGGTGCCGATACAATCCAGAATGAGATTACGGCACAGGCAATAGCTGCTATTGATTATGACCGGACTGTTGATACGATATTCGAAATTGGCGGACAGGACTCAAAATATATCAGCATAGAAAATGGAGTTGTTGTGGACTTTGAAATGAATAAAGTCTGTGCTGCAGGGACAGGGTCATTTCTCGAGGAACAGGCTGAAAAGCTGAATATCAATATAGTGGAAGAATTTGGCTGTATGGCTCTGAATTCGGATTGTCCTGTAAAGCTTGGGGACAGGTGTACAGTATTCATGGAATCGGATCTCAATTCCTTTATGCAGAAGGGGGCCAGGGATGAAAACCTCGTTGGAGGTCTCGCCTACTCTATAGTATATAATTACCTGCAGAAAGTTGTGGGGGACAGGAAGATTGGCGATAAAATCTTTTTCCAGGGTGGTGTCACCAACAATAAAGCAGTAGTAGCTGCATTTGAGAAAGTTGTAGGTAAGAAAATACAGATTCCGCCTCATTTTGATGTAACGGGGGCTATTGGTGCTGCAATCCTTGCACAGAAATCCATGAAAGAGGGTCAGAAAACCAGGTTCAAGGGATTCGGCATCAGGAATGCAGCTTATAATATTACACGGTTTGTTTGTCAGTCATGTACCAACCATTGCGAAATAAGAAAGGTTAAAATTGACGGGGTTGAAAAAGCTCTCTTTTATGGAGGCAGGTGTGAGAAATATGAAACCGATGACAGAAAAAAGACTGCAAATAATATTCCTGATCTTTTTAAGAAAAGACTGGAATTTTTGAATGGGGACTACACACCTCCAACAGATAAAAGGATAACCACAATTGGAATTCCACGGGCCCTAATGGTTTATTATCAGCAGTTTCCATTCTGGCGGACCTTTTTCGAGGAGCTTGGTTTTTCAGTCATCGTTTCAAGGGAATCTGATAAATCAATTGTAACGGAATCTATTGAGACAATCACTGCAGAAACATGTCTTCCTGTTGAACTTATGCACGGGCATGTAATGGACCTTATAAATAAGGATGCTGATTACATCTTTATTCCCTTTATTGTCAACGGCAAAGAACAACCCGGAAATAAGACTTTCAACTGTAATTGCCCATGGATCCAGACTTATCCGTTTATGGTGAAGTCTGCACTGAAAGGCAAAATTGACGAATCACGTCTTCTTATGCCCACCCTGCATTTCAGGTTTTTTGAAAGGGCTCTCATGAAAGAGATGACAGGGTATTTCAGTAGTAAGTTTGGAATCAGCAAGGAAAAAATCAGGAAAGCAGTATATAAATCTGACAGCGTACAGATAGGTTTTGAAAAAACTGTTGCCGACTATGGAAAAGAGGTAATGAAGAATATTCCTGATAACTGTCGTCCTGTTGTTCTGCTGGGAAGACCTTATAACTCGGCTGATCCTCATCTTAGCCTGAGTCTGGTTGAAAAACTCATCAACCAGAATGTCATGCCGATACCTATCGATATGCTTGATATAAAACCGGCAGAAATCTTCAGGAATTACCGGAATATGTACTGGCCAAACGGGCAGAAATTAATAGCAGCAGCACAGCTTGTAGCCAAATCTGATAATCTTCATGCTGTCTATCTCAGCAATTTCAGATGCGGACCAGATTCATTTATCTGGCACTATATCACAGAGGAACTAAAAGGAAAACCTTTTCTGCACCTCGAAGTGGATGAACACTCAGCTGATGCCGGTATGGTAACTCGTATTGAGGCTTTCCTTGACAGTCTGAAAGGTGCAGAACAGAATGAAAAAAAGGAACCGGAAATCTTCAGACCAAGACCAGGTCAGTCAGCACCAAAGAAAGAAAGAGTACTCTATTTTCCATATATGCACGACGGGGCTTACATGATTGCAGCTGCAGCCCGCAGTTGCGGAATTCCATCAGAAGTACTGCCTAAACAGACCGAAGAGGATCTTGCAATTGGAAGAAAATATACATCATCAAAAGAATGTTTCCCCATGATCTGCACCACCGGAAGTTTTCTGAAGAAACTCATGGAGCCTGGTGCTGATCCTTCAAAAATAAGTTTCTTTATGCCTGACCATAATGGTCCCTGCAGATTCGGGCAATACAACCAGTTCCACAGGATTCTGTTCGACAGGCTTGGTTACAAGGATGCAGAACTGGTAACACCTTCTAATGATACTTCATATGAGGATATTGCAGGAGAACATGGGAAAAAATTCCGGATCAATGCATGGAAAGGTTTTGTTGTATTTGATTACCTCAGAAAACTTTACAGGGAAACACGCCCATATGAGATCAATAAGGGAGAATCAGACAAATTATACAAAGACTCGCTGAAAAAGCTTGAGGTATGCATTGAGAATGGTGCCGGGGGACTCCACAGGATTCTTGCAGAAATTGTTCATGATTTCATGAAAATTAAAGTGGATAAAAGCCAGAGGAAACCTGTTGTAGGCATTCTCGGAGAGATCTTTATGAGAGATAATGCAGGGTGTAACGGTAATATTGCCAACCGGATTGAAGATCTTGGAGCAGAGGTCATTATTGGCCCTTTCTCTGAATGGATAACTTACTCAACCCACCGGTTCACACGCGACAGTCTCTGGAAAAATGACAAAAAAGGGGTTATCAAATCAAAGATTCAGGAGCTTGGCCAGGAAGTAATTTCCTATTCTCTTCTCCGGGGATTAATGAAATACACTGATGAGGAAAAGGAATTATCACTTCATGAGATACTTAGTGCCTGCAACCCTTATGTAAGTGAGTATTATGACGGAGACCCTCCAATTGCAATGGGATCTGCTGTATCTCTTGTAAATAAAGGAGTATCTGGTATAGCAGCCATTCTGCCTTTCACCTGTATGCCGGGAACTGTTGTAGCCTCAGTAAGCGACTCATTCAGAAAGGATCACAATAACATTCCGTTTATAAATATTGCCTACGACGGACAGGATACTGTATCGCTAGATACAAGGCTGCAGGCTTTTGTCTTCCAGGTAAAGGAATATGCCAGAACGCATAAACTCTGAACATTGAGCCGTGAGCCCTGAGCCCTGAGCCCTGAGCTCCTTAACCCAAAATCTTCTTCACCTTATTGTATAAGGATTCAACTTTTTGATATGGATCACCCTCTCCAAGAGTCTCAAGTGGAAGGTAACCACGATACCCGCAGTTTTTAACAATGTCGATTATTTTCACATAGTCAGCTTCAACCTGCGTGTCATTAATAAATACCTTTTCCTTCATCTGCCAGGTTATGGCATATTTTGCAGTGGCTGCAATATCCTTGTAGGGATCGGGAGAATGATAACTTCCTATATCAACCATAAGTCCGACCCATTCATGATCGATCATCTTCAAAAGCCGTTCCACCTCCCCTGCAGTTTTGGCAAAATCATAATGATTCTGAAGTGCAAGCATAACTCCGTGGTTCCTTGCAAATTCAGCGCATTCACGTATGTCATCAGCAATCCAGCGCGCCCTTGTTTCCCAGGGGTATTCTTCTTTTGAAAGTGTGCCTGCAAAAATTCTTAATCCCGGAGCCCCAAGTTTCTGGGCAACAACTATCCAATCCTTGACAAGTTTCTTCTCAGACTTCCTTTTTTCCGGGTCAGACCACGTGAAATCATTCCTGACACCTGTGCAACCAAGGTCGATACCAAGCCGGAAAGCTCTTTTTTTAACATGATAAATGTATTCATCAGACGGAGCTTCAGGATATCCGGGAAAATAGTATCCTGTCAGATCAACTCCTACAATTCCAAGCTTTGCACAAAAATCAAGTACATCATCGATAGTGATCTTCCCGGCAAGGAGCAGATCATTGAATGAAAATGCATTGAGACTGATTTTAAGGTGATTCATTCCTGTGGATGCAATTGCCGGTTCAGATGATATTTTATTTACCGGAAGTGTGGCAGCTACTCCTGCCATTGCAATGTTTCTTGCAAAACTTCTCCTGTTGATCCTGTTTTTTTCTATCATAATATCGTAATTTTAAATCCAAACTCCTCCAGAATTTTTTTCACTCTCACAGAGCCTTCATTCAGCCTGACAGTATATGCATGGAACTCTCTCCTCAGCCGGTAGTTTCCTCGCTGTTTTTCAAAGGCAGATAATGATTCTCTTAGCTTCACGTCATCCATAGATATATCATAGGTATGCATTACAGCTTCCCTGATAATATCTTCATCAGATTTGCCTGTCCCGTTAATTTCCAGAAAAGGAATTTCTGGCAGTGGTACATTTTGTGGGTACCATCCGGTTAAAGGCAAATTAAAATGACGGCTTAGTGCGTCAACTACCATTGAGGTTCCGTTAGCTTTTCCGTCAGTCGAATAACCCGCAATATGAGGAGTTGCAATAAATGCATAGGATAAAAGTTCAGGATCTATATCAGGTTCATTTTCCCACACATCGAGGACTGCACCTTTAATCAAACCCGATCTCAGTGCTTTCTTTAGCGCCAGTGTTTCAACAACCTCGCCCCTTGATGAGTTTATAAGCCATGGATGTTTAAGTGCCTTAAGAATTGAATCATCGTTGAAAAGATGGATTGTCCTGTCCTCTCCTGTTAAATTAAGCGGAACATGAAGGGTTATAATATCAGCTTCCTTCAGAATTGTATCAAATGATACAAATTCGCTTTTCCCCTCCCTCCTTTCCCTTGGTGGGTCATTGATCAGAACATTCATACCAAGTGAACGGGCAATTTTTTTAACCTTTGATCCTACGTTGCCTGCCCCTACAATGCCTATTGTTTGTTTTTTAAGATCGAGGTCATGATCTTTGGAAAGTTTTAAAAGAGCCGCTGCAATATACTGCTGAACAGATGAAGAATTACAGCCAGGTGCATTTGTCCATTTAATATTGTGATGATCGCAATAACCTGTATCAATATGGTCAAATCCGATTGTTGCAGTGCCTATGAATTGTACTGTTGTGCCTTTAAGAAGTGACTCATTACATTTTGTTCTTGTCCTGACCAGAAGTGCATCTGCATCCATCAGATCATTGGCTTTAATACTGTTTCCGGGGAGGTAGATCACCTCTGAAAATGGCTCAAGAACGTCCTTAAGAAACGGAATTTTATCGTCGGCAACTATCTTCATCCTTATGATTTCGTGTGAATTTAGGATTTTTTTTATTTTTAATGTATTGAATATGAAATAAACTTGATTAATTCATAAATGTATTTATTACGCTTTTTACTCCTGACCCAGTCGACCTCTCCCCAAACCCCTCCCCCGAGGTGGGAGGGGCTTAATTCCAGGATGGATGTGACTCTGGAAGTCATCCCCCTCTCACATCGGGAGAGGGGGACCAAGGGGGTGAGGCCGTAGTCCATGAATAATACAGGTAAAGATGCCTTGCAATAATAAAGGATAACTATGAAAAGCACTGTTATGATAACCAATAATCCATCAGATTTTGAGCAATACATTCTGAACTATCCTGAAGATATTAGGGAAAGGCTTCTGAAGATAAGATCACTTGTTAAAAAGAAGATCAAAAAAACGCTGAAATTTCCTGATAAACGAAAACTTTTTTTGTCTTCGTATGTTAATTAGGATGTATAATCCGAAAATATCAGCAGATGCCGAAAAACATTCTTATTACATACGCCTCTTATACAGGATCGGCTGAAACAATAGCAGGATTCATATCATCAGATCTTGAATCACGCGGGTTTAAAACTGATTTAATACCCATTAATGAGGTAAAAGAAATTTCTTCCTATGACGCTGTAATTGCAGGGAGTGCAATACATTCAGGAAGATGGCTTCCTGAAGCATTTGATTTTCTTGAATCTTTCAGAGAACAATTATCTGAAAAACCCTTTGCAGCATATCTTGTCTGTATGACAATGGCCATGAAAAACAATGAAAAATATCTTCAGTTTGTTTCTGATTTTATGATACCTGTGCGGGAAATTGTAAAACCTGTAAGTGAAGGTCTGTTTGCAGGAAAACTTGAGATAAAGAGACTGCCATCCTTAAGTGACAAAATCAAATTCCGCATAAGTGTGGCAGCCGGCGTCTGGAAAGAGGGTGACCATATAAACAGGAATGAAATAATCAGATGGAGTGAATCCCTTTCACATATTTTATGATTCAGAAATCCCATTTGCTCTGGAAAATATATATTTTGCAGGCTTATTAGTTAATGATGAGCCGATTTATTTTTTTCCTTACTTCCAGTCTGTTATTTTCCTGTCTCAGCCTTAACGCACAACCCGGAATTAAAGCAGTATTCACTGAAACAGCTCCTGTTATTGACGGATATATAAATGATGATGTCTGGAAACAGGCTCCACTGATTGACGAACTATACCAGAGAGAACCCAATTCAGGGGAGCCCGTATCAAAAAAATCAGAGTTCTATTTCCTGTACGACCATCAAAATATCTATGTTGGAGTGAGATGCTTTGATGATCCTGAAGCCATATCCTCAAAAGAGTTGAGCAGGGATGGTGATCTGGGCGAAGAGGACAGAATACAGGTAATTTTTGATACCTACATGGACGGAAGAAGCGGTTACTGGTTCCAGATTGGCCCAAGAGGAAGTATCGGAGATGCTCTTGTTAATGAAAATGGAAAAGAGTTCAATAAATCATGGGACGGTCTGTGGGATGGCAGGGCAAAAATAACTGAATACGGATGGGAAGGTGAGCTTATTATACCTTTTAAGACCATGGGATTCAAAAAGAACAATGATACTTGGGGACTGAAAATTATAAGGTATATAAAGAGGAGTTCTGAAATATCCACATGGCCTCTAACCTCTCTGAATGCCAACAGGTTTCAGATCTCTGATGCCGGACGGATTTCGGGAATTTCAGATATCACCCAGGGCATAGGACTCGACATTGTTCCATATATTACCGGAGGTTTCAGTAAAAAACAGGATGCTGAAAGAAAGCCCGTGCTTGATGGTGGCGGGGATATTTTTTATAATATAACTCCTGCGCTGAAGGCTGCATTGACTTTTAATACTGACTTTGCACAAACAGAAGTAGATGAAAAACAGATAAATCTTACACGTTTCAACCTCTTCTTCCCTGAAAAAAGAGATTTCTTTCTTGACGGCACAAATTACTTCACCTTCGGTATAAACGGAGACGGTGAAAATCCTCAGCATACTGCCAATATACCATTCTTTTCCAGAAGAATAGGACTTGATACTGAGGGAAATCCTGTCCAGATTAAATACGGAGGAAAGTTTACAGGAAAAACCGATGGATGGAATATCGGTATGCTTCATGTAAAAGATGACAATGAATGGGATAATCCGGGATATACAGTAGCCAGGTTGTCAAGAGACCTTGGAAAACAATCATCTCTGGGGATTATTGGCACCAATGGAAATGCATTGTCTTCAAGCGATAATTCTCTTGTAGGAATGGACCTCAGGCTGGCCAGTTCGGAAATTGCCGGAAACAAGAATATCACATACAATATTTATGGGATGAAATCATTCACCGACAGCCTGAATGGTCGTGATGTATCATTCGGTACTGAAATAAGCTACCCGAATGATTTCTTTAATTTCAGGATCGGTTACCTGCAGATCGGAGAAAACTATACAGCCGGTCTTGGCTTCGTACCCAGAAAGAATATCCGTGACTTTTACGGAGGGTTTGGTTTTGGCCCAAGACCAAAGAATTCTCCAATTATGCAGGTCAAAACAGGGGTCAAATACATTCTTATTTCAGATCTGCACAACGGAGGTCTGGAAACTGCGCAGTTCGATCTCACCTATTCTGATTTAATTTTCCTGAGCGGCGATAAAATTACCTTCGGATCACAATACATATTTGAATCACTTGAAACAGATTTTAAAATCTTTGGCGATTATACAATAGTTGCTGATGACTATAATTTCTGGAGGCACAGCGTACAGTTAACCTCCGCAAAGAGAAGACTTTTCTGGCTTTCGACAAAAGCAGCTTCAGGAGGATTTTACTCAGGAAAGAGAACCGACTGGCTAATACAGGCAGGATATAAAGTAGCAGTACCTTTATATATAGGTGTGGAGTCCGACAGAAAATGGGTTAACCTGCCTGATGGAAGCTTTGTAGCTCAGATTTACCGTATAAACCTGAATTTCATGTTCAGTCCAAACCTTGCCTGGTATAACTTCGCACAGTATGAGAATCTGAATGAGACACTGGGCTGGCAGTCGAGATTCCAGTGGATCATCAAGCCGGGGAAGGAACTTTTCCTTACATTCAATTCGCCTCTTATAGATCCTGTTGAGCGATTCCAGCCAGAGGCCTACGAAGCGAGGGCTAAGGTGAAATATACAATAAGGTTCTGAATCCAAGGGCAGTATTACTCCACAATTTTCATTTCATTAAGCAGGTACCCTGCACCGGCAAATTTATCTATTATGAACAATGCATAGCGGATATCAAGGCTAATGTTACGGCTCTGATCCGGGTTATAGGCAAGGTCGCTTGCAACACCTTCCCATGCCCTGTCGAAGTTGATCCCGATAAGTTGCCCTTCAGCATTAAGAACGGGACTACCAGAATTTCCTCCGGTTGTATGATTGGTTGCGATAAAACAAACAGGAACCTCTCCGTTATGAGTATATATTCCATAATCTTTATTCCTGTATAGCTCCTTCAGCTTATCAGGTACATCATAATCATAAATCTCCGGATTATCCTTCTCAATTATCCCTTTAAGTGTGGTATAATGAGAATAATATACTGCATCCTTCGAGTAATATCCTTTAACGTTGCCATATGCCACACGCAGTGTTGAATTTGCATCAGGGTAAAATACCTTATCACTGGCATATTCCAACTGAACCGTCATATAATTGGTATTCAGCTGCTGCAGCTCACTGTTAAGAGCCTGCAAATCAGGCCTTACATTCTCAGCGAGGAAATCAGTCACTCCGGTGGCAAGCTGGTAAAACGGATCTTTATGCAGTTTTGTGACTGAACTCCAATTCATTGCTGAAACAAAATATTTGAATTTATCCTCATCAGCAAAAATTGTCTTACGGTATAGTTCATCAACAATTTTTGCAAAATCACCATTGCATGAATTCTTCAATTTAATAAACTCGGGCGCCTGCCACTTTTCGTCCAGATTTTTATTGTAGAGAGTCATGACAGCAACAAAAAGCTTCTTATCGGTCTCCACATCATAATTTTTATAGAACCCGGAGGCAAATGCCTGTAGATTTATTTTGGCCATATTTATCTTATCCTCATCATCTTTGTTCTTAATGAGTTCCTCCAGGGTTTTGATATTCCTTGCAAATCCAATTGCTTCGGCACCGTAGTTGAAAAATACCTCATTGGTAAAATTGTTAACGAGGTTGTACTCCCGGAACTTTCCATAGAGTTCTTTATACCCTGGAAGAATATATCCGTACTTCTCTGACCGTGAATTGTCGTTTTTGATCCATTGAGTCAGGTTCTCTTCATAGGTTCTTTTAATCTCAATAGTTCCCATCCTTTCAAGTCCCTGGCTTTCACCAATCCATTTTTTCCAGGCATTGGCCAGACTTGATTTTTTAGCTGAATACTGTAACCGTAAAAGGGGATCGGTATTCATCGCCTCCTCCATAATTTCAATCTTTCTGCCTCTGATCTCAATCATCCTGGGATTCAGATAGTTTTTTACCATATCTATATGATACGAAGGGACATATTTTGAGGTGGTTCCGGGATATCCGAATACCATGGTAAAATCGCCCTCGTTAACACCTTTTACTGACACCGGGAAGAAATAAGCCGGCTTGTACGGGATATTATCTGCAGAATAATCTGCAGGTTTATTGTCCTTCCCTGCATAAATTCTGAAGAGAGAAAAATCACCAGTATGACGTGGCCATACCCAGTTGTCGGTCTCGCCACCAAATTTACCAATTGCTGACGGAGGAGCTCCTACAAGTCTTACATCCCTGAATACTTCATTTACAAAGAGAAAATACTGTTTGCCCATATAAAATGGCTTAACCGCTGCAACATAACCTGTACCCGCAACAGCTTCTTTTGTAATGATCGAGATATTCGCTTCAATTGCGCTCTCCCGTTCAGATGCACTCAGGTTTTCACTAACCCCTTTAAGTACTTTATCAGTCACATCTTCCATACGCTTCAGGAAAGTGACAGTCAGTCCGGGATTCGGCAGTTCCTCCCTGGCCGACATAGCCCAGAAGCCATTGGTCAGGTAGTCCTTTTCAACAGAAGAATGCTTTTGTATCTGACCATAACCGCAATGATGATTTGTTATAAGCAAACCATCATTCGATATAAGCTCTCCGGTGCAGCCACCTCCAAAATGTACAATGGCATCTTTCATACTTGCTTTATTAACACTGTAAATATCCTCGGCAGAGAGCTTAAAACCCTTCTCCTGCATTAGTTTAATATTATATTTCTCAATCAGTATCGGGATCCACATCCCTTCATCAGCTCTGAGAACCGGAGTGAAAATAAGTGTATATACTACACTTAATAATAAGCATATTTTCTTCATTATCAATGTATTATTGCATAAGTTTTTTTAATTCTGCATATAAGCGTTGTACAGGTAATCCTACGACATTAAAGTAGGATCCGTCAATATGGCTGCATGCAGTCAGTCCGATCCATTCCTGGATACCATAAGCTCCTGCCTTGTCAAACGGTGCATATTTCTCGACATAATAACGAATCTCACTGGCGGACATCTCCTCAAAAGTAACTTTTGTAGACTCAGTAAAAACCACTTTCCGGTCATACAACATGATTGAAACACCAGTAATAACCTCGTGAGTGGTTCCGGAAATCTCACTGAGCATAAAGGCAGCCTCGTCGGTACTGGATGGTTTCCCAAGGACCTTTCCTCTGCACCAGACAATTGTATCGGCAGTTATGATTATCTCATTTTCTTTAATCACCTCTCTGAAAGAATCGGCTTTTTTTCCGGCAACGAGACGGGCGATTTCAATTCCGTCAAGTCCGCCAGGGAATGATTCATCAAAGTCCATGATCACAATTTCAAAGTCAATGCCCAATTCCCTCAAAAGTTGCTGCCGGCGCAATGACCTTGATGCAAGTATGACCCTGTATTTTCTAAGACTGTCGATCAGCATATTCATAAAAGATTCCAGGAAAGCAGCCCTTCAACAACCAACGAATACAAAATACCCGCAAGCATTACAATCTTCATCATCCTGCTTGCACTGTGCATCTGCTTTCTGTCTGTGCTTCTGAATACTGTTACTATTACAATAATCAGAGGAATAACTAAAAATGCAGAAATATAAATCAGCGTATATTTATCAAAAAGGAAAAAATACCATACAAGGTATAGTAATGCAATTGTAATGACAATCAAAACTGATGTGATTACCTTCGATGTTATTATTCCGGCAATAACCGGTAATGTATTCCTTCCATAGGCAATGTCACCTTCGTAATCCTCAATATCTTTAATGATCTCTCTTGTAAGTGTCGTAATAAAAGCAAAAAGAGCAAAACCTCCAACCCAATAGAAGATAAAATCAAAATCAGGAATCCTTATTGCAGTTACCGAATATGATCTGTAGAGTGCCGACCACTCATAAAATCCTACAATCATCGGAACAAGAGCTGTAAGAATCGCAATAATAATATTACCGATAAGAAATTGCCGCTTATAACTGGCAGAATAAAAATAAAGCAGACCCGAAACAATAAGGAACATGATACCAGTCATTAAATAACCTGAGCGCCAAGAGACATAGAATCCTAATAAAACTCCTGCAAGGTTGAAAATATTATGCAGCATCATGGCCTGCCTTCTTTCGATTCTGGTACCAACAATTACCTTTCCCTTGTTAATCAGGTCTGTTTTTATGTCAAAATAGTCATTAATAACATAGCCTCCGGCTGTAATGAATACAGTGGCAGCGACAAGAAGGATGAAGGAAAATAGTGAAAACTGCAGGGTTACAGGAATTTCATTACCTGAGCCCTGCTGTAGAATTATCCCGATTTTGCCTATTACAGGTTCAATTACAGCATAGCGCATCAAAACCATAGTAAGAATAACTATCGCCAGATTTTGCCACCTGATAAGAGTCAGAAATGATTTCATAAATTACCAGCTATAAGCATCTGAATCCATCCATTTGTCGTGAAGCCTTAAAACCTGTTCTATCACATCTCTCACACATCCTTCCCCCCCTTTTTTATCCGATATATAAGCAGCAACCTGCTTTATCTCGCTATCTGCATCAGAAGGGCAAACAGGAATACCTGCAACCTTCATTACCGGTAAATCAGGAATATCATCACCCATGAAAACAACCTCAGAATTAAGCAGATCATATTTTTTCAGGAAAGCATTAAAGTGGTCAATTTTAGATCGGCTGTTAAGATATATATCTTTAATTCCCAGCAGTTTAAGCCTCTTCTGATATTCTTTGGAACTGTTCCCTGAAATGACTCCGATATGATATCCCTTTTTTACAGCATACTGAAGGGCATAACCGTCACGCAGGTTAACAGTTCTGTTTGGAACACCAAATGAATTCAGGTTTATGGTCTGCAGCGATAATACTCCATCAATATCAAAAATAAAAGCCTTGACCTTGATCAGGTTCTCTTTAAAATTGGTCATTAATTACTTTTTGTTGTGATATTTCAAAATAGATTTGGAGATATCTCTGTAGATCTTCTGCAAATCGTGGTCGAAAGATAATAATTCCAAATGTTTCCTGATAGTGTTTTTGTCATTCCTCACTGCAGGTCCTGTCTGAGAATTTTCAGGACCTGATTCAAATGCTTTGAGAAAGGTTTCCTGCAGAAGAGGTTTAAGCTCATCAAAGGAATAACCCGAATTGTTTGCCAGCTCCTTCCCTATTGTCATCATATGATTTGTGAAATTGCAGGCAAATACAGCTGCCAGGTGGAGTAAACGGCGCTGCTCTGTTTCAGCATAACTGACCCTGCATCCTAATGTATCAGCAACATAGGTGAGAATGGAAGCTGTTTCACTGTCCGATGATTCAATAAAAACCGTTAATTCGCTGAAATTTATTCCGCGTTTGTATGAAAACGTCTGGAGAGGGTAAATAACTCCTTTCTTAGTTATTCCGGCAGGGAATACTTCCAAGCCAATACTACCGGCTGTATGAGCCACTATAGTACCTGGCCTGCACCTGAGGTCTGAAAGTACTCTTTTAAGCTTGCTGTCAGGCACTGCTATAATTACAAGATCGGTTGAATCCGGAATAGCCGGTTTTTTTGTCCAGGTGGCTTTACATTCATTTGCCAGCAGGATACCTTTTGTTTCGGAGGTTGATATAACAGTATCAATAACAAGACCTTTAGTGAAAAGCTCACGGCACAAAGCAGAACCAACCCTGCCTGCACCCACAAATGAAACTGTAATTTTTTTCACTTCCGGATTTTTTCTGAAATATACAAAAATGAAGCGAAAAATCACCCTTAAATGCCGCAACAGCGGCACTTATTGAAAAACAGTGGATTTGAAAGCCACCCCTGGGGGCATAGGCGTTAACTTAAAACTTTTTCTGTTGAAGTTGAGGGATAGTAAAAGTTTCCCCTCCTTTTGAAGGAGGGGAAACTTTTTTCGCATTCCCTCTTCTAATTACAGTCTTAGCTTGATGGCTATGCCCTTTTGGGGGGTTGAAAATATTATCAATCTTCTTTATTTCTTGCCATACAGATCAAGGAAAATGTCTGTAACCTGTATGTTATATATCTTATACAGGCTTGTCTGATAGCTCTGATTGCTTGACTGCCATACATAACTGCAATCCCAGTAAACATGACCTGATACCATCAGTTCATCACCTGATTTGAAATTTTTTACTTTGGGAAACATCTCCACAGGATTACAGAAGGTATAGTTAGAATAGGGATCCCCGACTGTCTGTAGCGTCATTGATGTTCCTGCTTCATTGAAATACACATTGCAGGGTTGATTGGTTATGGAGAAGAGAACATCTTTTCCGCAACCACATTTCTTTTGTTTCTTACAATCTGTACTCGTAAAAACAGGAAGAATGATAACCAGGATAACCGCTATTCTTCTTATCAGCTTACTCATTATTAACTAATTATTTGACCAGTATAAAACGCAAATATAGGCTTTTTATTTTAAGCCTGTGCTGTTGGTCCTCCAAAAGTGAGTGGTACAACAGGCACCGACCCTTTTACGTCTTTAATAGTTCCATGAACTGCCTCATATTTTGAGATATTATCCTGGAGGGCAGCCACAAGCCTCTTTGCATGTTCTGGTGTAAGGATTATCCTTGATTTAACCTGAGCTTTGGGAATACCTGGCATAATCCTTATAAAGTCGACAACAAATTCAGAAGCTGAATGAGTTATAACAGCAAGGTTTGAATATGTACCCTGTGCAACTTCCTCATTCAGTTCAATACTTATCTGTCCCTGATTTTTAGGATCTGGTGCAGCCATTTTTTCTATTTTTTAGCTTTTACGGGTTCTTCTTCTTCCTGGGCAACAGAGACAAGGTTCTCATACTCTTCCAGTGAACCAACAATGATGTCATTATACTGACGCTGACCTGTACCTGCAGGAATAAGGTGACCAACGATGACGTTTTCCTTCAACCCTTCAAGCTTGTCTACCTTACCAAGAATTGCAGCTTCATTGAGCACTTTGGTTGTCTCCTGGAAGGAAGCAGCCGAGAAGAAGCTCTTGGTCTGGAGTGATGCACGGGTTATACCCTGAAGAACCTGGCTTGATGTAGCAGGAATTGCATCCCTCGATTCAACAGTTTTGAGGTCGCGGCGCTTAAGAGCCGAATTTTCATCCCTAAGCTTGCGGGCAGTAACAATCATACCCGGACGAAGTGTTTGTGAATCACCGGAATTGACAATAACCTTCTTGCCATAAATCCAGTCGTTTTCATCCATGAACTCGAGTTTGTCAACAACCTGGCGCTCGAGGAATTTTGTATCACCCGGGTCAACTATCTCAACTTTACGCATCATCTGGCGGACAATGATCTCGAAATGCTTGTCATTGATTTTCACACCCTGAAGACGGTAAACCTCCTGTATCTCGTTTACTATATATTCCTGAACTTTTGTAGGACCTTTGATAGCAAGTATGTCTGAAGGTGTTATGGCTCCGTCTGAAAGTGGAATACCTGCCTTAACATAGTCGTTCTCCTGAACAAGGATCTGTTTTGAAAGAGGTACAAGATATTTCTTAACCTCATCAGTCTTTGACTTGATTGATATCTCCCTGTTACCTCTTTTGATCTTTCCGAAGGTTACTTCTCCATCAATCTCTGAAACAATTGCCGGGTTCGACGGATTACGTGCTTCGAAAAGTTCTGTTACCCTTGGCAGACCACCGGTGATATCACCTGATTTTCCGACAGCTCTTGGGATTTTGGCGAGAACTTCGCCAGCCTCAACCATCTTGTCAGGGTCGATAACAAGGTGAGCACCTACAGGAAGGTTATACAGCCTTAACTCCTCACCTTTCTTGTCAAGTATCTTTATTGCCGGATTCTTTGTCTTGTCCCTGCTTTCTATGATAACCTTTTCCTTAAAACCGGTCTGCTCATCTGACTCTTCACGGAAGGTAACACCTTCTATGAGGAAATCGTATCCAACCTTACCCGACATCTCGGCGATAATAACTGCATTGAACGGATCCCATTCGCAGATCAGTTTGCCCTTCTCTATCTCCTGTCCTGGCTTAACATAAAGCTTTGAACCGTAAGGAATAGTATGAGTAGTAAGTGCAATACCGGTTTTCTTGTCAACAATTCTTAATTCTGCAAGACGTCCGATAACTATTTCAATATCACCCTTTTCAGGATCTGATTTAGGAACTGAACGAAGCTCTTCAATTTCAGCTATACCTCCATATCTTGCGACAAGGCGCGATTCAGTTGTAATGTTTGAGGCAGTACCACCCACATGGAATGTACGGAGTGTAAGCTGCGTTCCTGGTTCACCGATACTCTGTGCAGCAATTACGCCGACAGCTTCACCTTTCTGTACCATACGGCCTGTTGAAAGGTTACGTCCGTAACATTTTGCGCAAACACCCTTTTTCGATTCACATGTGAGCACTGAACGGATCTCAACCTGCTCTATCGGTGAGTCTTCAATCTTCCTGGCAAGATCTTCGGTAAGCTCCTGTCCGGATTCAACAATCAGTTCACCTGTGAGAGGATGGTATACATCATGAACTACGGTACGACCGAGAACTCTCTCATAAAGGGATTCAACAACTTCCTCATTCTTCTTGATTGCTGTTGCCACAAGACCCCTGAGAGTGCCACAATCCTCTTCATTGATAATAACATCCTGAGAAACGTCAACCAGACGGCGTGTAAGATAACCGGCATCAGCTGTTTTGAGAGCTGTATCGGCAAGACCTTTACGTGCACCGTGTGTTGAGATGAAGTACTCAAGAACTGAAAGTCCCTCTTTGAAGTTTGAAAGAATTGGGTTTTCAATAATTTCAGAGCCTGTTGAGCCTGATTTCTGTGGTTTCGCCATAAGACCCCTCATACCTGAAAGCTGACGGATCTGTTCTTTTGAACCCCTTGCACCTGAGTCGAGCATCATATATACTGAGTTGAAGCCCTGCTTGTCGGTTGAAAGCTGCTTCATCAGTGACTGTGTCAATCTTGCATTAACATGTGTCCAGATATCAATTATCTGGTTGTAACGTTCATTATTTGTAATGAAACCCATGCTGTAGTTGTTCAGAACTTCCTCAACCTGGTCATATCCTTCGGATACAAATTTTGTCTTTTCCTCAGGTATAATAACATCATCAAGGTTGAATGACAAGCCACCCTTGAATGCCGAGTAGAATCCAAGATTCTTGATTGCATCCAGGAAGTCAGCTGTTTTTGCGGTTCCGGCAAGTTTCAGAACGCGACCTATAATATCCCTTAACGACTTCTTGGTAAGAAGTTCATTTATATATCCTACTTCAGTAGGTACATACTGATTAAAGATAACGCGACCTACTGTAGTCTCAATCAGATGATTAACAAGTTCACCATCTTTCCTGTCGTTTACCTTAACTTTTATGTACGCGTGGAGGTCTATCTTTCCTTCGTTAAAAGCTATGTTTACCTCTTCGCTTGAATAGAATACAAGACCTTCTCCCCTTACTTTATCCTTGCCATCACTCTTTCTTCCCTTTGTTATATAATACAGACCGAGAACCATATCCTGTGAAGGAACTGTGATCGGCGCACCATTTGCAGGGTTGAGAATATTATGGGAGGCAAGCATGAGCATCTGGGCCTCAAGTATTGCAGCATTACCGAGAGGAAGATGTACTGCCATCTGGTCACCGTCGAAGTCAGCGTTGAAAGCTGTACAGACGAGAGGGTGAAGTTGAATAGCTTTTCCTTCAATAAGCTTCGGCTGGAAAGCCTGAATACCGAGTCTGTGAAGGGTTGGAGCACGGTTAAGGAGTACAGGATGTCCCTTAAGAACATTCTCAAGTATATCCCAAACAACAGGATCTTTCCTGTCAACTATTTTCTTTGCTGATTTAACTGTTTTTACAATTCCTCTTTCAATCAGTTTTCTGATAATGAATGGCTTGTAAAGCTCTGCTGCCATATCCTTCGGAAGTCCGCACTCATGAAGTCCGAGTTCAGGACCAACAACGATAACCGAACGTGCAGAGTAGTCAACCCTTTTACCGAGCAGGTTCTGACGGAAACGTCCCTGTTTTCCTTTAAGGCTGTCACTAAGTGACTTAAGAGGACGGTTTGCATCAGTTTTTACAGCATTGGCTTTTCTTGAATTATCGAAGAGAGAGTCAACAGCTTCCTGGAGCATACGCTTCTCGTTACGGAGAATAACTTCCGGAGCTTTGATCTCGATAAGTCTCTTAAGACGGTTGTTTCTTATTATAACCCTTCTGTAAAGATCATTGAGGTCGCTTGTAGCAAATCTTCCTCCGTCAAGGGGTACAAGAGGCCTGAGTTCAGGCGGAATTACAGGTACAACCTTTATTATCATCCATTCAGGTTTGTTCACATGCTTTGAATCCCTGAAAGCTTCAACAACCTGAAGTCTCTTTAGAGCTTCATTTTTACGCTGCTGTGAAGTTTCGGTATTCGCCCTGTGACGAAGAGAATATGACATTTCATCGAGATCGATCCGTCCCAGAAGCTTATTAAGTGCTTCTGCACCCATATCTGCAACAAACTTATCAGGATGATTATCTTCAAGATACTGATTTTCTTTTGGCAGAGACTCAGTTATCTCAAGGTATTCTTCTTCTGTAAGGAAGTCAAGATATTTAACACCATCAGCTGCCTTGATACCCGGATTGATTACAACATACCTTTCGTAGTATATTATTGAATCGAGCTTTTTTGTTGGCAGTCCAAGAAGGTAACCGATTTTGTTCGGGAGAGAACGGAAATACCATATGTGTGCTACCGGCACTACAAGTGATATATGTCCCATCCTTTCACGGCGGACCTTCTTTTCTGTAACTTCAACACCGCAACGGTCGCACACGATTCCCTTATAACGGATTCTCTTGTACTTTCCGCAATGGCATTCATAATCTTTTACCGGACCGAAAATTCTTTCGCAGAACAGCCCGTCACGTTCAGGCTTATATGTACGGTAATTTATTGTTTCCGGCTTGAGCACCTCACCACTTGAGCGATCAAGTATTTCTTCAGGTGATGCAAGACCTATAGAAATTTTCGAGTAACTGGTCTTTGTCTTGTTATCTCTTCTGAATGACATATTTGAATATTTATTATTTCAAAAAACTAAAAATTCAAAACTTTGTGCAATACTTCTAGTCAAGTATCACGCTAAGTCCGAGACCTCTGAGTTCGTGCAGGAGAACATTCAGCGACTCAGGTATACCTGGCTGCGGCATTGGTTCACCTTTCACAATAGCTTCATATGCTTTAGCGCGTCCGACAACGTCGTCCGATTTTATAGTAAGGATTTCCTGGAGAATATGGGCAGCACCGAATGCTTCAAGAGCCCAGACTTCCATTTCACCAAAACGCTGACCTCCGAACTGTGCCTTACCTCCGAGAGGCTGCTGGGTAATGAGCGAGTATGGACCGATTGAACGGGCGTGCATCTTATCATCAACCATATGACCCAGTTTAAGCATATAGATTACACCTACCGTAGCAGACTGGTCAAATTTCTCACCGGTTCCACCGTCACACAGGAATGTCTTTCCAAACTTCGGAATACCTGCTTTCTCAGTATATTCAGTTATCTGGTCAATTGTTGCACCGTCGAAAATCGGGGTTGAGAATTTGAGACCAAGTTCCCTTCCTGCCCATCCAAGTACTGTTTCGTAGATCTGCCCAAGGTTCATCCTTGAAGGCACACCCAGAGGATTAAGTACAATATCAACAGGGGTTCCGTCTTCGAGGAAAGGCATATCTTCAGCGCGTACAATCTTGGCAACAATACCTTTGTTACCATGGCGCCCGGCCATCTTGTCCCCAACTTTAACCTTGCGTTTCTTGGCTATATAAACCTTGGCAAGACGAACGATACCCGCTGGCAGCTCATCACCGATAGTGATGTTGTATTTCTTGCGCTTATAGATACCGTCAATCTCCTTGTATTTAATGATATAGTTATGCAGGAGCTGCTTTATGCTGTCATTTTTCTTTTTGTCAGTGGTCCATTTATTCGGATTGACGTTAAGAAAATCAACTTCCTGAAGCTGCTTCAGAGTGAATTTACTGCCTTTAGGAATTACATCAACATTAAGATAATCCTTAACTCCCTGAGATGTTTTACCATTAACCAGAATAAACAGTTTATCAACCAGTCTGGTCTTAAGATCATCAATATTTCTGTTGAATTCTGTCTCGATCTTGTCGAGCATCGGCTTCTCGACAGATTTTGCTTTCCTGTCTTTTATAGCCCTGGTAAAGAGCTTCTTGTCAATAACAACTCCATCGAGTGAGGGACCTGCTTTCAGTGAAGCATCCTTTACATCTCCGGCTTTATCACCAAAGATTGCGCGCAGAAGTTTCTCTTCAGGTGAAGGATCAGATTCTCCTTTAGGAGTGATCTTTCCAATAAGTATGTCACCTGGACGGATGTGAGCACCTATCCTGATAAGACCGTTTTCGTCGAGATTTTTGGTAGCTTCCTCACTTACATTCGGAATATCTGAGGTGAGTTCTTCAAGACCACGCTTTGTATCGCGAACTTCAAGCTGGTATTCATCGATATGCACAGATGTGAAATAGTCTTCCTGTACAACTTTCTCAGAAATAACGATAGCATCCTCAAAGTTATAACCCTTCCATGGCATGAATGCCACTTTCAGGTTTCTTCCAAGGGCCAGTTCACCATGCTTGGTTCCGTAACCTTCAGTAAGTACCTGTCCTTTTTTCACTTTCTCGCCTTTTTTCACAACAGGCAGAAGGTTGATGCAGGTATTCTGGTTTGTTTTACGGTATTTAGGAAGAGTATAGCGTTTGATATCATCATCAAAGCTCACAAATTTCTCCTCATCGGTACGTGTATACCTTATTACTATCTCGTTTGAATCCACAAATTCAACAATTCCGTCACCCTCAGCCATATAAAGAATACGACTGTCCCTGATAACCTGTCCTTCGAGTCCTGTTCCGACTATCGGTGCTTCAGGATTGATAAGCGGAACTGCCTGACGCATCATGTTCGAACCCATAAGAGCCCTGTTGGCATCATCATGCTCGAGGAACGGGATAAGTGAAGCAGCTATTGAAGCTATCTGGTTAGGAGCAACATCCATGAGATCGACTTTTGAAACTTCCTCGAAAGGATAGTCAGCCTCATAACGGCACTTTGCCCTTTGATTTTCAAAATGACCATCTTTTGTAAGAGGAGCGTTCGCCTGGGCGATCATCTTTTCTTCCTCCTCCTCAGCGCTGAGCCAAACTACTCCGCTATGAGACAAGTCTACTTTTGAACCTTTCTTATCGTCATGATTAACAGTAAGATATGGAGTTTCAATAAATCCCAGATCATTTATCTTTGCAAATACACAAAGAGAAGATATAAGACCAATATTGGGACCTTCAGGTGTTTCGATCGGGCAGAGACGGCCATAGTGAGTATAGTGAACGTCCCTTACCTCGAATCCGGCTCTTTCGCGTGAAAGACCGCCTGGTCCGAGAGCAGACATACGGCGCTTGTGAGTCATCTCTGCAAGCGGGTTTGTCTGGTCCATGAACTGTGACAGCTGGTTTGTTCCGAAGAATGAATTGATAACCGAAGAAAGTGTCTTCGAGTTAATCAGGTCAACAGGTGTAAATACCTCGTTATCCCTTACGTTCATCCTTTCACGGATTGTTCTTGCCATACGTGCAAGACCCACACCGAACTGTGCAAATAGCTGTTCACCAACGGTACGCACCCTTCTGTTGCTCAGGTGGTCGATATCGTCGATATCAGTCTTTGAATTGATAAGTTCAATCAGGTAACCGATAATCTTTATAATGTCCTCACGCGTAAGGATTTTGGTATTCATATCGGTTTCGAGGCCAAGCTTTTTGTTTATCCTGTAACGGCCAACTTCACCAAGGTCATAGCGTTTGTCGGAGAAGAATAGCTTGTCGATAACATCGCGTGCGGTTGCCTCATCAGGCGGTTCTGCATTACGCAGCTGCCTGTAGATATAGATTACTGCCTCTTTTTCAGAGTTACAGGGATCTTTCTGAAGTGTATTATATATGATTGCGTAATCTGACAGTGTTGTATCATCCTTGTGCAGAAGGATAGTTTTTGCACCGGAATCAACAATAAGGTCAACATGTTCATTTTCGATGACTGTTTCCCTGTCGAGGATTACCTCATTTCTTTCAATTGAAACAACCTCACCTGTATCTTCATCAACAAAGTCTTCGACCCATGTTTTGAGAACCCTTGCAGCCAGTTTGCGGCCGACAAGTTTCTTTATGCTGGTCTTTGACACTTTGTGTTCCTCAGCGAGATTGAAGATCTCAAGGATCTGCTTATCACTTTCGAATCCGATAGCACGAAGCAGGGTTGTCACCGGCAGTTTCTTTTTCCTGTCGATGTAAGCGTACATCACGTTATTGATGTCGGTAGCAAATTCTATCCATGATCCTTTGAATGGAATGATCCTGGCTGAATAGAGTTTTGTACCGTTTGCATGTATACTCTGTCCGAAGAATACTCCTGGGGAACGGTGAAGCTGTGAAACCACAACCCTTTCAGCGCCATTAATAACGAACGTTGCGCGTTCAGTCATGTATGGAACGGTTCCGAGATACACATCCTGTATTACCGTATCAAAATCCTCGTGTTCCGGATCTGTACAGTAAAGTTTTAATTTTGCTTTCAGCGGCACGCTGAAAGTAAGTCCGCGTTCTATGCACTCTTCGATTGTATAACGCGGAGGGTCAATATAATAATCAAGAAATTCGAGGACGAAATTGTTCCTTGTATCAGTTATGGGGAAATTTTCGGTAAAGACTTTGAATAGTCCCTCTTTTTTCCTGTTCTCGGGAGTTGTTCCAAGCTGGAAAAACTCACCGAATGATTTTAACTGAATCTCCAGGAAATCAGGATAATCAAGCTGATTCTTCCTGGAAGCGAAACTTATTCTTTCGGTATTTTTTGAGGACATTTTAAAAAGATTAAGTGAACTTATAATTTAAAGAACAAAAAGGCTTAGTCCCGCACCATGCGGGACTAAACCTATAACCCGGTATTCAGGTATAACTTATTTAAGTTCAACTTCAGCTCCTGCTTCTACTAATTGACCTTTAATAGCTTCAGCCTCTTCTTTGGTAACACCTTCTTTAACTGGTCCGGGAGCAGCATCAACTACTGCTTTAGCCTCTTTCAGACCAAGTCCGGTGATATCCTTAACAAGTTTAACAATCTGTAATTTCTGTCCGCCTGCATTTTTGAGAATAACATCAAATGTTGATTTCTCAGCTGTTGCAGGAGCATCGCCACCTGCTGAAGGAGCTGCAACTGCAACTGCTGCTGCTGCTGCGGGTTCAATGCCATACTCTTCTTTGAGTATTTTAGCCAGTTCGCTTACTTCTTTTACAGATAAGTTAACCAGTTCTTCTGCAAATTTCTTAAGATCTGCCATTTTTTATTGATTTTTAAATTGATTTTACTTTATTTTTCTTCTCTTTTTGACAGTGTATCAAGCACACCGTGAATTTTATTTCCACCTGACTGCAGGGCTGAAATAACGTTCTTGGCAGGAGACTGCAGCAACATAATAACGTCGCCGATAAGTTCTTCCCTGGTCTTAACCGAGATAAGAGCATCTAGCTGATTATCGCCGATATAGATTGATTCCTGAACGTATGCACCTTTAAGCACAGGTTTACCATGACTCTTACGGAATTCCTTTATAAGTTTTGCAGGAACATTTCCCGATTGAGTAAACATGATGGACGTAGTACCTTTCAGAACCGGATAGAGTTCTTCAAAGTTTCCAGTAGTCTGCTCAAGTGCTCTTTTAAGGAGGGTGTTTTTAACAACAATAAGTTTAATATCGTTTTCGAAGCACTTCCTTCTTAGTTCACTTGTATCAGCTGCGTTAAGCTGAGCAGTATCAGTCAGATAAAAGTGACCGTACTCTTTCAATCTTTCAGCAAGGCTGTGTATGATAGCGTTTTTTTCTTCCCGTCTCATTATTTCTTCCGAATTTTACTTTAAATAATTATTCATCAAGACCTTTTGGATCGATTTTAACACCCGGACTCATTGTGCTGGAAATGAATATACTGCGTAAGTATGTTCCTTTCGCGGCAGCCGGTTTAAGTTTGTTTACCATTGTGATAAACTCCTTGGCATTATCAGCGATCATCTGGGGCTCAAATGAGACTTTTCCGATAGAGGTATGAATGATTCCGTTCTTATCGACTTTGAAATCAATCTTACCCTGCTTCACTTCTTTAACAGCCTTACCTATTTCCATTGTGACAGTTCCACTTTTGGGGTTCGGCATCAGTCCGCGGGGACCGAGTATTCGACCTAACTGACCGACCTTTCCCATAACGGATGGCATGGTTATGATAACATCCACATCTGTCCAACCAGCTTTGATTTTCTCAACATAATCGTCAAGGCCAACATGGTCTGCTCCGGCTTCTCTTGCCTCATTTTCCTTGTCGGGGGTACAGAGCACGAGTACACGTGTCTGCTTACCTGTTCCGTGAGGAAGTGAAACAACGCCGCGAACCATCTGATTGGATTTTCTTGGATCAATACCTAACCTTACATCCAAATCAACAGAAGCATCAAACTTGGTTTTGGTCATCTCCTTAACCAGAGCAGAAGCCTCTTTTAATGAATAAAGCTTGTTCTTATCGAGTTTTTCAAGAGCAAACTTCTGATTTTTGGTAAGTTTAGTCATTTTTTCTCCTAATTAATTATTTTTAGGGAAATCGCCTTTAACGGTAATTCCCATACTTCTGGCGGTACCAGCTACCATTCGCATTGCAGACTCCACTGTAAAACAGTTTAAGTCTTCCATTTTATCCTTAGCAATTGATTTGATCTGGTCCCAGGTGATACTTGAAACCTTATCGCGGTTAGGTTCTTTCGAACCTTTCTTTGTTTTGGTAATTTCAAGTAACTGAACAGCAACCGGTGGGGTTTTAGTGACAAAATCAAATGTTTTGTCAGAATAAACTGTAATAACAACCGGGATAACTTTTCCAGCCTTGTCCTGGGTCCTCGCATTAAATTGCTTACAGAAATCCATAATGTTCACACCTTTTGAACCCAGTGCGGGGCCAACAGGTGGTGATGGATTAGCTCCTCCGCCACGAATCTGTAACTTGATTAATCCAGCAACTTCTTTTGCCATAATTTTAAATTTGCGTATTTATTGCGAGCACTTGAAAGTCGTTCAGGAAGCATTATAAATATCACGACTCTCAATATCTTCTGTTAATTCTCTTTTTCTACCTGCATAAAGCTTAGTTCCAGTGGTGTTTTTCTTCCGAAAATCTTAACCATTACCTTTAGCTTCTTTTTCTCCTCGTTAACCTCTTCAATAATCCCTGTGAAACTGTTGAACGGTCCGTCAATAACTTTTACCGATTCACCAACAAAGAATGGAACATTGAGCTCCTCATCGCTGGCATTCAGTTCATCTACTTTACCGAGAATACGGTTAATTTCAGGTTTTCTCAATGGTACAGGTTCTCCATCCTGTGAACCCAAAAAACCTATTACATTAGGTATATTCCTTAATAAATGAGGCACTTCACCTGTAAGTACTGCTTCAACAAGCACATATCCCGGAAAGAAAGTTCTTTCCTTGCTTATCTTTTTACCTGCTCTTATCTGGTAAACCTTTTCGGTCGGGATAAGAACCTGTGAGACATAATCCTGAAGTTTAAGACGTGCCACTTCGCTCTCGATATACTCTTTCACCTTCTTCTCTTTCCCACCGATAGCCCGAAGCACATACCACTTTTTAATATTCTCACTCATTGGAATCTTCCTCTGATTAGTATAATAAACTGTAAACAAACTCCATGATATTGCTGAATGCCAGGTCCATACCGGCAACTATCAATGCAAATATCAGGGAAGCAACCATTACGAGAACGGCACTATTCTGGAGTTCGCTCCATGTTGGCCAGGTCACTTTGTGTAAAAGTTCTGTGAATGAGTCCTGAAAATATCCTTTTATATTCATCTTACTAATAAATTTTCGCACGGGAGGAGAGACTCGAACTCCCGACACCTGGTTTTGGAGACCAGTGCTCTACCAACTGAGCTACACCCGTGTTTTTATGTTGGGTACGGTCGCGACCGTACCCAACATAGATAAATATCCAAAACCTTTTATTCTACAATAGCGGTAACTGCACCGGCACCTACTGTTCTTCCACCTTCACGGATAGCAAAACGCAATCCTACGTTGATAGCAACAGGGTAGATAAGCTCAACGGTAATTGTTACGTTATCACCAGGCATAACCATTTCAGTTCCTTCAGGAAGAGTGATTTCACCTGTAATATCGAGTGTCCTTACATAGAACTGAGGACGATATTTATTATGGAATGGAGTATGACGTCCACCTTCTTCTTTCTTAAGAACATAAACCTCGGCTTTGATCTTTGTATGAGGTGTTATTGAGCCTGGCTTGGCAAGAACCATACCTCTTTTAATCTCTTTCTTATCAACACCACGAAGGAGAAGACCTACGTTGTCACCAGCTTCACCTCTGTCAAGGATTTTACGAAACATCTCAACACCTGTACAAACTGATTTACGTTTTAAAGCACCAAGTCCGATAAGTTCAAGTTCATCACCGGTAAGAACAACACCGGTTTCAATACGGCCTGTTGCAACGGTACCACGTCCTGTGATTGAGAACACGTCTTCAACCGGCATAAGGAATGGTTTTTCATTGTCGCGGGGAGGTATTGGAATATACTCATCAACTGAATTCATGAGTTCCATAACTTTTTCTTCCCATTTCGCTTCACCGTTCATTGCACCAAGTGCTGAACCACGGATAACAGGAGCGTTATCGCCATCGAATTTATAGAAATTGAGCAGGTCACGTACTTCCATCTCAACGAGGTCAAGGAGTTCCGCATCTTCCACCATGTCCACTTTGTTCATGAACACGAGTACTTTAGGAACGTTAACCTGGTGTGCAAGAAGGATATGTTCACGTGTCTGAGGCATTGGACCGTCAGTTGCTGCAACCACAAGGATTGCACCGTCCATCTGTGCGGCACCTGTAACCATGTTCTTGATATAGTCAGCGTGACCCGGGCAGTCTACGTGTGCATAGTGACGGGATGCTGTCTGATATTCAACGTGAGCAGTGTTAATAGTAATACCCCTTTCTTTCTCCTCAGGAGCATTATCAATTGAATCAAAATCCCTGATTTCAGAGAGACCTTTTTTTGCAAGGACCATAGTGATCGCTGCAGTCAAAGTTGTTTTGCCATGGTCTACGTGACCGATTGTACCGATGTTCACGTGTGGTTTCGACCTGTCAAATTTTTCTTTTGCCATAACTCCAAGCGTATTAAATTTAGTTTATCTATAATCAATTAATCATTAATCTCCTGTTGAGCCGGAGGGGGGAATTGAACCCCCGACCCCTTCCTTACCAAGGAAGTGCTCTACCACTGAGCTACTCTGGCCTCAAAAAGTGAGCGGGAGACGGTACTCGAAACCGCGACCCTTAGCTTGGAAGGCTAATGCTCTACCAACTGAGCTACTCCCGCTTATATCGTCCAAAGAGAACCGCAGGCAAGCCACTTTCTGCTGCATAATACGGTTTTATCCTGTCTTAAGTGGGGAGAGCAGGATTCGAACCTACGAAGGCATTTGCCAGCAGATTTACAGTCTGCCCCAGTTGGCCGCTTTGGTATCTCCCCCCTATAAACAGAGTCTTACTCCTAAGACACACATTTACAAATCTTTCAAGAGCCGATGAAGGGATTCGAACCCCCGACCTGCAGATTACAAATCAGCTGCTCTGGCCAACTGAGCTACATCGGCAATTTAAAGAACGTACCGTTTGAGCATAATTTACCCTTAAAAAACGGTTTGCAAATGTATGAATTTAAAATTTATTATTCAAAATAAATTGATATATTTTTGAAAATAGAAGGATCATAAGCCCCTCTTCTTCTGCTTATGCTTGGTAATCTGCTTTTTAAGTGCATCTACTGCTTCATCAGTAGCCTCTTCAAATGTTTTGCTCTGCTTCTTTGCGAACAGAGGTTTTCCTGATACTTCCAGCTTAATTTCACTAATTTTATTTTCACGGTCCTGATCCTTGTCAAGTCTGAGATAGACCTCGGCATTTACAATGTCTTCACCAAACTGGTTAAGTTTCTCCAGTTTCTGCTGAACAAAGTCGATCAGCTTTTTGTCGGCATCAAACCGTACTGAATGAATCTGAATGTTCATGATAGTACCTCCTTTTATTAATTAGTGTCAAGCTCTTGGATGAGCCTGTTTATATATCTTCTTAAGTTTCTCAAAGGTATTATGTGTATATACCTGTGTTGCAGATAGATTGGCATGTCCAAGCAATTCCTTAATTGAATTCAGATCTGCACCGTTATTAAGCATGTGTGTTGCAAAAGTATGACGCAGTATATGCGGGCTTTTCCTGTCGGCTGTTGTAACTATGGACAGATACCCCTTTACTATATTATATACGAGTTTATCATATAATTTATTACCCTTCCCTGTAACAAAAAGCCACTCACTGCTATTCGTATTCATAAATTCATCCCTCATCGCCATATAGGTACCAAGATTCTTTATAAAAGGCTTAACCAGCGGTATGATTCTCTGTTTATTCCTTTTTCCGGTAACCTTTACAGTTGCTTCAGCGAGATCTATATCTGAATCCTTCAAACCAATCAGCTCCGATCTCCTCATTCCTGTTAGGTATAACATCTCTATGATTGTTTTGTTCCTCACTCCTTCAAAATCTTCACCGAAACTTACTTCATCCAGCAGCGTGGACATTGATTTTTCCTCAATAAATACAGGAAGTCTCTTCTTTCTTTTTGGAACCACAACCTTTTGAAGGGGATCATTTTTCAGGACTCCTTCCTTACGCAAAAATCTGAAATATACCCTCAGGCAGGATATCTTTCTATGCACTGATACTGCTGAATATTCAGTATCAAGCATACTGACTATCCATGCCCTGATATCATGGGATGTAACTTCTGAAGGATTATCCGAGTGCCCTGATTCATTCAGGAAAGACTCAAACTGACCCAGGTCATTTAAATAAGATCTGACTGTATGCGGCGAATACCGCTTTTCGATCATCAGATATTGCAAGAACGATTCCTTATTATTCATAAAGGAACCTCCATATCTGTTATGTTATAATTAAAGATAGAACAGGTGAACTATTCTTCGTTCTCCTGCATCTTCTGAACATACATAGCCTTCTTGATTTCTTCTCTACGGCGTACTGAAGGTTTTACAAAAGCCTGACGTGAACGTAATTCGCGGATCACTCCCGTCTTTTCAAACTTCCTTTTGAACTTTTTTAAAGCTCTTTCTATGTTTTCGCCTTCTTTTAATGGTACAATAATCATAATATAACAAATTCATTTTTAAATGAGGCGCAAAGTTAGAAATAGAAAAAATGATTTCAAAACATTTATGGACTTAAATTTCTCATAAGTGCTGGTTTTTAATTATTTTGAATGGAATTTCTAATCTTTCTGCACATTATAGTTGTTAATAAAAGTAATAAAATTCCTGAACAAATGCAAGAAAAAAGAGATGAATCGGAAAATGCTTATAATAATTCATTAAGCTAGTGCGGATTTGTAATTCTTGCTAATTCTTATTTGGCACCGATTAAAAATCGGCGCCAGCGTGCCCAGTTATAAGCATGGCGAGGCTGTCTCACTTAAAACTAAGATAAGGTTTGACTTTTTTGGCAGTCTCCTCTCCTATCAGCTTATTTGCCACAAGGTCATCAATACTTCTTATCCTGCCTTCAAGTTCACGGAACTTAAGAATGGAATTAACCTCATTCCTCTCAAAATATGGCATTCTTGAAAGCCTTTTATAATCACCACTGTTAATTTCTATCTTTTCAATGCACGATGTATCTACAATTACTCTTTCCTTAATGATCTCATATGTCTCAGGCTTTACTCCGTAAACTTCCCTCAGCTGCTCTTTAACTGCATATCCTCCGAGCAACTGCCTGTACTTTATAATCCGCTGTGATAATACCGGTCCGATACCAGGTAGCCTGATTAGTTCAGAAGTATCGCACCTGTTTATATCGACCATAATTTCCTTTTTCCTTTGAACAGATGAATGACCGGAAACTTTTTTCGCCGGAGGTGAAATCTGACCGACAGAATTGCCTGTATTCTTTACGGGTTCAACCGGAATTTCCTCGATAATGATTGGCCTTTCAGGAACAAGAAACCTGACAGAGAACACAGCAAATATCAAAATGATAAGAATCAGGGAAGCCCGCCTTTCCCTTCGGGTATAGCCAAACCACTTCAGGATTGGCGAAAAATCAAATTTCATAACACATATGTTTAAATTGCAGCGATAACAATGCAATTTAACAAAAAGATCTGAAATTATAAACGGATTTATCAGAAAGGATAGCCGATACCAATTACAATAGTGAAATCGCTCCGATCATATGGACGGTTTGATACAATCCACTTGTTCCTTTCCTGTATTACAGGATCTCTTAGCTTCATTCCGAAATCAATCCTGCCGAGAAAAAAGCTGAAATCAAACCTGAGACCGGCACCGGTACCTATTGCAATATCCTTATAAAAATTCTTAAGCTGGAATTGTGTTCCCGGCCTGTCAGGATCCTCCCTGTAGTTCCAGATATTACCTGCATCAACAAAAACAGCACCTTCAAGTATCCAGAATAATTTGAACCTGTATTCGGCATTTAGCTCCAGTTTTATATCGGCTGTCTGGTTAAGAAATGTGGTTACAGTATCAGTGGCATATGATCCCGGACCAAGAGTTCTGACAGGCCAGCCTCTTATACCATTTGCTCCGCCACCAAAATATTGTTTCTCAAAAGGTATGGCTTTCGAATTACCGTAAGGAATGCCAATACCGAAGAATCCTCGGTAAACCATTGAAGCTGCATCGTTTATGAAATAATTGTATCGGATGTCAACGTCGGTTTTGAAGTATTGTGCAAATGGCTGACCTAAAAACGTATTTGCCACACTATCAGGTTGATGCGGATTAGATATCCTGTTAAAAGCCTGCAACAGGTTACCTGATGCTTCCATATTCCATCTTAGGAACCAGTAATCTTTTGATTTTTTAATAGACTGATTATTAAATATATATGAATAGCTGCCTCCCAGAATAAGCACATCCTGATATGCATAGGCAAGATAAGACGACGATTCTACCTGCTTGGCAAATTCAGGATCAATTGTGTCAAGCCTGACCAGGTTAAACTGCAGGGGATTCACAAAATGCTCATTGTAGTTGCCGGCTTTCCAGTTATATCCAAAGGCACTGTTTGCCATAGTCCGGATGTAAAATGGCATATCCTGGTAGTTATATGCTGCTATAATCGTTGTTGAAGGATTATACTTCTTCACAAACTCTTCACTATTTACGAATGGTACAAGGAAATCAGGTAACCTTAAGCTGGTCTCAACTCCGTACTCCTGGGTCGGGTCCAGTCTTTGTCCCTCCTGTCTCATAGCCTCATAGGCTGCTTTAAGCTTCATACTGAAGAGCTCGGCACCATGAAAAAGATTCTTATTCTGATAAATAAGGTTAAGAGCTCCTCCAAGGTTACCTCCCGAGTGTGTGCCTTCCAGCTCAACCTTATAGGATTGTTTGCTGAGCAGTGTAAGGTGAATGTTGCAGTTAATGAGCCTGGATTGATCTGTAATTTCATTGCCGGCATAATCATTGAATGTTATATTGACAAGACGGTACACCTTTGAACCAAGCAGGTGTGCCTGAGAACGCTCAGTATTTGTCTGATTATAAGTTTCTCCGGGTTTCAGGTAGAGCGATTGTATTATGAAGTCATATTTTAATTCCGGTTTCTCCTTCTTTCCTATAAAATAATAGCCCCTGTATAAGACTGTGTCGAGATCGCTGAAATATGCGTCACCTTCCTCCAGAGCATCACGAGGTATAAAGTCCGGATAGATATAAATGTTATTGATTGTGTATATGGAGTGAGGAACCAGCTTAATGTTGTTATTTGCATCAACTTTAGGAAAATTCCTGACAATAAATCTGACATCTACCTGCCTGTTACCCACAGTACTGTCGACCTCAAAAGAAATGTAATCGATTGAAAAATCATAAAATCCATGATCTCTGACAAGTCTCTCAAACCTTAACCTCTCCTGCTGAAGCACATCAACATCGTATGGTTTTCCAAATTCTATAACGCTGTTTATGGAATCGAATCTGTACAGCAGCAAAAGATTGGAATCAGCAATTTCATAGTTAATATTTCTTATTGTATATGGTGTTGTAATATCTACATTATAATATACAGTCGACCTGTTTCGGCCAGTTTCAACTGTTTCGGCCACAATGCCGTCAAAATAACCTTTTGAGGAGACATATGACTGTATCTGATTCACAGATTTAGTGGTTGCATGCAGATCAAAAATAACTGGCTCCTCGCCAATATCACGAAGCCACTTATTAAAACCTATATCCTTTTCTATTTTTGAAAGATTATATAATCCAAGGTGAAACCTGGTACCAAAAATCCTCTTGTTTGGCTTCTGTTTCAGATAAGGTTGCAAATCAATGGGCTTGATACCTTCAGTACTCACCCTGATACGATTTTCGTCAAGAAGAGATTCGCCTTCTGGCACATATTTGGTTGGATTACAGGAGAATATAAATACCGCAGATATTATCAGCGATAGAAATAACCAGACCTTTATCCTCCTCATATAGCTCTATTAGTTCTGCCTGTATCAACTGACAGATTGGCATTCAAATATATCAATAAAAATATTATCCTTTCACAATACAGATCACACGATGACACATCATTTTATTAAACTTTGTGTAATTTTACCATCTCATTTTCTATAATCACTTTCCCGGCATGATCAGTAAGAATAAAACAAAATTCATAACCGCACTTCAGAAAAAGAAGAACAGGGATGATGAAAAACTCTTTGTTATTGAAGGGGATAAGATTGTCAGGGAATTTCTGAATGCAAATGTTCGCCTTAAAATCCTTGCTGCTAAACCTGAATTCATCAATTCACTGCCGGCTGAAAAGCTGAAGCTGGCTGATGAAACAGAAATTGTGAGTTATGAGCAACTGAAACAGATGAGTTCACTTAAAACGCCTCATAATGCGCTGGCGGTGATCGGGAAGCAGGATCCAGTAATTGTTTTTGATCAGGTTTTTACCGGACTGTCGGTTGCTCTCGATGGCATACAGGATCCCGGAAATCTCGGAACGATTATCAGGGCTGCGGCCTGGTTTGGAATCCCGGCTATTGTCTGTTCAAAGGAAAGTGTTGATCTATACAATCCCAAAGTGATCCAGGCAAGCATGGGTGCCATTCTTCATGTGAAAGTATATTATACAGAACTTCCGGAATTTCTTACAAAGGCAACAGAAAAAAAGATCCCGGTATTCGGAACAATGCTCGAGGGTGATTCAATATACAGACACCGGCTTGGGGAAAAAGGGATTATTCTTCTCGGAAATGAGTCAAAAGGGATTTCAGGAGATCTTATTCCTTATATTTCTGACAGAATTTTTATTCCGGGAATGGGATCTTCCAAACCAGGAATAGAATCACTTAATGTGGGAATGGCTGCATCAATTGTTCTCTCTGAATTCTCAAGAAGAAATGAATGATTACTTTCAGAAAGTAACCAGCCTGTCCCTACCTTTTCTTAAGCAGTATTTTTTCAAGTTCTTCCAGACTTTTTCCTTTTGTCTCCGGCAGCTTTATAATTACAAACAGAAGCAAAATAACGCACATAGCATCGAAAAACAGGAATGAGAAAGCACCACCTAATCTGTTAAGCATCAGAGGAAATACAAGGATCAATAGAAAATTTGCCAGCCATAACGACACTATTGATACTGACATTGCCTTGCTTCGAAGCTTATTGGGAAAGATCTCAGATACTATTACCCACGTTACTGCTCCCACAGAGGCAGAAAAAGATGCGATATACATAAGTATCAGAACCAGTATGATATAACCTTCGGTCCTGTTAAGAAAAAAAGCTGTTGCAATCGATGTAAGTGAGACGATCATGCCAGATACTCCGCCAACCAGAAGAGGTTTTCTTCCGAGTCTGTCCACAAGTGATATTGCCACAAAGGTAAAAATCAGATTGCCGCCTCCAATGATTGCCGTCTGGGTAACAGCACTGCTTGCTCCTGCACCAATGCTCTGGAAAATTACAGGAGCATAATACATAATGGAATTGATTCCTGTTATCTGGCTAAAAATACAAAGGAAGACACCGATGAGGAGAACAGGTCTCATCCTGGGAGAGAATACCTCTCTGAAAGTACCAGAATCTTCCTCTTCAGTAATCGAATCCTCAATTTCCTTCAGTTCTTTCCTGGCTGCTTCATCACCATTTACTTTTTCAAGTATTGTCAGTGCCTTTCCGGAAAATCCCTTTTGAACCAGCCACCTGGGGCTCTCCGGGGCAAAAAAGAGAAACAAGAAAAATAATAATGCTGGTATTCCCATAACAGCCAGCATCCAGCGCCAGTTATTGATACCGCTGTCAACCAGAAGTGCGTTGGAAATAAATGCAAGCAGGATACCTATTACAATAGCGAGCTGGTTGACCGATACAAGTCTTCCCCTTTTTTCAGCTGGTGAAATTTCTGAGATATACATTGGTGAAAGCATCGAAGCTATTCCGACACCTAAACCCCCGAGTATTCTGTAAATAATGAAAACCACGAGATTTGTGGCAAGTGCTGATCCTATTGCCGAAACCAGAAAAAGAAATGCTGCTGCCATAAGTGTCTTCTTACGTCCAAAAATATCATTCGGTTTTCCTGCTGAAATCACACCAATTATACATCCGAACAGAAGGCTGCTGACAGTCCATCCAAGCCAGATATCATCAAGGTTAAAGTAGGGCTTGATAAATGGTGTAGTACCTGAGATTACGGCTGTATCAAAACCAAATAATAAACCGCCTAAAGCTGCTATTGAACTGATAAGGAGTACATAATTTTTCCTCGTAGTGCTCATAGATAAGTTAATTTTTTTAATTTTTGATTAAAAACATCCCCCTGTCCCCCTTCAAAGGGGGAATCAGTAACATGGAACAATTTTTTACATATTGAACCTTTTGGCTTCCAAATTACTTAAATACTCTGGCAATTGTGTCTGCCACATTCATACCATCAACAGCAGAAGATACAATTCCACCGGCATATCCCGATCCTTCCCCGCATGGATACAATCCTTTTATGCGAACATGACTGAGCTTATCAGGGTCTCTTGGTATTCTCAGGGGTGAGGAGGTCCTTGATTCAACACCCAGAATCACAGCATCATTGGTAAGGTACCCATTCATGCTCTTGCCGAATAGTTCGAATCCTGTCCTGAGCCGTTTTCCTATTCCTTCCGGTAACCATTTATGAAGAGGCGATGATGTAATGCCGGGGAAATACGAGACTTTTGGCAGGGAACCTGAAGTCCTTCCGGCAACAAAATCAGCCAGACGTTGTGCCGGGGCACTCTGTGTTTTACCTCCGTTAATCCAGGCATCGCGCTCGAGGGTCCTTTGAAACTCGAGTCCTGCAAGTACACCAAATGAGCTGAATAAGGCAAGATCTTCCGTCCTTACCTCCACCACAATGCCGGAATTTGCATACGGGGAGTTTCTTCCGGATGGTGACATACCATTAACAACGACCTCTTCCTGTGAGGTTGCCGAAGGCACTATGAAACCTCCAGGACACATACAGAAGGAGTATACTCCCCTCCCGTCAACCTGTTTTGCAATATTATATGAAGCTGCAGGCAGGTAATTGCCCCTGTCATTGCCGTGGTACTGGATCCTGTCAATAAGAGACTGGGGATGCTCAACCCTTACCCCAACTGCAAATGACTTCATTTCCAGTTCAATATCTCTTGAAAGGCATATTTCATATATATCCCTGGCAGAATGTCCTGTGGCCAGAATCAAAAAAGGAGATAGAAATTTCTCATTGCCCTCAGTCATCACTCCTTTAACCTCATCGTTTTCCCTGATAATATCTGTTACTTTCTTCTCCAGAAGAAATGTACCTCCGCACTCAATTATAGTTTTTCTGATATTTGAAATGATGCCGGGGAGCTTGTCTGTACCCAAATGAGGATGTGCATCATATAAAATATTCGGATTTGCCCCGTGAAGGCAAAGCAGTTCAAGAACCCTTTGATTATCGCCTCTTTTCTTTGAACGGGTATAAAGTTTTCCGTCGGAATAGGTTCCTGCACCACCTTCACCGAAACAATAATTGCTGTCGGAATCTACTACGTGTTCCCTGCTTATCCGGGCTATATCCTTTTTTCGTGACGATACATCCCTGCCCCGTTCAATAATTACCGGTTTAAGTCCCAGTTCAATAAGCCGGAGAGCAGCAAACAGTCCTGCCGGACCGGCTCCGACAATTAAAACCTCCTGCTTATGAGATACATTTAATGCTTTGTAAGGATTGACAAACTTATTTACCGGCTCATCCGAAGAAAAAACTTCAACGGTAAGGTTTACCCTGATGTTTTTTTGACGGGCATCAACAGACTTCTTTATAATGCGTATTGAGGTAACTTTGTCAGAGTTCAGACCAGCAGCAGATGATGCCGCTTTTTTAACCAGGTTTTCATCTGCTGATGCCTGAGGAGAGAGATTCAGATGAACCTGTTTACTCATAATTATTCAAAATGAAATGCAAGCACCCAGATCTGCGACCTCATTTTTTCAATAGCGTTCCTGTACTCGGGATGCGATGGAGGAGGATCTGAAGCTATAATATTCCTGAAACCATTGGACATTTTAAGTTCGACCGACAGTTTGAAATAGGTAAGATAAAAATCGAGACCCGTTCCCACTTCATAATAGAGATCAGGACGTTTAAGTTTTAAATAAATGGGTTCCTCTTCATCATAATCCTTTTTTGCAGCCAGGTCATATCTGAAATTCAATCCAGTGAAAACATAAGGTCTCACGTTATTAAGTCTGTCGCCTTTGTATTTGAAAAGGAACGGAAACTCCAGAAAAGAGGATTCAAGCCTTTGCTCATCATTGTATAACTCAGTATCCTTGTAATATCGGACAACCCTCTGCCCGAATGAAACACCCGGAAGAAACCTGATATCTGTGTATTTTCCTGTTCTGAGATTGGTTACAATCTGGATATTAATACCCGGATTTAATATTGCCACCTCCGGGTATAGTGAATCCTGAGAAAGATAATTCTGGGAAGGTGTAATATTGAAATCCATTGTATTGAATCCCAGGCTGAATCCAAAGTGAAGAGGTTTATCATCATACCATGATTCATTTTTAGGTTTAGCCTTCTGTCCGATAGCAACAGCATGAATCAGCATTAAGCTGAATAACAGAACTATATGATAATTTACTCTCCTCAAACTATGTAATTCCCAATTAATGGTTACAAGATAATAAACTGCCCTGAGAAATAATTATTGTACCGGTTTTTTTATCGCAGTGTAAATACTTGCAATTCCACCGCTGAGTTTTACCTGGTTTGTGTATAAGAAACCTGCAGATTGTAACATTGAAAGAAAATTCTCATTATCAGGAAATTTACTCACTGAATCGGGCAGATAAGTATAAGCTGACTTGTCCTTTGAGAATAAGCGTCCAAAGAATGGAAGTATCCTTCTGAAATAAAAATTATATATATGCCTGAAGGGGAAAGCTGTGGGTCTGGAAAATTCGAGTACTAAAATCATTCCATCCTCTTTCAGAATTCTTCTCATCTCCATCAGCCCTTTAAGGGGATCTGCAAAATTCCTGACTCCGAATGCGACCATTGCAACATCAAAGATATTTTCACCAAATGGAATATTTTCCGAATCTGCCTTTTGCAAAGTTATAACACCTGAATACCCTCTTTCCTTAATTTTCTTTCTTCCGATCTCAAGCATCCCTTCTGAAATATCTATGCCATCTATTTTTACCGGATTAATATTCATGGCTGCAATGGCGAGATCGGCTGTTCCTGTTGCGACATCAAGGATATGAGGATTTTTAAAGGATTCTGAAATGATTTTTATTGCCTTTCTTCTCCAGAGATGGTCGATCCCGAAAGACAGGAAATGGTTAAGAAAATCATATCTCCATGCAATTGAATCAAACATGGATTCAACCATTGCCTTCTTGTCTTTTTGGATTGGGGGTTGAGTTGTCATGAGTAATAAAACTGCAAAGATAGGGAAAATGTCATTAATTGTCATTTGTCCTCCAGCTGGCGGACGTCATTCGCTTCACTGTCATTCGGTTGTCATTGGTTGTTTTTACAATCGAATGATTACTGAATGACAATTGAATGACTACTGAATGACTACTGAATGACAATTGAATGACTACTGAATGACAATTGAATGACAATTGAATGACTACTGAATGACAATTGAATGACAATTGAATGACAATTGAATGACAATTGAATGACAATTGAATGACAATTGAATGACTATAGAATGATTTTTTTCTATTTTTACCAGTAACAAAACATATAGCAGTATGAACAAGATCGTAATGGTTACAGGAGCTACATCAGGTTTTGGCAGGGCCACCGCAGAAATATTTGCTAAAAACGGATACAGATTAATCATAACCGGCAGAAGGAAAGAAAGACTGGATGAACTTGAGAAGGAGTTGATTAATACAAGGAAAGCAAAAGTACTGGCACTAAACTTCGATGTAAGGAATCCGGATGAAGTTAATTTTGTTATAAATAAGCTTCCTGAAGAATGGAAGGCAATTGATATATTAATAAATAATGCTGGTCTTGCAGTTGGTATGGATCATATAGACAAAGGCTATATTGACGACTGGGAACGGATGATTGACACAAATATAAAGGGATTGCTCTATGTAACCAGGGCTGTGGCCCCGCTTATGGTTGCCAGGAACAGCGGACATATATTCAATATCGGATCAATTGCAGGAAAGGACGCTTATGAGAATGGCAATGTATATTGTGCCACAAAGGCAGCTGTTGCTTCACTCTCCAAAGGGATGCGCATTGATCTGCTGCAGAACAACATAAAAGTGACAAATATTGCTCCGGGTATGGCAGAAACCGAGTTTTCAATAGTTCGTTTCAAAGGTGATACGACCAGAGCTGACAGTGTATATAAAGGTATTGATGCTCTTAAGGGTGAGGATATTGCAAATGTGATATATTTTTGTGCCACCCTTCCATCCCATGTTTGCATAAACGACCTTGAGATGACACCTACACAGCAGGCTTCGGTGTTTCACAATTATAGAAAATAAACTAGTTACTGGTTAAAAAATCCCTGATTTTTTAATACCTGAAGAAGTACATTTGAGAAGTGTACATTATCAGCTTTTTTGTAACGAATATCTGTAAAGACCTGAGCCAGAGTAGTTTTATTATTCTCTTTCACAAACTGTTTTGAATCGCTTCTGTCTTCCTTTTCACTGTAATACAATTCAATGTCTTCATTTTCATAATCCATGTAAACTTCATTATGAATTACTGCATTGAGCGGCAGCCTGTCGACCTGTTCCGGATTGTCAGCAGGCCAGCCAAGGGTAACAGTAGTTACAGGTATTACTCCTTTCGGAAGCTTAAGTACTTCAATTATCTTATCAGCTGTATATGTTGTAGTTCCCAGGTAGCATATTCCAAGTCCATTCGATTCTGCAGCAATGCAAACTGTCTGTGCAACAAGCAGGGCATCTATGGCTGCAGTGACAAATGACAGGAAATTATCATAACCGGGCTCTGCATTTCTGAGTTTACACCATTTATTAAACCTGTTGAAATCGGCACAGAAAGTAAGAATCACCGGTGCTTCAGTTATCATTTTCTGGTTGAAATGAAGTGGGGCAAGCTGACTCTTCAAATCGGACTCCTTTGTAATAATAATACTGTAAACCTGCATATTACCTGTGGTTGATGCACGGCATCCCATTTCCAGAATATCCAGTAAAAGATTTTCATCAACCGGATCTGAGGTATATTTTCTGATTGTTCTTCTTTCCAGCAGAATTTCTCTTGTTGATTTCATTTTGTCATTCAGGTTTTAAATCCATACAAAGTAAACAAATTCCCGCTATGCTTTGGATGGGATGAGAATGATTTTATTACCTTAGCAAACATCTTATACATTAACCGATTATTATAAAACTATATGAAGAAATCTCTAATTACAAGCCTGCTCATTGCAGCGATATTAATAACCAATACCGCATATTCACAGAAAAAGAAAGATGCAGGCAAGGAGCCTGAAAAGAAGGAAGAGGGTCTGAGCTCTTCAACATTCGGAGGACTAACCTTCAGAAGCATTGGTCCTGCGTGGGCATCAGGACGAATCTCCGATTTTGCCGTAAATCCGGGGAATCATTCTGAGATTTATGCTGCGGTTTCGGCAGGAAGCATCTGGAAGACAACAAATAATGGAACTACATGGACCCCTGTTTTTGACAAATACGGTGCCTATTCAATCGGGTGCCTGAAAATGGATCCTGAAAATCCCAATGTCATATGGGCCGGCACGGGCGAAAACAATCACCAGAGGCAGCTTGGTTATGGCGATGGAGTATACAGGTCGGATGACAGAGGTGCATCATGGAAGAACATGGGCTTAAAGGAATCAAGGCACATAGGGATGATAGAAATAGATCCCCGCAATACCGATGTGGTGTATGTAGCAGCAGAAGGCTCAATATGGGGACCAGGTGGTGAACGAGGCCTTTACAAAACAACAGACGGTGGAAAAACATGGAATAAAATCCTGAATATCAGCGAAAACACCGGGGTGAACAATGTTGTTCTGGATCACCGCAATCCTGATGTTATCTATGCCACTTCTGAGCAGAGAAGGAGACATGTCTGGACTAAAATCGGTGGAGGACCTGAATCAGCAGTTTATAAATCAAAGGACGGAGGAAAGAATTGGGATAAGATAATGAACGGACTTCCTTCAGTTGATATCGGTGGTATGGGGATTGCTATTTCTCCTGTTAATCCTGATGTGCTTTATATCATTATGGAAGCTGCCGGCGATGCAGGTGGATTCTTCAGGTCGGTGAACAGGGGCGCTTCCTGGGAAAAAATGAGTTCTCACCGCGAGAGCGGACAATACTATAATGAGATATTTTGTGATCCTAAAAACGTAGATATAGTTTACAGTGCCGAGACTGTTTCCCAGGTTACTCTTGATGCAGGAAAAACATGGAACAGGATAGGAAATAATCAGAGACATGTTGATGATCATGCAATCTGGATTGATCCGGATGATACTCAGCATATTTACATAGGTGGTGACGGTGGTATATATGAATCATATGACGGAGGCAAAAATTATATCTTCAAATCAAACCTTCCTGTAACACAATTCTACAGGGTTGCTGTTGATAATGCCTTCCCCTTCTATAATATTTACGGTGGTACACAGGATAATAACTCAATGGGCGGACCATCCGCCAGCATAAGAAGGGACGGCGTTGTAAATGATGACTGGAGAGTCACCATGGGCGGCGATGGATTCTGGTTAGCAATTGACCCGGTAGATGAGAACATTGTATTCACTGAATACCAGTACGGAAATGCATTTGTCTATGATAAAAAGAGCGAGGAAACAAGAAGCATCAGGCCTTCTCCGGGAAAAGGTGAAAAGACCTACAAATGGTATTGGGACACACCGCTCCTTATAAGCCCGCATAACAGGGAGAGGATATACATTGCTGCCAATAAAGTCTTCAGAAGCGATAACAGGGGTATGAGCTGGGAAGTAATTTCCGATGATCTTTCCAGGCAGGAAGACCGAAATCAGTTTAAGGTGATGGATAAATACTGGAGTGTTGATGCAGTTGCAAAGGATGTATCAACATCACTATGGGGTCTCATTGTATCACTGGCCGAATCAAAGGTTAAAAAAGATCTTTTATACGCAGGAACAGATGATGGTGTTATAGCAATAACAGAAGACGGAGGTAAAACGTGGAACAAGGTAACATCATTTCCCGGAGTTCCTCAATATGCGCTTGTGAGTGACATACTTCCCGACAAATTCAATGAAAATGTTGTATATGCCTCATTCAACAACATGTTCTCTGACGATTTTAAACCATATATCCTGAAAAGCTCTGATAAAGGCAAATCATGGATACCTATAACAACTAAACTGCCTGCGAACGGATCGATCCATACTATTGAACAGGATAATGTGAATCCTAACCTCCTCTTTGCCGGGTCAGAATTAAGCTTTTTCTTTTCCATTGACGGAGGAAATGAATGGATCGAATTAAAGTCCGGTCTGCCGACAATTTCTGTCAAGGATATAGCTATACAGGAAAGGGAATCAGATCTTGTACTTGCAACATTCGGGAGAGGATTTTATGTTCTGGATGATTATTCCCCTCTCAGAAACTTCAAAAAGGAGATGCTTGATAAGGATGGACTTATTATGCCTGTAAAGGATGCAAAAATGTATGTTCAGTCAGAGGGATTTGACAACCAGGGTTCCATGTACTACAAAGCTCCGAATCCCGAATATGGTGCCACATTCACTTATTACATTAAAGATGTTCCAAAAACGGCAAAAGCCTTAAGGGAGGAAAAGGAAAAAGAGCTGTTCAAAAAAGGTGATCCAATCCCACAACCTTCAATAGAACAACTAAATGAGGAGACTAGGGAATTAAAACCTTATCTTATTTTTACAATTACTGACAACAATGGCAATATCGTAAAGAATCTTTATAAATCAGCTTCCAAAGGAATAAACAGGGTAACCTGGGATTTCTCCTATGAAAGTATCTTTCCGGTTACTACCAATAAATTCGACCCGGTCCCTTCAGGAGGAAGAAGAGGGGGTGTAATTATGGCTATGCCTGGACAATACAATGTTTCAATGTCTATTTATGCAAAGGGTAATATAACAAAACTTACTGAACCTGTACCAATTACCTGCAAACCTCTGAACCTTGCCACATTCACCGCCAAAGACATTGACTCAAAATACGGGTGGATGAAGGAAGCAATGGAATTGTCAAGGACAATTTACGGAACTCTTAGCTATACAAATGAGTTACGTGATAAGATAAACGCAGCTATGCAGGCACTACACCAGACACCTGCTGCATCACCTGAACTTATGAAAGAAGCAGAAAGGATAAACAGGGAGATTGAAGACATTCTAATCAGATTCAATGGACCTACTCCAAAAGCTTCACGTGAGGAGATCCCTCCAGTGGAAATGCCTTTATCTGAAAGGCTTGGAGAAGTTGCTGCCGGAACATACGGAACAACCGGAGACATCCCGGTGATAGCAAAAGAACAAATGGAGATACTTAAATCAGAATTCTCTCCTGTTCTTGAAAGAGTCATAAAAGCAGGATCAGACCTTAAGGCTCTTGATAAAAAACTTGACCAGGTAAAAGCCCCGTGGACACCGGGCAGAGTGCCAGTCCTGTAAGCAGGAACCTGAAATTTTAATTTTGCATATGTAAAGAATGTTTGTTAAAATTGTTTGACAAAGGCAACAGGCGACGGGCAACAGGCGACAGGCTCTTTTTTCGCCGGTAGCCGGTAACCGGTAGCCGGTAGCCTTTAACTTTCTTATAATAATATACTTAAATACAAAAATTAAACTATATAGTAGTATTAACCTAAACAGAATACCATGAGCAGACCGGTTACACTTTTTACGGGACAATGGGCAGATTTGCCGTTTGAAACTCTATGTCAGAAAGCCAAATCATTTGGATATGACGGCGTGGAAATTGCCTGCTGGGGCGATCATATGGAAATAGATAAAGCCGATGATGCATACTGCAGAAAGAAAAAAGATATCCTTGCCAAATATGGCCTGAAGGTATATGCACTCGGGGCACACCTTGTTGGTCAGGCTGTTTGCGATAACATCGATGAACGGCATAAGAGTATAGTTCCTGCATACATATGGGGCGATGGAAAACCTGAAGGTGTTAAGCAACGTGCGGCACAGGAAATGATTCGCACCGCCGAAGTTGCTAAAAGAATGGGGGCAAGTGTGGTTACCGGCTTTACCGGAAGTTCAATATGGCACCTTCTTTATTCTTTCCCACCCGTTTCGCCGGAAATGATTGAGAAAGGTTATGCTGATTTTGCTGCAAGATGGACTCCTATTCTCGATAAGTATCATGAGCTTGGCATAAACTTCGCCCTGGAAGTTCATCCGACGGAAATTGCTTTTGATATTGCATCTACCCGCAGGGCTCTTAAAGCGATTAAAAATCATTCAAACTTCGGATTCAATTTTGACCCATCTCATCTTGGATATCAGGGTGTTGACTATGTTAAATTCATCCTGGAATTTGGTAACAAGATTTTCCATGCTCATATGAAGGATGTTGGCTGGTCAAAAGTTCCGGTAGAAGCCGGTGTTTTCGGAGGACATACTGATTTTGGCACTCTTGGCAGGTTCTGGGATTTCCGTAGTCTGGGTCATGGGAATATAGATTTTGAGGAGATTATCAGGGCGCTTAACCGGGTAAAATATGCAGGGCCCTTATCAGTGGAATGGGAAGACAGTGGCATGGACAGGGAATTTGGAGCTAAGGAGGCATGTGAATTTGTAAGGAAAGTCGATTTTCCTTCTTCCAATATTGCTTTTGATGCAGCATTTGAAAAGAAATAATACAAATAAATATAACTAATTATGGATCAGAGCTTTAATAAAAAAAGACTATTTATTGGAAGTTGCTTTGCATTGCTTGTTACATCGCTGACATTTGCAATGAGGGCAAAAATCGAGGAGATTTTCGGTCCTGTTACTGACGGAGGAATCTTCGGATTGTCAAAAGATGTTATTGGGTGGGCATATAGTCCTGCATTCTGGGGATTTACTATTGCAATGGTTGTTGGCGGTTTTATTATTGATATAGTTAAGACCAGAACTATTGTCTGGGCCGCTTTCGTACTGCAGGCCATTGGTGCAATTGTCTTTATTTTTGCACACGATAAGGAGACTCTTTTTGTTGCTAATATCTTTATAGGGCTGGGCAATGGAAGTGTTGAAGCTTCATTCAATCCACTTGTTGCAACACTATTCCCAAAAGATAAAACCAGAATGCTTAACAGATTCCATGTCTGGTTCCCGGGAGGTATTGTTATAGGTAGCCTTCTGGCTTACTTCCTTATGGACAAGATGGACATAGGCTGGCAGATATATGTTGGATTGCTCTTCATCCCTCTTGCGATTTATGGTTTTATGTTCCTTGGACAGAGAATACCTGAGACAGAGAGGGTAGCGAGTGGCGTAACATATAAAGGAATGCTCGATGCTATCGGTGCACCTGCAAGCATAATAACCGCCATGACTGTTCTTTTCCTGCTTGCCATTAATGTTGTAGTTCTACCTGAAGGATGGATGTATCTTGCAGTTATTGGTATCGCTTCACTGGCATCTATTGTTGAAGCATTATTAATCCGTAAGGCAAGTGTTATCTTCCCGATAATGTTTTCGTTTATGTTGTTAACCTCAGCAACAGAACTTGTCACAAATCAATGGGTAAACGCCCTTCTTGCAAATGCAGGAGTGAGCCCTATGCTGATCCTTGCCCTGATTTCCGGTATAATGGCAGTCGGAAGGTACTTTGCAGGTTCTCTGGTCCACAGAATGAATCCTGTTGGAGTGCTATTGATGTCAGCTGTATTCTCTGCAGCCGGGATCTACATCCTGAGTTTTGTCAGCTCTGCCGGTTTGACAATTATGGGGGCTGTCTTTTTTGCAATTGGCATTTGTTACTTCTGGCCTACAATGCTGGGTTTTACATCTGAATACATTCCAAGAAGTGGTGCACTGGGTTTGTCTTTACTGGGTGGAGCGGGTTTTGTTTCTGTGGCAATGTTCCTTCCTGTTATGGGTCGTATTCTTGAGAACAGCGGGACTGAGGTTGCCCTTAGAAGTGTTGGCTTGTTACCTGTGATATTAATAATTGGTTTTGCAATCTTGTATGTTACATATAGAAAAAAGAAACCTGTTGAATTATAATTTTACTGAAATGAATAAAATTAAGTATGGAATGATAGGAGGCGGTATTGGGGCATTCATTGGAGATGCTCACCGCCGTGCATCAAGAATATGTAATGATTTCGAACTGGTTGGCGGAGTATTTGATGTCGACTATGAGAAGAGTAAGCAGTTTGCAAAAAAAGAAGGCATAGCAGCTGACAGATGCTATAAAAGTGTTGATGCACTCATCAAGGCTGAGAAGGCTTTGCCTGCTGATAAAAGAATGCAGGCTGTATCAATCGTAACGCCAAATGCCCTTCATTATCCTTTTGCAAAGGCACTTCTTAATGCCGGTTTTCACCTCGTATGTGAAAAGCCAATGACAATGACAGTTAAAGAGGCTGTGGAACTTGAAAAGCTTGTTGAAAAAACAAAACTCACATTCGCTCTTACTCATACCTATACAGGTTATCCGATGGTAAGGCAGATGCGCGATATCATTGCAAGCGGTGCTCTAGGAACAATCCAGAGAATAGATGCTCAATATTACCAGGGATGGATAAATTCAATTATTCATGGAACAGGAAGCCGTATCACAGGTGTGTGGAGACTTGATCCGAAACATGCCGGAGCAAGCAGTTGCATGGGCGATATTGGTGTGCATGCATTCAACCTTATTGAATATACAACCGGCATTGAGATAAAGGAGGTTCTTTCAGATCTTAATCCTGTTAAAGATGGTATTAAGCTCGACCTCGATGGAACTGTACTTGTAAGGTTCAATAAAAAACTCAAGGGTGTTATCAGGGCCAGCCAGGTATGCGGAGGTGAAGAGAATAATCTGACAATTGCCGTTTATGGTTCGAAAGCCAGTTTGAAATGGGGTCAGGAGAATCCTAACTATCTGACTATGCTTAGCGATACCGAGCCCACAAAGGTCTTTAAGCCGGCTCATGGCTATAATGATAAATTTGCTGAATCGAGCCACACAATGCCCCCCGGACATCCTGAAGGTATTTATGAAGCCCTGGCCAATATATATAAAGGTACTGCAAAATCTATCAGAAAAGAGAAATTCACTCCCGGAGAATTCCCAACCGTACATGACGGTGTAAGAGGTATGAAGTTCATTCATGCTGTTGTGGAGTCGAATAAGGGCGGTAATAAGTGGGTGAAATTATAGGCGTCAGGCGTCAGGCGACAGGCGACAGGCATCGGGAGTCAGGCTCCCCTCCAGGGAGGGGATGGGGGTGGGTTTTAACAATAGAAAAAGACCAGATGGCGCCGATTTGTAATCGGTGCCATTAAAACAAGTAGCATTGATAATTATATCTTTTTTATAATTAATACTTTATAACTATTCAAATGGACCAAAAACACAATAACTATTCAAGACGTAAATTCCTTGGAATAACAACTGCTGCTGCAGGTCTTGCAATGGTTTCATGGAAGGATGGTATTACACCGGCATCAGGTTTGCAATCATCTGTAAAACCAGATTCTAAGTTCGGGGGTGTACAGGTCGGAGCCATCACATATAGCTGGCGAAGCATGCCAGTATCACCTGCAGATATCATTAAATACTGTAAAAAGACAGGTATAAGTTCCATCGAACTGATGGGTGATGTAGCAGAAAAATATGCCGGAATACCTGATGGAAAGGACGGCAGTGAAAACAGGCGTAAATGGAGGCTTTCAGCACCATTGGAAAAATACAGGGAACTAAGTACAATGTTCAACAATGCCGGGATCAAAATACATATTGCCAAATTTTCACCTGCAGGATGGACAGAACCGGAAATAGATTATTCATTCAAAGCTGCAAAAGCGCTTGGAGCTGTGGGTGTTTGCAATGAAATAGGTGACGATGCCTGCAAAAAGATGGGACCAATAGCAAAATCTAACGGAATGCTGGCTATTTTCCATAATCATCTACAGCCGGGTGAACCGGGATGGAGCTTCGAAAAATTCCTTGACTATTCACCCGCCAATATGCTGAATTTTGATGTAGGTCACTATTACGGTGCAACAGGTCTCCATCCCAATGGTATAATAGAAAAACTGCACAGCCGGATTGCCAGCATCCATGTCAAGGATAAGACCGGACCAAAAGATGATCCTGCAAATACCAATATGCCATGGGGGTCAGGAAAAACACCAATCAGTGATATTCTGCTTCTTATCAAAAAGAATAAATGGCCCATCAATGTTGATATCGAACTGGAATACCCTATCCCGGAAGGATCTGATGCAGTTGCAGAGGTAAGGAAATGCGTTGAATACTGCAGGAATATACTTAGCTGAATATGACTGACAGACGAATCCTGATATGGTTTTTTGCAGCTATCTGCCTTAGTATACCCATCAGCTGTGAAAAAAATAACAATAAAAAGCCGGTCAGCATCCTTATTCTGAGCGGCAAAAACAATCATGAATGGGAAAAGACTACTCCTCTTCTTCAGCGGATTTACAATGAAACCAGACTTTTCAAGGTTGATGTCACAAATAATCCTGACACACTTAACTATAAAGAACTATCCTTATATGATGTTATTGTCAGCAACCGGAATAACTGGCCTGACACTACATCAAGAATGACTTCAGAATGGGAGGAAGATTTTCTTAAGTATATTAACAAGGGAGGCGGTGCAGTATTTATTCATGCAGGAGCTTCTTCATTTTACGGTTGGGAGGATTATCACAAAACAGGAATAGGAAGATGGGGACAAGAGACCAGCCATGGCAAACCACAGAAAGGCAAAGTGAGCGGATTCGACATGTCTCACCCGATTACCAAAGGGATAAGAGATTTTTATATTGTTGATGAACTTTGGGAAAAGACTGAGATCCATCATAATGCCAGGCCTCTGGCATCAGTTACATGGGTTGATGAAGCTGATGGGATGCAGAGAATTGAGAATTCAGTTTTCACCGGGATTACAGGTACAGGCAAAACCTTTTATACAATCCTGGGACATGATGAAAGAGCATTACTTAATTCCGGACTCAAAACACTGCTGATCAGAGGGACCCTTTGGGCTGCAGGAATAGATGAGATGCCCTCATTATTGCAGGAATTAAACATTCATGAACAATTGAATGATTCGATATTCTTT
>Ga0209314_10000031_pt1 | contig 53944 bp, 56 predicted proteins | sample I19B2metaG_FD_184146 | JGI IMG/M metagenome (GOLD analysis project Ga0209314, IMG submission 184146) | Lake sediment bacterial and archeal communities from Gulf of Boni, Indonesia to study Microbial Dark Matter (Phase II) - ​I19B2 metaG... | ecosystem: Environmental > Aquatic > Freshwater >... | reverse complement strand
GCTGGAGAATCAGAACGAGGATCAACAACTAAAAACTACTGCTGGGGGGTGGGTCAAAAAACACGCCTGTGGTGGGTCAAAATTCAATGCCGATTGACAATGTGAGTGTTGCGGCAAGATCATCCATCCCAACGAAACAGCCCATGGCATCAAGCATGGCGCCATCGACAACAACCACAACCTCTTCCTGCCGGACAAGGATTCAGCCTATACCGTCACCTGTGCCCGATGCGGAGAAAGTCTACTGCAACTGATCTACTCCAGCAGCAAACCGACCGTAGTAATCCCCACCAACAACCCCACCCGAAATAAGCCAGCCTAAGTTCCCTCCAAGCACTACACCAATCTGATACTCAATAGACTTGCCAAATAGAACGTCCGCCAGCTCACGTCTGCCAAATCTCGCTTTGGTGGAAGCGACTGATCGTCAATGGTTGGATAAGTTCGTCACAGGGGATACTGCTGCTGATTAGCAGGGAGTAGGAAGGGTCAAGTTCCGTGCCGGGAAGGATCAAGGCTTCGCCTTGTTCGGTCTCTCACGATTATTTGCCAAAAGACCGCAAATAATTCATTCGAGATCCGAGCCGATTAAAATCTATGCCTGTCCACTTTCACCAAGTATTATCGGCTTTCAGGCACTTTAGCAAAAAGCAAAAGGACACGCCAGAGGACACGCAAACCCAATTTAAAATAAAAAGGGCCACAACCTGCGCTGTAAACCCTTGATATTATTGGTGGAGCCGAAGGGGATCGAACCCTCGACCTATGCGTTGCGAACGCATCGCTCTCCCAACTGAGCTACAGCCCCAAATATCATTTTTTTATACTACGCAGGCGACCCATTGAAAAGAGATTTCATTCGCGGCAGGGGAGGATCACCGCGAACTCCGCACCGCCGCCGCCGCCGCGGTTCCTGACCCGCATCTTCCCGCCATGATTGGCGACTATCCTGTTGGCGATCGGCAGGCCGAGCCCGGTACCGCTCTTTTTCGTGGTTACGAACGGATTGAAGATGTTGTGCAGCATGGCAACAGGAATACCGCTGCCAGTGTCGGCCACCCTGACAATCAACGCCTTCTCCCCGCCAAGGAGCGCCGCGGCAACCCCCACCCTCAACTCTCCTCCGCACGGCATTACCTCGAGGGCATTGTGGAAGAGGTTGATAAAGACCTGTTTCAGCTGCTGACAGTCGCCGTACAGGTAAATCTGCTTGCGGGGGTATGCCTTGATCAGAGTGACCTGGCTCCTCTCCACGGCGTGGGCGACAATTGCCAATGCGCCGTCGATTACCTCGGCAATGGAGCAGCGTTCGTAGCAGATGGTGGTCTTCTTGGAAAAGGCGAGGATATCGGCCAACATATTCTCCAGCCGCCCCCCCTCCTCGATGATGGTGGCAACATACTGTGCCTCTGATGACCCTTCCCGCATGCTGCGCGCCAGCCGCCTGGCAAACCCCCCGATGGAGACCAGCGGCCCTTTCAGCTCGTGGGCGATCCCTGCTGACATCTCGCCGATGGTTGCCAGGCGCTCCCCGTGCATCAGCTGCTCCTGTGCCTCGTTGAGCCTCCGGCTGGCCTCCTCAAGACGGGTGAAGAGCATGAGGTTCTCTATGGCCACCCCGGCGCTGTTGGCGAACAACCTGAGGAATCTCAGGTCATCACGGCCGATCTCCCTGCCGGTCAGGGAGTTGTCCACAAGCACGATACAGAATACCCGCCCCTTCTCCTTGATGGGCATGACGGCAAAGGGGCTGTTTCCGAAAAACTCCTCAAGCTCGCGATTAACGCCCCCTTCCCCTCCTCCGTTGACCTTGAAAACCTTTTTCTCCGTGACTGCTCGGGCGACACCCCCAACAATACTCCCCATCTCCAAACGGCAGGAGCGGACCCTGCGGCTCAGGGGGGAGTCCTGATGCGCCTTCACATCCTCCTCGGTCACCCCCGATCCACCACCTTCGGCCTCAGCCGCAGGAAGAGGCGAGGCATCATCACGCTCGACACCGAGCATCCCCTGGAGAGTCTGGGAGCGCTCGTTGACCATGAACAGCATCGCCCGGTCAAAGAATTTCTGTTCGCTGGATGTCAGGGTGGAGAGGATCAGGTAAGTCAGCCTATTGAGCCTGAAGGAGGAAAGGTTGATGCTGCTGAAGCGGTTGAGGATAGCCAGCTCCTTCAGCTTGTGAGTGTTCTGATCTGTCAACCTCTGCAGCTGGGCCGTTCTCCTGGCCACCCTCCGCTCCAGATCGGCATTGAGGCGCATGACCTGCTCTTCGGCGCGCTGCCTCTCGGCAACCTCCCTCTGCAGGCTTTTGTTGGCTGCCCGCAGATCGGAGTTACGAGCCAGTAGCAGCTTCTCGTGCTTTTGGCCAAGCTCGGCGGCATTCCGCTCCCATTCGGAGACGAAACCTATCTCTATCCTGTCGAAGTATCGATCGATGTATAGTGCTGCCCATCGGCTCTCTGCGGCATCGCTGCCAGCCTCCTCCACCAGGTCGTGGTAGCTCTGGCGGAAATACTTCATCAGGCCGAGGAACCTCTCCAGGGTCACCCCGCGGAAACGATGCCTCCTGGCCTGGTCGATGCCGAAGCAGGTAATGGTGTCATGCAGGTAATCCATATCTGGAGAGAGTTCCGGCACCTGCGTGCTCCTGCCCAGGGCGGCCACAATACCGGAGGAGAGCCCCCGGACGGCCTTTCGCCAGACAAGGGGATCCGCAGGGGTGTAACGAGCATACCCCATCTCACCGGCATAGGTGATGATCCTGTTCATCAGCGTCTCTTCACCAGCGGTTATTAGGTCAACAAGAAAGGACATGAATCACCGAGCCTTGGTGAATAGGATATGGTGATCGGGGAATAGGGGGCCACTACCTTGTGACCCGCGACAAAAGGTGGGGATAAACTTCATGAAGCTCTTCGCTCTGGCGTTATGATAGATCATTACGTCTCCGGGGCAAAGATGCTGCTGGCAATGACGATTTTAGGGGATCTTCTCTTTACGCTCTTCTTCGATCTTGCAATCGATGCAGAGCGTAGTTACCGGCCTGGCCTTGAGGCGCCCATCGCTGATATCCTCTCCGCACATTTCGCAGATGCCGAATTCACCCTTGTCGATCCGCTCCAATGCCTCACGGATCTTGTTGATCAGTTTCCTCTCGCGGTCACGAATGCGGAGTTCAAAGTTCCTGTCCGACTCTTTGGTAGCCCGATCCGTGGGATCTGGAAAGTTATCGTTATCCGCCGTCATCTCGGAAACGGTCTTCCCAGCCTCGCCAAGAAGACTCCGCATCTCTTCGAGAAGAACCTGCCTAAAATACTCCATCCTCTCCTGATCCATGGCCCTTAGCCTCCTCAGTTTAAAAATATATTAAAAAATATTTCCGTGAGCAAGTAAAGTTATTTTTCAAGACCAGGAAGCTACAGGGCGGCGTGCAGCGCCTCATCGACATTTTTCACCCCGACCAACTCAACCCCTTTGACCTTCACCTGCTTGAGGTTGCCGGCCGGAAGGAGGCAGCGGCTAAAGCCGAGCTTGGCCGCCTCCTTCACCCGTATCTCCGGCTGGGAGATGCCGCGGACCTCACCGGAAAGGCCAACCTCGCCGAGAAAAACAGTCTGGGGATCGACCACCTTGTCCAAGTGACTGGAGGCCACCGCCATGACAATTGCCAGATCAGCCGAGGGCTCGTTGAGACGGACCCCGCCGGCGGCGTTGAGAAAGATGTCCTGGCCGGAGAGATGCATCCCAACCTTCTTCTCCAGGACAGCCACCAGCAGGGCCAGCCTGTTGTGATCCACGCCGATTGTGGTCCTGCGCGGATTGCCGAAGGTTGTGGATGTGACCAGCGCCTGTAGCTCCACCAGAAGCGGCCGGCTCCCCTCCAGGGCGGCGACGACAACCGAACCGGAAACCCCCAGGGGACGCTCGGCCAAGAACAGCTCCGAAGGGTTGCGCACTTCGCAAAGCCCCCCCTCCTGCATCTCAAACACCCCTATCTCATTAGTTGAACCGAAACGGTTCTTAACCGCCCGCAGGATGCGAAATGGATGCCTCCCATCACCCTCGAAGTAGAGGACCGTGTCAACCAGATGTTCCAGCACCCGTGGCCCCGCAAGTGAGCCGTCCTTGGTGACATGACCGACGATGAAGATCGGGATGCCGCTCCCCTTGGCTGTGACCATCAGCCTGCCGGCTGACTCCCGAACCTGGCTGACGCTGCCCGGAGCAGATTCGATAGCTGAGGTATAAACGGTCTGAATGGAGTCAATCACCACCCCTCTTGGCCTTAGCTGCTGGATCTGCGTCAGAATCCGTTCCAGGTTCGTTTCCGCAAAAAGGAAGAGATCCTCTCCGCCGATCCCCATGCGGAGCGCCCTCAGTTTGATCTGCTGTGTGGACTCCTCGGCCGAGACGTATAACACCGCCCCGGCGGTGTCCGCCAGGTGGGCCGATGCCTGCAGAAGCAGGGTGGACTTTCCTATGCCTGGGTCACCGCCGATGAGAATCATGGAGCCTGACACGAGGCCGCCGCCAAGGACCCGGTCCAGCTCCGAGAGCCCGCATGAGAGTCGCTGCTCCACGTCCCGAGCAACCTGGGATATCTTCACCGGCTTGGACGGCGCTCCATTTGCCACTGCTGGAGCGGTTCTGGAAACGAGCTCCTCGGCCATGCTGTTCCAGGATCCGCAATCCGGGCATTTCCCCAACCATTTGGCCGACTGATGGCCGCACTTCTGACATGCGAAAAGCACCTTGTTCTTCACCGTCACCCCCTCTTTGCCAACTCTGCTCCACACCGGATTGTATGCTCCCATGCCTCCCCGTGTCAACATGACTCCCCTTAGCCGAGAAACCGATTATCACTTGCAAATTTGACCAATTTGGCTAGGATATTGGGCAGATTCAAGTTTATCCGAGGGTCGCATGTCAAGTCGGCAACAGTCATCCATACTGGGGAGGGAGCAGAGCGAGGATCAGCTCCTGGAAAACGCCCTGAGTGCCCTGGCAAAAGCCTTGAAAGCCCAGACATTCTATCCTGAAGGACACCCCCAGAGGGGGGACACCACAACCTCTGCCTTCAATCAGTTGCAACCGCTCCTGGAAGAGGGGGGACTGATCCTCCTCTGGAGCAGGGACGCCTGCACCGTTGCCGACAGGCCTGCCCTGAAGAGCAGCTCCCTCACGGCAAAGGGGCTTGCCAGGGAGATGCTGGTGCGAAAGCTGCAAAGGCTTACCTTCTCGCCGGAAGTCACCATCAGGGACCTGATGAGGCTCCTGACCATCCTGACTACCGATGCATCGATCATTCTTGCCCACGGCGGGGTGGAAAAGGAGATGGCAGCAGCCGGCATCGTCACCATCTGCGCCAATGAAGTGGACCTTGAAACCCTGAAAAAACTGGCTGAGCAGCAGGAGGAGCCCGAGGCTGAAGACGGTGAAGATCTTCAACCCGAGGAAGAGGGAGAGGAGAAGGGGAGCGAGAATCAGGGGGCAGAGCTGCAGGAAGCCATGGAGCTGGAAACCCTCCTGAAGAAACTGAAGAAGGAGACCGAAGAGCCAGCTTATCTCCAACTGATTCGAGGCATTATCGATGCGGTGGAAAAACTGAAGAGGCGTGAGGCACTCCACCCTCTCACAGCGGCTCTCTCCACTCTCATGGAGGAGCATGATCTGCCAAGGCTGAGCGAACAGCAGCGTGAATATGTAAGGTTTGCCCTGGAGAAGACGGTAGAAGGCGAAATGACCTTCTTCCTCCTTGACCTGGCCCAGAAGAAGGGAACCATACATGACAACCTGCTGAAGGAGCTCTGCACAGTCGTCGGCAAGACCATGGCATACCCACTCATCCAGAGGCTCTGCATCGCCGACTCTCTCCAGGAGAGGAAAAGTATTGCCGGGCTTCTCACCAGGACAGGCGAATCAGGTATTCCGGCGCTCCTCTCCATGCTCAAGGATGAACGCTGGTATGTGGTCCGCAACATGGTAACCATATTGGGAGAAATTGCCTCCCCTTCCGCCCTGCGATCACTGCAGACAACGGCCGCACATGCCGAGCCGAAGGTGCGCAAAGAAGTCATAAAGTCTCTCCTCAAGATAAGCCCCCAGGGGGCGGAAAACACCTTCGTATCAATGACCTCAGATCCTGATGACGACGTTGTCCGCCTGGCAATCCACTCCCTCGGCTCGATGCGATCAAAATCAGCGGTCAGGCCACTTCTGGAGATCGTCAATGAGTCGGACCCTTTCCTTAAGGAGCTCCCCCTGAAGAAACAGGCCATTTTGGCCATTGGCAGAATCGGAGAGAAGCAGGCAACAGAATCGCTCACAAGGCTGCTCGAATGCAGAGGGTGGCTTTCACCGCGCCGCTGGCAGGAGCTGAAGATCGCGGCGGCAAATGCGCTAGGGCAGATTGGCGATGAATCGGCAATCCCGCTCCTAAGGCGCCTGGCACAGCAGAAAACCCCTCTGGGCAGCGCCTGCGGCGATGCCGTGGACAACCTGGAGAGACTGGCTAAATAATGATCACACCTAAACTAGCAAAACTGACATTAGCCGATGCACAGCGTCTGGCATCAATTTTTTCCGGTCTGATCAGGAGTACGACACTCTATCCCCCCGGAAATCCGGCCCTGACACGCCCGCTCCAGGACCTGCACGCCCTGGTCGAATCCCACCTAAAAACTGGCAACTCCATCCGTCTAGGGCTTGCGGACGAACTCCTCTTCGTCGAGGACCACCTCTTCGTAACCGCCACTCCACCGGTGGAAGAGCTGGCCAACATCTTCGCCTCCCGCAAGATTGACGCAATGATCATCATGCAGGGGGTAGAAGCTGCAGAGATATTCCGACTTGCCCAACTCCTGTCAGACAGGAACATGACGACTGACAAAATCGTCCGCAGCCTGGAAACAGACGGCAAGTCCCACCTGCTCATCATCTCCGCCGAGGACACGGAGGAAAAGCTGCTCCACGAGGCCGGCAACGCCTACCAGATGGCCCTGGAGTCGATCCGTTCAGCCTTTATAGACATAGAGGAGCATCGCGTCCCCTCCAGCGAAAGGCTGCTTGCCGCCACACGGCAGTTCACGGACATTGCCGTCCAGGACCCGCTTGTGGTCGCCTGCCTCTCCATGATCAAGGACTTCGACAATTACACTTTCAATCACAGCGTCAATGTGGGTGTCATAGCAATGGCCCTGGCAGCCCACATGAAACTGGACAGACAGCGTATCGAAGAGGCAGGCATAGCGGGTTTCCTCCATGACATCGGCAAGACCATGGTATCAAAGGCGATCATCAACAAGCCCGGGAAGCTGTCGACCATAGAGTTCGACGAGATCAAGAAGCATCCTGAAGACGGGGTGAAGATCATCGAAAAGATGTCCGGAATAAGCAGGAGTGTTGGAGAGGCGGTGCTTGGTCACCACCTGCGTTATAACCGCAAGGGTTACCCGGAATGGGCAAAGGAGATGGAACTTAGCGACCTCAGCCAGATAATCGCCATCGCCGACTGTTTCGACGCCTGCACGACCCTGCGCGTCTACCAACTCCCCATGCCGCCGGCCACGGCGATAAACCTGATGAAGGGGCTTGCCGGAGAATTCCTCAACCCTGAAATGGTCAACAGCTTTGCCAAGATGATGGGGAAGTACCCGCCTGGAACCCTCCTGAGGCTGGACACGAATGAGATCGCCCTTGTCTGGAAAGCAAACCCCGGCAATCCCGAGATGCCCCTGGCAAGGGTGATATTTTATGCCAATGGCGACCCGGTGGAGAACCCAGTAACGGAAAGGTTGGCCGAGAGGGAAACGGCGACCAGAATCGTGGCGGTGCTAAACCCGGTAGCGAAGGGGATCGACGTAGGGGAGTACTTCAGGCAAGCCTGAGGACACCCAGGGCTGTGGCCGCTGCAACGCGGGTTGCAGCATTGGGGGAGCGGGTCAGCTCCACGAACCTCTCCTGCAACGAGCCGTTGTCTATGGCGCTGAGGGAGAGGATTGCCTCCACGTCGGTCAGGCCATCGCCTGAGTCGAGGAATGGGAGCAGTACAGGAACCAGGGCCGGATCGCGGAAATTGCCGAGAGCTCTGATCGCCCTGGCCCGGATACCGGAGTTGTTGTCCTTGAGACGCTCAACCAGAACCTGAAGAGTCGAACGATTGGAGATTGTCCCAAGGGCATCTATAGCCGCCCCCCTGATCTCTTCCTCCGGCCTTGAAGCGCAGTAGACAAGCGGTGCTACGACCTTGTCACCGCCGATCTCGGCAAGGGCGTATATGGCCCGCACCTTGGCCGCCACCCCCCCCTTCTTAAGCTGCTCGATGACCTCGTCGAGGCTCTGAATACCTTCGAGCTTTTCCATTGCTGCGGCCGCGGCCGCGCGCACATCCCCATCAGGGTCCTTCAGCAGGGGGATCAGGGCGTCTCTTCTTTTTGCCGTTGCACTCGGTTCCATGATTAGGGCATTATTACCAAAATGAATTCTATTTACAACAATTGATTGAAGGAATCATGCCATGCAAACAAGAATCAAGGCGGTTCTACTCTCAGCTCTCGTCCTCCCGGGGATAGGACAGCTCTACAAGGGTGAACGGCTAAAGGGGGGAATCTTCCTCATCCTGGTGAACGTTTTCCTGCTATCCGCCCTATTCCTAGTCATGAAGGGGATGGGCAGCTTTCTCCTCACAGCAAGGATATCAGGAACTGACGAAGCACTCAAGGTACTGGACGGAATCAGGAAGAGCTCCCCGCATATCGGCTGGCTGCTCAACGGCTTCTTTTTTCTCTGGATTGCCGCGGTGGTGGACGCGGCAGTTGCCCCAGGCAAGAGCAATGAAGAGCTATCTCCTTGAAAACGTTTAATTTGACTTAAAACAGTTTATGTGCAATATAAACGTTGATCACAACCGCTGTTTTACAATCAGAGAGAGAGGACAGCATGCCCTACTCCGAATTGATAGCTACCGGCTCAGGCATTCCTGCCAGGGTTGTGCCCAACTCCCACTTTAACTACCTCGTTGAGGATGCCGACAACTGGATACTGTCCCGCACGGGCATTCGCGAGCGCCGCTTCGTAGCCGAGGAGCAGTCCACATCCGACATTGCGACGGAAGCGGCAAGGAGCGCTCTCGCTGCTGGCAACATCGACCCTGCCGAGTTGGACTGCATCATAGTCGCCACCTCCACCCCTGACATGATCCTCCCTGCCACCGCCTGCATGGTGCAGAAGAACATCGGCGCGGTAAATGCGTTCGCATTCGACATGAACTCGGTCTGCAGCAGCCTCGTCTATGCCATCGACACTGCAGACAGCTTCATCAAGGCGGGCAAATGCAGGACAGCCCTGGTTATCGGCGCAGATACCTACTCCAAGATCCTCAACTTCGACGACAAGGGTTCATGCCCCCTCTTTGGCGACGGTGCCGGCGCGGTAATCCTCCGCGCCACGGAAAAGCCGACCGGTATCCTGCAGAGCATGATCAAGAGCGATGGCCGCGGTTGGGACCTGATCCAGGTACCATCCTCCGGCTCGCGCAAACCGGTCAGTGCGGAGACCATAGCTGCAAGGGAAAATACCTTCGTCATGGAAGGGAAAAAGGTCTTTGTCTTCGCCACCGACGTTATCCCGAGAATCATCGAAGAGGTGACGGCAAAGGCTGGAATCTCACCGTCTGACCTGGACTACATCATCCCCCATCAGGCAAACCTGAGGATAATCGACCACATCACCAAGAAAACGGGTATTGGCAACGAAAAGTTCCTCCTGAACCTGGACCGCTACGGCAATACTGCTGCAGCCTCCGTCGGGCTTGTCATGGACGAGAACCGGCGTAACGGCACCATCAAGCCCGGCAATCTGGTGCTGGTCATGGGGTTCGGCGGCGGTCTCTCCTGGGGTGGACTGCTGATCCGCTTCTGATCGCGGCAACCCCCTCACCCGCATCTACAACATGAAGCAGATTTTCCCGCAGCAGGGCGACAACTTCACCCTGCTGCTTTTTTTTCCACCCTTCGTGGAAAGAATCGGCAACCAGCAGCACCCCGCCTGGCCTAAGTCTAGCAGCCAGGCAACTGACTGCCTGAGCCAGCTTCACCCTTCCGTGCAGCAACGGCCCGCCCAGAAGGCCGTTGCAGAGGATCACGTCAAAGCTGGACCGAGGATGCTCCGGCATGCAGACATCCTCGCGATAAAAGCGTATCATAGCACCCCCCCCACCATGCAGAAGCGGTTTGATCCTCTCCCTGAACAGAGCCCCCCTGACGGGGTCATCCGGTCTGATACCGAAAGCGGCGGCCACCAGTTCGAGAGGCTCCAGGGTCGAGCCGTGAATTCTGGTCGCATCTGCTGAATAACGGTTGTCGAGCAGGAGCTCCGCCACCTCATAGGTCCCTTCACCGCAGCCGCAGGCCGCATCAAGAACCGTTGCCCCGGCAGACAACCTCTCCCTGTTGGCTGCGAGCCAATGGGAGAGAAAAGACGTCTGGCGCGGATAGCGCCCGAATCCACCCCCGAAACTGGGGGGGATGAAAACATTGAAGAGGAACCGGCGCCGCACCCCCTCGTCAGCGGCGAGCCGCTGCAGGAGAGCGGCAGGATTGAACAGGGCAATATCTGCTCGCAACCGGGAGAGGAAGTCTGGCCACGAAGGAGAAGCAAATATCCGCATCCCGTCCGTATCCACCGGATAAAGGCAACTGCTGCGGCATAGATGGGCAAACGGTGGACCGACCTCCTCCATGGGGAGATAAATCTCGTGCTGACTGCGCACCTCACCGGACAGCAGCAGCCCTTGGGCCCACTGGACGGAAGGGAAGCGGGCGAGATATACGCCGAAGCGCTCATCCAGCCGTTCGCAACAGCGCCTGAGATACCGATCCAGAATGTCCCCGCCGCGCAGAAGCTTGCGAAGTGCCGCCTCGTCGCTGCCCGGGGAAAGATCCGGTGAAAAAGAGAGCTCATTTCCCGGCAAGAGATCCATCCGTCAGCTCTCCCACCCCATGCCACTGGCTTGACGAAAGGATTGCCCTTCCAGAAAGCAGATGGTACATTCCCAACATGAAGTTTCTGAAGAGCTTACAGGCAACTGCTTTGCTGTCATTCTACTCCCTCTTCCCCCATGCTTCATCCCCCCCACTGGTAAAGCCCTCTACATCTGCTACATCCAGAGACATTCATAGCATAACATCTGCCCAGTTTGCCTGTACAATCGCCAATCTCGACCGTTTTCTTGGCAACGGCTCGCCCGTGGCAATCCTCTTCAAAGAGGCAAACATCCTTGCAGCGCCGCTTCTTCTCTTCCGCCTGAAGCGAAGCGGTTACTCCTCCTGCATTATCAGCCGGCAAAAAGAGGGATTGTGCCTCACCCTTCGCAGGTAAAAATGGAAAAGGCCGGTTGACCCGGCCTTTTCCATTCACCCTTCAGAGCAGCGACTACTCCCTGACATAGGTGTCCTGATCCGTCTTGTCAACCATCCCCATGATATGCATGTACTCGTCTTCAATCATGTCGTAATGGGCCTGGGTCTCCTTGACGACCCGCTCGAAAATACCTTTAACCAGTGGATCCACGATATCCTTGGCCAGGACCGTGTACTGGTTGACCACCGCCTTCTCCTCCTTCATGGCTATCTCAAGGGCCTGCTGCTCCATGGTGCTTTCGGAAACTGCCTTGAGAAGCGCCTGATAGGTGGCGTTGTTGATATCGGGCGGACTCTTCATGTAGCTCTCCAGATCGCCGAACTCCCCCCCCTTGTAGTGATCGAAGAATGACTTGAGATGACCGACCTCCTCATTGGCCAACAGCTCGAAGACCTTTTTGGCCCTTTCGTTGCTGGCAACGGAAGCTGCCTTGCGGTAAAAGTCTATGCTGTCCTTTTCCCCTTTTATCGCCAGCTTGAGCGCATCCTGAAGCGAGTACTCCCTTCCCATATGGACCCCCCCTTGTTGTATAGTTGTAAGAGAATTTTACCTGCTCTTGCAACCTATTCAACCGGGCTCATTATTTTTTTAGCAACAGGTCCCTGACCACCTCGCCGGCCATGGTCATACCGAATATGGCCGGCAGATAGGAGATGCTCCCAAGGACAACCCTCCTGTGCTCGCAGGAAAAGCGCTGCTCGTCCTTGTTCGGGCAGATGCAGTCGCTCTTGCAACCACCGTCCAGTAAGGGCTGGCGGAACTCCTCCAGGGAGTAGACCACCTTGATTCCCTCCTCTATCCCCTCCTTGCGCAAAAGCTTGCGCACCGATCTGGCCATGCGACACCTGCTGGTCTGGGCAATATCCGCCACCCTGACCAGGGTCGGGTCGAGCTTCATTGCCGCCCCCATGCTGGAGATCACGGCCAGCCCCCTCTGGCGGCAGCTTTTCAAGAGATGCACCTTGCTGGTAAAGTGGTCAATGGCATCAACAACGTAATCTATCCTTTCACAGAGGAGCTCTGCGCTGTTTTCCGCGCAGTAGAACTCCTTGAGTGGCACTATCTCTGCGGAAGGGTTGATGAGCCTCAGCCTTTCCGCCATGGCTTCGGCCTTCGCCCGGCCGATGTTCCCCTCCATGGCGTGTATCTGGCGGTTGACGTTGGTGAGACATATGTCATCAAAGTCCACCAGCAGAAGTCGACCGATGCCGGCACGGCAGAGAGCCTCGGCAGAGTAACTCCCCACGCCACCCAAGCCGAATATGATCACCGACGCCCCCTCCAGATGGGCAACCCCCTCGCTGCCGAGGAGAATTTCAGTGCGGGAGAATCTGTGCAGTTTAGCCATTTTTTCGCTCCATTTTGATGTGATCAATCTTCAATGCCTTCATGGCATTGGCGGTAGTAACCTCCGCCACGCACTCCATGGCCCCCCCCTTGATCGCCGCTATTTTCCTGGCAACCTCAAGGATAAAGGCCGGCTCGTTGGTCCTGCCGCGGAACGGGACCGGTGCCATGTCCGGCGCATCACTCTCTAGGACCAGGCATTCAAGTGGGACCTGGGACACAACCCTTGGCGATCTGACAGCATTTCCATAGGTGACCGTGCCGCAGACAGATATGTAGAAACCGATGCGGCTGAATTCGCAGGCCAACTCGGCGCTTCCCGAGAAGGCATGCATTATCCCACCCACCCGGAAGGCATTCTCTTCCTTTAGAATACGCAGCAGATCGGCAAAGCCCCCCCTGCAGTGGGTCAGCAGTGGCAAACCCCGCTCTACAGCCAGGCGGCATTGGCGTCGAAACAGTTCCTGCTGGACAAGCCGGTCAGGGGCCCCGCTTGAGTAGTCGAGCCCCACCTCTCCCAGGGCTACGGCACCATCAAGATGGGAGACGAGAACCTCCAGAGCATCATCGTCACCCAGGTACGACCAGAGCGGGTGAATTCCGAAGGCTGGGAGGAGCCTTGCATTGGCGGAGCAGAGTGAACTGATGCCTCCCCACCCCTCGGGAGTCACCCCCGGGACGACAAAGCACCCCACCCCGGCACTCTCTGCACGAGATAGAACCTGCTCCAGCTCGTCGCGCAGGGGTGGCAAGTCAAGATGGCAATGGGTATCGATGAACATGACCCAGTTTAGCACGATTACTACACGTTTTTACTAAGTTTTCTGTTGCCCTTTTCCGACGGTGATGTCATTATCCAATGAGGCGAAGAGCAATCTTCGCCTTTATTTGTACCCGGATCGTATTATGTCAGTTGAAAAACATCAATAACAAGCAGAGCGGAGCAATTTATTACCATGCATAATCAGCAAGAAACCAGCCGTCGCCGTACGTTTGCCATCATCAGCCACCCCGACGCGGGGAAGACGACCATCACCGAGAAGCTGCTCCTTTTCGGCGGTGCCATCCAGCAGGCGGGGGAGGTTCGCGCCCGCAAGGCCGCACGCCACGCCACCTCGGACTGGATGGAGATGGAAAAGCAGCGCGGCATTTCAGTTACCTCCTCGGTAATGAAGTTTGAATACAGAGATTTCGACATTAACCTTCTGGACACGCCTGGTCACAACGATTTTTCCGAGGACACTTACCGGGTGCTGACCGCTGTCGACTCGGTACTCATGGTCATAGACTCCGTAAAGGGGGTGGAGAGCCAGACGAAGAAACTCCTGGAGGTCTGTCGCCTGCGCCACACGCCGATCATGACCTTCATCAACAAGCTCGACCGCGAGGGTCGGGAACCGCTGGACATAATAGATGAGATCGAGAGCGTCCTGAAGATCCAGTGTGCCCCCATGACCTGGCCGGTCGGGATGGGGAAAAGGTTCCGTGGTACCTACCACCTCTACACCAAGGAGCTGACATTCTTCGACCCTGAGGCTGATCGCGGGGTGGTGAGTATTGTCACTGTCAAGGGGCTGGACGATCCCCGCCTGGACGAGTTGCTGGGATCACAGGTAGAGGAGTTGCGCAACGACGTTGCCCTGCTTGAAGGTGCCTCCCACCCATTTGACAAGGAGGCTTACCTCGCCGGCAAACAGACCCCGGTGTTCTTCGGCAGCGCCATCAACACCTTCGGCGTGCAGCAGCTACTGGATACTTTCGTCGAGAACGCCCCTGAACCGCTCCCCCGAGAAACCGCCACCCGCTCGGTCTCTCCCTATGAGGAGCCATTCACCGGCTTTGTCTTCAAGATCCAGGCCAACATGGACCCGGCCCATCGCGACCGCATAGCCTTCTTCAGGATATGTTCCGGCAAGTTCACCCGTGGCATGAAGGTCAAGCACCTGCGCCTCGGCAGGGATATGCAGATCGCCAATGCCACCATCTTCATGGCCCAGGACAGGACCAACGTGGAAGAGGCTTACCCTGGGGACATCATCGGCATCCACAACCACGGCACAATCAAGATCGGCGACACCTTCACCCAGGGGGAGAACCTGAAATTCACAGGCATCCCCAACTTCGCCCCCGAGCATTTCCGCAAGGTTCGCCTTCTTGACCCGATGAAGTCGAAAGCGCTTGAAAAGGGGCTGGTGCAGCTGGCTGAGGAGGGAACGACCCAGGTTTTCCGCCCCCAGATGGGTAGCGACTGGATTGTCGGCGCCGTGGGGGTGCTCCAGTTCGACGTTGTCATGCACCGCCTGGAGCATGAGTATAAGGTCAAGGCAACCTACGAGCCGGTGAGCTACGTAACGGCCAGGTGGGTAAACGGCGACAGGAAGAAGCTGGATGATTTCCAGCGTAAAGAGGCGATGCACTGCTACATCGACGGGGAGGGGAACCTGACCTATCTGGCCGGAAGCCAATGGCGTCTGGAGAACACCATGGAACAGTGGAAAGAGCTGCAGTTCCTCGAAACCAGGGAGCACAGCTGAGTCAATAATCAGCCGCAGGGCATTCGGCAGTGACTGATTGCGCTGCGGCTATTTTTCGCCCTTAGCCCCCAGTTTCAACACCTTCATCAGGTTGGTGGAACCGCTACTACCCAGGGGCACCCCCATGGTGACAACCACCACATCCCCCTTCCTGAAGCCGCTCTCCAGTAGAGTCTCTTCCACCAGATTGATCTGCTGATCCGAGTTGTCCATGGTCCCCACCGGCAGGGGCTTTACCCCCCAGTAAAGCGCGAGACGGCGCCTGATATCGGTGGATGAGGTAAAGGCGATGATGGGGAGCTGGGGCCTGAAACGTGCGATCCTAGCTGCCGTTGAGCCAGACTGGGTAAAGACGACTACTGCCTTGGCCTTGACAGTGGCAGCAGCCAGACAGGCTGCCTGCGCTACAGCCACCGGGATGGCACTGCTCCCAGCTGGCGGCTGGCTGTAGGCCATGCGCCAAAGGCCGCTCCCCTCCACGTCAAGGGCTATCTTCACCATGGTCCGCACCGCCTCCACCGGGAAGCTGCCGGAAGCAGTCTCTCCGGAGAGCATTACCGCATCGGTGCCGTCGAGGATGGCATTGGCAACATCGGATGTCTCAGCCCTGGTCGGCCTCGGATGGAGAATCATCGACTCAAGCATCTGGGTGGCGGTAATTACCGGCTTGCCCACCTCGTTACAGGCGTTGATGATCTGCTTCTGGATGAGCGGCACCTTTTCCGCATTGATCTCCACCCCCAGATCCCCTCTTGCGACCATGATGCCGTCGGCCACCTGGAGGATAGACTTGAAGTTACGCAAAGCCTCGGGTTTCTCGATCTTGGCTATTACCGGTGTCGATAATCCGCGCTCGGCAAGAATCCGCTTAAGAGATTCGACATCATCGCTCCTGCGCACAAAGGAGAGGGCTATGTAGTCAACCCCCCTTTCCAGGCAGAACTCTAGGTCGGTCTTGTCCTTCTCCGTTAAGGAGGGGCTGGAGACCTTGACACCGGGTAGATTGATCCCCTTCAGGTCCTTAAGTATCCCCCCCTCGATGACTAGGCAGTTAACAATGCCCTCCTCTACGCTCTTCACCTTAAGTTCGATCAGGCCGTCATCCATGAGAATGCGCGAACCGGGCTTCACGTCGTGGGGTAGAGCCTTGTAGATAGTGGAGATCAGACCAGGCCTTCCCAGCACCTCCTGGGTGGTAATGGAGATAATATCCCCTTTCCTCAGTGGGATTGCACCGTTCTCCATCCTGCCGGTCCTTATCTTCGGCCCCTGCAGATCAGCCAGTATGCCGATCTCCTTGCCACGTTTGGCGCTCAGGGCCCTGATCAGGTCGATGATCTTAGCCTTGTCGGCATTTGAACCATGGGAAAAGTTGAGCCTGAATAGATCTACACCGGCATCCATCAACTTGGCGATGGACTCCCCTGTCGAACTGGCAGGCCCCAGGGTGGCTATTATCTTGGTCCTTCTCACCTTCTCGTTCATTTCGGCATCCTAGTGATGGAATTTCCCCTTAAGCCCCTTGTGGGAACTGTCTGGTGCATTATGACACTCGAAGCAGGCCAGCTCCTCAAGCTTTCTCTTCTCGACAGGCGAAGCTGGCTTACCCGCCGTGGAGAGAGAGTACTCCTCCGTCTGGAAGTATGGCCTGTTTCGCTCATCGGAAAGGATCGCCGGCCTGTAGGTAACCTGCCAGTTGGCAGAGATCGGCAGCTTGTGACACTCTTCGCAGCCACCCGGCGCAGGGATCGAGCGCCATGCAGTGAACATGGTGCAGGATGCGAGGAGCAGAAGAAGAGAAGAAACAATCCCCATGGAGATGGATGCCCGTATTGCCTTATTCACCTCTCACCCCCCATTTGAACTCCAGGTACTTCTTAGTCTGCTCGTACCCCTGGGCATAGAGAAACTTCATATCCTCGCGGGACAGAGAAAATCTTACTGGTGATATTTCTGAACAGTATACCAGAATTGTATCCTTCCACTTCCCTCCCTTCAAAAACTCCTTCTCCTGGGAGTGGAGCGAAAAGGCCATGAGTTCCTGTAGATAACTGGCAAGTGTAAGCCGGCAGTCACCATCCCTTTTCAGGGTCCGCTTGGACATCACCTTCACCACAAGGGTCTTCTGGCTTCTGCTCAAGCGCCCCTCCACAACACCCGTCATGAGGGAGCCATCTATCAGAGCATACTCCAGACCCTCATATTCCAGCCTCTTAAGGCCGAACAGTCCCGGAATCATCGTAGATGCGGAAGCAGCGGCGGCAATGCTGAGATGGGGAAATCTCTCTCTATTAAAGATAACTGGCCGGTAGCTGCGCATGTCCGTGGCGACAATTTCCAGAGGGATCTTCAGGGGGGAGGAGAAGGTTAGGTTGCCGATCTTTGTTTCTAGCCAGGTTTGCAGTTTCCTGCCGGAGCAGAGACCGAAGTCCCTCAAAAGGGAAAGAAGGCTCACATCCCTGAAACTGCGCAGATCGATTGCCAGAGACTCATCCAGTATCTCTGCGGGGGTCAGACCGGAGGCATAAAGCGACGCAACCACGGCACCAGAGGAAGACGCAACAATTTTGGAGTTTGACAGCCCGCTCTCCTCAAAAGCCTGGAGGGCACCAATGAATGCCGGGTACCTGTTGCCTCCGCCAACCAGCATAACCGTTATCGGTTCATTCATGACCAAGCTGTTGGAATTCACTTGTTGTTTCTCACTCATAATAGCACCGCATGACAAACTGCATTTATGGCACGATAATACCAATCACATTTCAGGACAATAAAAAACCCTTTCGCAGATGCAGCGAAAGGGTTTTTTATATCGGCAGACAAGTGCAGAGTTACATGAGGATCGCCTTCTGTGCCAGCTCGAGTATCGTGCCTGGCACGACACCCGGGATCATGACGCCGGCGATGGCGATGATCAGGCAGATTATGAATGCGGGGGAGAGCCTGACCCAGTTGAAATCCTCGGTCGGCTCCTTGAAGTACATGTAAATCATAACCCTGAGGTAGTAGTAAACGGAAGCAGCGCTGTTGAGTACACCGATGATCGCCAACCAGATGTAACCTGCCTGAATGGCACCGGAGAAGAGGTAGAACTTGCCGACAAAACCTGCTGCGGGGGGGATGCCGGCCAGGGAGAAGAGGAAAACGCACATGGCCACACCCAGGGCGGGGTGCTTGTAACCGAAACCTGCATAATCAGCAAGATTGTTGTTCTCCTCGCCCTTCTTGCCAACGAGGATGATCACAGCAAAGGCGCCGATGTTCATGAACGCATAGCTGAGCATATAGAAGAGTATGCCTGATGTTCCAACCGCATTACCGGCAGTGAAACCGACCAGAATATAGCCTGCATGGGCGATGGATGAGTATGCAAGCATCCTCTTGATGTTCTGCTGGTAGAGGGCTGTAATATTTCCTACGGTCATGGTAAGGACTGCCAGTACCCAGAGGAGCGACGACCACTCGGCCTTGAAAACGGGGAGAGCCACCAGGAGGACGCGCAGGAAAGCGGCGAAGCCGGCAGCCTTGGGACCTACTGACATGAAGGCAGTGATGGGGGTGGGTGCGCCTTCATAGACGTCAGGAGTCCACATGTGGAAGGGGGCTGCAGCTACCTTGAAGGCGAAACCGGTTGCCATGAGCAGCATTCCGGCAACAAGCATAAGGTTGGAGGAGACCATACCGCTCTGGGCTGCAGCTGCAATCTTGACTACCTTGGTGGTACCGGTTGCACCGTAGGTAAGAGCCATGCCGTAGAGAAGGAAACCGGTGGAAAAAGCCCCGAGGAGGAAGTATTTCAGACCGGCCTCGTTGGAGCGGATACTCCCCCTGTTGAACCCTGCGAGAACGTAGAGGGAAACGGAGAGAACCTCAAGTCCGAGAAAGATGGTCATCAGGTCGGTGCCCGATGCCATGAGCATCATACCCACTGTGGCAAAGAGCATCAGGGGGTATACTTCACCCTGGTTGCACCCTTCACGCTGCAGATACTGATCGGTTATGAGGATGCTCATCGCCGCGGATACGAGGAAGATCCCCTTGAAGAAGATTGCAAAGTTATCCTGTACCACAGAGCCGCTGAAACCATCCTGAGGAGCGCCCCAGCCAATCGTCAGCGAATAGAGGGTAACCAGAATACCGGCAATGCTGAGATAGCCGAGATAACCCTTCTGCTCATTCTTGACAAAGACATTTATCAGCAGCAGTGCCATTGCCACGACCGACAGAATCATCTCCGGAGCGATTACCGACATATTTATCGCTGGAATTGCAATTGTTTCCATCAATTTCCTCCAGTATCTATTTAGCGCTCAACTCTATTTAGCTTCAACAGCAGGATGGCCGGCCGGCACCGCATGGGGCATTGCCGGCATTGCCGGTGCGGCCACCGGTTGCTCCGGAACTGCAGCAGTCTGCAGCCTGGTCTGCTTGATTACCTTGTCCAGTGCAGGGGCCATGGTCGAGGTAAATGGGGTCGGATAAAAACCCATGTAGAAGATCAGGAAAACAAGGGGGAGCATGATGGCGATCTCGCGGCCGTTAAGGTCCTGAAGCTTCTGGTTCTTAGGATTATCGAGCTTGCCGAACATAACTCTCTGGAACATCCAGAGCATGTAAACTGCTGAGAGTATGACGCCGCTGGAAGCGATCACCGCCCACCAGCGGATCGAGCTTTCGAAGGCACCGATTAGGACGAGGAACTCGCCGACGAAGCCGTTGGTGCCAGGCAAGCCGATGGACGAGAAGGTGACAATGAGGAATATCGTGGCGAATATCGGCATCTGCTTGGCCAAGCCGCCGAAGTCGGCGATCATCCTTGTGTGACGGCGCTCGTAAATGAAACCGACGATAAGGAAGAGCGCGCCGGTGGATATACCATGGTTGAGCATCTGCAGCATCCCCCCCTGCAGACCCATCTGGTTGAGAGCGAACACGCCGAGCATGACGAATCCGAGGTGGGCTACGGACGAGTAGGCAACCAGCTTCTTCACATCTTCCTGGACCATTGCCACCAGAGAAGCATAGACGACACCGATGACCGACAGGGTCGCTATAAGTGGGGTGAATTGCTGCACCGCATTGGGGAAGAGAGGCATGGCGAAGCGGACATAGCCGTAGGTACCCATCTTGAGGAGCACGGCCGCCAGGATCACAGAACCAGCGGTAGGAGCCTCGGTGTGGGCGTCTGGCAACCAGGTGTGCAGTGGGAACATGGGAACCTTGATGGCGAACGCCAGGGCGAATGCCAGGAACATCCAGGTCTGGGTGGCCGGATCAAGATTCAGGTTGAAGAAATTTACCAGGCTGAAGTCGGTGGCTCCGCTGGCCATCCCCTTGAAATAGAGGGCGATGATGGCGACAAGCATGAGAAGGGAGCCAACCATGGTGTAGATGAAGAACTTGACCGCAGCGTAGACACGGTTCTTGCCACCCCAGATGCCGATGATGAAGTACATCGGAATCAGCATTACTTCCCAGAAAATGTAGAAGAGGAAGAGGTCGAGGGAGATGAACGCCCCGATCATGCCGACCTGGAGCAGGAGCAGGCATGCCATGTACCCCTTGACCTTCTCCTCCACGGCTGTCCAGGTGGAGAGAACGGCAATCGGCATGATGAATGTGGTCAGCATGACCAGCCAGAGGCTGATGCCGTCGATTCCCACGTGATAGTTCATCTTGAAGGGTCCGGCCTGGATCCATGGGATGTTCTGCACGAACTGGTAGTCGGCATTGGTGACGAAACCGGTTACCAGCGGCAGCGACACGAGGAAGGTGACGACAGTCACCGCCAGAGTGAACCCTCTCAGCAGGCCGTGATTATCCTTGGGGATGAACAGCAGCAGGAAAGCACCCAGCAGCGGTAGAAAGGTTATCAGGCTCAGGATAACTTCGTTCATTGAATCTGCTCCTTTATGAACTCAACAGTCAAAGTCTATTAGCGGAATACGTAGAAAGCGATTATTACGACGACGCCGAGGGCCATCCCCATGGCATAATTATGCACATATCCGGACTGCAGCCCCTTCAGGCCGGCGGAGAAAGCCATGACCAGTTTGGCGACGCCGTTGACAACGCCGTCGACGATAACAACATCGAACCCTTTCCAGAGGAGATTGCCCAGGGACTTGCAGGGGTTGACGAAGACGAAGTCGTAAAGCTCGTCGATATACCACTTGTTATACACGGCACGGTACAGCCCGGGGAATGCGGAGGTGAACTTCTCCGGCAGAGATTTGTTGGCCATGTACATGGTGAAGGCAATGAAGATACCGATGGCTGCGATAACCACGGAGAGACCCATCAGCCCCCACTCCAGTGAGTGGCTGTGCTCATGCATGTGTGCGTACTGCTTGCCGTACTCATTGGCCAGCTCGAATACCGGCTCAAGCCAGTGCTCGAAGTAGTTGGGGAGAATGCCTATCAATTTCGGCACACCGATGAATCCGCCAACGGCAGCAAGAACGCCGAGAACCATCAACGGAATGGTGATGACCAGTGGCGACTCGTGCAGGTGATCCTTAACCTTGGGGTTAATGCGGCACTCACCGAAGAAGGTCATGAACACGAGGCGGAACATGTAGAAGGCGGTGAAACATGCGGCAATGCAGCCGAGTGCCCAGACGACCTTGTTAAGATCACCATGGTAGGGGTTGGAGAATGCCTGCCAGAGAATCTCGTCCTTGGAGAAGAAGCCTGACAAGGGGGGGATACCGGCAATCGCGAAGGTCGAGACAAAGAACGTCAGGAAGGTGATAGGCATGGCCTTGCGCAGGCCGCCCATGTTGCGCATGTCCTGTGGATCGTCATGGAGATGGCCATGATGCAGGGCATGGTGCATGGCATGGATCACAGAGCCGGAACCAAGGAACATGCAGGCCTTGAAGAAGGCATGGGTCATTAGGTGGAAGATGCCGCCGGTAAAGGCGCCAACACCCATGGCAATGAACATGAAACCGAGCTGGGAAACGGTGGAGTAGGCAAGGACTCGCTTTATATCGTTCTGTGCAGTACCGATCGTGGCAGCAAATAGGGCGGTTGCAGCACCAACCACGGCAACAACCATCATTGTCTCGGGAGCCTTGATGAAGACGAAGCTCATCCTGCCGATCATATAGACACCGGCGGTAACCATGGTAGCGGCGTGGATGAGAGCGGAAACGGGTGTGGGGCCTTCCATCGCATCAGGCAACCAGGTATAGAGCGGAATCTGGGCCGACTTTCCGGTAGCGCCAAGGAAGAAGCAGAGGGTAGCAACGGTCACTACGCCGCCATAGGGGAGGAGATGGGATGCAGCCTTGATCTCCATGAAGTTGATTGTCCAGATATTGTGATTGCTGCCGAACCACCAGAAGAGGGTGAAGAGGCCGATGAGGAAGCCGAAGTCACCAACCCTGTTCATGACGAATGCCTTCTTTGCAGCATCACCTGCGGACTTCTTCTCGAAGTAGTAGCCGATGAGGAGATATGAACAGAGGCCCACGCCCTCCCAGCCGATGAACATCACCAGCATGTTGGCGCCGAGAACCAGAAGGAGCATTGACATGCAGAAGAGGTTCAGATAGGCGAAGAAGCGGTAGAAACCCTCCTCTCCGTGCATGTAGCCGATGGAGTAGAGGTGGATCAGGGTTCCTACGCCGGTGACCACCATGATCATCACCGCGGAGAGCGGATCAACCAGGAACGCCATGTCCGCCTTGAAGTTGCCAGCATGAATCCAGGGGAATATGACTTTTTCGAATACACGCTGTTCCGCCGGAAGTCCGACAAGCTGCATCAGGATTCCGCATGAGACCAGGAACGAACAGAAGATCGCCAGGGTGCCAATCCCGCCGATTACGCCTTCATTCTTTATCTTCTTGCCGAAGAGGCCGTTGATCAGAAATCCGATCAGGGGGAACAGTGGTATTAGCCATACATTGTCAAGCATTCCAGACTCCTTGAGTGAAATGATTCGTTTTGCAGCAGTCCCTGACTACCACTTCATCAGGTTGAGGTCTTCCACGTCGATGGACTCGCGATTCTTGAAGAAGGCGATCATCAGAGCCAGGCCGACTGCCGCCTCGGCAGCGGCTACGGTCATGACGAAGAAGACGAAGATCTGCCCATCCAGGTTGCCAAGGTACTTCGACAGGGCGATGAAGGTAAGGTTCACCGCGTTGAGCATCATTTCGATGCACATGAAGATGACTATGGCATTGCGTCGGGTGAGGACGCCGATCGTGCCGATGGAGAAGAGAATTGCGCTCAGTATCAGATAGCTGTGAAGGGAAACCATGGTTATATCTCCTGACTCTTACACTTTTTTCTTTGCGAGCACGACTGCGCCGACAATTGCTGCCAGCAGCAGTATGGAGGTGATCTCAAACGGCAGCAGGAACTCGGTAAAGAGAGACTGGCCGATCAGTTCGGTATGTCCAACCTTGGCGATGGCAGCAGAATCTATCGCTCCCTTGGCACCGGTGAGCGAGCTCCTGCTCAGGAAATACCAGGTCTGGAAGAGAAGGAAGAGTCCGGTTGCCGCTCCGAGGAAGAGAGCATGCTGTGTCCTGCGCCCGGATTCCGTACGGATGTTAAGCAGCATGATCACGAAGACGATCAGAACCATTATGGCGCCGGCATAAACGATGACCTGTATGGCTGCCATGAACGGTGCTTCGAGCATGACATAGAGGGTCGCCAGGCAAAAGAATGTCATGATCAAGGAGAGTGCGCTGTTGATCGGGTTCTTGCACCTGATAACCAGGATGCTCATCAGGATGGCTATTGCTGCCACAATGCTGAAAAACAAGGTTTCCATTGCTGCTCCTTTATTTCTTTTCTAGCAGTCGTTCTTTAGTGAAAACGAAGTCTGAGCGCTTATAGTTGGCAAGCTCGAAAGTCTGTGTCATGCCGAGTGCATCCACCGGACAGGCTTCCACGCAATAACCGCAGAAGATGCAACGGAGCATGTCTATTTCGTACTTGGCCGCATACTTGTCGTGGTTTGCATCCTCTCCAGCCTCAACGGTGATGCATTTTGCCGGACAGACGGTGGGGCAGAGGTAGCAGGCAACGCATTTGGCCTTGTTATGAGACACCTTGAGAGCGTGCAGGCCGCGGAAATTTGGGGCCACATCCGGCTTCTCTTCTGGATACATCAGAGTAATCGGCTTCTTGAAAAGGTGCTTCAGCGTTATTTGCAGACCTTTGATCAGGGGTACAATCATTTGCGTATCCTCTCTACGGATTCAGTCAGGTACGGATTATTCATGCGCTTCTTACTTAAAGAGCGTGATCCAGATTGCATTGCCAACTATGAGGAAGAGGGTTGACGGTAGAAAAACCTTCCAGCCGAGCTTCATCAGTTGGTCGTAACGGTAACGGGGATATGTAGCCCTGATCCACATGCAGACGAACATCAGGAAATATACTTTGGCGATGAAGTTCAGCACAGAAGGTAGTGGACCTTGCCAGCCTCCAAGGAAGAGGGTGGTGGTGACAGCACAGACGGTGACCATATTGGCATACTCTGCCATGAAGAACATGGCGTACTTCATGCTGGAGTACTCGGTACAGAAACCGGAGACCAGCTCAGTCTCGGCCTCTGGAAGGTCAAAGGGGGTTCTGTTGATCTCGGCAAGGGAGCATATGAAGAAGATTATCCCTGCCAGGAAGGTGAACGGATTGCGGAAAAGATACCAACCGAACAGCCCCGCCTGGTCGGCGACTATCGCATGAAGTGAAAGCGACTGGGAAACCATGAAAACACAGACAATGGCCAGGCCGGCAGCGAGCTCGTAGGAGATCATCTGGGCGGAGGAGCGCAGACCACCAAGAAGCGAATACTTGCTGTTGGAGGACCAACCAGCGAGAACTATGCCGTATACCCCCAGGGACGCCATGGCCAGAATGTAGAGGACGCCGATGTTAAGGTCGAATACCGTTCCGGCATTGTCGGCAAAAGCCGCGATCTGCAGCGGAATCTTGTAGCCTGCAATCTCGATGACATCACCGAAGGGGATGACGGCAAAGGAGATGAAGGCCGGTATCAGAGCCACCAGAGGGGCGAGGAGAAAGGCAAATTTGCTGGCCTCGGACGGAATGATCTCCTCCTTGAAGAAGAGCTTGATACCGTCGGCAATCGGCTGCAGAAGCCCCATCGGACCCACCCTGTTTGGTCCAACACGGACCTGCATGTGGCCGATGATCTTCCGCTCGGCATAGGTGGCGTACGCCACTGTCAGAAGGACGAATACAAAAGCCAGCAATACCTTGAGAATCATGGCTCCGTAGTATATGAGCGGCAGTCCCATTATTTCCATGCTATTCTCTTCTCCTCTTCAGGAAGTTATTACAGCTTACTACTTGCTCAGGCTTACCCAGGTAACGCTTTTGCCGCTGGTGATGCTGTTGATTGAGGCATCTGCAAAATGGTAGGGGGAGAACACAACCCCTTCCGGCATGCGCAGACCCACCTTTACCGCCAGGCTGAGCTCACCGGAGGCGGATCTTACCTTCAGCCTGTCCCCATCATTGACACCGAGCTTGCCAGCATCGACCCTACCCAGCTCGATATACTGCTCAGGGCAGACAAGCATCGGCCCGACTCCACTCAGCGACATGGTGCCGCAGTGGTAGAGGGCACTGCCGGTAAGAAGGGCGTATTTCCCCTCCTCCGTCGCCGGAACTGATCCCACGACAGGAACGAACTTGGGGGAGACATTCACTGGGTAGATGGCACCTGCATCACCGAGCGCATCGTAATTGACTCCGGAGTAGCAGCCAATCTGCTTGAACAGGGTAGCAGAGTCTGCAGCTACACCCTCTCCTGTCAATCTGGCGATAATGTCGGCAAGAACTTCGCGATCGCTCCTAGACTCGCCAACGGCCTTGATGGCTTTCCTGATCCTCTGCACGTGACGGCCAACGCTGGTAAAGGTGCCACACTTTTCGGCAAAGGACTTTACCGGGAGGACCACATCGGCACGCTTGGCAGAATCGGTCAGGAAGAGATCCAGGACAACTACGAAACCGGCATTGTCCAGAGCCTTTTCGACCTTCGCGCGGTCAGGGTATGCTACGACCGGATTTTCGCCGGCAATGTAAAGAATCTTCACTGCACCGCTGGCGCAGCCATCGATGATCGCAGCGGCATCGCGGCCACCTGCTGTCGGATGGATGGCCAGATCGGCAGCACCCTGACTGTTGTTCTTCTCGCCGAGAACCAGCAGACCGGACCCTTCCTGGCCTATTTTGCCGGCAAGCAGTGCAAGGTTGCTGAGCGCCTGCGCCAGCTCCTTGCCATGGCCCGGATAGCCGAGACCGATGGGGAGAAGGATGAGAGCCTTCTCTGCCTTGGCATAGGCAGTTGCCAACTCTCTTATGGATTCAAGCGAAACGCCCGTAACGGCAGCAACCTGGTTCAGGTCGACACCTGCAAGCATCCCTTTGTATGCATCCAGACCGGTAATGGCGGCGGCTGACTCGGCTGCGAGGTTTTCATCAACTATGACCTTGGCCAGGGCGTTCACGAGGAGAAGTTCGCATCCGGGCTTGTGCAGGTAGTTGACCGCCTTGGGGAGCTTGGCAAGCTTGCCTGTCTTGTCGGAGATGATACGCAGGTCAACACCTTTTCGCTTCACCCCAAGGTTGATCTCGAAACCGATTACCGGATGGGTTTCATAGGCATCCGTCTTGATGACCAGGAGGAGATCACTCTTCTGTATATCGACTATCTGAGAAGGAGAAGCGGTTATGCCGAAACTCTCCTTCAGACCCGCTGTCAGCGCCTCATGGGCATAGCCCGCGGAATGATCGATGCTGTCCGTACCGACGACATCCTTGAAAAGCTTCCTGAAGAGGAAGAGCTCCTCGTTGGTGAGTCGGGGAGTTGCCAGTGCTGCCACTGCGGATGGGTCGTTCTTCCTGGCCTCCTGCAGCTTGGTGCTGATAAGCTCCAGAGCCTCATCCCAGCCGACAGGCTGAAGTGTGCCGTTCTTGCGAACAAGCGGGGTTGTGAGACGCTCGTCACTATTGACGAACTGGTAGCCGAAACGGCCGCGACCGCAGAGCTGGCCGTTATGGAACCCCTGGTCCTCGTCATAGATGGTGGTCAGGACCTTGTCGTCCTTGACCCCGAGGGTAAGCTGGCAACCGGTTCCGCAGTATGAGCAGACGGACTTCACCTTGTTAAGAGCCCACCAGCGGGCCTTGAACTTGAAGGGCTTGGCAATCAGCGCGCCTACAGGGCAGACGGAGATGCAGGAGCCGCAGTATTCACAGTCCAGCTTGCCGTCAAAGGGTGTGCCGATCTTGGCCTCGATCCCCCTGTTGACGAAGGAGTATGCACCATATGAGACGATCTCGTCGCAGATGCGGGCGCACTTGCCGCAGTGAATGCAGCGGTTTTGGTCACGCTCGATGAGCGGGTTGTCGTAGTCGATCTCCCAGTGAAACTTCTCGTCGGTGAAGTTGTTAGCATCAACCTTGTATTCGTATGTAAGGTTCTGCAGGTCGCAATCGCCGGCTGCGTCGCAGACCGGGCAGTCAAGTGGGTGCTTGAGGAGGAGGAGCTCAAGCACCAGCTTCCTTGCCTTGATGATTTCGTCGGTCATTGTCCGCACGATCATCCCCTCGGACACCGGCGTAGTGCAGGCTGGTATGAGGCGCCCCTTCATCTGCTCGACTTCCACGAGGCACATGCGGCAACCACCAAACGGATGCAGCTTCTTGTCGTGGCAGAGAATCGGTATTCTGATGCCCGCAGCCTTGGCTGCGTCATAAATGGTGGCGTCGCGCTCAACCGCTATCTGCTTGTCGTCTACAGTAAGATTAACCATCTCGACCTCTGTTCTCCCTCGGGATTTCTCAGGTGAAACTGTTACTCGATAGCCATGAAGCGGCAGGCATCATAGCAGGACTTGCACTGGGTGCATTTTTCCTTGATCAACTCGGCAATCTGCCCCTTCTCCCACTTGATGGCATCAACCGGGCAGGCCTTCAGACAGGCGCCGCACTTGACACACTTCTCCGGGATTACCTGCCAGAGGAGCAGCTCCTTGCAGCAGTTGGACGGACAGCGCTTGTCGTTGATATGGGCCTCGTACTCGTGACGGAAGTACTTGACCGTCGAAAGGATAGGGTTCGGAGCAGTCTGGCCGAGACCGCACAGTGATGCCTTCTTGATTGTGCTTCCCATCTCGAGAAGCTTCTCGATATCGTCAGGCTCGCCGCGACCCTCGGTGATCCTCTCCAGGATGTCGAGCATGGCTTTCAGGCCGATACGGCAAGGAACGCATTTTCCGCACGACTCCATCCTGGTGAAGGTAAGGAAGAAGCGGGCAACGTCAACCATGCAGGTGGTTTCGTCCATGACGACCAGACCGCCGGAACCCATCATGGCGCCAGCCTTGATGAGGGAGTCATAATCGACCGGAGTGTCCAGAACCTCTGCAGGGATGCAGCCACCGGAAGGGCCACCGGCCTGTACAGCCTTGAACTTGCGGTTATTGGCAATGCCGCCGCAGACGTTGTAGATAACCTCGCGTACGGACATGCCGGCCGGGACTTCGACCAGACCGGTATGCTTGACCTTGCCGGTGACGGCGAAGATCTTGGTACCCTTGGTTGTGTCCGTACCAAGGGAGGCATACCAGTCCGCTCCCTTGTTGATGATGTGTGGAACGTTGGCGAAGGTCTCAACGTTGTTAATGTTGGTCGGCTTACCCCAGAGGCCTTTCACTGCCGGGAAGGGCGGACGGGGACGGGGCATGCCGCGCTCACCCTCGATGGATGCCATGAGAGCGGTCTCCTCGCCGCAGACGAAGGCGCCTGCCCCCATCTTGATGCGCATATCGAAGTCGAAACCCCACCCCTGGATGTTCTTGCCGAGCCACCCCTTCTCGTAGCAGACGTCGATAGCGTGCTGCAGGCGGTGAATTGCAAGGGGGTACTCGGCACGAACGTAGACGTAGCCGAAATAGCAGCCAATGGCATAGGCGGCAATCATCATCCCCTCGATGATGCAGTAGGGGTCCCCTTCGAGGATCGAGCGGTCCATGAACGCGCCCGGATCCCCCTCGTCGGCGTTGCAGATCAGGTACTTCTTGTCCCCGGGGGAGGCGGCGCAGAAAGACCACTTCATCCCCGTAGGGAACCCCCCGCCCCCACGACCACGTAGACCGGCCTTCTTAACTTCATCGATAACTTCAGACGGCTTCATGGTCTTGACGCACTTTTCGATAGCCTTGAAACCGTCCTGCTCCATGTAGGCTTCAATCAGGTCAGGGTCGATCTGGCCACAACCGGTCATGACCACCCGCATCTGCTGGTCGACGAAGGTGTTGTAATACGGCTTGGCCTTGCGCTTCTCCAGGACTGTCTTGGCGACGATATGTTCGTCAACGATCTTCTCGACCTCCTCCGGCAGGACGAAGTCGTAGGTCACCCTCCCCTGTTCGGGGGTGATGATGTCAACCAGAACGTCGTTGGCACAGAGGCCGCGGCAGCCGGTCTTGATGACATCGCAGCGCTTGCCGACAACAGCATCAACCCCTTTTTCCTTGATGACCCTGATGAATTCGGCTTCAACCTTCTTGGCTCCTGCGGAGATACCGCCAGTGCCTTGACAGATCAGAATTTTGATAGCTTCGCCCATAACTTTTCGTTTCCTCTATGGAGTGTTTGGGGTTCTACTTCATCGGCCGCTGATTGTACTCAGCGACGATCTCGTCGACCTTCTGTACAGTCATCTTGCCGAAGGTATCGTCATTGACCATTGCCAGTGGAGCCATGCCACAGGCGCCAAGACAAGCGACCTTTTCGAAGGTGTACCTGAGATCAGGAGTCGTCTCAGCATGGCCGATACCGAGCTTCTCGAAGAAGGTGTCGACGATTCTCGGAGCACCCTGCACGTGACATGCGGTACCGACGCAGACGCGGATGATGAAGCGACCGCGCGGCTTAAGATGAAACTGGGCATAGAATGTCAATACGCCGTATATCTGGCTAGGGTAGACATTGAGTCGCTCTGCCACCAGATTGATGGCCGGCTTCGGCACGTAACCGTACTCTTCCTGGATCCCCTGAAGCACTGGCATGAGGTTGCCGGGGAGAGTAAGATACTGGTCGATCACCTGGTTGGCAGCTGCAAGGTCTATCACCTCTTCAGGAGCATTCTCTTCAGCTGTTGCATTTTCTGCGGGAGCATTACTCATGAACTCCGTCTCCTTTACAGAGGTTTAGCGGTCGATTTCGCCGAGAACGATGTCCAGCGTACCGATAATGGCTACGAGGTCTGCAATCATGGAACCCTTGGCCATCCTCTCGATGGCGGAAAGGTTGACAAATGACGGCGGTCGTACCCTCATCCGGTATGGCTTGTTTCCACCGTCGCTAACCAGGTAGTAGCCGAGCTCACCTTTGGGGGCCTCGACAGACTGGTACACTTCTCCCTCGGGAACCGCAAACCCCTCACTGGCAATCTTGAAGTGATGGATAAGCCCCTCGATGGAGTTATAGACGTTCTCCTTCGGCGGATAGCAGACCTGGGGAAGATCGGCAAGAACCGGTCCGGGTTTGAGGTCCTTGAGAGCCTGGGAGATGATATTTACTGCCTCGCGCAACTCCACCAAGCGGACCTTGTAGCGATCGAAGGTGTCACCCTTCTCTCCCACCGGAACCTTGAATCCGTACTTCTCGTAGCCACTGTAGGGGTTGTCACGACGCAGATCCCAGTCTACACCGGAGCCGCGCAGAGCAGGACCGGTAATACCAGCATCAATGGCGTCCTCAGCCGATATGACGCCGTTGCCGATGGTCCGCTGCAGCCAGATGGTATTCTTGGTGAGCAGGCCTTCGTACACGTCGAAGAAATCAGGGAAGGTATCGATAATCTCCTGGACATCCTTTTCAAAGCCTGCGTAGACATCTGCGGACAGACCGCCAACGCGGTAGTAGTTACTGGTCATGCGGGCGCCGGAGAGCTTCTCGTAGATGGACATCACCTTCTCACGCTCACGGAAGCAGTAGAGGAACACGGTCATAGCACCGATATCCAGGGCGTGGCAGGCCAGCCAGACCAGATGCGACTTGAGGCGGGTAAGCTCGGCGGTGATGACCCGTACTGTCTTGGCCCGCTCCGGCACCTCTATGCCAAGAAGCTTCTCCACGGCAAGGACATAGCCGAGGTTGTTGCTCATGGGAGCGAGGTAATCCATGCGATCTGTGAGCGGCAGGGCCTGATGGTAAGTGCGGTGCTCGGAGAGCTTCTCGATACCGCGGTGAAGATAGCCGATGTGCGGTGTAATCTTGTCGATGATCTCACCATCAAGCTCGATGACGAGGCGGAGCACGCCGTGGGTGGACGGATGCTGCGGCCCCATGTTCAGTGTCATTGTCTCTTTTTGTGCCATTGATTTATCACCCCTGCAGAGTGTTGAAAGCTTTTGGTTTATGTTCAGGTCAGGAGAGGCGTCCCTTGTACGGCTCACGGTCCGGTCCCTGGAGCGGATAATCCTTGCGCAGCGGATACCCGACCCAGTCGTCCGTCATCAGTATGCGGCGCAGATCCGGGTGGCCGGCGAACTTGATGCCGAAGAGGTCGAAGACCTCACGCTCCAGCCAGTTTGCCGTGGACCAGACACCGCTGACACTGTCGATCACCGCATCGGACTCTTCCACCTGGGCCTTGAGGCGCAGCCTATCCTTGGCGGAAATGGAGTACATGTTGTACACCACCATGAAGCGGGGGGTTTTCCCAAGGTAGTCGACGGCAGTGACGTCGGTAAGCAAGTTGTAACCGAGATTCGCCTTGAGGTAATTGCAGATCTCGACGACGTTCTCCTTCTTGACCGTCACCGTAACCTCTCCACGGAACTCCTTGACATCGACTATCTCAGCCGAAAAACGCTCCCTGAGCTTTATTACTGCACGATTGTTTTCTGCCATATCAATCCATCCTCTTCCTATTGGTCTTGATAGCCTTATGCAGCAGGGAGAACCCGATCACCCAACCCTATGGTCGAACCAAACGAGTTACGCTCCTTGCCGATCTTCTCCTGCAGCTTGATCAGTCCGTAGAGCAGCGCCTCGGGCCGCGGAGGACAGCCCGGAATATACACATCAACGGGAAGAGCCTCATCTATACCCTGAACAACGCTGTATGTGTCAAAAACACCGCCGGAGCACGCGCAGGCCCCCATGGCTACAACCCATTTCGGCTCAGGCATCTGCTCGTAAACCGTCTTGATAACCGGCAGCATCTTCTTGGTAACCGTGCCGGCGATAATGATACAGTCGGCCTGACGCGGTGAAGCACGGAAGATGATGCCGAAACGGTCGAGGTCATGGGTCGATGCGCCGGTAGCCATCATCTCGATGGCGCAACAGGCAAGACCGAAGGTCATCGGCCAGATGGATGACTTGCGCGCCCAGTTGACGAGGCCGTCAAGAGACGCTGTAATGATGTTATCGCCCAGCGGCATATCTACTCCCATTCCAAGGCTCCTTTTTTCCAAACATATATATAGCCGACGAAGAGGATCACGACGAACACCCCCATCTCAATCAGACCGAACACCCCAAGACGCTTGAAGAGCACCGCCCAAGGATAGAGAAAGACACACTCGATATCGAAGAGAATGAAGAGCATGGCTATCAGGTAGAACTTGATCGAAAATCGTTCCTGAGCCGATCCGACAGGCTCACAACCGCACTCGTAAGGCTGGAGCTTAACCGGGCTGAGCTTTTTCTGGCCGACCAGGGATGAAACAACTACCGAGCCTAGGCCGAAACAGGCAGCAACCACCAACAGTACAATAATCGGGAGATATGCCCCTAACATCTGTTCCTCCGTCTGTCCTCGTATTTTCCATATCGGGCCAACCCCCTGCAGTTACAGGGAATCGGATTACAAACAATCTAATGTATACAGTATACAACCGTGCGCAATCTAGGCCATTTACCCCTCTTTGTCAAGGGAAAAAATCTCGGTTTTCCCCGCAAAAGCAACCCTCTTGCCTGCCTCTGAAACGGTAGCCTGACTGTCGGGATTAATGGCTTGACACGCCAAAATATTCTGTGCTACCTCGGTGCGGACGGATGGATATAAATACACATATTGCAACGAGGTATTCCCATGGAACACACCAACTCCAGCAAACTCTTCTCATCTGCCAAGGAGATTATCCCGGGCGGGGTAAACAGCCCGGTACGCGCATTCAAATCCGTGGGAACCGATCCGGTTTTCATCAACAGTGCAAAGGGCTCCCACATCTACGACGTGGACGGTAACGACTACATTGACTACGTCGGCTCCTGGGGGCCGATGATCCTGGGCCACTGCCACCCCGAGGTGGTTGAGGCAATCAGGAAGAGTGCCGAGAGCGGTTGCAGCTTTGGAGCACCGACCGAACTGGAGATAACCCTGGCGGAAATGGTGATCGCCGCAGTCCCATCCATCGAGATGGTCAGAATGGTAAGCTCCGGCACCGAAGCGACCATGAGCGCCATCCGACTCGCCCGTGGCTACACTGGACGCGACAAGATCCTCAAGTTCTCCGGCTGCTACCACGGACACTCCGACTCCCTCCTCGTCAAGGCCGGCTCCGGAGCAGCCACCTTCGGCGTTCCCGACTCACCAGGAGTACCAAAGGACTTCGCCAAGCACACCCTGACCGCGCGCTACAACGACATAGACTCAGTCAGAGAGCTGGTCGCAGCCAACAAGGGTGAGGTTGCCTGCATCATCATCGAGCCAATCGCAGGCAACATGGGGACGGTTCCACCCAGGCCAGGGTTTCTCCAGGCCCTGCGCGATCTCTGCACCAGCGAGGGGATCGTTCTTATTTTCGACGAAGTAATGTCCGGCTTCCGCGTCGCCTACGGCGGCGCCCAGGAGGTCTACGGCGTAACCCCAGACATGACAACCCTCGGAAAGATCATCGGCGGCGGCCTACCGGTTGGGGCCTTCGGCGGCAAGAAAGAGATAATGTCCCAGCTCTCCCCCTCTGGCGGCATTTACCAGGCAGGCACCCTCTCCGGCAACCCCCTGGCCATGAGCGCAGGCATAGCCACCCTCAAACTGCTGCAGGACCCGGGATTCTACGACCGCCTGGAAGAGAAGAGTGCCTACCTGGCCGACGGCATAGCCAGGGCTGCTGCAGCGGCAGGCTATCCGATCTACTCAACCCGGGTCGGCAGCATGATCTGCGCCTTCTTCACCGACAAAGAGGTACAAGACTGGGACAGCGCCTCAACCTGCGACACCGGGGCCTTTGCCACCTACTTCCGTGCAATGCTTGCCGAGGGGATCTACCTGGCACCATCCCAGTTCGAAACCGCCTTCGTCTCCATTGCCCACAGCAGCGAAGAGCTTGACAGGACCATCGCCGCAGCCGGCAGATGCTTCAGGCTGCTCTAAGGCATTTCTAAATTGACAGCAAGGCATTAACATGCTATGAAGTAGCGGTTTTACCGACCACAGGCACTGGCTTGCAGGGGTCCGCCCAAGATGGACAAGGAAAAAAAGGAGCTGCTGCAGACCCTGGGCATGGTCTCCAGCATGGGAATTTCAGTTGCGGTCGCCATCGCCATCGGCGTCATAGTCGGCCTGCAGCTGGATAAATGGTTCGGCACCGATCCCTGGTTCTTTTTCATCTTTCTCTTATTCGGTATTGTTGCCGGCTTCAGGAACATCTACCTGATCTCCGGCAAAGAAATACACAAGGATGACCAGAAACAGGACAAGTGACGAAAATCTCCTGGCGCGGATGGCCACGGCCAACTGGGCCCTGCTGGCACTCCTCGCAATCTCCGGCTACTTAGTCGCCGGTGGCATTTTCGCCCTGAGCCTGCTGGCAGGCGGCGTGACAACCCTGGGGAACAACCTCTGGCTGCGCAACATCCTGGAGAGGATTCTAATCCAGCAGCGCAGCGACGCAGCCAGCTACGCCCTGCTCCGTTTCATCCTGAGATACATGCTCCTGGCGGTGGTAATTCTGGTTGCCCTCAGGATGGGAGCAAGCATCGCGGGGCTGCTTGTCGGCCTTTCGGTGCCTGTAATAACAACGATCTACTTTTCCATTCATATCCAGTTGCAGCACAAAGGAGACTAGGCCATGATCCACCCCATACTCTTTCTACAGTTTTTCCGGGAACTGCTTGCCCCCCTGCACCTCGCCCCGGCGAGCGCAGATGCGGTAGCCTACACCTGGCTGATCATCATCATGCTTCTCCTCCTCTCCGTGGTCACCACCAAGGCGCTCAAGGCCATACCCACTGGGCTGCAGAACTTCATGGAAGTGGTCATCGGCGGCATCGAGAATATGATCGTCGAGACCATGGGTGAGCATGGCCGCCCATTCTTCCCCCTGGTTGCTACCCTGGCCATCTTCATTCTCATCTCCAACCTTATCGGCCTGATCCCCGGCTTCTTCCCGCCGACCGCCAACATCAACACCACCGCGGCCTGCGCAATAGTGGTATTCGTCATGACCCACGTGGTCGGGATCAAGGAGCACGGCCCCTCATACATCAAGCATTTCCTCGGACCGATCGTCTGGCTGGCGCCGATGATGTTCTTCATCGAGGTTATCGGCCACCTGAGCAGGGTCATCTCCCTGACACTTCGTCTCTTCGGCAACATGAACGGCCACGAACTGGTACTGATGATCTTCTTCGGCCTGGCACCCTTCCTGGTGCCGCTCCCCATGATGCTCATGGGTGTGCTGGTCTCCTTCATCCAGGCATTCGTCTTCATGCTCCTGGCGATGATCTACATCCAGGGTTCACTGGAGCACGCGCACTAATCCAGCCCAGGGCTCCAGGCTCAGGGCAGTGACAGAAACGTAAATTTAATTTTTCCTATACAATCTAGGAAATATATACCAACCCCAGAAGGAGAAGAACAAATGAGCTTTTTCACGATGTGTATGCTGGCAGCAGGTTTTGGTATGGCTATCGGTGCATTCGGTACAGGCATCGGCCAGGGTCTGGCAGTCAAGAGCGCAGTAGAGGGCGTTTCCCGTAATCCCGGCGCTTCCGGCAAGATTCTCACCACCATGATGATCGGTCTGGCCATGATCGAGTCCCTGGCAATCTACGTTCTCGTTGTCTGCCTGATCATCCTCTTCGCCAACCCCTACAAGGATATCGCAGTCAAGCTTGCCGAGACCGTTGCAAAGTAATTAAGCCGGCAAAGCAATAACGAAAAGGGGGTGTGCATCGCACACCCCCTTTTTTCTTGACTTGATCACCAGGATCGTCTTTCTCTTTCTGCCCTTGGGCAGCAAATCTAAGTCAGTCTATCCTGATTGCAACGAAGCGGTTGGCCCCGCCCCTGCGTAGAAGCATCCGCAACGTGCTCCCCTTCTTCAGCGCCCCGACTTCCCGATCGTAATCCGCCACGGTCACAATCGCCTTGCCGTTGATCTCACGGACCAGGTCGCCCCGCTGAATGCCGACTGCTTGGGCCAATCCGTCGGGAGTAACATGGGTGGCCACCACCCCGGAACTCTCCTTCAGCCGGTAGGTGGTCGCCAGATCCCTGGTAAGCTCGCTGACCGACATCCCCAGCCTTCCAGCATCGCTCGCGACAACCACCTCGTCCCCCTCCTTGAGCCTGTCAATGGTAACGCTGATCGTCTCCTCTTTCCTATCCCTCACAACCCTGACGACCACCCCCTTCCCCGCAGACGTGGCAGCTACTAAGCGCGGCAGATCGTTCATCTCTCTGATAACCTTGCCATCAAATTCGACGATGACATCGCCGGCCATTATTCCCCCCTTTTGAGCGGGGCTCTCAGGCTTAACCTCGCTCACCAGAGCGCCCCGCTCGTTCTCAAGGCCAAACGACTGGGCAAGTTCCTTTGTCAGCGGCTGTATACTGACTCCAAGCCAGCCGCGTTCAACCTTGCCGTTCTCCTTAAGTTGGGAGATGATCGTCTTGGCCATGTTTACCGGTATGGCGAAACCGATCCCCTGGCCGCCGGCGACGATAGCAGTATTGATCCCCACCACCTCGCCGCGGGCGTTGAAAAGCGGTCCTCCGGAGTTGCCGGGGTTGATGGAGGCGTCCGTCTGGATGTAGTCATCATAGGGGCCGCTACCGATTACCCGCCCCTTGGCGCTGATTATCCCGGCGGTGACTGTTTCAGCCAGGCCGAATGGGTTACCGATGGCCATGACCCACTCACCGACGCTGATGGAGTCGCTGTCCCCCAAAACTGCTACAGGCAACTTGCCGCCATCCGAGACCTTGATCAATGCCAGGTCAAGCTTCGGATCTGCCCCCTTCACCTCACCCTTCAGTTCGCGGCCATCCTCCAGCTTGACCCTTATCTCGTCGGCACCGTCGATGACGTGGTTGTTGGTGAGGATGTAGCCGTCCTCGCTGATGATGAAGCCCGAGCCGAGGCTGCGCTGCCTGTAACCCTGGGGGAGCTGCTCGTCAAGAAACCTATCGAAGAACTCCTGAAACGGATCACTGCCGAACGGACGTTGCGGCCTGCGCTGCGGCTTGACTTTCTTCTCAGTGCCGATATTGACCACCGTGGGTGTTAACTTCTTTGCCAACTGGACGAAATCCGGTGGACCGGTCTTTGCCTGGGCAGGGCCTGATGCAGTAAAGGAGAGGGCTGCTGTAACAAGGGTCAACAGTGCAAACCTGACGAGCATTGCGTCCTCCTTGCGGGATTTAGATGTACCTAAAAATTTATTAGGCATCATCCCCTTGTCAAGACAACCGGAATAAAAAAACCCCGCCGGTTTCCCGGCGGGGTCGTTTGCTGCTGACTAGACGTGTCGATTACTCGCAGAGGTCGACCTTGATGTCCCAGTTCTTGATCTTCATGGTGCCGTTGCGCTCCAGATTGAGGTGCATCTTGAAGGCGCGGTCCCACAGCTGCGGCTCGTGGCCCACCTTGCGGCGGAGGCAGTCGGCCTTGGCCAGCTCGAAGTACTCGGAGAGGATCGGCTTGTACTCCGGGTGGGCGCACTTCTCGATGATGACCTTGGCGCGGTCGCGGGGGCAGAGGCCCCGCAGGTCGGCCAGACCCTGCTCGGTGACTACCACGTCCAGGTCGTGCTCGGTGTGGTCGATGTGGGAGCAGTGGGGGACCACGCAGGAGATGCCGGTCGGGTCGGTCTTGGAGGGGCGGCTGGAGGGGGTGTGCATCATCTTCAGGAAGCCGTTGCGCAGGAAGTCCCCGGAGCCGCCGAGGCCGTTGATCATCCTGGTGCCGCCGACCAGGGTGGAGTTGGCGTGGGCGTAGATGTCGATCTCCACCGGGGTGTTCATGGCGATGCACCCCAGACGACGGATCGGCTCAGGGGCGTTGGAGATGGAGAGGGGACGGAGGGTGATCTTGTCGAAGTACTTGTCCCAGTTGTCGAAGAAGCGGGGGAAACCCGGATTCTCCGAGAGGGAGAGGGAGCAGGAGGAAGCCGAGTCCAGCTTGCCCGAATCGAACAGGTCGAGCATGGTGTCCTGGAGAACCTCGGTGTAGACGGAGAGGTTGTAGAACGGCCCCTTGGCCAGGCCACCGATGACCGCGTTGGCAATGGAACCTACGCCGGATTGGATCGGCAACAGATTGTCAGGCAGGCGCCCCATCTTCACCTCGTGGGAGAAGAAGTCGATGATGTGGTTGGCGATCGACTCGGAGGTGTCGTCCTGCTCGGAGAAGGCGCGCCCCTTGTCACGGAGCTTGGACTCGACAATTGCCACGATCTTCTTCGGATCGCAGGGGATGGAGGTGGAGCCGATGCGGGAGCCGGCCTTGGTGATGTTGAAAACCTGGCGATTCGGCGGCACGCCCGGGGTGAGGAGGTCGTGGATCCCTTCGAAGGAGGGCTGGCCGGTGTTAACCTCGACGATGATCTTGTCGCAGATCATGAGGATCTCGGGGATGACGCCGCAGGAGGTGGTCGGAACCAGGCCGCCGTCCTCGGTGATGGCCGAAACCTCGATGATGGCCAGGTCGAGCTTGCCGCTCTCGGTGTCCTTGGTGTAGAAGCCGTAGCCCAGGTCCTGGGCGAAGAGGGAGAGGTGCTTGTCACCCATGCGGATCCGCCCCTCGTTGATGCCGGAGGCGATGTCCTTGCCGGTCTGGTACGGCCAGCGGCGGTCGATCATGTCGAGCTGTGCCCAGCGATTCTCGGTCTCCGCGCCTACGGATGCGCCGATGAACAGGTTGAACTTCCACTGCCCCTGGAGGTTGTTCTTCTCGACGTGATCGGCAACGGCGATTGGCACCACTTTGGGGTATCCGGCCGGGGTGAAGCCTGACCAGCCCAGGTTCATGCCGGGCTTGAAGAACTGAATAGTCTCCTCGGCAGACATGGCCTTGCTCAAAAGGGACTTGTGGCGTACGCGATCCTGCAGGGTACCGTACTCGGACATTCTTGCTACCTCCTGTTTTTAGTTGGGGTTCACTACCTGATCGAACAGATGTCAGACAAATATGCCTGAAAAGCAGTAGGTTACGATTAGGTCTACATTAAAGTAGAACCGGATTTTACTGAAGCGTTACCGGTTCGTCAAGCTAAAAAACAGGCTTTCCGGGCAGATAAACCCCTTGAGGTTGACAATGCGATATGCTAAATCAAGTGAAAATTCAGAATGAAGCATGGAGGACGTATGAGCGATCAGGGGAATGTCTGTTACACGTTCGAGGGTGCGGTGGAACTGGCCATCAGCATGGAGGAAGAGGGTTTCAGGAGCTACCTCGACGCGATTCGCAAGGTTACCATGAGGGGGGCCAAGGAGATCCTCAAAGAGGCCGCCCTTGACGAGCTCAACCACAAGCACCAGCTGGAGAAAGCCCTGATCGACGGCTACATAGCGGGTGAATCCTTCCAGAAGCAGGTACCAACAATGAATCTGGATTACGTCCTTGCCAAGAAGGAGCTTAATGCCAACTCAACCCCCCAGGAGGCCCTGGCCTTCTCCATCCATCTGGAGAAAGGGGCCATCGACTTCTACAAGAGGATGGCCAGCGGCTGCGCCGGTGCCCCCATGGGTGACCTGTTCAACAGACTCCTTGCCGACGAGAGCCGCCACCTCCAGTCCCTTGAGGACCTGTACGAAGAGCATTTCCTCACCGAAAACTGACCTGATGAAGCAGCGTAACAGGGCGACCCTTTTCTCCGGCATGGTCTTCGACGTGGAGGAGTTCGAATCCGAAGGCCAGAAGAATGGATGGCACAGGTATCAGGTGATCCGCCACCCCGGCGGCGTCGGCGTCCTCCCAATCCACGACGACGGCACGGTGACCCTGATCCGCCAGAGTCGACCTGCCGTCGTCGCCACCCTCCTCGAACTCCCCGCCGGCCGGCTAGATCACCATGAAACCCCGGAAGAGTGCGGCAGGCGTGAGCTCCTCGAGGAGACCGGCCTGGTTGCCGGCCGGCTTCACCCCCTGGGCTTCATCCACTCATCACCCGGGGTCTTCGACGAAGTCATCCACCTCTACGCCGCAACGAAGCTGTCCCAGTCTGCCCCGGCTCCCGAAGATGACGAGGAGATCGAGCCGGTCAGGCTCCCCATGGCAGAAGCCCTGGCCATGGCAGCGGACGGCCGGATCAGCGACGCCAAAACCATCGCCGCCCTCCTCAGGGCGGACAGGCTCTCCCCATGATTCTAACCGCCCGGGTCGGCCCGGAACAGGCAGCACTGCGTCTCGACGACGCCGCAAAAATCCTCTTTCCCCAGCTCTCCAAGAGCCAGATCCGCCGCGTCATCGACCTTGGCGGCTGCGCCGTCAACCAGGTGATGGTGCGCGTGGCATCCCGCCAGATGCGCGACGGTGACGAGATCATCATCGGCGTCATGGAAGAGGAGCGCTTCGTCGATGTCCGCTACTCCGAAGATGAGCTCCTCTACGAGGACCGGAGCTACCTGGCGGTCAACAAGGCTGCCGGCATCAACAGCCAACGCACCCCCTACCAGCTAAAGGGGACGGTGGAGTACGCCGTGGGGCAGTACCTGAAGGATCAGGGGAGCTCAGAGCCGGCCCGGGTTATCCACCGCCTCGACCGCGGGACCTCGGGGGTGATGTTCTTCCCCAAGACCAAGGCTGCCGCCACCTGGATCTCAGACCGCCTCAAGGGTGGGGAGGTGGAGAAGGTCTACTGGGCCATCGTCACCGACCTGCCGGAGGAAAGCGAGTGGATCGTGGATGCCCCCATCGGCAAGCAGAGCAAGTTCCGCTACGCAGTAATGCTCCCGGGCAGGCCATCACTCACCGAGTTCAGCGTCCTCTCCGCATCAGGTGGTAGCGCCCTGGTGGAGGCGAGGCCGAAGACCGGGAGAACCCACCAGATCAGGGTTCACCTGTGCCACTCGGGCCTCCCCATTCTCGGCGACTCCCCATACGGCGGCGCACCGGCACCAAGGATGATGCTCCACTGCAGAAGGATGTCCTTCCTCGACCAGGGGGGGAAGAGCATCAGCGCCACGGCTCCGCCGGACAATCTCTTCGTCCAAGCCTGCGCCGAACTGGGGCTGGAGCTGCCGTAGCCGGGGGAGATTTTCTCACTTAGTCTCCCACTGACACTAATGGCGTCATTTTCCCGGCTGTCGCATACCCCTCTGCCCAAGCTTCCCCTTTTCACGCCAATACCTCTCAGCCCCGGGATGCAGCGGAATCGCGACACTTTCCGCGCCTCTCCTTGCATCCAGCCCGGCGGCGGCAGGGTCAGCGGTACGCAACGCAGCCACCCCCTTATCGCTGAAAATGATATTAAGCAGAGCATGAACAAACTTCTCGTCCATCCGCTGATTGGCAACCAGGAGAGCATCATCCTGAAAGGTCGACACATCCTGCGCCTGGCCGGGATAGGTCCCTGCGGGGATCCGGGCAAGCGAGTAATACGGATGGGCTCCAGCCAGTGTACCGGCGCCGAGTTCATCGATTAGGTCAAGGAGACGTATCGAAACATCCTGACCAAACTTTCTGAGAGACAGGTTTGGCACCCCCACCAGCATCCAGACGGCATCGACATTGCGCTGGCGCAGATCCTCCAGCCCCATGTCGAAACCTATATAGATGGGGATTACATCCTCCCATATACCCAGGCTGTGAAAGTAGCGCAAAGCTGCGAGCGCAGAACCGGAACCCGGGTTGCCGATGGCTATCCGCCTTCCTCTCAGCTCACTGGGTGAATAGACATCGCTGTCAGCCAAAACTACCAGCTGCGCCGCTGCTCCGTACAGCTTGGCCAGAGCCAGCACATGCACCGTGGCACTCTCTCCGCGGCGGAGTTCCCCCCTACTCCCCAGGTAGGCATCCCCCGAATAAACCAGGGCCACCTCATTTCCGCCCCGCTCCACCTGGAAGAGGTTGTCGACAGAGCCGCCGGAATGTATTGACCTGACACGGAGTGCAGGCATCTCACCATCTAGTAACCTTGCGATCCCTGCGGCGATGTTCTGAAAAGTGCCGCCGGTGGGGCCGCCGAAAATCCGCACGGTCTCTCCCCGCCTGCACCCCGACGCAAGCAGCAAAAGCACAACCACCAGAAGCCAGCCTGTCATTGCCCGTCGGTTCATGCATTCAATGATATCCCTGCCATGCATTTATTCAACATCGTCAGCCAGCTCCCGCAGCAATCGTTTAATGCAGAGTCCTCACACCAAGTGCCGATATCCGTGGATGGAGTTTGTAATCCGAACCGGCACCGGAATGCACAGTCAAGATACAGTTACGCAGCACGATACCGCTTGCCTTCCACCTCCCCCAAAGCAGGCGCTTCTTAAAACGGAGAGGGAGGGTATACGCCTCACCGTTTGCCTTGCGACGCCGGTCTGTGCTATTAATTGTCGAGAGATTCGCGAATGAAAGGCAGGGCGGGAAAGACGTTGGAACTGATCAGAGACAAGCGCTACACCAAGATGAAGAACGCCATAGGCCGGGCGATCGCCGACTTCGGCCTCATCGAGGAGGGGGACCGGATCGCCGTGGGGCTCTCCGGGGGTAAGGACTCCTGGACCCTTCTGCACATGCTGGAGGAGCTGCGCCGCCGGGCGCCGATCAACTACGAGGTGATGGCCATCACCATCGACTCGGGCTACCCCGGTTTCCGCAGCGACGTCATCGAGAACTACCTTAAAGGACACGGCTTCTCCTACCACATCGAGCAGGCCGGCCACTACGAGATCATCAGGGAGAAGCGGCGCCCCGACTCCTCCTACTGCTCCATCTGCGCCCGGCTGAAGCGAGGCTCGCTCTACACCCTGGCCCGGAAGTTCGGCTGCAACAAGCTCGCCCTTGGCCACCACCTGGACGACTTCATCGAGACCCTGCTCCTCAACCAGTTCTTCGTCGGCTCCCTCAAGGCCATGTCACCATCCATGCTGGCGGACAACGGCGTCACCACCGTGATCAGGCCCCTGGTCTACGTGGAGGAGAAGGAGATCATCCCCTTTTCCCGGGAGAACGGCTTCCCGGTAGTCTGCTGCTGCTGCCCGGTCTGCGGCACCGCCGACATGCAGCGCAAGAAGATGAAGCAGCTCCTCAAGGATCTGGAGAAGTCCATCCCCCACGTCAAACGGAGCCTGCTGCGGGCGCTGGCCAACGTACAGCCGCGGCACCTGCTCGACCTGAGGCTGCAGTGGTACGCTTCGCCCGGGCAGGAGCCGTGCGGCGACTGCGGCGCTCCTCCCGGAAGCGGCGCCAACTCCTGAGATCGTCTTTTGCGGCCACCCAGCCGCAGTAGATTACCACCCCCGCACCCACTATCGCCATCGGTTCCATACTCTCCTCCTTGCATGCTGATAGGGTGAGAGTAACAGAAGCTTGCGACAGAATACGTCGCAAGCTCCAGTACATCAAAGGAAAGCACCATGGGCAACCGTTTCATGCAGCCGCTGCGCATCGCCGTGCAGTGGCTCTACCTATTCTTCTGCCTCTGGCTCGGCTGGAGATTCTTCCAATTCGTCCTCCACTTCCGCACCGCCGGAGCCACCCCCTTCGTCTCCAGGCCGGAGGGGGTGGAGGCTTTCCTCCCCATCGCCGCCCTGATGGGGGTGAGGGAGTGGCTGGCAACCGGCAGGATCAACCCCTTCCACCCGGCGGCGGTGGTCATCCTCCTCAGCGTCATCCTGGTGTCGATGCTGCTGCGCCGCTCCTTCTGCTCCTGGATCTGCCCGGTGGGGACTGTCAGCGAGCTCCTCTGGAAGCGGGGCTTCTCCCTCATGCGGCGCAACATCAGCCCCCCACGCTGGCTCGACCTGCTGCTCCGCTCCCCCAAGTACCTCCTCCTTGCCTTCTTCCTCTACTCCATCTTCCTGGCCATGTCCGCACCCCAGGTGAGCGCCTTCCTCGCCTCGGACTACGCCAAGGTAGCCGATGTTCGCCTGCTGGAGTTCTTCCTCAACCTTTCGGGCACGCCGCTGGTGGTGATCCTGGTCCTTCTACTCCTCTCCCTGCAGATGAAGAACCCCTTCTGCCGCTACCTCTGCCCCTACGGCGCCCTGCTGGGGCTGGCCGCCCTCCTCTCGCCGGCCAAGGTGACCCGCCACAAGGAGCAGTGTGTCTCATGCGGGGTCTGCAACCAGCTCTGCCCGGCCAATATCCCGGTGATGGAGAAGAGCCGGGTACACTCAACCGAGTGCATCGGCTGCTGGCGCTGCATCAGCCACTGCCGCGCCGAGGGGGCGCTCTCCATGGACCTGCCGGGACGGAAGATCGCCATCCCAGGCATCATCTTCACTATCCTGGTCATCGCCATCTTCTGGGGCGGTACCCTGGCCGGCAAGCTGAGCGGCCACTGGCAGACGGCCATCACCACGGACGAATACTCCCGCCTGCTTGGGGGGAGGTAGCGATGAAACTGCCTCACCTTCTCCCGGGCAGACTGATCCGCCGCTACAAGCGCTTCCTCGCCGACGTGCTCCTCGACAGCGGCGAGACCGTCACCGCCCACTGCCCCAACTCGGGGAGCATGATGGGGTGCAACATCCCTGGCAGCAGGGTCTTCCTCTCAGTCAGCGGCAACCAGACGCGCAAGTACCCCTACACCTGGGAGATGGTGGAGACTAACGGGGTCTGGGCGGGTATCAACACCTCCCTCCCCAACCGGATCGTCCACGAGGCGATCTCCCAGGGCGAGATCCCGGAGCTGGCCGGGTACAAAAACATCCGCCCCGAGGTCCCCTATGGCAAAGGCAGCCGCATCGACCTGCTCCTGAGCAATGGTGGGCCGGACTGCTACGTGGAGATCAAGAACGTGACCCTGGTGGAAGAAGGAAGGGCGCTTTTCCCGGACGCGGTGACCACCCGGGGGCAGAAACACCTGAAGGAGCTGATGGAGGTGGTGCGTAGCGGTGGACGCGGGGTAATTTTCTTCCTCGTGCAGCGGAGCGACGCCGAGTCGGTCTCGCCGGCCGACGCCATCGACCCGGAGTACGGCCGACTGCTGCGCACAGCCGTTGCCGGCGGGGTCGAGGCGCTCGCCTACCGGGCGGAGGTCACCCCTGGGGAGATCCGCCTCGCCCGGCGCCTTGATGTGGTCCCCAGCTAACGCCAGGTGGGCGGCAAGAACTGCAACATGACAGGTGAACCATGCGAGCACTCCACCTGGACATCTCGCGGCAGCTTGAGAAGATCCGCATCCGGCTGAACACGGACGGAGAGGAGAGCCTGCCCCTGAGGTAATGGGAGATGACCGGATAGCCTTCCGCTTCGTCCCGACTGAGCGGGTTGACACTGGCCAAATATGATTATATGACTATATAATCATATTTGCCGGAGCCGTGATGAGCCCATCAACAAGCACCCTTGCCGATATCCTCAAATCCCTCGCCCAACCGACCCGGCTGAAGATTGTCGAATTCCTCCGTGACGGCGAGCGCTGCGTCTGCGAGATCTTCCCGGCCATCGGCGAAGAGCAGTCCAACACCTCCCGCCACCTGGCATACATGCAGACCCACGGCATCCTCACCCGCCGCAAGGAGGGGGTGAAGATCTTTTACGGTCTGAAACACCAGGAAGCTCTGGCCATCGTCGACCTGGCGGCGAAGATGGCGAGGCGAGAGGGCGGGAGACGCCGCGAAACGCCGGCCGCCGGAAAGGTGGCGTGAATGCTCTGCGACAAGATGCTGCGCCTCCAGGCGCTCTACCGCACCGCCGCCCTGCTGGCGCTGATCACCATCGGCTACAACATCCTCGAGGGGGTCGTGTCGGTCTGGTTCGGAACTGAGGACGAGACCATCTCCCTCTTCGGCTTCGGCCTGGACTCCTTCGTCGAGGTCATCTCCGGCGTCGGCATCTGGCACATGGTCCGCCGCCTCGGCCGCGGTGAGGCGCAGGAGCGGGACAGCTTCGAGCGCCGTGCCCTGCTGGTGACCGCCGGAGCCTTCTACCTCCTGGCAGCCGGCCTGCTGGCAACGGCGGTCGTCTCGATGATGCAGGGGCACCATCCCGAGACCACCCGCTGGGGGATCATCGTCTCCCTGATCTCCATCGCATCCATGTGGCTGCTGATCCGTTACAAGGTGAAGGTAGGGACCGCCCTCAGCTCCCCCGCCATCCTGGCCGATGCCGCCTGCAGCCGCACCTGCCTGCAGCTCTCCGTAGCCCTCCTGGGGGCCAGCGCCGGCTATGCCCTCACCGGGATCGGCTGGCTCGACTCCGCCGGTTCCCTGCTGATCGCCCTCCTCTCCCTGCGCGAGGGGAGGGAGGCCATGGCCAAGGCCAGGGGGCTCGCCTCCCCCTGCTCCTGCAGTTGCGGCTGCGGCTCCACGAGGGACTAGGCCTGCCCCATCGCAATCCGGCTGAAGAAAGGGATAATCATGACAATAAAACCCAAGGGGGCACCCCCCCCCTTCTCCATCAAAGGGGTCCGCAGGGCGCCCCAACCTCTCCCCTCAGCCAAAACCCCCTGCACCCCGGGAGAGGGTAACGCCACCGACAAGCCCCCCTGCTGAGGCCCGCCTGTCTCCGCCGGCGGCGGAGAGATCAGCGAAAAAAGCCCGGGCTTCCTCGAATGGATCGAAACCCCGGCTGGCCGGGTGGCGCGCATAACGACCGTAACCGGCTGGAACGAGAGGCTCGGCGCCTGGAAGGTCCGCTGGGGGATCGGCCGCAACGACTTCATCGTCCCCCCCGGCCTCTACGCCATCGGCCAGCCAAAACCCGACGACCCGGTGGTGGTCACCGCCAACTATCAGATGACCTTCGACATCGTCCGCCGCGCTCTGGACGGGCGGAACGTCTGGCTGCTGGTGCTGGAGACCTACGGCATCAACGTCTGGTGCGCAGCAGGCAAGGGGACCTTCGGCACTGGAGAGGTCGTCCGGCGGGTGACCTCCACCCGCCTGGCGGAGGTGGTCAGCCACCGCCGCCTGATCCTGCCGATCCTGGGGGCTGCCGGAGTCTCGGCCCCACAGGTTGCCGCCCGCTGCGGCTTCAGCGTCAACTACGCCGCCATCCGCGCCGCTGACCTCCCGGCCTACCTGGATGGCGGCATGATCACCACCCGGCAGATGGGGGAGCTGACCTTTTCCCTCCATGAGCGGTTGGTGCTGATCCCGGTGGAGCTTGTCCTGGCCATGAAGTGGCTCCTGCCGGCAGCAGCCGTGCTCTTCCTCGTGGGGGCCATCACGGGGGGGATGCCAGCCGGTATCACCATGGCGCTGGCCCTGACAGGCGCCGCCCTTGCCGGGATTGCCGCCGCCCCACTGCTCCTCCCCTGGCTCCCGTCGCGCAGCTTCGCCTTAAAGGGTGCCTGCACCGGCCTCGCCTGGAGCATCGCCCTCCACTTAATGGCCAAAGGGGGCTCCTGGGGGCTCCCCGTGAACCTGGCCGCACTCCTTGCCCTGCCGGCAGTCAGTGCCTACTGTACACTCAGCTTCACCGGCTGCACGCCATTCACCTCCCGCTCCGGGGTGAAGAAGGAGATGCGCCTCGGCCTGCCGCTCATGGCCGTCTCCATCTTCCTTGCCGGCATTCTGCTCATCATCGGAGGGATTGTCTGATGCGTGGATTCCACTACCTGAAAAACGTCGTAACCCTGCAATTCGACAGTGAGAAGTGCGTCGGCTGCGGCTTATGCCCGCGGGTCTGCCCCCACCGGGTTTTCTCCATGGAGGGTGGCAAGGCAGTTTTGATGGAAAAGGACGACTGCATGGAGTGCGGCGCCTGCGCCCTCAACTGCCCGGTAAAGGCGATCAGGGTCGATGCCGGGGTCGGCTGCGCCTCGGGGATGATCAACGAATGGCTGCAGGAGCACGGCCTGGGCCGGAAGGGGAGCGGCGGCTGCGGCTGAAGGGATTTCAGCGCGTGCGCTGCCACCTGGCATAGAGGGTCGGCACCAGGGCGAAGAGGCCGAGGAGCGAGAAGGAGAATATCACCCTGGGGGAGGCGATAGCCGCCACGCTGTCGATGCTCGCCAGGCTGGCGCCGGCATTGACGTAGACGAAACCGCCGGGGATGATCCCAACCAGGGTTCCGGCGACGAAGGTGCGCAGCGGCAGGCGGGTTAGACCCGCTGCCAGGTTGATGAGGAAGAAGGGGAAGAGGGGAACCAGGCGCAGGAAGAGGAGATAGCCGAGGCCTCTCGCCTCCAGCTCCCGGTTGACCCCCTCCAGGCTCGCACCGAACCTGCGCTGCACAGGTTCGCGCAAGAGGTAGCGGGTCGCCAGGAAGGCCAGGGTGGCGCCGCAGGTGGCGGCGATCACCGCCCAGAGAGTCCCCAGCAGCGGCCCGAAGATGGCCCCGGCAGCCAGAGACATTACCGCCGCTCCGGGCAGGGATAGGGCCGTCTGCAGGACGTAGATGGCAACGAAGCAGGCAACCAGGGAGACGGGGTGAGCCCCATGGTATGCCACGAGGGCCTGGCGGTTCTCCCGCAGAGCCGCCAGGGAGATGAATCTCCCCAGGTCGAAGAGAAAGAAGCCGGCAACCAGCAGCACCACCCCTGCTGCCAAAAGAAGCCTCCCCCTGGTCATGGCGCCTTGACGAAGCGCATGGCTGCGGAGTTCATGCAGTAGCGCAGCCCGGTGGGCTTCGGGCCGTCATCGAAAACATGCCCCAGGTGGGCGTCGCAGCGGCTGCAGAGGACCTCGGTCCGCTTCATGAAAAAGCTGTCGTCAGAGCTGGTGACGATGTTCTCCCTTGCTATTGGCTGCCAGAAACTGGGCCAACCGGTGCCGGAGTCGTACTTCTGCTCCGAGCTGAACAGATCGTTGCCGCAACCGACGCAGCGGTATATCCCCTTCTCATGGTTGTTCCAGGTGGCGCCGCTGAATGCCCGCTCCGTACCCTTCTCCCGGGTCACGTGGTACTCTTCGGGGGTTAGCTGTTTCCTCCACTCCGCCTCGCTCTTAACTACCCTGTCGCTCATGACATAACCTTTTTTCTCCGCCGAATAGAGCCTCAACTTTCCCCCTCCGGCCGCAGAGCCGGGAGGGGATGCGCCGCCGCTGCAGGCCACGACGACGGCAAGCAGCAGCGCAAAGATTACCGACCACCTCTTCATGACAGCCTCCTAGTGACCGACACTCTCCCCCCAGAGCTCCTTCAGCCTCCGGTCGCGGCCGCAGGAGGTGCGGTAGTACTTATAGCGCAGAGGGTTCTTCCTGTAGTACTGCTGGTGGTACTCCTCCGCCGGGTAAAACTCGCCGGCGGCCGTGATCTCGGTGACTATCGCTCCGATAAACGGCTTGCGCTTCTCCAGGAGCTCCCGCGACCTGATGGCCAGGCGGCGCTGCTCCTCCCCCAGGTAAAAGATGGCGCTGCGGTACTGGTGGCCGCTGTCGCAGAACTGGCGGTCCCTGGCGGTCGGGTCTATGTTGCGCCAGAAGACATCCAGCAGCCTGGCATAGCCGATCTTGCGCGGATCGAAAACCACCTGCACCGCCTCGGCGTGGCCGGTACCCCCGGCCGAAACCTCCTCGTAGGTGGGATTCTTCTTCGTCCCACCGGTGTAGCCCGGCGTTACTGAGATAACCCCATCCAGGGAGTCGAAGGAAGGCTCCATGCACCAGAAGCAGCCGCCGGCAAAGATCGCCTTCTCAGCCACTGCAAGGGTCGCGGTGGGTAGGGCCAGGCAGGCCGCCATCACAGCGGCCAGCAGCAATCTGCATCTTGCCATGATCCCGCCTTTCCGGGAACCAGGGGGTAGTCACCCCCGCCCCTTTTCTTTCATTATAACAGCAACCGCCACCAGGGGGGGCTGAAAATCGCCCGGCTATTCGTAACGCAGGGCGTCGATGGGGTTGAGGGAGGCCGCCTTGCGGGCCGGGTAGAAACCGAAGAAGATGCCGACAAGGGCCGAGAAGAAAAAGGCTATTGATATGGACTCCACCGAGATCAGGGTCGGCCAGGAGAGGATGGAAGAGACCACCGTGGCACCGGCTGCGCCGAGAACGATGCCGGTGACGCCGCCGATCATGGTGAGGAGCACCGCCTCGGTGAGGAACTGGAGGAGGATGTCACCCTTGCGGGCGCCGATGGCCATCCTGATGCCGATCTCCCTGGTCCGCTCGGTCACCGATACCAGCATGATGTTCATGATTCCTATGCCGCCGACGACGAGGGAGATGGAGGCAACCGCCCCGAGGAGGAGGGACATGGCCCTGGACGACTGTTCGGCCACCGCCAGGATCTCGGAGAGGTTGCGGGTGGAGTAGTCGGCCTCCTTGCCGTTGGTGATCCGGTGGCGCTGGTTGAGGAGGGACTGGATCTCCTCCTCCGCCTTGCCGAGCAGCGCCTCGTTTCTCGCCTTGACCATGACAGCCCCCACGCTGTTCGGGGTCTGGGTACGCACCAGGTTGCGCTGGGCGGTGCGCAAGGGGACGAATACCGCGTCGTCCTGGTCCTGCCCCTGGGGGGACTGCCCCTTGCGATCCAGGAGGCCGATGACCGTGAACGGCACCTTCTTGATGCGAATGATCTTCCCCACCGGATCTTCCGAACCGAAGAGGTTTTCGGCAACTGTCTGACCCATCAGGCAGACCTTGGCGGCGCTATCCACATCCTGCTGCTCCATGCTCCGTCCGGCCGCCACCCCCCACTCGCGGATGGCGAACAGCTCGGGCGTTGTCCCCATCACCACAGTGGACCAGTTCATGTTGCCCGAAACCAGCAACGCCGAGCTCCTGGTGGTGGGGGCGGCCATCTCCACCGAAGGGCACTCGCCCATGATCGCCCTGACGTCGTCGCTGGTCAGGGTCTGGGCGCCGCCGCTGCCGGTGCGCAGACCGCCGCTGGTGGTGGACCCGGGGAGGACGAGGATGATGTTGCTGCCGATACTGGCGATCTGCTGGGAGATGACGTGGCGAGCCCCGGCGCCGACCGCCATCATGGCGATCACCGCGGCTATGCCGATAATGATCCCCAGCATGGTCAGGAACGAGCGCATCTTATTGGTGCGCAGGGCCCTCAGGGCTATCTTCAGGGTCTGGTAAAAGTCCATCAGTTCGTGTCGTCGATTATGAGGCCATCCTTGAAGGTCATCCGCCTGCCGGCATAGGCAGCCACGTCCGCTTCGTGGGTAACCATGATGATGGTGATCCCCTGGCGGTTGAGGGAGGTGAAGAGGTTCATGATCTCCTCGCTGGTGGAGCTATCCAGGTTGCCGGTGGGCTCGTCGGCCAGGATGACCGCCGGCTGGTTGACCAGGGCCCTGGCAATGGCCACCCGCTGCTGCTGGCCGCCGGAGAGCTGGCTGGGGTGGTTGTTCTCCTTGCCGGACAGGCCGACCATCTCCAGGGCGACCATAGCTCGGCTGCGCCTATCCCTGGGGTGGACTCCGGCATAGATCAGCGGCAGCTCCACGTTCTCCACCGCCGGAGTCCTCGCCAGCAGGTTGAACCCCTGGAAGACAAAGCCCAGCTTGCGGTTCCTGATCTCCGCCAACTGGTCGCCGTCCATCCCACCCACATCCACCCCGTCAAGGAGATAGCTGCCCGAGGTGGGGCGATCGAGGCAGCCGAGGACGTTCATGCAGGTGGATTTGCCGCTCCCAGAGGCCCCCATGATGGCCACGAACTCGCCGGGGGAGACGGAGAAGGAGACCCCCTTCAGGGCGGCGAATTGCTGGTCACCCATGGTGAACACCCGGCGGATATCGCTCAGCTCGATGACTCGGTTCATTACCTAGAAAGGCCTCCCCATGGGGCTGCCGGATGACGGGCCTTTCTTCTTGGCATCGCCGCCGCTCTGCTCAACGATCACCTCATCCCCCTCCTTCAACTCCCCTTCGCTAACCTCCACGGCGGAGCTGCTTGCAATGCCGGTCTTGATCGCCACTGCCACCGGCTTCCCCTCCTTGAGGAGGTAGACCTGCTGCCCAGCGGCCTTTCGTCCGGCTGGCTTGCCGCCGGCCGGGGCGGAAGCGGAACCGGCCCCCCTCTTCTCCCCTCCCCCCTCGGGCTTACCCTTGGTAGCAACCTTGCCATCACCCCCCTTGGGCCTGAAGCGGAGTGCGGCAGGGGGGACGGAGAGGACTTCATCCTTCTTCGCCACCTGGATCGCCACGTTGGCGGTCATCCCCGGCTTCAGCTTCAGCTCCGAATTGTCCACGTTGACCACCACCACGTAGGTGACCACGTTCTGGGTGACCACCGGCGCCGAACGGATCTGCACCACCCTGCCGCTGAACTTCTGCTCCGGGTAGGCGTCCACCGTGAAGCTCGCCCCCTGCCCAAGCGCCACCCGGCTGATATCTGCCTCGTCCACGCTCACCTCGATCTGCATCTTGGTCAGGTCCTGGGCGATGGTGAACAGGGTCGGGGTCTGGAAGGAGGCCGCCACCGTCTGCCCCACGTCGATGGCCCTGGAGATGACCACCCCGTCCACCGGGGAGCGGATGATGGAGTAGCGCAGGTTGGTCCGCGCCTGCTGCAGGGCACCCCTGGTCTGGGCCTGGGCCCCCTCGGCAGCACGCAGGACCGCACGGGCGGAGTTAACGGCGGTCTCGGCCACGTCAAAGTCCCCCTGGGAGATGATGCCGTCGGCCAGGAGCCGCTTGTTGCGCTGCATGGTCCGCTCCGCATCGGCCAGGGTAACCTTTGCCTTCTGCAGGTTTGCCTCGGCAGTAAGGGCATTCCCCTGGGCCTGTTCCACGGAGGCATTGAACAGGGAGGGGTCTATCTCGGCGATCGGCTGCCCCTTCTTCACCCGCGAGTTGTAGTCGACGTAAAGTTTCTGGATGGTGCCGGAGACCTGGGTCCCCACCTGGACGGTGGTCACGGCGGAGAGGTTGCCGGTGGCGGCCACGGTGGAGATGATCGTCCCCCTTTCGACCTTGGCGCTCTTGTAGGTGATTTCAGGCTTCTTACCCTTGAAATAGGCGAATGCCCCGACCAGGATGATTGCGACAGCTACGGCGGCGATTACTAGCTTTTTCATGCAGGCCCCAGGAACTGATATATATGCGGATAATCAGCATACCACCTTTTTTGCCGGCCGGTGAACAAAAAAAGCCCCCTGTCAGCTTGTGACCAGGGGGCCTCTTATCGTCCGCCCACCGCTTTTGCCGGTGGGCTATCTAGGGCAACCCTCCTTGCAGCGGGTTACCGGGCGAAGCTTATAAATTTTAGTCCACATGTACGTTTGGTCTCCTTTCCGGATACTTCTCCTACATGAGTTCCTCGAGGTACTTTCAATATAATCCCCGCCATTAATGATGTCAATGGCGGCCGGAAATTTTTTTCCTCGCCT
>Ga0209314_10000030_pt1 | contig 54096 bp, 51 predicted proteins | sample I19B2metaG_FD_184146 | JGI IMG/M metagenome (GOLD analysis project Ga0209314, IMG submission 184146) | Lake sediment bacterial and archeal communities from Gulf of Boni, Indonesia to study Microbial Dark Matter (Phase II) - ​I19B2 metaG... | ecosystem: Environmental > Aquatic > Freshwater >... | reverse complement strand
AGAGCTCTTTAGTATCTCTTCTGTGTCTGATGGTTTCGGCCGTCGATGAGCTTTAGAACCGGCATTCAGAATAAGTCGTTCCTCAGCGGCTACTATCCGCTCCCTAAGTCTGGCTCTGATTTGATCATTAGCAGCCGCTTTACGTCTCTAATGTCCTTTTCGGATTCCACTCTTATGAAGAGCCAGCGCCCCTCAGGGAACTGTCTTGCCTTGCTGAGCACCTTTCTCGCGTTCTTGCCTAGATCCAGGCCCATGGCTTTCTCTGCCTGCTCTTGGCTGAGAATAATTTGAGCGGTGAATCCCTCATGCCATGGATAGATGGAAAGCAGCGCTTTGCCTCTACTGCGAAATCGCACCGCCCATCCATAATTCTTTCCGTAGAACACGAAGTCCCGACGCGATACTCGTCGGCGACAAATTGCGTCAGATCTTCCCACAATGCCCTTTTAGAACCGACAAAGTCGAGCATCTCTTCGATCGTGGTTGATGCTCTTTGTCGACAAAGATGCCAATACCCATATTCCGTATCTCTCCTCAGGATTTGGCTGCCACTTCATCCCAACAATTTGGCTTCTGACGTTTAGCAGATGCTTCTGTTGTCTTGGACTTCTAGCCGGTTGGATGATGATGCGGGAGGTGGGATTTGAACCCACGAAGGCCTACGCCACGGGGTCCTGAGCCCCGCCCCTTAGACCTAGCTTGGGAACTCCCGCAGATTTCCAGCTATGATAACCGAGGCGTCTTTAAATAAGCTTCGAGGGAAAGCGTGGAAGGGCTTGGAAGCTCGAGTCGAGCGTGTACCTTTGGCATCCTATCTGGTGAACCGCGCTACCATCTCTCCACGGTGATTTTCTTTGAACCGACTTCAACCGTCGCGTTCCTCTCTTCAACAACCTCTCCGACAACGCGTGAGTCTCTGATTTCCTCCAGAATTTCCTCTCCGCTCTTTTTCGAGACGATGATGAGAAAGCCCGTACCCATGTTGAAGGTCCGGCACATCTCCAGATCTGAGACATTTCCCCTTTCTTGTATCTCTTGAAAGACCTTGTGAGGCTTGAAGAGGTCATGAAGATGAAACCCCCTGCCCGCGAGCTTACCCAACCTCCTGAGCTTCGAGTAGGCGCCTCCAGTTATGTGAACCAGTCCGTGAACTTCCATGCCTTTCACGAGGGCGTTGTGGACTTGGCGCGAGTAGATCTTGGTCGGGGTGAGAAGTTCCCTCGCAAGTCGCCTGTCAAAGCCATCCTTGAATAGGACCTTTCTAGCCAGTGTCAGACCGCTACTGTGTATCCCGCTGCTTGGCAGCCCGATGACGAGATCGCCTGTAACGATCTTCTCGCCTGTAACGATCTTACGCTTCTCGACGACACCTACCGACATCGCTGCCAAGTCGAGTCCGTTAATCACGTCCTTCATTACTGCAGTCTCGCCGCCGATCACGGCGATGTTCGCCTCCTGTGCACCATTCGCGAGGCCCATCATGACCTCTTTGACCAGAACTTCATCCGGCGCTTCCAAAGCCAGATAGTCAACAAGCGCCAATGGCTCTGCTCCGACACAGACTAGGTCATTTACGTTCATGGCGACGCAGTCTATACCTATCGTGTTGTATTGATCCAACATCTTTGCGACGAGAACCTTTGTGCCCACCGAGTCCGTGTGAAGGGCCAGGGCTCTTCCATTTCCTATGTCTATGAGACCAGCATAGTGGCCTCTGACATTGAGAACCTCTCCTACTCTCCCAGCTCTCGTCGAGAAGGTTTTGGATATCAGGCCTTCTATGTCTCGATGGATGGATCCGACTCTCTTTATGTCGACGCCTGCCTCTGCGTAGGTCAGGCCGCTCTTTTCCGTATCTTCTCCCATAGAATTGGCAACCTCTTCTTCCAATCATCCACGACACTATCGACCTGCTTCAGCGAGGACCCGATGTACCGCTCTGGGTGGACAAAGAGTCCTATTGTTTCAGAGGGTAACTTCTCGATCAAGGAGCGGAACTTCGTATCTGCCTGAAGGATATCGTCGAACCTCTTGGACTCGGCCCTCGCCTTGATCGTGAGGGATCGAATGTACTCGTAGGCATCTGGCTCTCCGGCCATAGCCATTGCGATGTAGGCTGGCTCAGCTAGGCAGAATCCGGAGTCTGCTTCGAGGTTTCGCTTCATAGCCTCCCTGTCGACGGTCATGCTCCTCAGGGTTCTTTCCGCACGTCTGATCGAATGATCAAACGCGTTGAGGACCTCTGGTATAAGGTACCTCGTTGCCGCCGAGTCTCTAAGGTCTCTTTGGTGCTCGGACTCGATGTTCAGGAGACATGTGAGTACATGCGGCATTACGGCCCTATACTGGGAGATGATGTTCTCCCAGTCGATGGGGTTTCTCTTCTGCGGCATCGTTGAGGATCCTACCTGTCTCTCCGTAGGCCTCTCCCAGACCTCGCCTATCTCGCTCCGCTGAAGGTTTCTCATGTTGTTCGCAAAGTCCGAAAGAGTTCCGAAGGCTATCATTATCTGTGCGAAGAGGTCAGCGGTGGCTTCGTATGGAATGACCTGGGTGGAGATCTTCGCCGGTTGCATTCCGAGCTCCTCCATTATTATCTGCTCAATCTTTTCTGGGTCTCCGAGGAGACTGAGTGAAGCCTTGGTTCCGACCGCCCCTCCTATTTTTCCTCTAAGCCGCATTGTCGCTTCAAGCACACGCTCGATGTCTTCTCCCCATCTTTCAGCGTGTACGGCGATTTCCCTTCCGAATGTTGTTGGAACCGCATGCTGCCCGTGAGTCCTACCGATTTGGACGGTGTCCCTCTCCTTCACAGCCAATGCCAAAAAAGTCTCCAGCAGCTCTGTCATGTCGGGCAAAATGACGCGGTGTAGGGCGTCCTTCAGGGCCAGGACCTGGGCATTGTTCACAACGTCGTAGGAGGTGAGACCGAGGTGCACGTAACGCTTCGACTCTTCGGAGACCTTGCTCCTGAGGACCTCGACCATCGACCTTATGTCATGCTTGAGAAGCTTCTCCATATCCTCAACTTCCTTTGGAGTAACGTTCTCAGTAGTGGCCATCCTTGCAATCTCATCGGCAACCCTAGAGCTGCACACTCCAATCTTAGAGAGTGATCGGGCATGTGCGGACTCCACCCTAAGTTTGTACCGCAGAAATGCCTCTTCGGACAGGAATTGGGTCAGCTCCTTCACCAAGTATCTGCCGTCCGTCGGGTGGATCATCTTCTGACCCCTAGGATCCTCTTCGCCAGATGCGCAGCATTCTCAGCTCCGCCTATGCCAACGCAGGCAACAGGGACTCCCTTCGGCATCTGAACGATAGAGAGTAAGGAGTCCAAACCTCCGAGAGCCCTGTTGACCGGGACGCCTATGACTGGTCTCGTAGTCCTTGCAGCCAAGTATCCCGGGAGATGGGCGGCGAGGCCTGCGACGGCGATAAAGACCTTGACCTCAACCTTTGAGAGGTACTCGTCGAGCACTTTGAAGTCTCTGTGGCAAGACATCACTTGGGTCTCGAAGGAGACCTCCAACTCTCTAAGCGTATCCTCAACCCTCTTGACAACTTCCATGTCGCTCTTTGAGCCCGCTACAATCGCGACGTCGACGGTCAAATCCCACTCCCCAAAGCAGTCAATAACTCTCCTCTCAGTCACCCATCTTCACTCTTACATCGTGCCCTTCGCTAAGCAGCCTTGGCAGCAACTGGCTTTCATAAGGAAGGCCGAGAGTACACGTCTCTGACTCCAGCTCTCGAAGGGCGCTATCGTAGTAGGCCATACCATACCCGAGCCTGTAGCGCCTCAAATTCCAAGCAATTCTGGGTACTAACGCAAATTCTGCCTGTTTCAGCGGCGCGATCCTTCTGAATTCGGGTTTGGGCTCCAAGATTCCGAAAGTTCCCAAGGCCAGTTCACCATCAGGATCCGCAAGCTCAGACAATACTAGACGTCTATTGTCTCGGTCGATTACCGGAACAAGGGTCCTCTTCCCTAGGCAAAGAGCTGCGCGGGTTATGCCTTGCGTATCGATTTCGCTGGCCTTTGACACACACGTGCTCAGAACAGTCGCATTCCTAAACTCATCAAGCGCGAGCAATCTGCTCTCGATCAGCCTGCCAGCGCTCAAACGATACTTTTCCGCAAATCCGTCTCTCGCTGACAGCATTAGAGCCCTAATGGCTTCTTTGTCATCGCTCCTCTGCACGATTCCACAGTCCGTTGAGATTGTATTTCATCTCCAGTCCGGTTTGTTTGCCTGCTGCTATGAGCGTATTATGCAGTAGCATGGCGACCGTCATGGGTCCCACCCCTCCCGGAACCGGCGTGACGTAGGACGCCCTTCCGATGACGCTGTCGAGGTTTACGTCGCCGTAGAGCTTCCCGTCAATTTTACTTATTCCGGCATCTATCACGACCGCTCCCGGCTTAATCATCTCGCCTCTAATCATGAAGTCGAGCCGATTCCCGACCGCCGTTATGAGTATGTCGGCCTCTCTTGTGTAGCTGATCAAATCTTGAGTCCTCGAGTGGCATATGGTCACCGTAGCATCCGAATTCAGAAGTAGCATATCGGTGTTCAAGAAGAGAAGCTGCGCGGGGTCTGCCCTAGATATCAGTGTGTAGAGCGGCTTGCCTACGAGATTGCTCCTGTTTATGATCACGGCGTGCTTTCCAGCGACTGATACTTTGTAGTAATTAAGGAGAGTCATTATTCCCTTTGGAGTGCAAGGTATCAAGTCGTACTTTCGATAGGATATCCTGCCCGTATTGTATGGGTGGAGTCCGTCGACATCTTTCTCGGCTGAGATGCTTTCGACGACTCTGTATCCGTCAATTCCTTCGGGTATAGGCAGCTGAACCAAGATGCCGTGAACGGCTTCATCCCTGTTTAGCTCCTGAATCAGATCGATGAGTTCTCTCTCTTCAGTCTCTGAGGGAAGCTGATAGTTCCTAGATTGAATTCCCACCTCCTGGCAGTTTGAATGCTTGATCTTGAGATAGATCTTCGAGGCTGCATCTTCTCCTACCAAGACCGTGGCAAGGCATGGTTTGACCCCGTTCTGTTCGAAGATCCGAACTTCTTCACCTATTCTGTTCCTCACATGCTCTGCGACTTTCCTTCCGTCCATGATCGTGGTGATCATGCCAGAACCCTCACGCGCCTGCCTTCGAACCTCAACTTGCCCTCCACGAATAGCCTCACGGCTTTCGAGTAGATTTTGTGCTCCTCAGCTAAGATCCGATCCGAGAGGGACTCCACAGTGTCGTCCTCTCTGACTGGAACCGGAAACTGCACTACTATCGGCCCTGTGTCAATTCCCTCGTCAATGAAATGCACGGTGCATCCAGAAATCTTTACGCCGTACTCTAACGCTCGGCGCTGGGCGTTCAGCCCTGGAAACGACGGCAGCAGCGATGGATGTATGTTCATGATCCGACCTGCATAGAGTCTGACGAACTCGGAACTCAAGACCCTCATGTATCCGGCCAGAGCAACCAGCCCGTCCTCAGGCGTCACTTCACTCTCAGCAAGATTCGCCGCAATCTTGGAGTCGTAGCTCCATCTGCTCTCTTCAGAACCCTCGACAGACAGGTAAACCGCCTTGATATTGTTCGCTCGTGCAATATCCAAAGCCCCCGCAGCCTGCTTGTTACTGATGACTATCCTGATCTTCGCGTCTCCCAACCGTCCCTCTGAAGCACTTTGAATGAGCGCTTGGAGATTACTTCCTCTCCCAGAAGCAAGAACTCCTATGTTGACCGTCATTTCTCCTCAAATCTCATAAACGATCTTACCCTTTCCTGGTACGAAGTCGACCCTTCTGTAGAGCGTCCCTTTGGACTCCCTGTGCCTTGACGATATCCTAGCGTCTTCCGCGATCTCGATCCACTCTCTCAGAAGTTGCCTGCTCCCGACATCCGACCTATAGAAGAGCCCCCAGCCATCGCTCAATCTGACGTGTCTCACGGCTCGAGCAACCTTCTCACGAGCTCTCTCTATTTCGCTGTCCTCCGCGTAGACCTCGACTGCCCTTGATCCCTTCGTGACCATCTTCTCTCCTTCATGGCTTACTGAACCGTAGAAGATCTTGCATCCGTCTTTCGAGATCGCAGCCTCATCTACGTCGATCGGGTGATCCCGGGCCAAATCCCGTCTCTGCGGATATCCTTCAGGGGCGATAGCCCAGACGACGCTTGCGACCTCTTTGAACCTAACCTTCAACGTATTCAATCTCTTTGAGATCGTTGCAGAACATATCTCCTCGAAACTGGCTCCAGCCTCAAGGTCTAACATATTCAAGACATTCACCCCTTCGGGGTCTCCGAACCTTGAGTAGAACTCGAGGGGGACATCCCAGCAACCAGTTCCAAGCATCATCTGGCCTGCAACTACGCCGCTGTAAGCGTCCATCGCCTCTTTCTGGATTGCTCCGACGGTCTTCTCAACGATCTCCCTAGCCTTCGACGCGTCTTCTTCACTTATGAAGGGAAGTAGCATGCCTGGCCCCGAGATCGAGCCCATTCCACCAGTCTCAGGCCCCTCGATTCCGTTAAACGCGTGCTTGTTGTCCTGAACAAGAGGCATAGGGATGAAAGTTCTGCCGTCGCAAAGAAAGTGCGCTGTATATTCCGGACCGAAGATTCTCTCCTCGATCAGAATCTTCTCATCAAGCGCTAGGACGGAGCTGAACTTCTCAGCAGTCTGCGCGGCACTCTTCTTTATCGACTCCGTTGCAGATAGGAGATAGACCTTGTCCCCCTCTATCAGTCGGACTCCTTTTCCACCCACCTGCCCGGACGGCTTGAAGACCAGATTCTCAGGGTTCTCGGTAGCGTAGGTGATGGCGTCATCGCGATTCGAAAAGACGAGAAACCTTATTCTGCCAGGGATCTTCTCGCGGAGCATGATTCTCCTCAGAAAGACTTTACTTCTCTCTATCTCAGCGAGTCTTCTCTTCGCTCCGAAACAGGGGATCTCATGCTCCTCCAGCAAATCAGGCACGCCAGCAAAGTTTGCCGCCTCGGGCCCGATGACCACGTAGTCGACACCGAAATTCGTGGCGGCGTTCAAAACCTCCTCCGGAGCCTCAACGTTGCCCTCTTTGTAGCCATCGGCCAGTCCAATTAGGCCAGGGTTACGGCAGCCCATCAGGCAGTAGAGCTTTGGGCAGGTTGGACCTACCTTAAGGGACGCTCCTATTGCATGCTCTCTAGCTCCATCCCCAACCAAGAGAATCTTCATCAGTTGTCCTCCGGATGTCTTCCAGTGAAGCAACTCACGCAGAGTTCATTCAGTGGCAGACCAATGCACTCAGCCAAGTCCTTGGTTGTGAGGAAGCCGACACTTTCTGCGCCGATGGCTTGAGAAATCTCCTCGTCTTCCAAGTTCTTGGCGATCAGCTCGTCTTCTACCGGCACCTCGGTTCCGTATGGGCATCCTGCGATTATTTTTGGTGAACCAACTAGGAGGTGCAGATCTTTGACACCGCAGTAGTCTCGCATGTATCTGAAGGTCTTCTTTGTCGTCGTGCCTCTTACGACGGAGTCGTCGATGACAACGACATTCTTCCTGGCTATCACCTCTTTGATAGGATTGAGCTTCAGTTGAACTCCTATCTCTCGGTCAATCTGCGTCGGTCTGATGGCGCTTCTCTCGCCCACAATCTTCGAGAAGCCTTCCGCGACTGGTATCCCGGTCTGGTTCGAATACGCCATCGCAAACATACGCGCGGTCTCGGGAACTCCCAAGATGACATCGGCCCTCTGGGGGAACTTTCTTGCCAGCGTCTCTCCGATCCGTCTACGTACCCAGCTGACTGGGATCTCATCTATCTTTGAGAGGGGGTTTGCCAAGTATACATACTCGAAGGAGCAGACATTTCTCTGCCTAGCCTTGCATCTGGCACCTCTCTTAGAGTACTGCGTGACCGAGAAGCATTCACCAGGCTCCACAAATTGCGGCGGATACTTACTTCCGACCACATGGAATGCACATGTCTCCGAAGAAATCAATCCATTATCGAAGCCCAAGCCGACATGAGACAGTGGTTTCACCCCTCTTGGATCGCGGCCAAATATTATCGTGCCATCCTTTGCGAGGGCACAGAAGGTGTAGCCACCCGGAGTTCTCTCAACAAGCTCGGCTGCTGCCTGCTCTGGGTCACTCTTCGCCAACTCCTTGCTAAGGCCCTGTGCGAAGCTGCGTGCTCCTCCTTCAATTAGAAATCGCCCGTCGTTAACAATTCTGACTCGATTCTGCGATATTGGCTGGATCTCCCTTCTCAGGCTCTCTTTCACAGTTGTGACGGCGCCTATGCCAGCACATCCGGTAAACTTTCGAAGGCTTCTCTCGTCGAAGGCGTTATTGGCTATCGAGTTCTTTCTGTACGTCCTCACTTGCCCATTCAGATCGGCCACAGCGATTCCGAAAGATTCTTGACCTCTGTGTTGAAGCCCGATCAGTCCGTAGCCAACGAATCTCGCTGTCGAGTCTACCCAATCTTCATAGTAGGCACGTAGTCCGAATATTCCGGGCATATCCCTCAGACCTTAAGCCATCTCCCAGTATCGAACCCTGCCTTCGGGCATCTTCGCTCGCATCTGATCAGACACCTTCTGTGCTATGGGAGTCGGATACTCCCCCGTCAGACATGCCATGCACAGCTCGTCACGAGGAATGCCGATCGCCTCTACCAGTCCTTCTATGGTCTGATAGCAGAGCCTGTCTGCACCGATTGCTTCCTGAATTTTGGATACGCTCTTCACGGCTGCGATCAGCTCGGCGTGTGTGGCTATATCGATGCCATAGAAGCATGGAGATACTATCGGTGGGCAGGTAACCCACATCTCAACCTTTCTGGCGCCCGCCTGTTTGACCAAGTTGACAATCTTTCTTGAAGTGGTTCCTCTAACTATGCTGTCATCTACCACTATCACTTTCTTGTCTTTCAGAACCGACCTCACAGGGTTGAGTTTAACATGAACCGCATCGTCTCGAAGCTGCTGGCTTGGCATGATGAATGTGCGCCCGATGTATCGGTTCTTGATTAGCCCTTCGGCAACTCTGATTCCCGTCCTCCTCGAGATTCCTTCGGCAGCTGGTCGAGCTGTATCTGGAACCGGCACGATGATGTCCGCGCTCGCCTCGTAAGTCTTCGCGAGTTTCCTTCCCAGTTCAATCCGCGCGGAGTAGATGTCTCGGCCACATTGAATAGAGTCTGGGCGGCTGAAATACACGAACTCGAACATGCAGAATGCTTTGCGTTTATTTCGGATCACTTGTTCTCTCCAAACGTTCTCCTTACTCGAGACGACAAGTTCTCCCGGAGCGACATCCGAGACCTTATCGATCCCGTTTACGTTCAAAGCAACTGTCTCGGATGCGATCATAGTGAGACCGTCTGTCTTGCCCATTGAAAGCGGCCTAAATCCGTATGGATCTCGAAAGGCGAAGACCTCTTCCTCTCCCGTCAGCGCTGTGACAGAGTATGATCCCTCCAGCCTAGTCATGCATTTCTCGACGCTGTTAGTGAGATCCCTTTCTATTCTCAGGTGATCGACCAATGTCTTGAGAACAACTTCGCTATCGTTTCTTGAGGATAGAAAGATCCCTTTTGCCGTCAGCTCTCTTGCAAGCTCCAAGTTGTTGACGATGTTCCCGTTGTGTGAGAAGGCGATTCCATTCTTCTCGTGATCTATGAAAAATGGCTGCGCAAAGTTCTCCGCAGCGAGGCTATTGGCGCGCGTCTCCGGCCCCGCGGGTTTACCTACTGTTGAGTATCGGACGTGACCTATGCCCATTGTTCCCTTGAGGCTGTTGTAGTTCTCGGACCAAGATACTAGTCCTACGTCTTTCCTTTGGTGGAAACTTGCGCCATCAAAGGTAAATATTCCGTTTGCTTCCTGCCCTCGATGTTGCAGCGCTAGAAGCGCCAACCAAATCTGATTCGCTACCTCATCATTCTTTGAAGTCGCACCAACCACGCCGCAGTTCTCCTTCAATCGCGTCATCTGTTTACGATCCTCTCAAACGACTCTTCATAGGCTTCCCTTAGCTCAGACATGGCAACCGAGGTTCCTGAGCCTCTCCCTGACAGACAGAGCTGGTCTCCACCGACCGTGCCTATCGCGGAACATGGAATCTTCTGGTTCTCAAATAGGGCGATGATATCCCGCGCACGGTTTGTTGTTAGGATGAACCGCGAGTTGGATTCCGAAAACAAGAGTTCGTGTGGCAGAAGTGGGTCTGATGGTACGGCATCCAAATCTATGCTGGCACCCATATTTCCAGCTACTGCCATCTCAGAGATGGCGACTGCAAGTCCTCCCCTCGAGCAGTCATGGCAAGATCCTACGTAGCCTTCGCCAATACATTCGAGGACCGCCCCCATAGTTCTTCTCTCCAAATCCAAGTCCATTCTAGGGGCAGCTGAACCTGTGAGGCGATGAATCCTACTGAACTCCGAACCTCCCATATCGCGGCGAGTCTTTCCAACGATTATCACTGAGTCGCCAGTGGACTTCATCGCCATGCGTGTGATACTCTTCTCATCATCTATGAGACCTATGACGAATATGATGGGCGTCGGTTTGATCGCCTTCCCTGTTCTATCATCCTCGTTGTAAAAACTCACCTTGCCCCCGATGCAAGGAATGTTAAAGTGTCTGGCCGCCTCAGCGAGTCCGTCGACCGTCTCTTCGAAGCTCCAGAACACTTCAGGATCACCCGGATCTCCAAACTGCAGGTGATCCAGCATCGCTACAGGTTTGGCACCGACGGCCACCAAGTTTCTGCAGGCCTCAGCAAACACGTTTTGGACTCCTCGGCGCGGGTCCAGGGAGCAGTAGACCGAGTTTCCGTCAGCCTTTAGAGCCGCGAATCTGCCATTCGGTAGCCTCAAAACGGCCGCGTCTCCCTGACCGGGTTTGAGAACAGTTCGCACACCGACTTCATGGTCATATTGCGTGAAAATCCATGATTTACTTGCTATATTAGGGCTCGAGAGCATCTCGATCAGGATCCTTTTGAGGTCTACGGACTCGACTTCCAGCTTTGGCTTCGAAACCTTGGGAGCTGTCTTCGGTCTTGGACTGATAGGGGCGCTGGCGAGAAATTGAGAGGGGAGCCGCGCAACTTCCACGGATCCTCTCCGGACAACTATATTGCCGTCTTCCTTGACTCTACCGATGCGGGCGAACGGCACCTCGTATCTGCGGAATATCTCTTCGACGCTACCTTCCCGCCCCTGTTCTACTATGAACATCATTCTTTCTTGGGATTCTGAGATCATGATTTCTATGGTCGACATGTCTTCCTCTCTTAAATGGATCTGGGAGAGGTCGATCTCTATTCCTGCCCCGGCCTTTGCGGCCATCTCCGAACATGCGCATGTCAGTCCCCCTCCTCCGAGATCCTTCAGGCCGCGCACAAATCCTGTTTTGATGGCTTCTAGAGTAGCTTCGATCGTCAGCTTCTTCAGAAAAGGATCTGCGATCTGGACGGCGGGACGATCCTCATCGCTGTCTCTCGCGAGTGCCCTTGAGGCGAAGGTCACTCCGTGGATGCCATCTCTTCCAGTCGAACCCCCAACCAAGATGACTGTGTCTCCAGGGTTGCGCGCCTCAGCTAGGACAAGGTCGGACTTCCTTCCCACCCCGATACACGCGACATCGACGAGACAGTTCCTTTCAAAGCCTTCGTCAAACTCTACCTCTCCTGCTACCGTGGGTATGCCAGTGCAGTTTCCGTAGTCGGCTATGCCTCTCACAACATTCTTCAGAAGCCAGCGCGAGTGTGAGCTGCTCTCGATTGGGCCAAACCTCAGCATATCAAGCAAAGCAATGGGCCTTGTTCCAACGCAGAGGACATCTCTAATCACTCCACCTATCCCAGTTGCCGCTCCTCCGTATGGGTCGACGGCGCTGGGATGGTTGTGGCTCTCTACGTGAGCCGTTAGAACATATCCATCTCCAATATCCAAAACTCCAGAATCGTAGCCTGGTCCTTGAACCACGAGATTTCCTCTAGTCGGCAGTCTCTCGAGCACCATTCTGGAAGACTTGTAGCTGCAGTGTTCGCTCCATTCAGCATCTATCATAAACCATTCTAGCGCGTTAGGTTCTCTTGCCAGCGATCTCCGGACATGAATAATCTCGTCTTCAGTTAAGCTCACATCTGGAGGAAGAGAACTCATCTCCTCCACTCCTCTAAGGATGTGAAAATCAGCTTTCCGTCCTCCCCGCCCACGATCTGTTCACAAGCCCTCTCTGGGTGAGGCATAATTCCGACGACATTCCGCTTTTTGTTGCAGATCCCAGCGATCTTATTCACTGATCCGTTCGGATTGTCAGCAGCAAATCTAAGAACTACTTGGCGGTTTCTCTCTAAATTTGCCAGTGCTTCTTCATCCAGAAAGTATCTGCCTTCATTGTGCGCAATCGGCATCCGTATTCTATGGCCCTCCTCAAGCCTAGCAGTAAACGCGGAGTCATTCGACACGACACTTAGCTCCATCCACCTGCACATGAACCTAAGGCAAGCATTCCGCAGCAACGCACCAGGCAGGAGGCCTGACTCCACCAGAGTCTGAAAGCCATTACAGATGCCAAGCACTGGGCGGCCACCTTCAGCCATCCTCTTGACACCGTGCATCGCTCTTGAATGGGCTGCGATCGCTCCCGCTCGAAGATAGTCCCCGTAGCTGAACCCTCCAGGTAGAACGACCGCATCGAACTCTTTCTCCTCGAAATCTTGGTGCCAGACGAGCCTAGCATCCATCTCCAAGACATCTCTCAGAGCGTGGAGTGTGTCCAGATCGCAGTTGCTACCTGGAAACTGGACAATTGCCACTCTCATCTCTCTTCCCTGACCTCAATCCGCATGGCATGCGCAACTGGATTGTAAAGACGAAGTTCGTTGCACATTTTGAAGACCAGATCTTTCGCATGCACCTCATCCTGCGCCTCGACTTCCATCATGAGGAGCTTCCCGGTTCTTACCTCTGTGACGTTGTCATAGCCGCCCTTGTGGATGAGGTCGCTGAGGATCACCTCCCCCTCTGGGTCCCTTGCTTGAAGCTTGTTTGAGATCAATACTTCAACAGTGAAATGACTGTCCACCACAAATCCTCCTATATGGCTCCCAGTAACCGAGCTCAAAGACCTCTGGCATATCTTTCCTGAACCTGTCTTTGTCCAAGATTTCAGATGTTTCCAGATCCCACAGCCTCATCGAGTCTGTATCGAGTTCATCTCCTATCAACAGGTTTCCGTGGCTGTCCCTGCCGAACTCGAGTTTGAAGTCGACGAGCTTCATCTTCCTCTCGGTCATAAAGTCCTCTAGGTGTTGTGCGGCGCTGAGAATCGACCTCTCCATAAAGGCGATATCCTCTCTCGAAGCGAGACGCAGTGTTGAGATGTGGTACCAGTTTATCATCGGGTCGTGCAAGGAGTCGTCCTTGAGGAAAAACTCCACAACAGGTTCGTCCAATTTTTGACCATACTTGAGGTATTTTCCTATACCAATCATGTGGCCTGCCGCGTGAATTCTACAAACACACTCTATGGGAATCATCCTCAGCTTCCATACGAGCAGCTCGTTCTCGCCGATCTTCTCTATGAGCTGACTCCGTAGTCCTGATCGCTCGAGAAATTTCAATAGGACTGAAGTTACGGATGCGTTGATTTTACCCTTGCCGCTCAAGACAGAATGCTTCTTGCCATCTGCGGCGGTGATGTCATCCTTAAACACCAGGATTGCTTTGTCTTCTTCACCGGACGACAGCACTATCTTCGTTTTGCCTTCGGCCAGTCGGGACCTATGCATGCTGATTCATATTTGAACGCTTTTAAAATTGTTTTTCTACATTTTCATGCAAACCACAACCTAGAGACTCCGAGATCTTAGGGAGGTAGTTGGATTCATAGCAAGAGACCCTAGTGGAAAGGTGTGAAGACACATGATCCCTTCCCAAATCTTAAGGAGTGCCACCGCAGAGAGGTCTCAAAGCCCCGAAATTTGAGAGGTCAGTTCGATAATGAACAGTCGAATCGCGAGAGCGCTCATCAGTGTTTCAGACAAGACTGGCATCGCAGAGTTTGCCTCCGCCATTTCGGAGCTCGGCATTGAGATCATCTCAACGAGCGGCACAGCGGAATTGCTGAGGAGCAATGGCATCAGGATCACAGAGGTTTCTGAACTGACTGGATCGGTCGAAATGTTCGACGGCAGAGTTCGAACACTTCATCCAGCGATTCATGCAGGGATACTATATCGGCGCGGAGTGAAAGAGGATGAAGAAACGTTGCAGAGAGAAGGCTTCAAGCCCATAGACCTTGTCGTCGTAAATCTGTACCCCTTTGAAAAGAAGCTGCAAGCTGGTTCCCAAATTGGCGACCTTCTAAAATCGATCGATATCGGCGGACCTACTCTCATAAGGTCGGCAGCCAAGAACTATCGCAATGTGGCAGTGGTAGCCGATCCCAGCACATATCGAACGGTAGTTGAGGAGATGCGGCGCAATTTGGGCGGCCTGTCGATTGAGACAAGGTTCAAGCTGGCGAAGTTGGCCTTCGAGACCACCTCTAGATATGAGACCGCTATTCACACATTCTTCGAGATTGTCGCCGAGAATCCGAGGAATCTCGAGGAGACCATCAGCCCAACGGAAACTTTGTCCATGCACCTTGTAAAGGTGCAAGACCTGAGGTACGGCGAAAACCCTCATCAAACCGCCGCATCCTACAGAGACCTATCCCAAACCTTCTGCATAGCCGAAGCGAAGCAACTAGCTGGAAGGAGGCAGCTGAGCTACAACAATATCCTCGATGCGGACGCAGCATTCTCAATGATCAGAGAATTCGAAGGCGAATGCACTGCCATAGTAGTAAAGCACACAAATCCATGCGGAGGCGCAACCGCAAGAACCACATGTGAAGCTTGCACGCTGGCTATTGAGAGTGACCCCATCTCCGCCTTCGGAGGCGTCTATGTCTTTAACACAACTGTGGACGGCGAAACCGCCAATCTACTCGACAATCAGTTTGTGGAAGTGATCTTGGCTCCAACCTATTCGCCGGAGGCTATTAAGGAGTTGTCGAAAAAGGAGAACAGAAGAGTTCTGCAAATCCCAGAAATTACAAGTGTCTGCCGTAGCGAACTAGGGCGAAAGGCATTCACTGGTATAACTGGCGGCGTGCTGCTGCAGGACGCAGACGTGAAGACGATCGACCTTGAGAAGATCGTGGTTCCCACAAAACGAGGACCAAGTACGGAAGAGGAAATGGATCTCCTCTTCGCTTGGAAGTTCGCAAAGCACACGAAGTCAAACGCCATAACCATCGCGAAACAACGTCATTTAATAGGAGTAGGCTCTGGACAAATGAGTAGAATCGACTCCTGCCGGATAGCCATCGAAAAGGCTCAACGCTACAACTTCGATCCCAAGGGCGCAGTCTTGGCTTCGGATGGATTCTTCCCGTTCAGAGATACAGTGGATCTCGCGGCTGGGGCAGGAATCACAGCAATCATGCAGCCAGGAGGATCTGTCAGAGATTCAGATTCAATACAGGCTGCAGACGAGCATGGGATAGCGATGGTGTTTACCGGGATACGCCATTTCAAGCATTGACAGGCTTGATAGATGCCTCAATCGAGATATCTTTGGAGGAGTAATTTGATCGGTGAAGTTGGTTCACTGACTTTGAATCGTCATCTGAAGAGGTTGGCCGCTAAGATTGTCGATCACACTCTAAGGGAGAGAGTCGTCTCATTCATGGAGAATCCGACAGTTGAGATCTCTGGGAGATCGTTCAGAGGCCTTTCCCTCGAAGATTCGCCGGCTGGAAAATCGAGGCATCATTCCTACTCGACTGGACTCGTAGAGCATATTCGGTCAAGTACGGAGGTGAGTCTGGCCTTATGTGATATCGCGAAACGCATCTATCACATCAATATCAACAGAGATGTAGTGACCGCCGCGATGCTACTTCACGACATTGCCAAACCACTGACCTACACTGAGAAAGAAGATCAGACCTACGGCATATCACCCCTCGGCGATCGGATGGACCACCTGACCCTAGTCGTCGCAGAGTTGATACGTCGAGGTTTCGATCTAGACGTGATTCACGCTGTCTCTGCGCATCACGGTTACGAGGCTGGACCAATAGGCCCCAGGACAGTGGAGGCATTGGTGTGCCACATCGCGGATCTGTGCGATGCCAAGTTAAGCGGCGAACTCTTGCGGGCCGCCGACTTCCTTACCCGAGAATGTGGGGGAGAACGCCCCCTGCGCCTTACAACGCGGCAAGCCTTTGAACTCATATCAGCCAAAGAGCGAGAGGGGTGTGATGGCGTTAGGAGGGTGTTGGAGAACTTACGAAATCGGAAAACCTCTGAAAGATCGGACTAGTTCTCCTTCTGGCGCCGGGGATGGGATTTGAACCCATGCGGGCGGTTGTCCACCCACTGGATAACCTGTCAAAGGATCTCGATTCTGGCTGGAAGTTATGTCCAGCGACTTTCCTGGCTAGCCTACCCCGGCGCGGTACTCAGAGAAGGTGAGTGCCTTGGTTAAATCTGTTTCCTGAACGCGCTATTAATCAGTTTTCTGACTCAGGGTGAGAAAGACGTGTCTCATCGAAAAGAATAGGAGGAGAGCGGCTGGAGAGATTATTCGTTATTGACGTGCTGAAACACTAGCGAGTTTGGACCGTGAGCATAAGTGAGGCAACTCTTCGGAACGGCGGGAATTAGGGGAAGCATACTGACTAAGGTCACCCCCGAACTGGCAGTTGATCTTGGCCTTGCAATGTCAAAACAGATGGGTCATGGTTCGAAAGTCGCTATAGGCCACGACGGGAGAACATCGTCAAGGATGCTGGAGGAAGCCGTAGTCTCAGGAGTTCTCTCCGGCGGCTGCATGGCACTGCGTCTAGGTCTTGTTCCCACACCCGTCCTGTCCTATATCACGTGTTCAAGTCGTTGCGGTTCCGGAGTCATGGTGACTGCTTCTCACAACCCACCACATGACAACGGATTGAAGTGCTATGACAGCTTGGGCATGGAGTACACCATTGAACGCGAGAAGATCCTTGAAGAAACCATCTTGTCGAAGGATTTCATCTTGGTTTCGTGGGAACGCGTCGGCAGCTCTATTGCCGAACGTGAATCCGTCCACAAATACATATCAGCCATCTTGAATCGAGTACCAAGGCTGAGGAACCACCTTCGAGTCTTGGTCGATTGCAGCAACGGACCAGCCTCACTTGTTGGACCTCCGGCCCTACAAGGGCTTGGAGCTGAGGTGTTTACAGTCAACGCACAATGCGATGGTCATTTTCCAGGTAGACAGCCTGAACCGACTCCAGAGAATCTTGCAGAGACCTGCAGGCTCGTCCGCGAAGGCGATTTCGATGTCGGTTTTGCGTATGACGGGGATGCTGATCGACTTTCAGTGATCGGGAAGTGGGGCGATTTGGTGAGCAATGATCGGATCATCGCCGTCTTCGCTAGGGAAATCCTCGAGAGAACGGGGGGAGGAACTATTGTGACATCCATCGATACCTCGAGATGCATCGATGAGGTCGCAGAGGCTCTTGGAGGGAGCGTCGAGCGTACCCGTCTAGGAGGAACCCAGCAGCATGCAAGAAGCAGGGCCGCTCTTTTGGCAGCTGAACCATGGAAGATAATCGATCCCTCATGGGGTCTTTGGCAAGACGGAATCTTTGCCTCGGCCAGAATCCTAGAGTTCATGGATTTGAGATGTGGAAGGCTTGATGACCTACTAGAAGGAATCGCGGATTACCCACAAATGAGGATGAGCATTCCGGTGTCTGCCGGATCGAGTCACGAGGCTCTCGGCCGATTCTCAAGGGGTGTCGTGTCTCTCTCAAACATCAAGGATGTATGGATGTTTGATGGTGTTAGAGTCAACTTTCATGACGGTGCTTGGCTCTTGGTTCGCGCTTCCGGAACCGAGCCGAAGATCAGGATCTACGCCGAAGCCAGATCTCATGAGAAGGTGGAGAAGCTCGTCGATTTCGCAATCAATCTGCTGCGAGCGTAAGGTGTTGGACTTCTGCAATCGCTACTTAGGGGTCAACGAATCCGCTATATCTATGGCGTGGTCGACGATTCGGTCAAGCGAGCCTAAGACAATCGAAGAAAGCGTCAAAGCCTTTTGGGATTCTCCGCTGATCAATCCAGCAAGGCTCTGGAGCGACCTGTCTATAGAGTCTTTCTTGTCAATGATCTCTTCGGCCAATGATAGATTCCGCGTGAAGAAAGCTCTCATAGCTCCTTCATGCATCGAATATATTTCATCGCTGACCGCCTTCAATTTGGAGACAAAGTCCTTCGGCAGACTGACCTGTCCCTTCCCGTGAAGCGCCTGGGCTACCTCAGCAGAGCCGTCACCGATCGCCTCCACGAAGCTGGCTACTAGCCTGTAGTCTAAGCAGTCCAGCGGCGACAGACCGATGGAGTCTCCAAGTCGTGGATTTTGGATGATCGCACGAAGCAATCTCACGAGAAGAAAGTAGAGGCGATCAACTTCTTCATCCCTCTCAGCGACCATTTTCGCCAGGTGTTCATCTTCTTCTTCAAGAGAGGATATCGCGTCTCTATGCATTCCTCCAGCTATGAGATACTCTCGCCTGAGGATTCTCTCCGGCGGGAAGCCTGAAGGCTCGAGTAGACATTGAATAGTCATGCTCCTAGCATTTTCTTCGATGATTTCAAGTCCTACTAATCGCCTTACTGCATTCTTGATGTCGTCTCTTAGGTTCGGATGAATTCTCTCCTTGGTCGTTACCTGTATTATGTCATACCCAAGAAGGTATCTGCTTGTAATTTCGCGCCTGACATTCTTTGTTGGGGAGATTACAGCCGTCTTCGGCGCCTGTTCAACGCCATATCTGGGATCTACCAAGATTGAACCGTCTTCTCTCTCTGACATCGCTACAACGGCCCCCTTTTTGACTCCCACTCTCTCTGCCCACCCTTTCGGCAAAGAGACCAGAACCGTGCCACCTCCTGTCTCTTGAATCCGTCTCAGTTCCAAGACCTCGATCCCCTTAATAGTGAAAGGTTTGTACGCCGGAACCTTAAAGATGTATAGAGGTCGATTCGCCACTCTGGCGAGGCCATCTTCCGATGAGTGAGAATCTCAAGGCAGCCCTGAAGCTGGCATTCTCCAGCGGCTACCAACTTCAACAGGACGCTTTCATCTTTCTCCGCGACTGGCCGGAGAGTGGCAATTCTCTTGACATCATTATGAGTACACTGCAACGTGTACGCTCAAACAGACCAGGCGACTTCATCATCACGAAAGCCGATCTGCTAGAGTCTATCGGTGGGGCGCCCCCTAGAGGAGACGGCGACCAGACGGACCTCGCGAAGACGCCCTTTCAGCCCGACTCCGCTCACACGGATGCCGATCTCAAGGTTCAAAGCCCATCTTACGAGGATTTGACGTCGACTGGTACAGTCTTGGACTTCGAGCAGTATTTTCGCAGCAGGTTCGCCGCACTGGCGAAGATTCTCCATCAGCGTGTTGACGTACGCGATTCCTTGCCTATAGCAAAGGTCCTGAAGCTACCACCCAACATGAAGATCAGAATTGTCGGAATGGTTACAGAGAGGAGAGAGAATCCCAAGCAGATCTTCCTCAGAATCGAAGACGAAACTTCACAGATTCTCGTTTTTGTAGATCCTTCTCATGTGGAATTGGCCGACCGGTCTAGGCGCATACTGCTCGATGAAGTCGTATCGATCTCGGGCGTGAAAATCGAAGGCGAGCGTGTCGTTGCGGATGAAATCCTGCAGGCAGATGTGCCCGATCGAAGACCGAAGAGAGCGGCCCAAGAAGTCTATGCTGTCCTCATATCAGATCTCCATGTCGGCAGTAAGGCTTTCCTGTCAGAATCCTTCAACCGATTCGTTCTTTGGCTCAACGGGAAGATAGGAGATGGAAAACAGCGAGAGATCGCCTCGCGGGTAAAGTATCTCATGATAGCAGGAGATATCGTTGATGGAATCGGTGTGTATCCCGAACAGGAGAAAGAGCTGGAGATATCTGATGTCCGCAGACAGTATGAAGTTGCCGCACAATATATCGAACAGGTACCCGACTACATTGAGGTCGTTATCGCTCCTGGAAATCATGATGCAACCCGGCAGGCGCTTCCTCAACCGCCAATCATGCGGCAGTACGCGAAACCGATCTACGATTCCAGACGGGTTAGCTTGGTGGGCAATCCCACACGTATCACAGTTCATGGAGTTGCTTTCCTCCTCTATCATGGCAGGAGCCTCGATGACGTTGTCGGCTCCCTTCCGAGTGTAACATATCAGTCAGAAGGGTTTGCTCTGAAGTCCATGGAGGCTCTGCTGAGGGCTCGGCATCTCGCGCCTACATACGGTGGCAGAACACCGATTGCCCCGACAGCGATCGACACCCTAGTGATTGATGAGGTTCCAGATGTGTTTCATTGTGGGCATGTGCACGTCTTCGGTTTTCAAAACTACCGTGGAACTCTAATGCTTAACTCAGGTGCTTTCCAGGGCCAAACCGATTATCAACGGAAAATGGGTCTTACTCCCAGGCCGGGGATCGCCGCTGCGTTGAATCTACAGACTCTACACGTGCATCCAATTGATTTCAATGCTTGATCACAAGACGCATTCCAAGTTCCATGAAAACCTTTTCATGATGCAACCTTCTCTCCAAGCGCAGCTGTAGACAGCAGGTCCTGTGAGAAGGCGTCTCTGATCATCTCAGGCGCAACCGAGAGTCTGATCCTCTTGGTTCTGCCGTACCTTCCCAAGCTTTGGAGTTTTGCGTTCACTAGACCCATGGAATCGAGTTCGCTCAAGATGCCGCTTACCCTTCTTTGTGTCAGGGGTTCCAATAAGAGCGATCGGCAAAGCTTCTTGTATTCATCGTAGACCTCACCCGTAGAAGTGCCACAACTGCCTAACTTCATATTGACGAGGTCGCATAAGATGATGCGAGCGTGCAGAGGCAGTGTGCGGAGTGCGTCAGATACTCTGTCACATTCCATCCGCCTCTCCGCTAAGAGGACATGGCCTTCGAGGACTTCCGAACAGTGTTCCCTATCCGCCAACTCACCAGCGACCCGGAGAAGGTCTAATGCCTTCCTCGCATCTCCGTGCTCTATGGCGGCCCTAGCGGCGCAAAGCCTGATCACCCCTCGGGAAACCACTCCATGCCTGAACGCGAACGCGACCCTTTCTTGAAGGATGTCGTAAAGCTCTGAAGCGGTATACGGAGTGAATACAACCTCCTCTCCGCAAAGACTGCTAAGAACTCGGGCATCCAGTCGCTCCTTTAAGGTTAGGTCGTTGCTTATCCCGATCAAGCTCAGCTTGGCCTTTGAGCCAGACTCATTGATCCTCGTAAGTTCATACAGCAGGTCGTCGCCCTGATCCTTAACTAGTGCATCGACTTCATCCAGGATAGCTATCAGTAGCTGTCCGGTCGATTCGAGCGCGTGCACCAATCGCGTGAGGAGTTCAGTTGCAGCGAGTCCAGTGAATGGAATGGTGAGTCCGACGTTGGAACACATTTGTGACAATATTCTGTAATCAGTTCCAGCGATGCGGCAATTCACATACGAGGTCCGTATGGGGATGGAGTTTTCCATGCCTTTGTTGTATAGCCTAGATGCCACTAAACGTGAGACTGCGGTCTTTCCGGTCCCAGTCTTTCCGTACACGAAGACGTTACTGCATCTGTCAAGACGTAGAGCTGGGGCCACCATTGAAGAGAGTCGCGACATCTGCCGATCCCTGTGGGGAAGGGTTTCCGGTAAATAGTCTGGCCTCATACGTTCGCGATCTTTGAATATCGAGGTCGACCTCAGAAACTCTTCGAAGATGATATCGATATGTTCGAGCTTGTTGGACATGTTCCGAGATTGAAAATCGCTCAAATGTGAAGAGACACCCCGATGTTTCCAGTCGAGTTCGTTCATGTTCGCGTGACGCTTCCCAGATCCTTGCGGATTTGGTGGTTGTAGATTCTTCGAAAGCTTGTTCGACGCACGATATTTAACGCAATCAGTCTATCACAGTAGACCGCGAGTATACAGCAGCGACGCCTTAAACGAAACGTCCTTCCTATAATCGGGCGCGGGCGTATTTTTCCAGTGGAAACTGAGGGGTGTGTCCTCTCCTAACCCGTAGAACCGATCTCTTTCTCCCCTTGCCTTGCTTTTTGGACGCGTTTAAAGAGGAGGATTACAACATCATATCTTACCCTGATCCGCATAGACTCAATCATTTCTGTGAAGCCCGCAGGCATTGACGCACGAACGTCTGTCACTAGTACGCTGTTTCCATTGAATATCTCCATTTTGCGAATTATTTTTGTGAATGAGCGTCGCTCCATGTCTGTCAGACGAAATAGATCCAGAGCAACCGCCATAGGCTCACGTTACTATTCACGGGGAAGGAGAAGAGGTGATAAAATGTCCAATCCTGCTTCTCGCACTGCATTGTTTTGTACCTTGAGTCGATATTCACTTCACAGCACGCCATTTTAACTTGTGAAGTTGAGAAGTGGCGCATCGGCTGGAACCGGGTTGAGGCATAGGAAGATCCGAATAGAGACGATTGGAAGAGATGGCCGCAAGCTTTCAGTTACGCTTGAAGGTGCGGTAACCCGTGAGAAGTTCACACAACTGTTCGAGTTGGTCGAGTTAGTGGCGGGACCTGAAGAGTTCGACGAAGGCAAAGTGATCCCGACCAGATTCTGCGACCAAGAACCGGCATCATCGAAATTCGACAAGGTTGAGTTCATAGTACGTACTCGGTTCAGCGCGGATTCTTTTTCATCTGCCGAAGTGTGTGGATGCTTCGAGGAGATCTTTGGGGCCTCTATCCACCTTAGCGTAGTCTCCACATATCTCTCAAGGCTCTGTGATCGAGGCGTTCTATCGAGAGCGGTGGATGACGGACGTGTCAAGTACAGAGTCGTCCAAGCATCTCGGAGGCTTCCTACGTTGGGTCTGACGCGTTAGCCAGCTGTCTTGGTGTTTCCTTCGGCGGGTTGCGCAGACGCTCTCGCTAACAGCCTTCTGAGCTTCTCGTTGATGGCATATGTGTAAGGTATTCGATCGGCGTTTCTCTCCACGTAGCCCTCTTCGAAGAGCTTCTTCATCAGACGGGAGGTGTGTTCTCTGGTCTTGGATATTCGTTCTTGGACTACAGTCGCAGGGAGTGGGCCCTCTTCTGCGAGTATGTTGAGCGCTTGAAGCTCGGTGGGTGTAAGCCGACCTAATCCTATGACACCCGGGGGAATCAGGGGAGCACCCCCTCTAGACTCGTCCGAGGCGATGGCTATCCGCGCGCCGCGAATGCTATCTACGTCTCGCCTCAACGCGGTGTAACTCGATTCGAGCTTCCCGACTCGTTCATTGCATTCGACGAAGCTCTCTGCGAGCGCTTTTTGGTTCCCAGAGGCTTCTTCCAACCTCTCAGATAACACGTTTAGGGATTCGTTGACGGTATTTACCTTGTTGACTGCCTGCTGGATTTCGCGCCTCGCTAAGCTAGCTTCCTTCTGAGCAGCATCAATGGTCACAGCTTGCTCTCCGACTCTACGCGCAAACTCGGTGACTATTCCAGAGACAATCGCTTTGGCTTCCTTATTATGCCGAGTCGCTCTTCGGATGCGTGAGGTGAAGGTGTATGCGAATATCCCGATGACCGTCAGCAAGAGGGCGGAGAGAACCGCTGGTACTATCTCAGGAGACACCCTTCTTCCTCAAAGTCTCCATTGTCCATACCGCTATTAACGATTGTGCCGTGGTCGGTATGGTTTTCCACTACATTGCGTTGCCAAGGCCACGGCCGCCTGTCCAACGGAAAGTCCGTTGTCTCCAGGAGACAAGGCACTGTGAGTAACGAATTTCAACCCGGCGCGTTCGACTTCCTCACGTATTGTCGCGGTTATGTGCCGATTGAATGCTACTCCGCCGGTGAATCCAATCACCCTTAATCCTTTGTTGGTGGCCGCGTCGATAGCCAAGCGGGCTAGTCCTTCGGCTAATGCCTGCTGAATTGCTGCAGCGATATCGGCCAGGCTCTTTCCGGATCGGAGGTGTAGGAGTGCGTTGTAGAGAAGCTCGCTTGTATCAAGACAGGGTTCTCTTGGTGTGATCACCGGAGACAACGGGGCCTTCTTCGGGTCGCCTGACGATGCGGTAGCTTCGAGCTTCATCGCTGGTTCGCCTTGGAAGCTGCGTCGGCTGCATATACCTAGTAGAGCAGCTGCTGCGTCCAAGAGGCGGCCTGCACTGGTGGATGAGGGCGAGATCAGCTTCCTGTCGAGTTGTGCCAGCACTGTGTCGACCTCCTCAGCTCCACCGGGAAAAGACCCTTTCGAGAGCGACAGAAGCAACTTCCTCAGTTCGCCATCTTCAAGCCTCGAGCGAAGGATTGAAGCGACCATGCGGGCCGGAAATCTCGCAGACAGGTCACCTCCAGGCATGAGCTGAGCCTTGAGATACCCAAGCCTCTTGAAATCCTTGAATGCAGCGAGGAGTACCTCTCCTCCCCATGCTGAGCCATCTAAGCCATATCCATATCCGTCTGCTGTGATCGCCACCATCGAGTCAAGGTTCTGCTCTATCATCAGTGAAGCAGCATGGGCGTGGTGGTGCTGGACACAAACCACATCGCAATTCTCTTTGATTGACAACTCATGTGCGAATCTGGTGGTCTCGAAGGAAGGGTGCAGGTCACAGGCGATAAGATCTATCGAGTTCCTCCCCAACAGGTTCATCATATGCCTTATAGAGCTCTCTAAGGCCTCGACCGATTCGCGAGTTCCTATATCTCCTACGAACTGAGTTGGATAGCACCTGTTGTCTCTAACTACGGCGGCTGAGGTGTTCTCCTCCGCTCCGAGAGCTACCGCGCAACCAGCGACTCCATTTGGCAGAGGGAACGGCTCGGGTACGTAGCCTCGAGATCTTCTCACGAATACAAGGTTACGATCCATGACTTTGAGTACAGAGTCGTCGCATCGATTTGCGATCTCCCTGTCATGAAGAAGGAAGAAATCTGCTACTGAGCCAAAGAGCCTTGTCGCGTGCTGATTGTCTGTGATCATAGGTCTTCCAGGTAGATTGGCACTTGTCATGACTAGAGCCGGGTCGCTTATGTTATTCAGTAGCATGTAATGTATGCCGCTGTAGGGAAGCATCACTCCAATTGTATCGAGGCCAGGCGATAGGAGATTTGAGAGCGGAAACGGTTCTTTCTTCTTTAGTATGACTATGGGGCGTCTCCAAGACGAAAGTGCTGAACGCGCCTTTTGTGGGATCTCAGCAAAGGTTGCAACGTGTTGTAGGTTCAGACTCATTATCGCAAAGGGTTTATCACTGTGCTTTCGATTCTCACGAAGTCTTCTCAAGATGTCCTCATTAATTACGCCGCAGGCGAGGTGGATCCCACCTACGCCTTTGACCGCCACGATGGCTCCTCCGTTCAGCCGCAAGCAAGTCTCTTGAACAGGGTCTTCGACCGCGATCTCTCGGCCGCTCTTTCCGTAGAGCTTGTACTTAGGTCCACACTTCGGGCAGACGATCCCCTCGGCTCTGAATCTTCTGCTTGTTGGGTTCATATAGTCGTATAGGCAGTCTTTACACAACGGAAAGGATTCGAGCGTTGTATTTGCACGGTCGTATGGCAGTTCCTTCACGGTTGTGAATCTGGGTCCGCAGTCTTGGCATGAGGTAAGCGGGTACTTGTAGAAACGGCTGGAGCTTTCGTGTAGATCCAAGAGGCAGTTATCGCATACGGCTATGTCCGGCGGCAGCGTTGAGAGAGTCTCAACATGTTCTTTGCTGCTTTCTCGAATCTCGAAGGAGTCGAATGAGCCCGTATATCTTGCTCGACTAACTGTAACATTGCCGAGGCTGGCGCGAGGAGGTTTCTCGGTTCGAAGGGTGCTGAGAAAATTGTCTATGTCCGATCTCTTGCCTTCTACTATGATCTTGACGCCGGCGTCTCCCATGTTGAGGACATACCCGGCTAGATTGTTTCGCGTGGCGATGCGATAGACGAATGGTCGGAATCCGACTCCTTGGACAGTGCCGGAACAGACCACATCAGCGCGTTCCATAGCTCAGCCTCGACAAGGTCGCGAGCTTCAAAGTCGATTGCATCAATTGAAGTTTTTGAATGCTGCAAACCTTCGCTATCTGCATCACGTGATGTCGCCAGCGTGACGAAAATGCGCGTTGCCTGTAACATGATGTGACTCACGTGTCACGCAGAGATGACTGGGTGCGCCAACCCCTTGAAGTGGCAGATCAAATATGCCAAAGGTGACGCTGGTACTGTGATTCAAGTGGGTAGCGATGCCGACAAATTGTGTAGCCCCCTAGGCATTCCCACGGATTAACCGCTCGTGTTTTATGTGATATCGTGACGTCATGTGAGGTCATGCAAGCGGCACGGCAGACCCTAGACACCCTTTCCATGGGTAGTTAGACGGATAGTTGATCTTGCCTGTACTACGTGATGTGGTTTGCCGTGACAGGTGTGTTGTGATCTGTGATATCATGCCTATGGCGTCTTTGAGGATAGGAATCGGCATGAGGTTAATCGCTGGAGGGCCGCTTGGAGTTCGTTTCTCACAAGTGGCAGAACTTTGAAAACTACGTCTTCTTTGTCGGGGCTAGCCAATCCTGCTTCTCTGAGATTGCCAACGAGCGTACGGAGCTGATTGCCGACGTCCAGATAGTCTTCCAGCCTCGCATCGTCGAAGCCGATGTATTCGAGAAGGAAAATCGTGTAGATTGACCTTATTATGTTATTTCTAGCCTGCTGGAGGCTACGATTGAACGATCCTTTGCTTGTAGCCCCTTTGCGCCTCAAATTCCAAGGAAAATCGGTTATTTCATCGTTTTGATCTTTCGCAAGACGAATTAGGAGTGTTTCCAGTTGAGTTGGGGTTAGATTGCTATTTTCTAGGAGAAGCTGTGCTATCGGATCTTGGAGCTTTTGAGCCAAATCGAAATTCGAGGTGTTTCCGACCATAGTTTGCCGATCTCGTATGTAGCCTCAGAGATACATAATTGTATCCCCACTTCTGCGAAAAACTGATGCTTCTGTCGAATCGTATCATTTGTGATCAGCGCGGCGATTTTTTGGAGAGTTCCCTTGTACGTTCGCGGCATCTCTCCGAGACCTGGTGTTGAATCAACCAAACCGAGTGTGGCATAAACAACTCCCTTGTTTGACTGCACCATGATGCGATGTCCTCTCCCTGGCCTAATGATCTAGCCAATCTTGATGGAACTTGGCGAGCAAGATTCGAAGCTCTGAACTCAAGAAATGTGATGCCCGCGAGTGGGTTGGGATGCAGCTTTCTTAGGACCAGTCTGCTGGCGTAGGAGTGGGGCGTCTCTTATGTTGGTTCTTTGACACTCGTTCAGCGATGCTGGTGACTTGGTCTATGGGTAATCGCGTCTCTCTGGCTATCGCCTCCATTCGTATTCCTTGTTCGAGTCCTAGCAGTATGAGATCAATGCTTCCATAATTCATTCCAAGCTCTCTTTCGGCGGTCTGGCCCGGCCAGAGGTTTGGCGAGGGAGGCTTGTTGACAACTCTCTCGGGGATACTCAAATGTCTGGCGAGTTGCATGACTTGGGTCTTGTAGAGGTGGCCCAAAGGAAGTATGTCCACGCCGCCATCTCCGTATTTTGTGAAGTATCCTAGCAGGAGTTCGCTCTTGTCGCCGGTTCCCAGAACTAGTCTTCCCAGTCTGTTGGCGTAGTAGTAGAGGACAGACATTCGGAGTCTGGCTTTAAGGTTCCCAAGTGACAGCATGTCTTCTGCGTCGAAATTGGAGAGAGAGGCTTGAAGTCTTCTCAATGCTTCAGAGATGTTGACAATCTCGAGTCCGACGCCGAAAAGGGCAGCTACGCCCTCAGCGTCAGTCAATCCCTCGACGCGGCTCTCTTCGTCGGTGACAATGAAGAGTGCGGTCAATCTCTCTCCGCCCATCAGCTTTGAAGCTATACCCAAAGCGACGGACGAATCTAATCCCCCACTCAAGCCGACGACTAACCCGGATGATCCGCTGGACTTCATGTATTCGCTGATGAAACTGCATATCCTCTCTTGCTCCTTACGGCAATTGATTTGGAGGAGTTCTTTTGACAACACAGATATCACAGGCTTAGAGCCCATCTCGGACAATCGAGGCTATGAGCTCGCCTCTTCAGGTGCAATAATGGGCGTCGCTCTTGGCCCCTCATATCGATCCATGAAGATGTTATAGTAATCGATGGGCTGGTACGCGCCCTTTCGGTCGAGTTGTTGCTCCAATTCGCACGAGCTACACCTGACCACTACATAATGCGTGCGCACTCTAACGCCGACTGCTTGCTTGCCGCATTTCGGACAGTAAAAGATCTTCGGCAGGTGCTTTTTTGGAATCTTCACGACCTTCCTTCTTCGCCTTCCCAACGGCCTCACCGATCCACAATCAAGAGTAGAACTCATTGAGATAAATGGTGTACCCGTATCGATGGCTCAGAACACGAGAGCGAAACCACTATCTGCCAGAGCGAACCCCAAAGATTTTCAGCTACAGATTACGACAGAAGCGGATAGTGCCATCAAGTTGGCAGGAAAAACCGAGGAGAGGCTAAACAAAGACATTCGAAAGAAGGGGGCTATACATCTTACACTGATAGACCCCGAAGAGACGACGCCAGAGAAAGTGAGGGACATCGCGACCCAGAGTGAATGTGCAGGCACTTCTGGAATCATGGTGGGCGGCTCGACTTCGATATTTGTCTCACACCTCGACTCTGTAATCGAGGCGATCCGTTCGGCGATCAGCTTGCCGATTCTACTGTTTCCTAACAACGTCTCCGGCATTAGCAGACATGCCGACGCGATCTGGTTTATGTCCCTTCTGAACTCATCAAACCCGTACTGGATCATAGGTGCCCAAGCTCTTGGTGCCCCGCTCGTCAAGAGGCTCGGAGTTGAAGCGATACCGATGGGCTACGTTGTTGTGGGCGGAGGAGGGATTGCAGGACTCGTTGGTGAGGCCAAGCCAATTCCATACGATCGGCCCGAGCTCGCTACGATGTATGCCCTCGCTGGAGAATTTCTTGGGATGAGATTCATCTACCTAGAGGCGGGTTCGGGTGCCGACAGTCCTGTTCCTCCAGGAATGATAAGGCTGGTAAGGAGCGCGGTCAGTTCTCGCCTAGTTGTGGGAGGTGGAATCAGAACGGCTGAACAGGCCAGGCTGGCTGTGAAGTCAGGTGCAGATATTGTTGTAACCGGCACAATAGCGGAGAAGTCGCAGTCTCCACTGAGAGCTCTGAGAGTAATAGTACGCGCGGTGGAAGAGGGAGCTCGCCTCAGGCGGAGTTGATGAGGAAGATTAGGCCGCTCTTTGAAAAGATATTACCTTGAACCGCAGGTTGACGAGCAGAAGTGTAGGCTGAAGCAAAGAGGAGCTTCTTTCATGCAAGTGACGAACGTGGGAGGATACGACGGCTATTTCGACATGATAGAGAAAGAGATTCTTCGGCTCTATGATCTTGCAAGGGAAGCTCGATCTAAGGGCTTGGATCCGGATCTTGAGCCCGAGGCCGCGCTCACAAGGGATCTGGCCGAAAGGGTTGAGAAGCTTGTAGGTCCTTCGGGCATAGCCGTGAGGATACGAGAGCTGAGTACGCAGCTTGACAGGGAACCGATGGTCTTCAAGCTGGCAGAGGAGATCGTCTACGGCAATGTTGCTCCGGGCAATATTGACGCAGTGGCAGAGCAGGCATTGAGAACAACGTTAGCAGTTCTAACAGAGGGTAAGACAGTCGCTCCCCTTCAGGGGATATCTGAGGTAAATGTTCGTACGAATCCAGACAGGTCGAGAAACCTTGCAATCTATTATGCTGGGCCCATAAGATCCGCTGGCGGCACGGAACAGGCCATGACGGTCGTAGTCGCTGATCATGTAAGAAAACTGCTCGGACTGGATCGATTTCGTGCGACCGAGGCCGAGATTGATAGGTTCCTAGAGGAGATTCGAACGTATGAACGAGAAGTGGCAAGGTTTCAGTACCATATCTCTGATGATGAGATCAGAAACGCATTGGCAATGCTTCCCGTCGAAGTAAACGGTGTTGGAACTGACCCGATCGAGGTGGCATCCTTCAAGAATCTGCCTAGAGTGGAGACCAACAGGATAAGGGCTGGTGCTCTTAGGGTAGTGAACGACGGCATTATCGGCAGATCAAGAAAGATTTACAGGATCGTCGAATCCCTAGGGTTAGAGGGCTGGGACTGGCTCAAGCATGCGCGCCAAGCAGGAGACCTGCCGACCGATGAGATGTCGGAATTCATGTTCATGGAGGATGTCGTTGCAGGAAGGCCAATATTCTCCTTCCCTTCTGCAAACGGAGGTTTCCGACTCAGATATGGACGGGCGCGAAACACGGGTTTGGCTGCAATAGGAATTCATCCGGCTACGATGGCGGTGTTAGGGAACTTTCTCGCCGTGGGAACTCAGCTTAAGATTGAGAGGCCGGGAAAGGCTGGAATAGTCACACTAGTGGATTCTATAGAACCACCGGTCGTGAAGTTGGAAGACGGTTCGGTGCTGAAGGTCAACAGCGTTGATCAAGCCGAACGCCTTCGAGGAAGCATCTCGAAGGTTCTCTTCCTAGGTGATCTACTAATCTCATTCGGTGAATTCTATGAGAATAACAAACCGCTGGCACGGTCGGGCTATACAGAAGAGTGGTGGTCGCAAGACCTCAGACAGGTAGTTCTTAGAGATTTCGATGGGTCGCTGGAAGTCGTTTCGCGCTTATTGGGGATCGAAAAAGGAAGGCTAGAGCAGTTCTTGGAGGAGCCGTTGAACGCGATCCCAAGCCCGACCGAAGCTCTTACGATATCGAAGACCATTGGTATTCCTCTTCATCCGAAGTACACGTTCTTCTGGGGGAATCTCGAAAAGGACGAGATCTTTGAGCTTCGAAAGAATCTGGCTCAAGCCATAACGACCACAAGGGACCAGAGGATTATCGGTCTCAAATCAAGCCACGCGATCAAGGAAGAACTGGAGAAGATTCTCATACCACACAAACTGATCGGCGGCGACATCCAAATCGAAGAGGAGGCCGAGATACTTTGGGAATGTCTCGTGCCAGACCTTGAGAGCAGAGACTTCGAATCCAAGGGAGACGTATTCAGCCTAATAGAGTCTATCTCAGGTCTCAAGATCTTGGACAAGGCACCAACGTACATTGGGGCAAGGATGGGTAGGCCCGAAAAAGCCGAGAGGCGAAGGATGAAGCCTCCCGTTCACAGTTTGTTTCCCATAGGACTCGCAGGCGGATTGAGTAGGGATCTCGCGGTGGCAGCACAGCAAGGTAGGGCAACAAGCGTCGAGATAGTGAGGAGAATATGCCCAAACTGCAAGGAGATAACGACTGGAATCATATGCAAAAGATGCTCGAGTCAAACCGAGCTTGAATACACATGCCCAGCGTGCAAGAGAAATGTCGGTCGATCGAGATGTCCCAGTTGCAAAGTCCTTGCTCAACCATATGAGAGGAGGGATCTTAACATCAGAGAATTGCTGCGTGAGGCTAGCAGCTCTCTCGGTGTCGGTACCCCCAAGATAGTTAAGGGCGTTAGGGGGCTAACAAGCGAGACCAAGACGCCTGAACCCCTTGAGAAGGGAATACTCAGGGCGCGGCACGATGTCCTCGTTTACAAAGACGGGACCGTAAGATTCGACGCCACTAACGGTCCCCTTACACACTTTAAGCCAGAGGAAATCCAGACATCCGTGGAGAGTCTGGTCGAGCTGGGATACCGCTTCGACATCAAAGGTGAACCGCTCGTTGACAACGGTCAGATCTGCGAGATGAAGCCACAAGACATAGTCGTCCCGAAAAGAGCGGCCCAGTACCTAGTCAGAGCAGCCAAGTATATCGATGATCTTCTCTCCAAGTTCTATGGACAGCAACCTTACTATAGAATGAGTACGCACCACGATTTGGTCGGTCATTATGTCTTAGGACTTGCCCCTCACACTTCGCTCGCGGTGGCCGCGCGAATCATAGGCTTCACGAATTCGAGCGTGTGTTATGCGCATCCACTCTGGCACGCGTCAAAGAGGAGAGATTGTGATAGCGACGAAGATGCGCTGATCTTAGTTCTCGACGTACTCATCAACTTCTCACGCAGCTATCTTCCTGCTCAGATCGGCGGTCTTATGGATGCCCCACTCCTCATCTCAGCAGTCGTTGACCCACGAGAGGTTGAAGACCAAGCCTACAATATAGACGTGGTAGGGAGGTATCCGCTCTATTTCTACGAGTTGGCTGAGAGGTCCGCCGACTCCAAAGTTGCCAGTGACCTCATAGACATGGTCAAGCACCGGCTTGAGACCAACCTTGAGCTGGATTGCTATGCCTACACACATTCGACCACCAACATAGACGCAGGTAACCTAGAGAGCTCTTACAAGAAGCTCGGATTGATGACCAACAAGGCGGAGATGCAACTTCAACTCGCGGAGAAGCTCAAGGCGGTCGACGCGAAAGAGGTTGCCAAGAAGGTTCTAACGACCCATTTCATGAGAGATCTGGCGGGAAACCTCAAGGCTTTCACAACTCAACAATTCCGGTGTGCAAAATGCAATGCGAAGTTCAGGAGGTACCCACTCAAGGGAGAGTGTCTCCGGTGCGGAGGCAAGATCAGCCTCACAGTTTTCCGGGGTGGAATTGAGAAGTACCTTGACATTGCTGAACGAATCGCAAGGAAGTACGGCGTGGAAGACTACTATCAGCAGAGAATTGAGATGATCCAAGAGGAGATCAAAAGCATCTTCGGAAGGGAGGAGAAGAAGGCGACGAGGATATCCGACTACGTGTAGCTTCACTGCCGCACGGATGTGAGGAGAAGATTGAAGCGGGCAGGACATAACCCCAGGGCAATACTCACGAAGAAAAGAAATGTGAGACGAGGGATCGAGGCCAGGAGTCAAATTCTCAATCTGCTGGAAGCGGATGAGAGCACTGCGAGACACTTGGCAGACCACACCGAGATGAAGTACAGCAAAGTCACATACCACCTAAAGCTACTCGAGATGGAGAACTCGGTTAAGAAGACGACGCATAAAAGAAGAAATGTCTGGCAGATCACCGGATTCGGACAGCAACGTCTCGACCGGCAGATCAAACTGAAGGAGGAGAAGCCTTGCATATTCGAGATTTTCAGGACCTGATGAAAGAGCTCTATCTCGATAAGGATACCAGACGAGGAAAATTTGAGACATTCACGTGGTTGGTTGAAGAGGTTGGGGAGTTGGCTGAGGCCATCAGAAGAGGAGATGCTGAAGGCATGAAGACCGAAGTGACAGATGTCTTGGCATGGCTGTCCTCCCTGTGTAACCTCTTAGCTGTCGATATGGAGTTGGTAGCGACGTTGAGATACGGCGAAGGCTGTCCGAAATGCAGCGGAAATCCATGTGTTTGCACTGATCTCTGAATCCTGAGTTCATGAAGCTGATTATGACTCAGTAACTCAGGCTATGAGGGATAGATTAGAAGTTCAATGCCGTGCTTTAGGAGTCGGCAATGAGAGGAGCGTTGTAAACGAAGTGAGCATAGAAAAGATTCCGCCTCTCGAAGATCTGTCCAAACAGATCTTCATCGATAGGAGCATGCTCAAGATACTCGATCGGCGCGCCCTACCCTCGAAAGTCCGATACGTTGCTTGCAGAAGTCTTGAGGATGTAGCGAAAGCCATCAAAGGTATGGTCATACAGGGTGCTTCTGCGATCGCGTATGCAGCAGCGTATGGGTTAGCTTTGGAAGCAAAGAGAGTCTATCAGAAGAAAGCAGACCAGACGATTCCCTATTTGACCAGTTGCGCTCAGAGTCTAAAGATGACCCGCCCGACCGGAGACAAACTATCTAGACTCCTTGAAAAAGAGATAAGGACAGCCAAACAGACATACGAGCGCGCCGAAGACCTGTTCGAAGCACTCGTCCAGTTTGTAGAACACGAGATGGAGCGAGGAAGAGAAACTGCGGAACGATGCGGAAGGAACGCCGCCGCTCTTCTGATGGATGAGGACAAGGTACTGACACATTGTTATCCGGGCCCAGCATTCGTCTATGCACTAAGAGAGGCGTTGAGGCAGCAGAAGGATTTGAATATCATCGCCACAGAGACGCGCCCCTATCTTCAAGGTGCCAAGCTGACGACCTTGGCCGCTAGACAGGTCGGTGTACGTGTAACACTGATTACTGATGGCATGCCAGCCTACTGTATGCAACAAGGGATCGTAGACAAAGTCCTTGTTGCAGCTGACCGTATTGCGATGGACGGATCGATCGCCAACAAAGTTGGGACTAGGCTCTACGCAATTGCTGCAAAGTATCATGGACTACCCTTCTACGTTCTGGGATATGGTGGGCCTGACTACCTTACACACCGCGGAAGCGACATTCCGATAGAAGTTAGAGACGGGAAGGAGGTGATCGTCTTCGAGAATAGGCGAATGGTTGTCGATGGAGTGGAAGGGTTCTATCCCTCCTTCGACATCACACCGCCCGAGTTGATTGATGCTATAGTCACTGACGTGGGTGTCGTCTACCCACCCTTCAACGAAGAATTCAGAAGGATTGCGAGAGCTGCCGGAATCGATGTTCACCCAACCTAGGTAGCTCACTCGATCTCGGAGAAGAACTCTCAGAGGTTCTTCTTGAGCCAGTTGTCTATTCTTGCAATCATCAAACGACGCTTTCCAGTAAATCGGTGATCGCCGCCTCGAACGACATATAGCGCCTTGGGCTTTCCAGCCTTCTCATAGAGGCGGTAAGCATGCTCTACTTCCACGACAGGGTCAGCGTCGCCATGCAGTATCAGAAGTTTCCTAGGGGCAACGTTTTTCACCATCTCCACGGGGTTGAACTTGTCGGTCATTGTCCGCCACTCTGCGAGTGCACGCTCGATGGTCAAATCCTTCACAAACTTGAAGTCACTTGAGAGATGTAGGCGAACGCTATCGGGGCCAAATAGATTTAGGTCCGATAGAGCTGCCAGAGCAACTACGCAGCTAATTCTCCTATCTTGGGAAGCGACAACGACCGACGCCCAACCGCCTAGACTGTAGCCGATGAGGGCGACGCGTTTGGCGTCGGCCCCGTCAACCGTCTCCATAAAATTCAGACCCGCCACGATATCCTCTGGGACGTTGAGGAACCGATACGAGCCTCCACTACCCCAGCTCCCTCGGTAGTGGAGCATAAGAACATAGAAGCCTCCCTCCCTCAGCTTCTCCGCCAAGTCGTAGTTCTTCTCGATTCCCGGGAAGCCGTGACACAGAATGATGGTAGGCCTCTTTCCCTCTTCACTTGGCACGAACAGTATCGCCAAGATCTTCTCTCCGCCGCTCTCAAATATCACTCCCTTCTGAGATTCGAATTGTGATGTATGAGATGGCACTAATCCGCGCCTCAAGGTAGAGCAGGATCTATATTCCCTATATTCCTGCCGCATGACGACCAAGAGTCGGAGAAGATCTAACCGGATCTATCACATAGGTTTGAGCTTTTCCAGTCGGGCACCCTCTTCGAAGCTGGAAGTCCAGCCCTGGCTTGCTCCAGCGTGAATGGATGCGTCTACAACATTTCGAGCGTCGTCGATCGACTCCGCTAGGGCGATGAGTGCACCTCCCATTCCTGCCCCTGAGATTTTCACCCCCAGAGCTCCCGTCTCCAGAGCTATCCTCCTGATTCTCTCAAGCGCCGGGAGGCTTAGATCATAGAGGTCACGTAGAAGCTCATGTTGGTAATTCATTATTTCACCGAGTGCACGCAACTGCCTTGCTCCTGAACACTGTTCTTGAACCAACCGAACTCTCTCGTCTGGCAGGATCTCCCTGAGGCCGTCAACCGCATCGGTCGTGGATTTGATTATATCCAAAGCGAGCACTGTGGATCGCTGCATTCTGAGGGTGAAGAGGATCCTGTTGGCGAGTTTCTTGTCCAAGATCTCCAAGTAAGGTCTGATCTCGCTTTCCTCTATCAGTTCCCACCTTGAATCATTGTGCTTTGATCCAAGCTTTCTTCTGAGCTCTTGAGATAGTTTCGGTCGGGAAAGGATCTCATTCAACGCATCATCTATCTCCCTTTGACGTGTAGGGTGTATCTCGCCGGTCGAATGTCTGATCCCAGAGTCTATGATTGCAAAGATGAGAGGAAGCTTCGGGAGCCTTTCGACCGTAATAGGCTGTCTTGAATCTATCTTGATGATGCCTCCCAGAGATGATCCGTATTGGTCAAGCGGCCCGCAAGGTATTCGAAGCTCCTCCCGCTCGGCTTGAAAAGCCAGTGCAGCAATTTTGAGGGGATCGAAACTCAGATCAAGGTGATAGTTGAGCAAGGTGAGAAAGGCTACTTCTATTGCGGCGCTACTTGCCAACCCGGACCCGATAGGTATCTGACTCCTCACAAGAAGATCCACTCCTCTCAACTTGGCGTGGCCGACAGACTGTCCGACCACAGAAGCGACAGCTCGAAAGTAGTCGCCGAACCACTTTGAGCCTTGATACCTGATCCCGTCTATGGAGAAGGAGTCATGTGAGACAAGGCCTTGATCTTCAAGGTCCAGCGTCCTCACGGTGATGTTGCGGTCATCTCTCGGACGGCCTAAGATGTAGGTTCTCAGGGAGATCGCGACCGGGACGACTGGTAGGCCCTTGTAGTCTTGGTGCGTATTCAAGAAATCCGCACGTCCTGGAGCAGATGCTGCAAACCAATACCCATTAGTGAAAGGTTTGACTCGAGGATCGTTGCAAATGGTCTCAAACATGTTGGGATTATTCTCGACATGCTGAAGTGTCATTGACGCCACTCCAACACAGTGACCATGCAATCTGCTTCGGGAGTTGAAACCTAATTAACCTGAGTATTGATGTGAAAAATCTGTCGAGAATAACAGGCTGAATCAGGATTGTCGATCGTCGGGAAACGCGTACTGGTTACTGGAGGTGCAGGTTTCATAGGGAGCCACCTTGTCGATCGGCTGATGAGTGAAGAATGCGAAGTGAGCATTGTTGACGACCTGAGTTCGGGTGACTTGAAAAATGTAAGCCAGTGGTCGGAAAACCCCCGATTTCGGTTTATGCTTGGAGATCTGTTGGAAGAGAAAACGCTAGGAGCCCTACCACGTGAATGCGAAATCGTGTTTCACGCGGCAGCTAACCCAGAAGTACGTGTCGGAACTCAAGATCCTAGGACACACTATGAACAGAATGTTCTCGCGACCTTTGGCCTCTTAGAAACGTTGAGGAGGTCTAGCTTGCCCAAGACGTTCGTGTTTACCTCGACTTCGACAATCTATGGCGAGGCATCACAGATACCTACGCCTGAAGATTACGGGCCTCTTTGTCCCATTTCCATATACGGTGCATCAAAACTTGCGTGCGAATCATTGATTTCGGCGTATTGCCATTCCTACGGCTTGAAGGCGATCATCTTTAGACTGGCTAATATTGTTGGTTCCAGATCTAGGCACGGAGTTCTATGGGATTTTATAACCAAGTTCAGGTTGAACCGGGAAGAGCTGGAGATCTTGGGCGATGGACGGCAGAGAAAGTCGTACCTGCTCGTTGATGACTGCATTGACGGCATGTTTGCAGGGCTTGAGGCCTCAGCGAACATTATTGAGATCTTTAACGTCGGATCAGTCGATCAAGTAGATGCCGCGACGATAGCAAAAATCGTAGCAGACGAGATGGGATTGAAGGAAGTTCATCTGCGGTTTAAAACCGAATTTGAAGATGGTAGAGGCTGGACAGGCGATGTCAGAAATATGCTGTTGGATGTGTCAAGGCTTATGCGAGTTGGATGGTCTCCACATCATAATAGCGTTGAGAGCGTCAGAGAGGCGGCGAGGCGACTGATCTCCGAGAACTCGTAATGAGAGGAATTTGTATGCAAGAGCTACGCTGGAATCCTATTCTCCAAGAATGGGTTATAGTCGCCTCGCATCGAAAAGAGCGGCCCGTTGAGCCGTCAACCGATCGACAAACCTCATGTCCATTCTGCAAGGGTGATCCGCATGTGGAAGGCTCATGGGAGGTCAAGGCCGTCCCTAATCTATTTCCCTCCCTGTCCATTACCGCCCCCCCGAAGAGGGAGACGCACTCGAACCTCTTCAGGTTCGAGAGTTCCAAAGGATTCTGTGAGGTGATCCTTGAGACAAAGGATCATGAAACTGATCTGGGATATCTCTCGGTCGAGAGAATCATCAAAGTGATCGATCTGCTTGCCGACAGGTTCGATGCACTCAGTGCGCGCGAGGAGATACGGTATGTATACGAGTTCAGAAACAGAGGGAAGGAGATCGGTGTTACCTTAAGTCATCCGCATTCACAGCTGTACGCGCTGCCTTTCATACCGCCCATTGTCAAGAGAGAATTGGCTTCAAGTAAGGACTACTTCGTGAAATTCAGAAGATGCCTATTCTGCGACGTGATGGAGGAGGAGAAGAGAGACCGCAGAGTGATTCTCCAAAACAAGAGCTTCGTGTGCTTTCTTCCATTTTACTCAAGATGGCCATACGAGACCCACGTTTATGCGCTGAGACATTGCCAGTCTCTTCTGGATCTCAGCTCTGCGGAGAGAAGGGATCTAGCTTGGATGCTCAAACTCATTTCGCTCGCCTACGACTTGCTATTCGAGTTTCCGATGCCATATGTGATGGCGATGCATCAAAGGCCGACAGATGGAAAAAAGTATGACTACTTCCACTTTCATGTTGAGTTCTACCCTCCTTATAGGGAGAAGGATCTGCTGAAGTTTCTGGGAGGGCTTGAGCAAGGAGCGGGGACGTTCATATACGACGGAGACCCTGAAGCCAAAGCGGCTGAGCTCAGAAGGGCTGCTGAGAAAGCAATGCAGCGTTTTCCGACCGGAGATTGAATTCCCGATGTCTGACCTTGAAGAGATTCTATCGAGAATAATGAAAAGTAGGCCAGTCCTGAACAGGGAAGATCTCCTTAGAGCCATTGCGGAGAAGAAGCAAGAAATCGGTTCTAGGTTTCTATCTGATGAAGGCGCTGCCTACATCATTGCTTCCGATCTCAACTTGGATCTAAACGAACGTGACATGCCTACTTCTAGTTTGTTGATACGCGACCTTGTGCCCGGGCTGAGCGACGTTACATTTTCTGGGACGATTGCTGAAATTCATCAAACCCAGACCTTCAGAAAAGCTGGCGGGTCGACTGGAAAGGTGAGAAGAATGGTGGTTTCTGACTTGACAGGCTCTGCAGGAGTTGTTCTCTGGGATGACAAAGCAGATGTTGTTGAGCTTCGAGGAGTCTCTGTCAATGATCTTGTGCGGGTCGTCCATGGATACGTCAGGGAAGGCCCCGAGGGGAAATCCGAAATACACATCGGAAACAAGGGAGATGTGTTGCCAGTTGGACAGCCGGCTTCTCAAATCGAAGGCTTTCCAAGCTTTACGGAGATTTCCAAACTCAGTACACGGGATCTGAAAGTCGATATTCACGGGAGAATATCGAGAATATTAACGGTTCGCAGATTCAAACGATCAGACGGTTCCGAAGGCACGGTCTTTCGTGCACGAATAACCGACAATAGTGGTTCCGTGACCATCGTCGCTTGGGGCGAGAGGGCTGCTGAGATGGCTACTATCTCGAAAGGAAGTTATGTCTGCATTAGAAATGCCCGTGTTAAAGAAGGTATCAGGGGTGGTCTCGAGGTCCACGTTGACAGATCTGGAGAAGTTAAGCCCGACTCGAATACCCCTCCAGATCTGGTTACTCCTGCTCCTCCTACAACCAAAATATCATCGATCAGGCCTGGAGACATCGACCTCACAGTGGTCGCAAGACTCGCCGCCAAGGGTCTGGTGGCCGACTTTCGTAGGCAGAGCGGAGAAGGCGGGAAGGTCGCTAACGTGATTATTCGGGATGAAACAGGGTCAATCCGTCTTTCTCTCTGGGACGAGAAAGTGGACATTCTAAGCGATCTGTCAGTGGGCGACCTACTGCTTATTGAAGGGGCCTACGCTAAGGAGAATAAGGGTAGAACCGATCTCAGCCTTGGAAGATCAGGAGAGATAACGCGAAGCTTGGGAAACGTCGGGGCTGAAATCCCACAAATTGAAGATGAGTTCACCAAAATCAGCGAGCTGAAACCGGAGATGAACGACGCATCGATTGCGGGTCGGATAATGGAAACCCCTGTTATGAAGAATGTCATGACCAGCCGTGGGCCCGCTGAGGTGACTTCGGTCATGATCAAGGATGCCAGCGGTGAAGTGAAGGTCTCATTTTGGGGACGTCTCGCCAAGGACGCAGAGGATCTCAAAGTAGGAGATTCCGTCAAGTTCAGGCATCTCTATGCGAGAGTAGCCCCTCAGAGATCTCTTGAGCTGTCATCCTCCGCGTTCACGACGTTAGAGAGAATAGCGAAGCAGTTGGATGTAGATATAACACTTCGATCTAGCAGGGAACAGAACGTATTGTTTGGATCTCCTGAAGGAGCCTCGTAAGACGATGCAGCCATAGAAGGGCTTAACTTTTGAATGTCGAGAATGTTCGTCAGCCGAGACTGGAGTCGATGCATAGCGCCATCAATTCTGTCGAACTTGGAACAGTGTGACTTCTTTTTGGCAAGGTATCGCGCATGATGGTGGCTGCTCTGAAGGTTGGTATGGATCCAATCGAATATGTGAATAGACTCCGAAATGAAAGGGCGAAACGAGAAATCAAACGAAGGATGCAAGAGTACACTCTGAGCAGGGAACTTGTCGCTGAGTTCGACAGGATCATCGAAAAGCATTACATCGTACTGTTTGCGGCCCCTTGGTCTTCGGAGTGCACAGCCGAGGTGGCTGTCATCACAAAGCTCTCATTAGAGACGGGCAGTGGACTTATCATCAAGATCGTCGACTTTGATTCACATGTGGACCTTGCCGAGGAGCTGAGGGTTCAGAGAGTCCCCACGGCTATTGTCTATGACAAACGTGGCAAAGAGCTGGGACGATTCATAGAAAAGACGACGTTGGCACCTACCGTGGAGGAGGAGCTTCTCCAGATAATAAGGCGCAGTCAAAAATAGTAGATGCCGAGACGAGCTTTTGGAAAAGATAAAAAAGGTGGAGGCTAGATTCCCTCTTTCTCGACCTCTCTCACCGCTGTTTCGATGATGTCCAAGGCTGAGTCGACGAGATCTCTCGTTATGATCAGGGGCGGTGCAATTCTTATCGACGAAACGCCTGCAGAGATCAACGCGATGCCACGTTTCCAGCTTCTCATGTATACCTCCGCAGCTGCTTTGGCGTGGGGCTCTTTTGTCTTCTTATCTTTGACGAGTTCCATGCCAATCATCAGTCCCTTGCCACGGACATCACCGATGATCTTCGACTTCTCCTTCAGCTCGTTCAGTCTCTTCATTACGTGCTCGCCTTGTTTGAGAGCGTTGTTGAGTAGACGTTCTTCTTTGATGACTTCTATGACCTTGAGAGCGGCCGCGCACGCCACCGGGTTTCCGCCGAAGGTGCTTGCGTGGGAGCCCCCTTCCCAATCCATTAGGTCGGCTCTAGAGACTATTGCGCCTAGGGGTAGTCCAGATGCGATCGCCTTAGCGACACACATCACGTCAGGTTTGACACCAAAGTGTTCGATCGCAAACCATTTCCCGCTTCTTCCCATTCCAGATTGAACTTCATCGTCCACTAGGAGTATACCATAGTCGTCGAGGAGCTTCTTCAAACGCTTGAAGTAATCCGCAGGTGGCACGATGTATCCTCCCTCGCCTTGTATCGGTTCGGCGAAGAACGCCGCGATCTCCTCGGGTGGCAGAAACTTGTGGAATAGATACTCGTCTATGTAGGATACACACCAAAAGTCACATTCAGGGTACTCCAGCTTGAACGGGCACCTGTAGCAGTGGGGGTAGAATACGTGCGTAACTTCCGGAACCAAGGGTGAAAAATATTTCCTCTGAACAGGCTTACTTGAAGTGAGACTCATCGATCCGAAGAGTCTGCCATGGAATGCTCCGATATAAGCCATGAAGCGCGGTTTTCTCGTATGCCACCTTGTCAACTTCATCGCGGCTTCGACAGCTTCGGCCCCACTGTTTCCAAAGTACACGCGTTTTGGAGCTTTCATTGGCACAAGGTCGCAGAGCTTCTCACCAAGCTCGATTATCGGCTCGTAGTAGAAATCCGTGTAAGAGAAGTGCAAGAGCTTCTCAGATTGAGTCTTTATGGCTTTGACAATCTTTGGGTGGCAATGACCCACGTTCATGCAAACTAGCGCGGAGTTGAAGTCGATGTACTCGTTGCCATCGACATCTCTTACGATACAGCCACTCGCAGACTCAGCCACAAGTGGGTAGAAGGTCAGATAGGAGGGGCTCATGATGACCTCGTCGCGTTTCAGAATAGCTTGCGCCTTCGGGCCAGGCGGAGGTATGACGATGTTTGGATATTTATACTTCGTCAAATCCATCCCACGCGTCAAGACTAAGTGAAAAGCCCTAAGTCAATATATTACTTTGCGAACTCCGTTCGCAAGGTGATTGAAAACAGAAGGACGAAGCAGAAACTAGTCCGAAGTGGCATCTACTCGCTTCTTACCGCCTTCCGGTGGCTTCAGTACGGCTATTTCGATGGTCGACACGTTGGTTCGTTCTCCTTCGACGCGGGTGACTTCCTGAGTTCCTATCCGTATTTGTTTGATCGCCAGATCCTTCAGGAAGGATCGGCGCAGCAGTTCGATCGTGTCGACAGCCCTGCTGATCGCTCTTCCGCGTGCTTTCACGACCACTTCGTTGCCTCCGGCGTTGAAGTAGGTCATGCATGCAACGACATAGTTCATTATCGGTTTCTTGCCGATTAGAACGACATTCTCTTGACTTCGTTGGGTCATGGGTTCGTCACATCCTAGATAATCGACGGATTTCGTTATGAAAGACTTTCGCAGGAGTATGCTATTATCATTATTCGAACATCTCCTTTGGTGGACGCTAGAAGTCTGGGGGATCGTCGTCACGGCAACGCTACTTCAAGTCGCCGAGCTATGTGAGGAGCTTGAAAGGACTCGTTCTCGTATCGAAAAGATCCGAAAGGTTGCAGAATTTCTGTCTGAACTTGAAGAGGAAGAAGTGATGCCAGCTGTTGGAATGATAACTGGCAAGATCTTCCCTTCCTATGATCAAAAGGTACTGGACGTGAGCGTCGGAATCCTCTGGCGCAATGTCGCGACGTTGATTGGATCGAGGGTTGCGATGGTCGGATCCAAACCGGGAACCTCAGAAGATTTTCCGTCCTATGTTAGGGGCCTATTGGAGAGGGCCTTTCCTATGAAGCAGGCGACATTGACAGAGTCTCCTCTCTCTATTGTAGAAGTCTACAAGTTGTATGAGGCAATAGCGTCATCGAAAGGCCCCAGCTCTCGGCGAAAGAAGTCCGCCATCATCGACGCCCTCTTGAGGCGATGTAGTCCTATCGAAGCTGAATTTGTTCTAAAGAATCTGATCGGGGAGATGAGGATAGGTTTCACTGATGGTCTCATGGAAGAAGCTGTAGCTAGGGCATTCGATGTCGATGACGGTGTAGTTAGAAGAGCTGTACTGGTCATGGGAGATGTCGGCCTCGTGGGGTTAGAGGCGAAGAGAGGGGGGCCAGACACACTTCTCAAAGCGAAGCTGACATTGTTTCATCCTGTGAAGCCCATGCTTGCGGCAAACGCTGACACTCTGGAGGAGATCTTCACCCCAAGAATAGGCGATCTCATGGTCGAGCATAAATTGGATGGAGCTAGGGTTCAGATCCATAAGGATGAAGGCAACGTTCGGATATTCAGCCGAAGGCTCACAGACATAACGGATAGTCTCCCAGAGATCTCAGCGGACGGAGTCAACTTACTGAAGGCTAGGTCCGCGGTCGTGGAAGGCGAACTGATAGCCATAGGGAAAGATGACAAACCGATGCCATTTCAGCATTTGATGCGAAGATTGACGAGAGTGCGGGAGATAGAAGAAGAATCGCGTAGGGTTCGAACGCGACTTTTCCTCTTCGACCTTCTGTTGTTGGATGGGCATACTATGATCGATGAACCTCTCAGAACGCGTAGAGAGAGGCTGCAAGAGGTATCCGAGCTTCCTCTGGTGACCAAGATAGTCACCTCACAGCTCTCGGAGGCCAAGGCATTCTTTGAAAAGTCTGTGGAGGCCGGACATGAAGGGGTCATGGTCAAGAATCCGAACAGCCCCTACACTCCTGGCATACGCGGCAAACAGTGGTTCAAAGTGAAGAAGACTTTGGACACATTGGACTTGGTGGTTGTCGCCGCCGAATATGGATATGGTAGGAGGACAGGCTGGCTCTCAGATTACCATCTGGCTGCATTCGATCCCGAATCGGGTAGGTTTATGGAGGTAGGAAAGACCTTCAAAGGTCTGACCGACGAGGAGTTTAGACGGATAACGAGCATACTTGGGACGACTGCAACGCGAACTGATGGCCATGTTGTAACGGTCCAACCCAGGCTAGTTGTGGAAGTAGCGTACAACGAGATACAGAAAAGCCCCAAATACGAATCGGGGATGGCTTTGAGATTCGCTAGGATAAAGAGAATCAGACTCGACAAGGAGCCCAAAGAGGCAGACACTCTTCAACGTGTCAGGGCGATTTACCAAAGACAGTTCTCCAGAAAAGCGACTTTCTGATATTCCATGCGCGCATCTAGGCTACACCAGATAGGGGCCTAACGCTGGACACGCGCGCAAACCTTGAATGTAGGAGATAGCTGAGATGGCTGCGGTAGCACCCTCGCCTGCAGCTGCAACGATCTGCATAGCATTCGAAGTGCAGTCCCCCGCTGCAAAGACTCCCGAGAGGTTCGTTCTCTGCTTCCTGTCGACCAATACGAATCCAGACCCATCCAGTGCAACATCCGCTCTACCTAACAATTCTGTCGCAGGCATGACCCCGATCGAGACAAAGACACCGTCTACAGACATCTCTGAAGTTTCTGTTCCTTGATGAGTCACTGTAACGCTTTTGACATGATTGTCCCCGTTAACATCCTTCAGTCTTGCACCAAGGATCAGTTCGGTGTTCGGGAGGCCTTTCAAGCTCTGTTCCATGGCTGCGACGCTCTTCTGAGAATACTCGTGAGGAATAACGAAGACTTGACCTGCAAGTGTGGAGAGATACATAGCGTCCTCGACCGCTGTTTTGTCTGACCCTATCACAGCGACTCTCTTCCCCCTGAAGAGAGGGCCGTCACATACGGCGCAATACGAGACCCCTTTTCCAAGCAGTCTGTCTTCTCCAGGAACCCTCAACTTTCTGTGTTGAACTCCTATTGCCATTATCAGGGCTCTGGTGCGATAGACGGCTTCTCTTGTCTCGACGAGCTTCATGGGATCTTTCAGATCAAGTTTCACAACCTCTTCGGAGGTCCTCACAACCGCACCATGTTTCTCGGCTTGCTCGAGCATCTTCTGTGTCAATTCAAGACCTGAGATCCGTTCAGGGAATCCGGGATAGTTCTCTATATGAGCCGCCTCAGCCGCTCTGCCCCCTGGGTATTTTGCCTCAAGAATGAGAGTCCTGAGCCCTTTTCTGGCCGCGTATATCCCCGCAGTGAGGCCTGCAGGCCCGGCTCCCACGATGATGATGTCGAAGAGTTCGTCTGTGCCGACGCCCATCGTTGCACCGGCTATCAGATGTGCTTGGCAACCGCTCTCTCTAGTGCTTTTTCTCCGACGGCGCCGACGACTTGCTCAACTGGCTTGCCGCCAACAAAGATCATGAATGTGGGTATGCTGTATACCGAGTACTCTGAGGCTATTTCTGGATTCTCATCCACATTGAGTCTCGTGAACATTGCCCTGCCTACGTACTTCTTTGATAGTCGTTCGAATGTTGGATGCATGATTCTACAGGGCATGCACCATGCAGCCCAGAAATCAACAACCACCGGCACCTTAGATGTATCAACTATTTGATGGAAGTTCTTGGTCTCCAGCTGGGTCGATCCTCCTTCGCCGGATGCTAATGACAAGTGTCTCCCGTCCTCCGTTAGCTGCCTGAGCTTGTTCTTCCGTATTCTTTCGAGTTCGGGATCGCTCAATATCCGTGTCGCCAGTCAATAAACGGTGGTAACTAATATAGGCGTTGGCTAGTCGCGACTGCTGGCACGGCGCATGGTACGTTCACTGTCAAAGATGGCCCCTTAACCTCGATCGCGTGCTGGTTTGAAACCGAAAACCGACTCTCTGTCAAGGTCCATGAAGACTTCTCTCTTTGAGTTATCAGAGAGAATTATCTTTGTGTCCAAGGATGTTTCGCCAATAACAGACGAAGAGAGCGCATGCTGGCTCAGAATTTCTCCGCATTTGCTGGGTTGTCTTGTGGAGAAGATGAACGCCATGGCTGGATAGGTGAGCAGCCAATCTGACAGTTGTATGCCGTTGGGTGACACGATCTTGCTAAGCCTTACTGTTGCCCCCACCCTGCTCGACTCACATAGCATTGCTAGGGTGCCGATGATACCGGTTCCACTTACGTCTCGCATGGCTGACACGAGTCCAAGTTCGCAGACTCTGACGACGCCTCCTAGTCGATCCAAGACCTCTTCACTCGATTTCGACTTCACTGAATCGAAGGTTCTGACCCAACTCCTTTTTCCCGGAAGTCCATCCAAGTCTATAGTGAGCATTAGCGCGTCTCCCTTCCTAGCACCACTGCTCGGGACAAACCGCTTCGCGACTCCCACGACAGCGGCATCAACCGAATCGTAATTTGTGTCGGGATTGGTGTGACCCTTGAGCATCTGAAGCCTATACTTTTCCAGCCCGAATTTAATCCCCTCAAAGATCTTCCGGCGGATAACCTCCTTCGAAGATGACACGACGTTCACATATCCAAGAGGTTTTGCCCCCTTGGCTACTACGTCGTTGACATTGACCAGTACTGAGAAGAATCCAGCTGACCAAGGATCTTCACGGACCAGCTCTTGCACTATGCCATCTGCAGAGATAACAACGTAGTTTTTGCCGACCTTTGTCGCGCCTGCATCATCGAAGCTTTGGTCGCCAAAGATGGATAACGGCTCTGAGAGGATGGATTTCCTTGTCAACCCTTTGAAGCTCTTCACCTGTCGAACGATATCACTGAGCATGCGGGTCGACACCGGCTAGGAAGATCTTGTGAACTTCGTAACTTGTGCTACAGCGGCGGCTAGAGCTATCGCGCCAACGTATTCTCCGGTCGGAGCAGCTCTCGACGTGTCGACTATGACATCTTTCAAGCCGCAGTAGACAGCTCCATGAGATCTGCCTGCTCCCAGGTGGACAAGCGCTCTGTAGATCAAGTTGCCAGAGATTCCATCTGGAGCGATGATTAGGTCAGCGCCCGATCTGACCGCATCTTCTATCAAGATGGCGTAATGACCGACATTAGGAATTCCAGTCTCTCCTGCTATCAATGTAATGAGTTCTCCTTCAGCTAGGCTTTTGTCGACATTTTCGCTTCTTCCTAGGTCTTCCTTTCTGCCACCCGAGAGAACGCCGACTTTGACTGATGCTCCAAGCGAGCGTAGTAGGCGGCTGCCCTCCGAGATGAGTCTCAATTTCTGAGAGATCGTTGCTCCTTCATCGATGCCTACGGGAGCAAAGAAGAAGTCTTCCCCGTCGAACGTCTCGAGTAGGCCGATCCTGTAGATTTCATCGATATCATATGCCGTGCGTACTAGACGAATGAACGGCCCTGCAGGTAGCGTGCCTCTCACAACAGCCTCTACCTCTCCAAACTTCAACAAGCGTATGATCTCTTTCTCCGGTTCCTCGGCCTTACAGTAGTTGTTGCCGTTGAGTCTCGCCTTGCTGACAAGGATTGTCCGCGCCAAGCCGAGCCTCTCAACTTCTTGCCTTGCTTCAGCGAGTCTCTGTATGCTTGCCGCGTCCTCTTCTCCGACTCCAACGGCGACTCGAACTCTTTTCTTTGAAGCGAGTCCTCTAATGTTGCCAGTCAGTTTCATCAGATGGACACCTTGAAAAGAGCCAAGTCTTCTGCCAACGCTGCCGCTTCGATGCCCATATCTGCGCATGCGACTGCTGCCAATGCTCCTATGGAGCCTCTGTTGCCTGTGATAGGGATGAGCTCGACACCTGTGTGGTAAGCGACATCGACAGCCTCTTCATAAGTCAGAATCCTGCGTTTTGCGCTTCTTCCGTAAACCCTCAAATCCTCCGGCACGCCTATTCCAACTTTCACCGCCATAGAAGCGTTTGGGGAGAAGATGCCTGTTTCCAACGACTTGCGGAACTCAGCGACAAGCTGTTCCTTCTGTCTCGCCGCAAAAGTCAGCGCTGTTGAGACACAATTGGTTGTTTTCCAGCTAACTCCGGGATAGAGTTGGACAAGTTTGTGAGCGAGAAATTCGACCCCAGTCTTTCCGTGGACTGATCGTGCCGCCTTGAGTCCGAGTACCCATGTCGCCCCTTTCTCTTTTTCGTCTGTATCGTCCAAGCCCACCACGACTTTCTGTGTCTTCGGTGTGATTATTGTAACCCTGTTGACTCTCGTCCCTCCCACCTTTGTCAGGTCCTCTTCCGTCGGATAGTTCGCTTGGATGACCCCCTCTCCTTGGGGAAGACAGGCTGCTACTCCTAGCCCTGCCCCTGCGATTCCGACCCATCTGGTGGACACCTTGTCACCATTGATCTCAACCGCCTCGAGGGCCTGTCCGCCGAGTTCTTTGCTTGAGGGTCCGAATGAGACAGGCACTTCTCCAATTTTGGCGATCAAATGGAGTGTGGCTCCTTCCGTCCAAGCTCTCTGGACAACGCCTCCAGCCCTCAGTCTATTCACGGCATCCCATTCCACGGGCCCTTTGGCAGAGCACTCCTCGATGATCTCAACTGTTTGACTGACCTCGTCAACCATCGTGATGAGGCGTTTACAGAAGAGTTGGCCGAACTTTGATCGTATCTCAGATGGCGTGAGGGTCGACATCCACAGAGCCTCCGGCTTCCTCAATTGACGTCGAGAAGAATTTAAGAAGAATGGCACAAGCATCCGTGGTCCGCGTCTTATGTCCCTTGGAAATGGAACTTTGCGATGTTCATGTAGCCTCTCGAGTCACTCCTTGGGTATTACGATCTTATCTGCTCTCTTGGGCGTTCGATCTCCAAGATTTTTTCTGGCGACTCTATTTTCGCGCTCTTGATGGCGAAGGGCTCTATCATCTTGATTTCTTCCTCGCTCATGTGTTGGTACATGTATTTTCCGTCGTAAGGTGAAGGCTTTCCAAGCCGTGTCCAGAAATCGAGATGAATCAGCGGTTCACCCTTTGAGATTGTAATCGGCTTGTGCAGTTTCGATACATTGGTTAGCTCAAGCACGATTCTGCCTATGAACCCGCTATGAGCTTTTGCAGAGTTTGAGAACATTAGGCCGAGTCGCCCGAATTTGGATTTCGTGGTCATGTAGCCCACGAGAAACCAAGGAATGTGGACAAATTCTAAGCTCACAACATTTTCGAAATCCAAGTAGTTGATGGTGACATCCTCAGCGACGGAGAGGACGTAACCGTCACCATCAAAGTGTGCGGGATCGAAAGGCCATACCAGTCTGTATTCTCGTTGAAGTCGTTCGAGTAGATCCTTGCCTATGACGCACATCTCTCATCAGCTCTGGAATGATCATCTTCCAGCTGTAATTAAGTCCATCCGAAAATCGGAGTCTTGTGTGGTGCCTCCACAGATTTTTGATCCGTTTGGTTCCTACGACTCACATTAGAAGTAGAATGAACAAGAGGGCGGAGAGTATACATGATGGTAATACAACCGTCAAAGCAAGGCGTTTTGCTTTTAGGACTGACTCATCAACCAACTGACCAACGATGGTTGCGAAATCCGTCCCTAAGACTCTTATCTTCTCTATTTTGGTCTCGCCAAATGAAACTCTGCTTGACTCCATGTTGCCCAAAGCACGCCCGAGCACTTCACTAACACTGTGTCTTATGATTGATCTGTTGACAACCTCGCCTATGGGATGGTAACCGCGTCCTCCAGGAGAGAGGGCATTGACCATGTGTGTATCGGTAGTCATGACTTCTCCTTCATCTATTCCCAGCTCTCTTGTGAAGTTCAGGAGCTCCTCTCTCAGCCCTTTTACCATGTTATTGCCATCTATCACTATGTACGATGTTGTCTGTCCGGCTGTGCGAATGATGACCGCTCCGACTCCGTCTGGCCCGACTCCCTCATAGACTCCGTATCCATGGACTTGAGTTCTAGCCGATCCGACTGCGAAGGCCGAAGTCTCGTATGAATTGCATAGGCGCATGGACTCGCGGGCCGACTCAACGAGATCTGAGAGAGCACCCTCGTCTGGCAAGGGGGCGCTGTCATCGTATGAGTTGTGGGCATCTACCACGATTGCATTTAATCCTAGTTCCTTCGCGGTCGACTCAATCCTCTCCCCTATACGTCGAGGTATGTCCTCCATGCTGAGCGGTGACGTTGTGAGGGCTATGAACGCTGTGCGTCCGAAGATCTGACAGCTAGCCTTGGCTACTCCTTTCTGTACGCGGGTGAACTTAGTTGCGAGTTCGGATTCAGTAGGTCTAGCGTCCAAGAGTTCTCCGAAAGCTCTCAGCGCCTTTTGCATTTCTTTGTGCGAGGTGAGGTCGGACTCGTGACCTGACAGGCCATGTGGTACATGGACGGTGGTGTTGGTTTTCGAACGCAATGCAGATGAGATCTTGTGAGAGAGTTCACTACTTCCGACGTTCTTGAAGGGGCCGAGATGGATGGTTGGGACCACAATCAGACTCTCTTGGTTGCGGCTGGTGAATCTCAGAGTAGATATCTTAACGTCAGCCTCACATCCCAGATCATCAAGGATCGATTCGAGAAGTTCGTGTCGATCTTCGACCCAGTTGAGAACGAAGCCTCTAAACAATCCAAGTCCAATCTTGCCGGTTCTCGCAAGTATGTTCTTGTCAACTAGCGCAATGAAGAGCGAGGCTGCAGCAAATACTATCATCAAGCCAGCGATGAAAGATGTGATTTCAGCGGCATCATACACGAAGAATGGCCAGGAAGACAGCACGAGCAGAATCGGTTGCAGGACCGCTGCACAATACACTCTGAGTCTCCCATGTCCAGACAAAGGGGCTATGACGATTGATCTAAGCCCGCCCGCCAAGGACAGCCCATAGAGAGAAGAGGCCCTAAGCAATGAGATGCCAAAGGCTCTGTCAAAAAGCGCACCTAGGAGCAGCAATGGGCCCCAGATGAACCCCGTAACCAATGAAAGACCAAACAGTCGCCTTCGGTTTATGATAGGGTCTTCAGGCAGGATCAGCCTTGAAGAGAACGCCTCTGTAACAAGTGAGGTGAGTGCTAACGAAATTCCCAGAGCTACACCCGTTCCTGCGCTAGCGATTGTAGGGTCTTTGATGAGAAATGCAAGAGATCCTAGTGATGTCGGCAGTAGAATAAGAAGAACGATTATCGAGACCATCCGGGGCAGAGAGAAGAGTAGTCGGTAGCGGCTAGTGGCCAAGTTGAACCTGACTGGGTCGCTGGAAGCCATCCAAGGCACCCGAGCACGGTCTCTAGTAAAGGCTATCTAAGCATTGAAAAACCTATGGTGGCGACAGAGCTTGGAAGAGAGCAGCGTCACGCGTTTCTTGGATGCGAAATGTCCGATCTGTGGAGGCGATCTGCAGCTCTCAGAGAGTAAGGGAACAATCCCATATTTCGGAGAAGTGCTGCTGTCTCTCATCAGATGCGTAAGGTGTGGCTACAGTAGACGGGACGTGGCGACCCTTGAGTATAGAGAACCGTCAAAACTGGTCTTCACCATCACGGACGCTGGGGACCTGAAGACTAGGGTGATACGCTCTAGCAGTGGGACGATAAGAATTCCCGAGATCGGAGTGAGGATCGATCCGGGACCGATTGCAGAGGGCTTCATCTCGAATGTTGAAGGGATATTGGAGAGAGTGCAGGAATCCTCCTCGATAATCGCGAGGGAAGAGTCGGGGTCCAAGCACAAGAAGTATATCGATTTCTTGGAGAAACTTGAACGAGCACGGAGAGGCGAGCTGAAGTTCAGATTGATCCTGATGGATCCTTTGGGAAATAGCGCAATTCTCTCTGACGACTCTTGGAAGCTGAAACGTAGGCGCCTGTCCAAGAGAGAGCTGGCGAGCCTAAAGAGCGGCCCAACCTTTTTGGCCCGGAAAAGGAGGACCGATCGAGCAAAGGTTTAGTTACCGAACTGCAGTTGACTATACTTGTAGAAGTCTATGTCGATAAGTCCATCTGTTTTTCATGCGCTTGAGAAACTGATCGGAAGGAAACTTCTTGTAGTCATCGACAGAGACTTCGGATACGAAGGGATTGTGACGGCGGTTTCGCAGCACCCCCCCGGTCTCTGGATGTCGGAGGCGGAAGCCGTCATACTAAGGTCTTCGCTCGCTAACCCTCTCCCACAGGTGGCGAGCCGGGAAAAGAGGAGTGAGCTTTTCATCAACCTGAACTCAGTACTCAGGATCGAAGTGCTTCACAAGCAACAGTGACTGCGAGGAACAGCCGGTGAAGATCTATTGGTCTGACGGCGTGGTTATCTCGGATGGACACGAGAAGATAACCTTTGATCCTCGCAGGAGAATTGAGGGATCGGTTACATTCATAACCCACGCCCACGGCGACCACGTATATGGTTTCTCAAATCCCGGTAAGAAATGCTCAACCAAGCAAACTGCCGATCTGTATCACGCAGGCAACGGGAGAAGGCCCAAAGATCACAGGTCCTTACAGTACGGCGAGACGCTGAAACTCGACACCTGTAGAGTTCAATCATTAAACGCGGGGCACATACTCGGTTCCGCTCAGTACAAGATCGAAACGTCCGAAGGAGTGGTCGTATACACGGGGGACATGAACTTACAAGAGACTCTGGTGACGGCTCCAGCAGAAATCGAGGACGCGGACGTGTTGATAATTGAGTCCACCTATGGCGAGCCATCATACGTCTTTCCGAGGCGAGAGCGTACCTATGCGGATATAGCTAGGTGGATCTCCCAGACATTGGAAGTTGGGCGGACGCCATTTTTCAAGGTCTCGCCTGTTGGGAAGGCTCAGGAGATCATAGCGATCGCGAACCAATTGACACGTGCTGACGTGGTGGTTCATCCTAGAGTCCTGTGTTTCAGTGAGGTGTATGTCGGGAACGGTGCGAAGCTGAGATACTATGGCATGGAATCGGAGGAGGGTGAGGAGATGCTTGCGCGGGGTGAGGCTATACTCATCTATCCGCAGAGCGAGGAGACTGCTCCGAAAGGCGAGGTGTCTCGAGCGGTTGCGACGGGCTGGGCCCTCAGATTCAAGAAGTGGGATGTTGACAGAGCGTTCCCCTTATCGCTCCATGCTGATTTCAGACAGCTTTTGTCCTACGTGGAGACGGCTAACCCCAGAATAGTCTATACGTGCCATGGCTTCGATGACAAGCTTGCGACGATTATTCGCAAGCGTTGTCAGATCGAGGCGTATCCGATAAGGAATCTCTCGAGAGAATCCCTGACCGACTATCTTTTCTCCTAGAATGGAAAGACGCCCAGATGAGCTAGTAGAGCAAAGGCGGATAGCGCCAATGCCATGATCACGACTATCTGTGGCCTGATCTTGATCCCTTCAGTCTCCTCCTCGAAGAATCTGAGGAGGCCTGCGCTCATTGAGGGCATTGGGGCGGTGTCTCTTCTCCTGCGCTCTCTCCTGCTGCTCAAAGGTGTTTACCGCCCTAGATGGTGAAGGTCGAGGTTCTTATCTGTCTTTCGAGTCTACGCGATCGGTATGTACTCGTACGCTTCTCTTACGCTATCGAAACCGTATGCGATCTTCTGGAAGTCTTTTCTGAACTCGCCTACGTCGGCGGAAACTTTCTTCGGGTCTTCACTGTCCACTACGATTCTCTTGATGAAGCCTGCCACCTCGGACAT
>Ga0209314_10000029_pt1 | contig 54105 bp, 51 predicted proteins | sample I19B2metaG_FD_184146 | JGI IMG/M metagenome (GOLD analysis project Ga0209314, IMG submission 184146) | Lake sediment bacterial and archeal communities from Gulf of Boni, Indonesia to study Microbial Dark Matter (Phase II) - ​I19B2 metaG... | ecosystem: Environmental > Aquatic > Freshwater >... | reverse complement strand
CTGCCTGAGTTGGAGATTTTCGGACATGGGGTAAGATGGATCGACGACAAGGCAGAGGCGCTCGACAGCTATCGCTACCATATAGCAATCGAGAACTTTTACGGCGACCATCACTGGACTGAAAAGCTCGCCGACTCCTTCCTCGGGGTTACTCTGCCGTTTTATTACGGCTGCCCGAATGCTGAAGAGTATTTTCCCCCTGAGAGTTTTATAAGGATCGATATCAACGATGTTGCCGGTTCTTGCGAGATTATTCGCCGTGCCATTGATGCCGGAGAGTACGAGAGGAGGCTCCCCCACATCCTGGAGGCACGGCGACTGGTCATGGAGGAGTACAACCTGTTTGCCGTGTTATCCCGGCTGATTGGGGAGAGAACGGAAGAAGGCGCTGTAGCAGAAAACGGAGCAAGGGTTTTGTCGCGTCGCCTGCTCCGCCGCAGGCGTCCTTTGGTGGCTCTGCAGGATTTTGCCGGCAAATGCAGGATGAAACTTCTCAATTTCAGTCGCTCTCTGAAGTAGCTTTAATACCCAGTTTAGACCATACTGTTTCTGTCATGCGCGTCCTGATCATCAAAACAGAGCCTTTGGAAGAGATCATCCTCTCCCTGCCGGTTCTCGATTACCTGCACAAGGTGTTCAGGGGTATCGAGGTGGACTGGCTTGCGGACTATTCCTGCCTGGAGATTCTAAGCGATCACCCCCTTGTCAGCCGAACCCTTGGCAGCAGCTACGGCAGGTGGCGCAGTCATCCCTTTGTTTTGAAAAGCTGGCGCGAGGCCATGTCCCTCAAGGAGATCGTCAGGGAGCGAGCCTATGACCTGGTTTTCGACCTGGAGGGGACCCTGCTGAGCGGCGTAGTTTCACACCTCTCTAAATGCAGGCGTCGCTACGGCCTGGATGCAACCTTTGTGGCGGATCAGTTCAACCTTCGCTTCAACTGCAACCGGGTTCCCCTGCGCAGGCAGGACCAGCACCTGACCGACAGGGCGCTGCGCATGGCGAGCATCCCCTTCGGCCGTGATCATGCTGACCTTGAACCCTGCGCCGAAATCCCTGTCCAGCCCGATGACGAGATTGCCGCCAAGCTCTTCATGGCGACCCTCTCCGACGGGCTGGTCTTCGTCTTCCACCTGGGTACCGGATCTGCCACCAGGCTCTGGCACGAGACGGGGTGGATCGAGCTGGGGAGAGAACTCCTCTCGACATTCGCCGCCGCAACCATCCTCCTCTCAGGAAATGACGGGTCTGGTTTGGCGGAGCGTGTGGCCCAGGGGATAGGGAGGCAGACACGCTTCCTCCCACCGATGAGCCTGAGCGGTCTCGCCGCAATCCTCAAAAAGTCCGACCTGGTAGTAGCCGGAGACTCCGTGCCGTTGCACCTGGCTGCAGCCACGATGACCCCCACGGTCTCCTTCTACAGGTCGACCGATGCCAGAACCCGCGCCCCCAGGGGGGAGATGCACCGCTCCATCCAGTCTCCTCTTGCCTGCAGCCGATGTCAGCTATCAAGCTGTGCCAAGGATGCTCAATGTCGCGAGAGCATAAAGGCGGGTGACCTGGCTGACGCGGCCATGGCAATTCTTCTCAACCAGCCGCAGTGACCAAGGCCATGAACCCGGTTCCAGTCCTGCTCTACCACCACATCGCTCCCCATCCCGGTGACACGGTGACCGTAACCCCGGAGGTGTTCGCTTCCCAGATGCAGTGGCTCTCTGATGAGGGGTACGGCTTCCTCTCCGCAGGGGAGCTGTTGGGGCATGTTGCCGGGACCTCCCCCGCAGAGGGGAAGTCTGTGGCAATCACTTTTGACGACGGCTGGCTGGACAACTACCTCCATGCCTATCCGGTAATGCAGAGGCTGGGTATCAAGGCGACGATGTTTGTCATTACCGCCAGGGCTGACGCTGCCTCCCTGGCTGGTTGCCGTTTCCCGGCAGAGGTGCCTTGCCACGAAACCGCCAAGGGTTTTATCCGCGCAGGGGAGGCGGAGAGGGTCGTGCTGGACTGGCAGACCATCCGGGCCATGGCTGCCGGCGGTCTGATGAGTTTCCACTCCCATACTCTGAGTCATCGGCGATCAGTTGATTTGAGCGAGGAGGAGTTGCTTTTCGAATTAGCAGAGTCGAAAAAAACTCTGCAACGCGAGCTTGGCCGCGAATCTGATTGTCTCTGCTGGCCCTACGGCAGCTTCAATGAACAGTGCATGGAGATTGCCAGGAGGGCTGGTTACCAGGCACTTTTTACGACCATAGATGGTTTATGTCCGCCCGCTTCCGACTTGATGCGCATCAACAGGATAGAGGTGGCTGACTCCCTTGAGTGGCTCAGGATGCGTCTTGCCACGGCTCTTTTCAATTGAAAATTCCAACCATTCGGTGTACGAATTGAAAGCCGTCCAATCCATGTACAGGTTTTTGCCATGAAACGTCTCCCCATTGATCTGCACGAAGTCAAGACATACCCCTTGCGGGAGCGGAAAAACAAGATGGTCATGGAGCGGGACCGGGCAGGTGCGGTCAGCTCCGGCATGTCCGTTTCGTCACTTCTGGATGCCATGCCGCGTCAGCTAGGTGCCAAAGCCCTGCTGGGTGTAATCGATTCGGTGGTGGCAGCCAGGGAAGGGGGGAAACCCGTTGTCGTGGCCATAGGCGGGCATGTGATCAAGTGCGGCCTGCAGCCGGTGTTGCGCAGCCTCATAGAGGCCGATGTCATCACGGCCGTTGCCATGAACGGATCCGCCTCCATTCATGACTATGAGCTCTCCCTGATCGGCGAGACCAGCGAGGATGTGGGGGCCGTGCTGCACTGCGGTACCTTCGGCATGGCCGAGGAGACGGGGCGCGACATCAACCGGGCGCTGAAGTCCGGCGTAGCGTCGGGCATGGGATACGGAGAGTCCCTGGGTAGATACATAATCGACAACAAAAACCCGTTCAGGGAGAACAGCCTGCTCGCCGCCTGTGTCGAGCGCGACGTTCCGGTTACGGTCCATGTGGCCATCGGCACGGATATCATCCACCAGCACCCAGAGGCCGACGGAGCCGTCATCGGGGCGGCAACCTTCACCGACTTCAGGCTTTTTACCACTGTAGTCAGCGAACTTGGTGATGGGGGGGTCTACCTGAATGTCGGCAGCGCGGTAATCATGCCCGAGGTATTCCTCAAGGCGCTCTCCATCGCCCAGAACCTTGGCCACCATGTGGACCATTTCACCACCGCCAACTTTGACATGCAGCAGCACTACCGCCCTCTGCAGAACGTTGTAAGGAGGCCCACCTCCGGCAGGAGCAGGGGGTACACGGTCACCGGTCACCACGAGATCTTGATACCCCTGCTGGCCGCGGGGATAATGGACAGACTCGGCAAAAAGTCCGCCTAGAGCATTTCGCTTCCTTAATCGACAGCCTTATTACTAACAGGTATATTATGGATCGCAAGAACATCGAATCATTCTTCCTTCGTGCCAGGGAGGTGCGAGCCCTGGTCATCGGTGACCTGATGCTCGACGAGTACCTCTGGGGGAGGGCGGAGAGAATCTCCCCGGAAGCACCTGTGCAGGTGGTCGATGTGGTGAGAGAGGATATTCGCCTAGGCGGTGCCGGTAACGTGGTCAACAACCTTGTGGCACTCGGCTGTAAGGTGTCGGTCTGCAGCGTCATCGGCGCCGATGACAACGGCACCAGCCTCTGTCACGCTTTCAGCGGCATGGGGGTTGATACGACCGCGGTATTCGAGGACCCTTCTCGCCGCACCGGCAAGAAGACGCGGGTTCTGGCAGCCCACCAGCAGATAGTCAGGATCGATCGGGAGTCAAATGAGGATATTGATCCCGGATACGAGGAGATGATCCTGGAGTACCTGCAGAGGGATGGGGGAGATTTCCAGGTTCTAGTCGTGTCGGATTATCTGAAAGGGGTTCTCACCCAACCCGTGCTCAAGGGGATAATCGAGGCGGGCTGCCGGTTAGGCATTCCGGTTGTGGTTGACCCAAAGGGGAACGACTACTCCAAGTACCGCGGGGCGACGGTCATCACCCCAAACCGCAGGGAGGCGGAGCAGGCCTCGAGGATTGCGATATGCGACGAGAGCAGCCTGAATGCGGCAGCATCCAGGCTGCTTGCCGATCTGCAGCTGAACTCCATCCTGATCACCCGCAGCGAAGCCGGCATGTCCCTTTTCCATGCCTCGGGTGAGACCCTGCACATCCCGACGGTTGCCCGTGAGGTTTTCGATGTCACTGGGGCAGGCGACACGGTGCTGGCGGTCTTGAGTCTCGGCCTGGCAACAGGGCTTCCCATCGAGGATGCAGCCAGGCTCTCCAATGTCGCTGCAGGCATCGTGGTTGGCAAGCTGGGCACCTCAACGGTAACCCCGCAGGAGATCGTCACCGAGGTCTGCCATGATCACAGGGACAGCGACTCGAAGATCAAGAATCTGGACGTGCTGGCCGGTATCGTTGCCGCGGAGAAGGGGCGTGGCAGGAAGATCGTCTTCACCAACGGCTGCTTCGATCTCCTCCATGTCGGGCATGTGAAGTATCTGCAGAAGGCCCGTGCCTTCGGCGATCTGCTGGTTTTGGGACTCAACAGCGACGACTCCATCCGCAGGCTGAAAGGGGAGAAGCGCCCCCTTATAGCCGAGGAGGAGAGGGCCCATATCCTGGCTGCCCTTGACTGCATTGAGTACGTTGTAATCTTCGAGGAGGATACCCCATTGGGGCTGATTACGGCTCTCAAGCCGGACGTATTGGTCAAGGGTGGAGACTATACCCTTGACGGGGTAGTCGGGCGTGACCTGGTGGAGTCCTACGGCGGCAGGGTGGAGCTGGTCTCTTTCGTGGACGGCAGGTCTACCAGCAACATCATCGATAAGATTCTGCAGAGTTACGCCTAGCCGATGCTTTCGACTTTTGCCACCTCTTTCCGGAAAGGATTTTTAGCATGAGAAAGGTTCTGGTTACCGGTGCAGCCGGTTTCATCGGTTTTCATCTCTGTCGCAGGCTCCTGCGTGAGGGGGACCAGGTTGTCGGCCTTGACAATGTCAACAGCTACTACGACGTGCAGCTGAAACTGGACCGGTTAAAACTCCTCCAGGGGGAGGATAACTTCTCTTTCCATCGCCTCGGGCTTGAGGACACGGAGGCGATTGCCGAGCTTTTCTCCAGGGAGAGCTTCGATGTGGTGGTCAACCTGGCAGCCCAGGCTGGGGTTCGCTACTCCCTGGAGAACCCCAGGGCATACATCGACAGCAACATCGTCGGTTTCACCAATATTCTCGAGGGTTGCAGGCACAACCAGGTAAAGCACCTGGTATATGCCTCCTCCAGCTCGGTCTACGGCGCCAACACTAAGATGCCGTTCTCCATCCACCAGAACGTGGATCACCCCCTCTCCCTCTATGCTGCCAGCAAGAAGGCCAACGAGCTAATGGCCCATACATACTCCGGACTGTTCAACCTGCCAACCACCGGCCTGCGCTTTTTCACGGTTTACGGCCCGTGGGGGAGGCCGGACATGGCCCTGTTCCTCTTTACCAGGGCGATCCTGGAGGGGAGGCCCATCGATGTCTTCAACTACGGCAAGATGCAGCGGGACTTCACCTACATCGACGACATCGTCGAGGGGATAATACGTGTCATGGCGAGGGTTCCTGCTCCGGCAAAGGATTGGAGCGGCATGGAGCCGGATCCAGGGACGAGCTTTGCCCCATACGCCATCTACAACATCGGCAACAACTCCCCTGTGGAGCTCAGCCGCTTCATAGAGGTCCTGGAAGATTGCCTGGGGAGGAAAGCGGAGAAGAACTATCTGCCGATCCAGTCCGGCGACGTTCCGGCCACCTACGCCGATATCGATGACCTCTGTCGAGACGTGGGTTTCAGGCCGGCAACCGGCATCGAAGAGGGGATAGCCAGTTTCGTCTCCTGGTACAGGGATTACTACAAAGTCTGAGGTTATTATGGAAACGATACTGGTAACAGGGGGCTGTGGCTACATAGGTAGTCATGTGGTGCGCCAGCTCAGCGAGGCTGGAAACCGGGTGGTTGTCTTCGACAACCTCTCCACCGGTTTCGCCGATGCCCTGGTGCATGGAGAAAAGCTTGTAAAGGGTGACTTGGCGGATGTTGATGCCATCGAGGCACTCTTCTCTGAGCACGGTTTTCGCACGGTGCTCCATTTCGCCGCATCCATAGTGGCTCCAGAGTCGGTGACGAACCCCCTGAAGTTCTACGCCAATAATACCCGCAATACACTCAATCTCCTCCAGGCCTGCGTAAGGCACGGCGTTGAGCGCTTCATCTTTTCCAGCACCGCGGCGACCTACGGCCTGCCTGAGGGGGGGATTGCCTCTGAGGAGAGTCCTAATCTGCCAATCAACCCCTACGGCACCTCCAAGCTGATGAGCGAATGGATGCTCAGGGATACTGCCGCTGCCCACCCCCTCCGCTATGCGGTGCTGCGCTACTTCAACGTTGCCGGCGCCGACCCCATGGGGCGGATGGGGCAGCGCACCCCTGAGGCTACCCATCTGATCAAGGTCAGCTGCCAGGCCGCCCTGGGGGTGAGGAGAGAGGCCTGCATCTACGGCACCGACTATCAGACCGTGGACGGCACAGGGGTGCGTGATTATATCCATGTGGAGGATCTGGCCTCGGCCCACCTGGCAGCCCTTGCCCATCTGCGCGGAGGTGGAGACTCCCTTCTCCTCAACGTCGGCTACGGCCGAGGTGCTTCGGTGCGTGAGGTTGTTGCCATGGTAAAGCGTGTCAGCGGAGTTGATTTCCCCGTCATTGAGGCGGAACGCAGGCCCGGAGATCCGGCCATGCTGGTTGCACGGGCGGAGCGGATCAGATCCGTTCTCGACTGGAGCCCCGCGCACGACGACCTTGAGACTATCGTCAGGGATGCATGGAACTGGGAGCAAAAGCTGCACGGCATCAACTCTGCCGTTATGCCAAGCATTGAAAATGGAGGAGCAAGATGACCAGAAGCATGACCGGCTACGGCAAGGCCGAGACTGTTGCCGCTGATGGTAAATATACGGTGGAGGTCCGTTCGGTGAACCACCGCTACGGCGAGGTGACAGTCAAGCTCCCCCGCCAGTTCCTGTCTCTCGAAGGGGATATCCGCCGCCGTGTATCGGAGCGGTTCAAGCGGGGAAAGATAGACATCTTCATCCAGTTCGAACCTGCCGCTGGTGGTTCGGTGCAACCCGTCGCCAATATCCCCCTGGCAATCGCCTATCACGAGGCTTTTTCACAGGTGCGCCAGGCGATAGGCTCAAATGACCCGGTCCCCTTAAGCTTGGTCCTTTCCCAGAAGGATGTTCTTGGTACCCAGGAGGAAGCTGCCACCCTGGAGAGCCAGGCTGCTGAACTCGGGACTGTCCTTTCGGCGGCACTGGACCGCTTCGGGGAGATGCGCATCAAGGAGGGGGAGCAGCTGGCAAAGGAGATCTCATCCAGAATATCCCTGGTAAGCGGTCTCGTGGAGCGTGTCGCCTCCAGGGCACCTGCCGCTGTAGCCGCCAATGGCGAGAGGCTAAGGGAGAGGATTGCCCGCCTGCTCGGGGATCTGCAGGTCGACGAGGTTCGCCTCGCCCAGGAGGTGGCCATTCTGGCCGACCGGATGGAGATAACAGAGGAGCTAGTCCGCCTGCGCAGCCATTTCAAGCAGTTTGACTCCACAATGGCACTTGACGAGCCGGTGGGGCGGAAACTGGATTTTCTCCTTCAGGAGATGAACCGTGAGGTGAACACCATCGGTTCAAAGGCCAACGACGCAGAGATCGCAGCCACTGTCGTCGAGCTCAAGTCCGAGCTGGAGAAGGTGCGCGAACAGGTACAGAACATAGAGTAGGGGGGATCATGCGTCGCAAGGGATTGCTTTTCATCGTCTCAGCCCCCTCCGGTGCCGGCAAGACCAGCCTCTGCAGGGAAGTCCTTGACATTTTTCCGGTGCTGCGGCATTCTGTCAGCTTCACTACCCGTCCCCCAAGGAACGGCGAAATACACGGCAGGGACTACTATTTCGTAGCCAAAGGCGAGTTTCAGCGGATGGTCAGGGATGGTGAATTTGCCGAATGGGCCGAGGTGCACGGCAACTGTTACGGCACCGCCTTGAGCACCCTGGCCGAGGCAAGGGAAGAGGGGGTAGACCTGATTCTGGACATCGACTGCCAGGGGGCTCGGCAGTTGAGGGCGAAGGGGGTAGAGGGGGTCAGCATCTTCATTCTCCCCCCCAGTTACTCAGAGCTGCGCCGTCGTCTTGAGGGGCGCGACTCCGACACCAGCGAGGTCATCGAAACGAGGATGGCCAATGCCGTTAAGGAGATAGGGCAGGCCGGCAGTTACGATTACATTATCGTCAACGATCAGTTCCCCAGGGCGGTGGAAGAGTTGAGGGCGATAATCATCGCCGAGCACCAGCGGTTGGCGCTGATGATAGATTCAGTAAGCAAAGAATTCAACATACAGGGTGGCTGACAACGTCGACCATCCCAACAGGGAGTAAGCTATGGCAAGGGTAACAGTAGAAGATTGTCTGGATCATGTTGATAACCGTTTCCTTCTGGTGATGCTCGCTTCAAAGCGTGTAAAGCAGCATTACAAGGGGGCAAAGCCGCTTATCGACAACAAGGCCGAGAACAAGAATGTGGTCCTGTCCCTGCGCGAGATCGCTGCTGGCAAGGTCAAGTACGAGTTTTCCGGACGTCGTGGCGGTAAATAGTCTCATCGCAGTCAACATTAATCGGTGTAACCCAATGGGCGACGGTTTTAATCGTCGCCTTTCTTTTACGTGCGGATAAATCGCGGATTTTATGATCAGACTCAATGACATACTAAGCAAGGTCTCTGCCTATAACCCCACAGCCGACCTTGATATCGTCCGCAAGGCCTACGTCTACTGTGCCAAGGTTCACCAGGGGCAGACCAGGCTCTCCGGGGAGCCATATCTGGTTCATCCCATGGAGGTGTCGGCGATCCTTGCCGACCTTAAGCTGGACGTCCCCTCTGTGGTTACAGGTTTGCTCCATGATACCGTCGAGGACACCCTGGCAACCATTGAGGAGTTGACAGAAATGTTCGGCGAAGAGGTGGCGAACCTGGTCAACGGTGTCACCAAGATCGGCAAGATCCACTTCAAGACCAAGGAGGAGAGTCAGGCGGAAAACTTCCGCAAGATGCTCCTTGCCATGTCCGATGACATCCGCGTCATCCTCATCAAGCTTGCCGATCGTCTGCACAATATGCGCACCCTTCAGTATCAGCCCGAAGTCAAGCAGCGGGCCATTGCCAGGGAGACACTGGACATATACGCCCCAATAGCGCACCGCCTGGGTATTCAGTGGGTTAAGAGCGAGCTTGAGGATCTCTCCTTCCGCTACCTTGATCCCCAGGTCTATTACGATCTTGCCTCCAAGGTCAGCATGAAGAAGAAGGAGCGAGAGGCATATATCGAGCAGGTGAAGAGTGTCATCAGCGAAAAGCTTGCTGAGCATGGCATCAGGGGGGAGGTTTCTGGGAGGAGCAAGCATCTATACTCCATTTACCGCAAGATGGTGAAGCGGAATGTGGATATCGACCAGATATATGACCTGACAGCAATACGTGTTCTGGTGGAGGATATCCGCAGTTGCTACGAGATTCTCGGCCTGGTTCACTCAAACTGGAAGCCTATCCCAGGGCGGTTCAAGGATTATATCGCCATGCCCAAGGGGAACATGTACCAGTCATTGCATACCACGGTAATCGGCCCTACCGGAGAACGGATGGAGGTGCAGATCCGCACCGAGGAGATGCATCGGGTTGCCGAAGCTGGCATTGCTGCCCACTGGAAATATAAGGATGGCAAGGGGTACGACGAGCGTGAAGTCAAGCGCTTCGCCTGGCTCAGGCAGCTTTTGGAGTGGCAGCAGGAGTTGCAGGATTCCAAGGAGTTCATGGACAGTGTCAAGGTCGAGCTTTTCCCCGAGGAGGTTTATGTCTTCACCCCCAAGGGGGACGTGAAGTCTTTTCCCAAGGGGTCAACACCCATCGATTTTGCCTACAGCATCCACAGCGACATAGGTCATCGCTGTGTCGGCGCCAAGGTGGACGGCAAACTTGTCCCCCTTAAGCATGAGCTTAAAAACGGCGAAATCGTCGAGGTCATAACTTCCCCCCATCATACCCCCAGCAAGGACTGGCTGAAGATCGTCAAGAGTTCCAGGGCGCGGAACCGGATCAAGGCATGGATCAAGACCGAGGAGCGCAAGCGAAGCATCTCCCTCGGCAAGGAGATCTGCGAGAAGGAGTTCCGCCGCTACTCCCTGAACTTCGCCAAGCTGCAGAAAGGCGGTGACATCAAGCGGGTGGCAGCCGATTTCGGTCTAAATGGCGAAGATGACCTCATGGCTGCCATAGGCTATGGTAAGCTCTCCTGTCTGCAGGTGGTCGGTAAGCTGGTTCCCCATGAAAAACTGGAGGTTCCGAAAGAGAAGGCCGAGTCCAGGGTGGAAAGGATCTTCAGTCGCCTCACCGGCAAGCCATCCAGCGCCATCCAGATAGGCGGGGTAGACGATGTAATGGTCAGGTTCGGCAAGTGCTGTAACCCTCTTCCGGGGGACGAGATCGTTGGCTTCATCACCAGGGGGAGAGGGGTTACGGTTCACTCCAGTGATTGCGCAATTGCCCAGGGTAGCGATCCGGAAAGGCGCATAGAGGTTGCCTGGAGCAAGGACAAGAAGTCGGTGCTGCCGGTGAAGATCAGGGTTGCCTGTCATGACCAGAAGGGTGTTTTGGCCAATATCAGCCAGGCGATTACCAACTGCGAGGCGAATATCACCAGTGCGCACATCCAGAGCACGGTGGACCGCATGGGGGTCAATGTCTTCGAGGTGGAGGTGACCGACCTGGAGCACCTGCGCAAGGTCATGAACTCCATACTTAAACAGCCGGGAGTTACCCAGGTTGAGAGATTGCGCAGCTAAGCAGTGCCATTTTGAAGTGTCAATTTGCTAAGGGGGGTAGTTATGGAGAGGGAGGTAATTCATACTGACAGGGCACCGGCAGCTATCGGCCCCTATTCCCAGGGAGTAAGGGCGGGAGAGTTCATCTTCTGCTCCGGGCAGATTCCCATAGATCCGGCAAGTGGTGAGGTGGTAGGTGGCCGGATAGGGCCACAGACTGAGCAGGTGATGCGTAATATCGGGGCGCTGCTGGAGTCTGCGGGGTGTGGTTTCGCTTCGGTGGTGAAGACGACTATATTTCTCACCGACCTGGCCGATTTCGCCACGGTCAACGAAATTTATGGCCGTCATTTTCCAGAGGCTCCTCCTGCCAGGTCCACTGTCCAAGTCAGTGCTCTTCCCAAAGGGGTGAACATCGAGATAGAGGTGATCGCTTTTGCTGGCAAGCCATGAGCAACTGACGGTATGACTCTTTAAGCAAAACAAAAGCCGCATCCAATCTTAATGGATGCGGCTTTTGTTCAAACTATCTTCGAGGTTCTCTGCAGAGCGCCTCAGAGGGCCTTGGTTACATGGCCGGAGCGGATGCAACGGGTGCAGACCTTGATGCTTTTGACAGTACCCTGGCGGATAGCTTTAACTTTCTGCAGGTTGGGGTGCCAAGTGCGACGGGTTTTGTTGTTGGCGTGACTTACGTTGTTCCCGAAGCTCGGTCCCTTGCCACAGATTTCGCATACTTTAGACATGGTGTTACCTCCTGAGAGACTGAAGCATCATTTAATAGCAGAAAGAGTGGTAAAGAGCAAGCAGAATTTGTCGATTTTTTACTGCTTGTCCACCCGCAGTGTTGCTGCTATTAATGGCAGACTTTCGCCTGATAGCTTATTCAAACTAGTGGGGTTTTCTTTGGCATTCATCAAGGGGCTATTTTCTTTCCTTATTCTGTTGCTGCTGGTTGTTGCCGTGCTCTTCGTGGACTTCGTCTATAAGACTTTTTCCGTTCGCCAGAGGGATGTGCGTACGGATGCCGTCGTGGTCCTGGCAGGTGGAAAGGGACGGATAGAGGAGGGGGTCCGTCTATACCGCGAGGGGAAGGGGGAAAGGCTCTTTCTCATTGGTGTCGACCCGTCGGTACGCAAGTCGGATCTGTTCACCGAGAAATCGGGAGAGAGGGGGGGGGAAGGGGTCTTCCTTGAGAAAGTTTCCCGCAACACCCTGGAAAACGCCATCATGGCAAGGCAGATGCTGCTGCAGTACAATGTCCGTTCCATTATCCTGCTAACCTCCCGCTACCATATGAAGCGATCCCTGCTCCTTTTCCGCCAGGTTTTCCCCAAAGATGTGGCTATATACCCATATCCGGTGACGGTAAATCCTTCTAAGGATGGGTGGTGGAGCCATGGTGGCAGTGTCCGCCTGCTCTTTTCAGAGTTTTACAAATACTGCCTCTTCAGGTTCATCTTCCTCTTCTCCCCGGGCGAATTGCGAGGGTGAGTGATGCCGATTCATTGGGCGGAGCGGACAACTCTGTAAGGGGAAGTTGAGTAGGCGTGGAAAAGAGTGTCCCCCTCGTACTGCAGGAGTGAGTGGAGGCGATCCCTGTTGGCAGGGTGTTCCATCCTCTCCATGGCTTCTTCTTCGCTGAACCAGCCTACCTCCGGACTCTCCTCGCTGGGGGTCGGCACCCCTCCATAAGATGTGGCGAGAAAGTTTAGGATGATGGCCGGCGGAGACGACAGCTTCGACCAGACCGAGGCAAGCGGTCCCACATTTACTAAGAGTCCGGTCTCTTCCTTCACCTCCCGCTGCAGGGCCTGAATGACATCTTCTCCGGCCTCCACGTGCCCCTGTGGGATTTCCCATCCTCGCCTGTAGTGGCGTATGAGAAGCATTCTCCCAGAGTCGTTACGGATCAGGCAACCGACTATGACCGCATGCCCGACGCGTTCCATTTTTATCCCTCCTGCATTCATTCTCTTTGGTCAGCAGATATCTCATCTCAAAATAACAGGAGAGCGTTCTCCATCTCAAGGTTTTTCATGGGCGAACGAATTGAAGTGTGCCGTTAATGGGCTAAAATTCGTACAAAAAGAGTGTGGAGGTGGTGATGAGGAGAGTTGCACTACTTACCAGCGGCGGCGATGCTCCGGGTATGAATGCCGCCATTCGTTCGATAGTTAGAAGTGGTATTGCCCGCGGCTGGGAGATGTATGGTGTGCGTAATGGTTATGCCGGCCTGATTTCCGGAAGCATAGCCCTTCTAGGGGCCAGGGACGTTGGGGGGATCATCCAGCGCGGCGGCACCATGCTTGGCAGTGCCCGCTGCAGGGAGTTTGAAACCGAGGAGGGGAGGAGAGCCGCCCTGAAACAACTGGGCCGCCGGGGTATAGGAGCTTTGGTGGTTATCGGCGGCAACGGCTCACAGGCCGGAGCCCATGCCCTGTCGCTGATGGGGTTCCCGGTTGTCGGCGTTGCCTCCACCATCGATAACGACCTTAGCGGCACGGATGTGACCATTGGCGTCACCACCGCCATAGATGTCGCACTGGAGTCCATAGACCGGTTAAAGGTCACTGCGGCTTCCCATCAGAGGGCGTTTCTGGTGGAGGTGATGGGTCGCAAATGCGGTTACCTCGCCCTGATGGCGGGTCTGGCAGGCGGGGCGGACTCCATAGTCATCCCCGAGCAGGAGGTGGATCCGGAAACTGTGGCGGAAGACCTGCGCGGTGCCTATGCCAGCGGCAAGGCCCACGCGATCGTGGTGGTTGCCGAGGGAGCGGGCAACAATGCTGAAAGAATGGTGGAGTTCTTCCAGCAGAACCACGAACGGCTCGGCTTCGACCTGAGGGTTACGAAGCTTGGACATATCCAGCGGGGTGGGGCTCCCGGCGCCTATGATCGTCTTCTGGGGACTCTGTTTGGTGCCGCGGCAATTGAGCGGTTGGCAGAGGGGGTGAATGGGGTGCTGGTCGGCATGGTCAAGGGGGAGGTGGCAACCACCCCTCTGGCAGAGGTCGTGGCATGCAGGAAGCCCCTTGACCTTAAAATGCTGGAGCTTGCCAGGGTGCTGGCAAAATAGGCTCAGCTGCCGCGCCATTTTCGCTGACAGTGCAATTGAAAACGGCCCCCGGAATTTTCGGGGGCCATTATATTTTGACGGCAGTCGTTGATGCTGGGCGAGCTATTCGCTCCTTTCCTCGATGCGCGGAAAGAGCGCTTCCGCCTTGGTGATATTGGTGCCTGCAGCCAAGCCGCCCCAGGCCAGGGTTGCCTGGTCCGGTGCGGAAGTTACTCCCAGGTAGTCCAGCCCCTTGGCGGAAGTGGCTGGCATGAATGGGGCGAGGAGGGAGTAGACGAGACGCTGGGATTCGGCAAGGCAGTACATAACCGTAGCCAGGCGCTCCCTCTTCCCGGGATCCTTGGCCAGGGTCCAGGGGGCTGTTTCATCGATGTACTTGTTGCCGGCAGAGATGACCTCCCAGATACATTGCAGCGCCTTGCTGAAGGCCAGTTCCCCCATCTGTCCGGCTACACCTTCGAGCATTGCCACGCTCTTCGCCCGATAGGCGCTGTCGGTGTCATCAAGTTCGCCGCAGGGTGGCATCACCCCGGCAAAATATTTGTTGATCATGGCGGTAGTGCGGTTTAGCAGGTTCCCCAGGTCGTTGGCCAGGTCGGAGTTTATCCGGTTGACCAGGGCGGCGTGGGAGAAGTCCCCATCAAGGCCGAACGGAACCTCCCTGAGGAGGAAGTAGCGGACAGCATCTACGCCGTACTTGTCGATGAGCATGTTAGGTTCAACCACGTTTTGCAGGCTCTTGCTCATCTTCTGTCCCTCAACGGTCCACCAGCCGTGGGCAAAGACCTTCTTTGGCAGTGGCAGGCCGGCGGCCATGAGAAATGTTGGCCAGTAGACGGCATGGAAGCGTAGTATGTCCTTGCCGATCAGGTGTACGTCCACAGGCCAGAAATCCTTGAAGTTGCCGCTCTGGTCAGGGTAGCCCAGGGCGGTAATGTAGTTGGAAAGTGCGTCGAACCAGACATAGATGACATGCCGGTCGTTTCCAGGGACAGGTATTCCCCAGTTGAAGGTGGTGCGTGAGACGGAGAGGTCGCGCAGCCCCTCCTTGACGAAGGCGAGGATTTCGTTGCGTTTGCTTTTCGGCTGAATGAAGTCGGGGTTGGCCTCGATGTGGGCGAGGAGTTGCTCCTGGTAGGCGCTCATGCGGAAGAAGTATGACTCCTCCTTGAGCTTCTCCACTGGGCGGTTGCAGTCAGGGCATTTGCCGTCTATAAGCTGGGTTTCCGTCCAGAAGGTTTCGCAAGGGGTACAGTACCAGTCCTCATATTCACCCAGGTAGATGTCTCCCTTGTTCATCAGTTGGCTGAAGATGTGGCTGACCCCGGCTTTGTGGCGCTCCTGGGTGGTGCGGATGAAATCGCTGTACTCTATGCCCAGTTTGGCCCAGAGGGAATCGAAGCGCTTCATCACCCGGTCCGCCAGTTCCAGCGGTGTCTCGCCAGCTGAGTTGGCGGCCTTTTCAACCTTCTGGCCATGTTCATCGGTGCCGGTGAGGAAGAACACCTTGTCCCCCATGAGGCGGCGGTAGCGGGCAAGAACATCCGCGGCAAGGGTGGTGTAGGCGTGACCGATGTGGGGGACATCGTTGACGTAGTAGATCGGAGTAGTGATGTAGAATGTGCGGCTCATGGCGTCTCCTTTGCTTTTTCCTGTTTTCCCTTGCCCCCCTGGCGGTTGCGGTTGCGGCTGCGGCGGCGTCCTCCTCCGGGCTTCTTTTCCTGCTCATCCCGTTGGGGCTCTTCAACTGTCTGCTGTTGGGGAGGTTTCTGCTGCCCCTGTCTGGCAACCGGCTGCTGTCCCCTTGACTGCTGATCCCCTGATTTGGCCTGCTGCTGGGAGTCCTTAGTCGGCCGCTGCTTCTGCCCCTGCCTCTGCGCCTGTCTTTGTCTCTGCTGTTGTCGCGGCCGCTGCTCATCCACCGGTGTGGTTGATTTTTCGGCAACTTCCAGTTCTGTACCCTCAACCCTGCTCTCCGCAAGCAGGTCTTCAGGGGTGAGGATTACTTCCCTTGAATCGGTAGTTCGTACGGTGAAGTGGCGCCCAAGGGTGTTTACCTTGATTACCTCCCCTTCCGCCTTGCAGCATTTGACCTGCTTGCCGCACTTGGGGAGCCCTTTGCGCAGTTCGCAGTAGGTCTCGAATTCGTACCCCAGGCAGCAGAGTAGCCTGCCGCACTGGCCGGATATCTTGGTGGGGTTGAGGGCCAGATTCTGTTCCTTGGCCATCTTTACCGATACCGGGGCGAAGTCTCTCAGGAACGAAGAGCAGCAGAGTTCCCGTCCGCAGATGCCGATTCCGCCCACCAGTTTGGCCTCGTCCCTGACACCGATCTGGCGCATCTCAATGCGGGTATGGAACTGGTGCGCCAGATCCTTCACCAGGTCACGGAAGTCTATGCGGCCGTCTGCTGTGAAGTAGAAGATCGCCTTGCTGCCATCATAGACATACTCCACCTTGACAAGCTTCATCTCCAGGTTGCGCTCGGCAATCTTCGCCTCGCAGAAATCGAAGGTCTCCTTTTCCCTTGACCTGTTGCGCTCAGCTGCCTCCAGATCAGCCTGGCTTGCCTTGCGCAGGATCGACTTGAGAGATTCGGGGGCCAGCTCATCCGGGACTGGTGATGGCCTTGTGGCCACCAGGGCCATGCTCCTTCCCCGGTCGGTCTCCACGATGACCCTGTCGCCGGGTGAGAGGTCGAGCCCTCCGGCGTTGAAGTCGTAGAGTTTTTCCGCGGTGTGGAACTGTATTTTGACTATGTTGATCAATGTTCCTCCATGTGGGTGCTGCTGTTGTTTGCTTCAGGTGGCCAGCTTCATGCTGAGCACGTCAAGGGCCAGGCGGACATTGGCATTGCGCTTGATGGCGCCCCTTGTCCGCCCAAGTTGTTCGATGTTCTCCAGGATGGTTCTTTCGCTCCGCCTTGCCGCTTCCTCCTGCAGCATGGTGAGAAGGTCCCTGTTTACCATCTGGCCAGAGCCGCTGCGCAAAAGGAGCAGATCGCGCCAGAAGCTGGCGAGCAGTTCCATGGCCTGGTCCGCTTTTTCCCTGTCTTTGTCGAACATCTCCCCCAGGGTAAACAGGTTGGCAATCTCCTGCCGCCTGAGACCGCAGGCTGCTGAGATAATGGCACTTCGCTGCGCCATGATATCCACGTTGCAGAGTGCGAGCCCCTTGGTGATGCTGCCGTCAGCCAGGGAGGCTGCCACCTGGGCGGTTTCTGCCGGTGTTCCCCGACCCATGAGGAACTCCTCTATCTCCTCTGTGGGGATGCCGCTGAAGAGGAGTTGCTGGCAGCGGGAGCGGATGGTGGGGAGTACGCTGTCCGCCGTGGTTGCCAATAGGATCATCAGGGCATTGCCTGGAGGCTCTTCCAGCGTTTTGAGCAGGGCGTTTCCCGATGACTGGTTGAGCTTGTCCGCACCGTCTATTATGCACGCCTTGCGTGGTGCCTCGTATGGACGATAGGCAAGCTCCCGCTGCAGCTCTCTCACTTGGTCGATTTTGATGAACTGCCCGTCAGGGACGAGGAGATGCAGGTCTGGGTGGCTACCGGCTGCCAGTTTTCGGCAAGAGCTGCAGTTGCCGCATGCATCGTTGTTGCCACAGAAGAGGGCGGCTATGAAGGCTTCGGCACTCTTCTTCTTGCCGACCCCTTCCGGACCGATGAAGAGGTAGGCGTGGGCGATTCTCCCTGAGGAGACGACCCGCTGCAGGATGGCAATGTTCCTGTTGTTGCCGATTATCTCCCCAAAGGACATCACTCCCCCCGGGAAAGTCTTGCGGCAACCGCTTCGCTGACCTCGGCGAAGATCTCCTGCACGCTGCCGTTGCCGTTAACCAGGCAAAACCTCTCCGGCTCATCGGCTGCCAGGGAGAGGTATCCATCGCGCACCCTCTGGTGAAACTGTATCGATTCCATTTCGAACCGCTCCTCCCGGCTGTTTCCGTCAACAGGCTGGCATGCCTCGATTCGCGCCATGGCACGCTTCAGCCCGGTTTCCACCGGGCAGTCGATGAGAATCGTCAGGTCAGGGCGACAACCTGATGTTGCGAGGTCGTTCAGTTGCAGGATGAGACCCCTCTCAAGGCCGCGACCATACCCCTGATAGGCGATGGTTGCGTCTATGAACCTGTCGCAGAGGACGATGTCCCCCCTGTCAAGCGCTGGGGCTATCACCTCCCTGATGTGCTGGGAGCGGGCAGCGGCGTAGAGGAGCAGCTCGGCGGACGGGGTCAAGGCACTGTTTGCGGCGTCGAGCAGGATGGCGCGGATCTTGTCGGCTATCGGGCATCCGCCCGGCTCCCTGGTTAGGGTCACCCTGTGCCCGGCCACTCTGAGTGCTTCTGCGAGCAGCTTGATCTGGGTCGTCTTGCCGCAACCCTCGACCCCTTCAAAAGTGATGAAATATGCCATGAAATACACCCCGATTTAAATGTGGAAGTATATGGGAGGGGGAGGAATTAATCAAGCCAAAACGCTTGAAATGACTCCATTGCTATTGATTATCAACGGTGGCTTGGGTATAGTGATTCGCTGTGCTAATTAATCCGAATTCCGCATATGATCGTCTTGAAATGACGCTTGGTTATAGCTTTCGTGATCGTGACCTGCTGCGGCAGGCGCTGACTCACCGCTCCCGCGCCAACGAAGTTGGCTGGCATCTCCCTGACAACCAGCGACTGGAGTTCCTCGGAGATTCAATACTGGGTTTCATGGTGGGCTATGACCTCTACCTGGCACACCCTTCCTGGAAGGAGGGGGAGCTCAGCCGCAAGCGATCTTCCCTGGTCGACGAGGAGAGCCTTGCCAGGCTGGCAATCTCCATAGACCTGGGTGACTTCCTCCTTCTTGGCAAGGGTGAGGAGATGGGGGGCGGGAGAACCAAGAGATCAATCCTCGCAGATGCCTATGAAGCGCTGATAGCAGCAGTTTATCTGGACGGGGGAATTGAGGCGGCACGGGATGTTGTCAGCCGCCAGTTCGCTCAGCTGATTGCCGCCAACGCCCCGGATGGGCAGAGCAGGGATTTTAAGACCGAGCTGCAGGAGATTACCCAGTCCCGTTTATCCCTTGTGCCACGATACGAGCTGCTGGACGCTTCCGGGCCAGACCACGAGCGGAGCTACAGGGTGGCGGTTTATCTGGGGGGGGAGCTTGCTGGGGAAGGTGTCGGCAAATCCAAGAAAGCGGCGCAGCAGGCGGCTGCCGGCCAGGCTCTGGAGAAGCTCGGTTGAAAAGGGTGATAGTCCCCTTTTTCATCCCGCACCAAGGGTGTCCCCACCAATGCGTATTCTGTGACCAGCGGGCCATAAGCGGCAAGAGCGCTCCTTTGACGGAGGGCGAAATAGTCGAGACCGTTGGCCGGTGGCGCGCTTTTTCCGCTTCCCGATCGGTAGAGGTGGCTTTTTATGGCGGGACTTTTACCTCCCTCCCCATTAATCTCCAGGAAAGGCTTCTTGCCCCCCTGCAGCCCATGCTCCGCAAAGGGGAAGTGTCGTCGTTAAGGGTATCCACCCGCCCCGATGCTCTGGACATGGAGAGGGTAAGCTTCCTGCGTGACCGTGGTGTCGAGCTTGTAGAGCTTGGGGTACAGTCCATGGATGATGCAGTCCTGCGAATGGCCGGCAGGGGGCATCTGGCGGCTCACTGCGAGGAGGCTTTTTCCCTTCTTAAATGCGCCGGTATGAAAGTCGGGGCCCAGCTGATGCCGGGACTCCCCGGCGATACCTCTGCTGGGGCCATCAGCTCGCTGCGCCGACTCTTGCCACTCGGTCCTGACCTGCTGCGCATCTATCCGGCGATCGTCCTTAAAGGGACAGAGCTGGCAACTCTTTATGCGGCTGGTCGCTACACCCCCCTCACCATAGACGGGGCAGTTTCCATCTGCAAGGTGATGCTGCATGATGCGGCAGTTGCCGGGGTAAGGGTGATCCGTGTTGGGTTGCACCACAGTGAAGAGTTTGCAGCTGGCGGTGAGGTGGTTGCCGGTCCTTATCACCCGGCGTTCCGTCAGTTGTCCGAGGGGGAGAGGTGGCATGATCTGCTAACTCTTGTCTGTGCCGATTTTTCTGCCGGCGATGAGCTGGAGGTTAGCGTCTCGCCTGCCAGGGTCTCAGACCTGGTTGGCCAGAAACGGTTCAACCTGAGGCGCATAGAGGATAGAATCCGGGTCCGATTTCGCCGTGTCAGAGGTGAAGCATCCCTGGGCTTGGACGAAATCGTCGTCAGCTGCGGGAGCATGACGGTTAGGGACAACATACTCAAACGATTAAGATACGATGGTTCAATGAACGTCAATAAGGAGCAACCTTGACAGAACAGCAGTTTCATTCAGGATTCGCGGCCATTGTCGGCAGGCCGAACGTGGGGAAGTCGACCCTTCTCAATGCCATACTCGGGGAGAAGCTGGTTATCACTTCCGACAAGCCCCAGACAACACGCAACCGTATCCAGGGTATACACAACGTTCCGGGGGGGCAGATCGTCTTCATCGACACCCCGGGTGTTCACAGAGCGGGATCCCGGCTCAACCGTTCTCTGGTGGATGCGGCTATGGAGGCTATCCAGGGGGTGGATGTGGTTCTCTTCCTGGTGGAGGCTACCACTAAGCCGACAGCGGAGTCGGAGACCATGGCCGAGATCCTCTCCGGGGTTAAGGTGCCGGTGATCCTGGTGATCAACAAGGTCGATTTGGTGGAAAAAGGGTCTCTCTTTGCCTTGATGGAGAGTTACAGCAGGATGCATGATTTCAGGGAGATCGTTCCCGTATCGGCCAGTAGTGGTGACGGAGTGGAGCGCCTGACGGAACTGGTCTGTCGACTTCTTCCTGTTGGCCCTGCCTACTTCCCGGATGATATCCTTACCGATCTGCCGGAGCGCTTCGTTGTAGCCGAGATGATCAGGGAGAAGGTTTTTCATCTCACCAGGGATGAAATCCCCTACTCTGTGGCCGTGCAGGTGGAGAGCTTCAAGGAGCGGCCTGAGAGCGGCGTCATTGCCATAGGTGCAGCGATCATAGTAGAGAGGGAGTCTCAGAAGGGTATAATTATAGGCCGTCGCGGGGAGATGCTGAGGCGTATCGGCACGGCGGCAAGGCATGAAATCGAGCGTTTTCTGGCGGGAAGGGTCTATCTAGAGCTGTTCGTCAAGGTGTCGAGGGACTGGAGCGACAACCCGCAGAAACTGAAGGAGTTTGGATACTGATGAGACCGATCGTGGCAATAGTTGGCCGCCCAAATGTGGGGAAATCCACCCTTTTCAACCGTATTATCGGTGAGAGGAAGGCCATTGTGGATGACATGCCCGGAGTTACCCGGGACCGGAATTACGCCAATGTGGACCGCTTCGATGTGCCGTTCACCCTGATAGACACCGGCGGATTCGAACCAATAAGCCAGGAGCTGCTCCTGCAGCAGATGCGCAGTCAATCCCAGTTGGCCATGGAGGAGGCAGATGTCATCATTTTCCTCATGGATGGCCGCGCCGGCCTGACCGCGGCAGACCGCGAAGTTGCCGGCATGTTGCGCAAGATAAGGAAACCGGTTTTTTACGCGGTCAACAAGGTTGATGGCGAAAAGGTTGAGGCTTTGGCAACGGAGTTCTACGATCTGGGGATAGACAGGTTTTACCCGGTGTCTGCAGCCCATAACCGCGGTGTCGGGGATCTGCTGGATGACGTGTTCGCCGCTTTCCCCAGCACTGTTGCGGTTGCAGAGGACGAGGAGCTGACAAAGGTAGCGGTGGTCGGTCGACCCAATGTCGGCAAGTCCTCACTGGTGAATCGTCTGCTCGGCTTCGAGCGTTCAGTGGCAAATCCCCAGGCAGGAACTACCCGCGATTCCATAGATACCCCGTTCACCTGCAACAAGAAGCGTTATCTACTCATCGACACTGCAGGGATCAGGCGTAAGGGGAAGGTCTCACTGAAGATCGAGACCTACAGCGTGGTTGATGCCCTGCGCAGCATCGAGAGGGCCGACGTGGTGCTGATCGTCATCAATGCCGAGGAGGGGGTGACCGAGCAGGATACCAAAATTGCCGGCTATGCCTACGAGGCGGGAAGGGCCTGCCTGTTTGTGGTGAACAAATGGGATGCGGTTGCCAAGGATAATTCCTCCATGGGGAAGTTCGTCGATAGAATCCGTACCGAATTCAAGTACATGGCATTTGCTCCGATTGTCTTCGTTTCGGCCAAGAGCGGGCAGAGAACTGGGAGCATCATGGCTGAAGTGGACAAGCTGATGGCCCAGTACACCAAAAGGGTTTCTACCGCAGATCTGAATCGTGTTTTCAAGGAGGCGATAGAGTCTCACCATGCACCCCTGGCTACGGGGAGGCGGGTCAAGTTCTACTATGCAACCCAGGTCAGCGTTAAACCGCCGGGGTTTGTCATCTTCACAAACCAGCCGGAGGGGGTGCACTTCTCCTACGAGAGGTATCTGATCAACAGGTTCCGCGAGGCATTCGGCTTTGCCGGAACACCGCTACACCTCATGTTCCGCGGCAGGGAACATGCTAAAAAGTGATTCCTCCCAGGGAGGGACGTGTCAATGCAGTGTAATTAGGCTGTTATAATTCTTTACCTGGCCGCGGCTCTCGGCTATTATTAATCAATTTATCGGTGGCGGGATTAGGGGGATTGGTTGAGTCTTGTCGGTAATCTGGCAGACCTGGGACTTGGCGAAATTCTGCAGATCGTCAGTCTCAGCAGGAAATCTGGCATTCTTACCCTGCAAAGCAGGGGGCGGGAGGGGATAATCGTCTTCCGTTTCGGCCAGGTGATCCGCGCCAATTCCAGTACCATGCGCTACTTCCTCGGCGAGGAACTGTTGAAAAGGCAGGTCGTTGACGAGGATTGTCTCAAGAAGGCCCTGCATGAGCAGCAGGCGACAGCCTACAAGGAGCGGCTCGGGCCGATTCTCATTCACAAGTTCAATGTCCCTGCCCAGAAGATCGAGGATGTTGTCAGGGAACAGATCGAGAAGGTCGTTTATTCATTTTTTTCCTGGGAAGATGGACGCTTCGAGTTCGAGGTCCAGGAAGATGTTGAAACAATCGATGATTCAAAGTTAGATCCTCTCCAGTTCATGCTTGCCCAGGGGCTCAATCCCCAGTTCCTTGCCATGGAAGGGTCGAGGATTATCGACGAGAAGCGTCATCGCGGCGATAGCCTTGATGCTGAAATATGTCATGGGGGCGATGGGACGCCCGATGTGGCTTTTGATCTGATAACCCCGGGTGAAGAGCAGGTCGAGGATGGCGTCGCTCAGGCATCCTCCCATCCTTTAGGGGAACTCGTGCTGGTGGAGGATGACTCTGCCGTCAGGAAGTTCCTCGCCGATCTCTTGTCCTCTTCCGGTTATGAGATTTTCCCTTTTGCCGGAAGCGAAGATGCCCTGATCACTATCGACACCCTTTACCGTGACGGAAAGAGGCCGAGCATTCTGCTTGACCTCATAATGCCGCGCATGGACGGCTCAGGGGTGTTGGGCGGACTTGAACTATTGGAGCTGCTGCACTCCAATTTCGCCGACCTCCCTGTTCTTGTGACCTCGGATTACCGCAACAGTGAAGCCGAGAGACGCATTCGCGAAATCGGTGCAGATTTCATAATTAAGCCAAGGCGAGGAGAGATCGCCGAACATCAGGCATCTCGGGAATTCAGCCAGACGCTGGTAGATAAGCTGCGAAGATTGGCGAGCGGCGCTTCCAGCATCAGTATCTGCGAAGATGTAAACCTAGGCGACGAACTTCGTCTTGAATTGGGTGATATCGGCGAGCAGCCTTCGTCAACCGTTGTGCCAAGCACCGGCATCTCGATGTTGAGAGGAATGCTGGAGGAGTTGAACGACCCTTCTCTTGGTGGCGGGATAATTCTCCTTCTGCTCCGCTTTGCCTCCGAGTTCGTAAACCGTGCGGTCATCTTCCTGGTGAAGGAGGCAGATATTGTCGGTATCGGTCAGTTCGGCATTGTGCTGCAGGAGCGCTCGGCAGAGAGAATCATTCGCAGTCTAAAGATTCCATTGCAGGAAGAGTCCCTTTTCAGCGGAGTCTTGCATAGCCGCATGCCGTGCAAGTATGCGCCCAAAGAGAATAAGTGGAGTGATTATCTTTATGGTCAGATAGGTGGCGCCCCTTGCGAGATATTCCTCGGGCCTCTAATCAGTCGCGGTAAGGTTGTGGCCATCATTTATGGTGACAATTATCCGGAGCAGAAACCTGTAGGCGATACGGATTCCCTTGAGATTTTTCTCTCCCAGGCAGGGATTGCCACAGAGAAGGCTTTTCTTGAGCAGCGCCTCGATGCGTTGTCGTCCGGCTAGTCGAATCAATTTTTTGCAGTTCAGTGTATTTTACCCGTCAGATTGGAGGAGTGGAGAGTGATGACTGATGCTAAGGATACTTTCCGTGGAGATTTTTGCCGCTCTTACGGACTTTCGGGTTGTCTCTCGGAGGGGGTATGAGGAGGATTCTGGTTACTGACGACTCGGCTACCATGCGTTCGCTGCTTGTGGCAACCATCGAGGCATCTGGCGATTACGAAGTAGTGGAGGCTGCCAGCGGTTTTGAGGCTCTTCGCCTTCTCCCCAGGGAAAAGGTTGATCTCATCATAACTGACATCAATATGCCGGATATCAACGGCCTGGAGCTTATAAACTATGTGCGCAAGAGTGAACAGTACCGCAATACACCACTCTTCATAATCTCCACCGAGGGGCGCGAAAAGGATGTGGAAAAGGGGCTCGCTCTGGGTGCAAACGAGTACCTGGTAAAACCAATCGACCCGGAGAGACTACAGGCGCTGATAAGGGAGTATGTCGGTGCCGATGCAGAGTAGATCCATCTCGTACTCAGTTGCTTATGGAGAATGCCATGTCCGGAGTTAATGATGTTTCAGGGAAGGCCGTAAAGGACTTTCTTGCTGAAGCCGAGGAGATTCTCGACCAGCTCTGTGCAGATATAGGTGTGTTAAGCGAATCTTCTGAAGGGGGGGAGTGCGACCCTGACTCTCTCAATTCGGTGTTCAGGGGAGCCCATTCCCTCAAGGGATTGGCAGGCATGTTCGGTTTCAACGGGATACAGGATCTTTCCCATAACCTGGAGAATCTGCTCGACTCCCTGCGTCTCGGTAAGGTTGCCATCGGACCGCAGGTTGTCGTTGTATTGACCGACTCTCTCGAAGCACTGGGCATAATGATTCGCAATCTTGGCGAGGGTGTTAGCGAGAAGATATCTGTCCAGTCGCTGCTCCAGCGGATCAATGACTGCGTTTCGGGCAATGAGGGGGTGGAGAGCGATTCCCTGCTGTCATCTCTGGAAATTCCCCGGTCGATGATCAACGCCCTTACCGAGTACGAAGAGCATCGTTTGCTGGAAAATATAAAAAAATCCAGAAACATCTTCACTGTGCTTGCTTCCTTCAGCCTGGCAACTTTTGATCAGGATCTGGCGGAGTTGACGGATCAGCTGAAGAAAAACGGAGAAGTAATCAGTACGCTGCCGAGTGTTGGTGCCAGTATAGAGTCTTCCATTGATTTCGAGATACTTTTCGGCTCAGCCAAGCCTATGGCAGAGATAGTCGCGCTTGTTGCCGATGGTAATGTTGTTGTCAGGCAGGTCAACGGACAACAGGTGGTGATTCCCACTTCCGCTACCGGAAATACTGTCGTTGCGGAGGATGCATATCCGGAAGCAGCCGAGAGCGATGCTGTGAAGCCAAATGCAGCTGCACCCGCCGATGCAGGCATAACTGCCAAGAGCATGAGTCGCACCGTCAGGGTTGACATCGGCAAGCTCGACGACCTGATGAACATAGTAGGCGAGTTGGTGCTATCCCACTCAACCATATCTGACATTGCCGAGAAGATGCGCAAGGCAGGATATTCCACCATGCTGGCCGAGCTTCTTAAGGCAGCCAAGGGGCTTGAGAGGAAGCTTAACGAACTGCAGAAGGGGGTCATGGAGATAAGGATGATCCCCGTTGGCCAACTGTACGAGAAGATGGGGAGAATAGTCCGAAAGATCTCAAAGGAACAGGGCAAGAAGGTCGATCTGCGTGTGTTCGGTGCCGACACCGAGCTGGACAAGCTTATCATGGAGGATATTGCCGATCCTCTGATGCACATAATAAGGAATGCGATTGACCACGGGATTGAGTTGCCGGAAGAGCGTCGCGGCAGAGGCAAGGACGAGCGCGGCACAATAAAGCTCTCTTCGTACCAGAAGGGTAACCATGTCGTTATCGAAGTGGAAGACGACGGTCGCGGTATCGATGTGGCCAAGGTTAAACGCAAGGCAATAGAAAAAGGGCTGATCTCACCCAATGACAATCTGAGCGATCGCGAAGCAGTGGAGCTCATATTCCTCCCCGGTTTTTCCACCAGCGAAACCGTAAGCGAGATTTCCGGTCGCGGCGTTGGCATGGATGTGGTGAAGAACAACATTGCAGCTGTCAGCGGAATGGTCGACGTTGAGAGTGTCCATGGTGAGGGGAGCAGGATGACCATAACCCTCCCCATAACCCTGGCGATCATAAAAGCGCTGATCATCTCCACTGCCGGCCGCTACTATGCACTGCCGATAACATCGGTACTCGAATCCATAATGATTGAGCCGGCTGACATCCTTACCGTTGAGAGGAAAGAGGTGATTCAGCTGCGGGAGAGCACACTGCCGCTGTTGCGGCTCAACCGTTTCTTTCACCTCGACGGTGAAGCGGCCGGAGAAAATGTCTTTGTCGTCGTTGTAGGTGTGGCTGACAAGCGACTCGGCATTGTGGTGGACGAACTTCTCGGTCAGCAGGATATTGTCATCAAGACCCTTGGCCCGGTATTCGAAGGGGTCAGGGGGGTTTCCGGTGCAGCCGATCTGGGGGATCAGAGAACCATACTGGTACTTGACGTCGGTGGCATCATTAACGAAGCTACCAAGGGTGGTGGTCAGGCCTGATGCTTATCTACAAGGATTTTTACCGATTAAGGGAGCGTCCCTTCAGCAAGACTCCGGATCCAAGGTTCCTTTACCTCAGCAAGGGGCACAGGGAAGCACTTGCACGTATGCAATACGTCATCGAGGAGAGGGAGATTGCCCTGCTTACGGGGGAAATCGGTTGCGGCAAGACGACCATTTCGCGGGCTCTTATGGACAGCATGGGTGACAGCTGTCGATTCTGTTTCATCGTCAACCCACGCCTGAATACCCTGGAGTTCCTCCGTACCATTGCCCGGGCTCTTCTGTCGACACCTCCGGTTGAGGACAAGGAGGGTCTGTTGAACCAGATTGCCGATGCCCTGTTCATGTTCCATAATGAAGGTATCTGCCCGGTCGTTATTATCGACGAGGCACAATTGATTCCTGACAATGAAATCTTCGATGAGATCAGGCTGCTGACCAATTATCAGCTGGATGACAGGAATCTGCTCAGCGTCATTCTCATGGGGCAACCAGAGCTGCGCAATATGCTTTCCAGTCCGGTCTTCGAGCCACTGAAACAGCGAATTACCATGCATTACCATCTGTCACCCCTCGGAATGGATGATATTCTCGATTATCTGGATTACCGCCTTGAGGTTGCCGGAGGTTTGGGGGGGCTATTCTCGCCTGACGCGGTACAGCGCATCTATGAACTGTCAGGAGGTGTTCCTCGCAGGATTAATCTTATTGCCACAAATGCCATACTTGAAGGGTATGGCCGAGACTCTGCAATGATAGATGCTACAATAATAGATGCCATTGCATCCGAACTGTTACTCTAAGCGGAAGATCACTATGAACCTAGCAGAGATAAGAAAAAAAGCTGCCGAGGCAAGCAAGCAACAATCAGATGCTCCAGACGAGCAGGTACCTGCAGAAAGTGTCGATTATCTCACACCTGAAATCATGGATGCTGGTCCGTTGTCTGAATGGGAGATCTCCGGGGGATTTCAGGAGGAGATTGGCAGTTTCGATCTGGAGGGGGTTGAGGAAGAGTCGGAGAGCTTTCAGGTTGAAGCTGTTGAAGAAACTTCGCCCATTCCGCCTGAGACTCCTGATGAATTTTTCAATGAGATGTCAAATGCGGATTCCGAACCGCTTTCTGAGTCTATTGTGACTGTTGCGCCAAGAGAGTCCGGGGTGCAGGGTGGGACTGCGGTCAGATATCCGGCTTATGACCCCGTAGCAACCATTCTCGCCGGCCGCATATCTTCTGCTGCTGATGACAGCGAGGCAACTGCCGAAGAGGCGGTTAGCGTTGCTGGTGATGTGGAAGAGTATCTCTGTTTCAAGGTGGCGGACGAAGAGTATGCCCTGAGTATCCTGGATATCAAGGAGATCATCAAGCCGCGCGAGGTTACGGAAGTTCCGCGTATGCCAGTATTCATCTCCGGCGTTATTTCGCTGCGAGGAGTAATCATACCCATAATGGACATGCGTCTTCGTCTCTCCCTGCCGTACGGCCAACCTACAGGGAGGGAGAGGGTGCTGGTGCTCAGGACCCCTTCAGGATTTTGTGGTGTGCTTGTCGACGAAGTGATTCAGGTGGTGAGGCTTAAGCAGGATGCAATAGAGGGGCCTCCTGCTATTCTCGATGGCATTGACAGGGAATTTGTCATGGGGCTCGGTCATTTTGACAGCAGGATGCTGATACTCCTCAACCTGGAAAGCATACTGAACCTAGAGATACATTGATGTCATCCGGTGAGCGGTTTACCATCCTCTTGCAGTTAACGGAGAACTAATGTTATGGCAAATAATAGAATTCTTATTGTTGAAGATGAGGAGAGTCTGCTTAAGCTGGAGAGCATTCTCCTGACATCGAGGGGGTACCATGTCAGGGGTGTTACCGACGGCATGGCTGCACTCAAGGCGATCGCCACTGACAGGCCGGATCTGGTTCTGCTGGATATCATGATGCCGGGTATTGACGGTTTCGAGGTTTGCAGGCGCATCAAGGAGGATCCGCTTACCAGCAGCATCCCCGTTGTCATGTTGACCGCCAAGAAAGGGAGCATGGATCAGGCAAGGGGGGCTCAGGTCGGAGCCGACGCCTATATTACCAAGCCTTTCAAGTCGGTAAAAATTATTGAAACGATAGAAAGCTTGCTCAAGCATAAATGAATCCAAGATGTGGAAAATGTACTCAATTCATATGACGAAAAGAGGCAGGGATGAGCGGCGGAATTACTGAGATACAGGTTGCCTGTTTCAGGCTTATGGATGATCTCTACGCAGTGGACATCATGAGGATCAACGAGATTATTCGGCCGCAAAAGCTGACGATACTGCCGAAAGCCCCCTCCTTTATAGAAGGGGTTATCAATCTAAGGGGTAACGTCATTCCGGTTGTGGATCTGCGTAAGAGATTCGATATGCCGCCCAGGCCGGCAAGCGCTGCAACCCGGCTCCTTATTTCGCGAGTGGCCGGACAGTCTCTTGGACTTGTCGTGGATGATGTTACCGAGGTGATCACTGTTCCGGTAAAGGAGATCAAGCCTCCGCCAACAGTTGCGGAAGGTGTTTCCGCAAAATATCTTCTGGGTGTATGTCTGTCAGCTGATGTTCTCGTCATGCTGCTCGATATAGACAGGTTGCTTACCTGTAGCGAGGTCATGGAACTGGGGAGTATTGCCTAGTAGTTACGAAGTCCAATTGGGAGAAAATATTAACATGCTCATATGTTGTCCGGTCTGCAAGACCAGATTTCGGCTTAATGAACAGAAAGTTGGCAGTTCCGGGGTTAGATTGCGCTGCAGCAAGTGCAGTTCTGTATTTCGTTTGGCCGCTGACAACGAGGCTCGCTCAGGCCGTCTCACAGTGCTTGTTGCCCACGAGAACAGGGAGTTCTGCTCTGCTGTGCAGAAGGTGCTTGCTTCCGAGCCGTTCACTGTCATCTCCAGTCATGACGGCAAGGAGGCGCTGGATATCGCTCTGAAACTGGTTCCTGATGTTGTGCTGCTCAATGTTGCACTACCCACATTGTACGGTTTTCAGGTGTGCGAGTCTCTGCGTAACGACCAGCGTACCCGCAACATAAAAATCATTCTTCTTGCGGCAATATACGACAAGACCAAGTACAAACGCTCTCCCCAGTCGCTGTACGGTGCGGACGACTACATCGAGCAGCACCATATCCCAGACTCCCTTGCTGGTATGATCTATCGCTTGGCTGCCGATGCCAGGCCGGTTGATGCGAATAACGGCGATATGGCAAAGGTTGAAAAACTGATAGCTACATCACCGGACAGATTGACCTCTGCCGAGGCTGCCAGCCAGGAGTTGGTACGAAAGGAGTTGAGGGGCCATCATCTGCCTGAGCCCGGAAATTTAAAGGAAAGCGATGTCGAAGCTGCGCGCCATCTTGCCCGGAGCATAGTGTCGGACATCTCGCTATACAGCGAGAAGCAGTTTGAACAAGGTGTGATGTCCGGCAATCTAGAAGAGGCTCTCGGCGATGAGATTCTTGACGGGCGCTCCATTTATGAAGAGAGGCTGCCAGCTGCTGCCAGGGACGACAACGACTATTTTGGGGAGGCGCTGTCCGAACTGGTTGAAAAGAAGAAGATTGAACTGGGAATAAAGTGAAAAGAGGTGGTCTGTGGAAAGGATAGAAGATCTGCGCGGCAGACTTGGCTCTTCTGACGAGGAGGAGAGACGCATATCAGTGCGTGCCCTTGCCGGATTTCCTTTGGCCGAAGTGCACGAACTTCTTTTTGCTTCCCTTGGGGATGAAAGTTGGAGAGTCAGGAAAGAGGCTGTTGATACTATTCTTCTTTATACTGCAACTGCAGACCTGGCGCGGGAACTGATAGCCCTCCTGTCGGTTCATGGCAATGCAGGCCTGAGGAATTCGGTTGTTGAGGTGTTGCAGACATTCGGTTCCTCCGTGCTCCCCCAGCTGTTTGAGGCCCTGCAGGATAATGATCCTGGCGTACGCAAGTTCATTGTGGACATCCTGGGTGGGATAGGTGATCCATCGTCGGTTGCCAAACTCGTCCTGGTTTTGCATGATGAAGATTCTAATGTGGCAGCAGCCGCGGCTGAAAGCCTCGGCCTAATTGGTGATGAACAGGCAGTACCAGATCTGCTCAATGCACTGGACCGGGACGAATTCCTGCTCAGATACGCAATTCTTAAGGCGCTAGTTAAGATAGGGGCTCCAGTTCCATTGGGAAAGATCACCCACCTGGCAGAAAATCCCCTCATGAAGAAGGCTCTCTATGAGTGCATCGGCATGGTCGGTAACTACGAGGCTGCAAACCTTTTGGCTGAAGCCCTGCACGACAGAAACAGAACCGTCCGTGCGGCGGCGGTTGTTGCACTGGACTCGATCAGGCGCCGTTCGAGTCAGGAGGAGATAGAGGAGAGCATAGATCCTTGTCTTCGCCTGCTTGTTGGCAGTGAGACCGTCGAGAACCTGCTTTTGATGCATGGAAATCAGGACAGCAGGGTAAAGTTGGCTGTAATTGCTATCCTGGGTGCAATTAAGGACTTGCGCGCCATAGATCTGTTTCTCATGGAATATCGTGAGGAAAAGATGAGGCAGAGTATCCTGGCGGCGCTTGGCAGCCTCGGTGAGGAAGGTGGGGAGCAGCTTCATAATCGATTTGCTTCAGCAGATGACGAAACCCGCTGCATTATCGCTCACATTGCGGGAGAATTAAGGCTCAGAGCCTGTGTCAGGATTGCCGCTGCTGGGTTAAGCGATGGCGTGCCGCTTGTCCGGGCGCTTTCCGTGGAAGCAGTTGGCAAGGCGGAAATGACCGAACTCATCCCTGCTCTGTTGAGGCTTTTGAACGACCCGTCCGCCGATGTCAGGCGCAAAGTGACCGGCGCGCTGGTGCGTCTTGCCAATGCCGATCCCGCTTCCGTTTCATCAGCGGCTAAACGCCTTGCCGAATCCGAGGAGCCGGGTTGCCGTCTGCAATCAGTCAAGCTGCTTGGCTCGTTGCGTGATGAGTCGCATCTTGTCCTTATGAGCAAGGATGAGGACCCGATTGTTCGTCGGGAGGCGGTAACCTACCTGGGGGAATTGCATCTGCCGGCCAGTTCGGGAAGGTTGTCAATGGCCCTGGCTGATGAGGATCTGGATGTAAGGGTAGCGGCGGCAACTGCCCTTGGTTGGCCAGGTTTCGCCGACGAGGCTGGTTCGCTGCTTCTTGCCATGAGCGACCCGTCCCCCCGGGTTCAGGTGGCGGTTCTTAAAAGCCTTGGCCGACGCAAGCAACACTCTGCCCTCCCTGGGATCATCTCCATTCTGGAAAGCTCCAGCGGTATGCTGCTCATAACCGCCCTGCAGGCGGCTTTCCAGATCTCTCCGCAGCAGGCACTCCCCTACCTGTTAAAGGCGGAGCAGGACAATGACTATGAGGTGTCAAGAGTGGCCAGGGGACTTCTGGATGGAGTGACGGAAAGTATCTGATGCTCTTTTTCTGTGATAACGACATAAAAATGACTGACGATGAGTTCCTGCTTGTCCGGGATCTCATCTATAACTATAGCGGTCTGTATTTTGCCGATGAAAACCGTTTTCTCCTGGAAAGGCGCCTGACACCAAGGCTGACGCAGCTGCAGTTCGCTACTTTTCATGATTATTATTACTATCTGAAATACGATCAGAACAGGGAGATGGAGCTTTCGGACATCATGGATGTCCTTACCACCAATGAGACTTATTTTTTCCGTGAGTCTTTCCAGTTAAGGGCATTTTCAGAGGAGATCATTCCGGAATTAACGGCGATCAAGGGGGCAAGGGGGGACAGGACTCTAAGAATCTGGAGCGCTGGTTGTTCCACCGGCGAGGAGCCTTATACGATCGCCATGCTTCTTATGGAAAAGCCGGAGCTTTCGGGGTGGAAGATAGAGATCGTGGGCACTGATATCAGCCAGAGGGTCCTGCATCAGGCGCGCAAGGGGGTATATGGCAGTTCCGCCTTCCGTGTGACGGACGAGATTTACAAGAGTCGTTATTTTCATGAACAGGATGGCCAGTTCAGGATTGCAGACAGTGTACGTGAACTGGTAACATTCAGTCGTCTCAACCTATATGACCAGAGCAGGTTTCTGTTCCTCGGCAAAATGGACATAGTCTTCTGTCGGAATGTGATCATATACTTCGATCTGCCTGCAAAGAAAAAGGTTGTCGAGCAGTTCTATAACTCGCTAAATTCCGGAGGTTTCCTGCTTCTCGGGCATTCGGAGTCTCTGATGAACATCACAACGGCCTTCAAGCTGCGTCACTTGAAAAACGATATGGTCTATGAAAAGCCTGGCAGGCTTGAAACGGGGTTATTGTGAGAACCGTACGAGTACTGGTCATAGATGACTCTGCATACAGCAGAAGAACCATAATCAAGCTGCTTGAAGAGCTGGCCGGGGTCGAGGTTGTGGGTTATGCCGTAAACGGTGAGGAGGGGTTGCGCAAGGTCATAGATCTCCGTCCAGATCTGGTTACCCTGGATCTGGAAATGCCGGGTATGGATGGCTTTACCCTGCTGCGAATCATCATGAATGCATGTCCCACGCCGGTCATCGTGGTCAGTGCCCAGAACGAAGATGAAAGGGTGTTCAAGGCCATGGAGCTTGGTGCCGTAGACTTTGTTGCCAAGCCCGGCAAGGTTGTCTCGGAGCAGCTTCTTGAGATTCGTGAGGAGCTGCAGCAGAAGGTCTCCAACGTATTCAATCTTAACCTTCAGGGTGTGAAGGTCAGGACGAAGATGGTGGTGCAGGAGGAGAACCTTCCTGTGCGCAGACCTGCCAGGCTCCCAAAGGGGGGGAAACAGAGGTTCGAGGTGGTTTCCATCGGCTCGTCCACGGGCGGCCCCCCGGCACTGCAGAAGATCCTCTCCCAGTTGCCCGGCACATTGCCATTCGCGGTGCTTATTTCACAGCATATGCCGTCTGGTTTTACAAGGGCCTTTGCAGAGCGTCTCAACCGCATGTTTCCTTTTGATGTGCGCGAGGCGATCGATGGTGAAGTCATCAGGCCCAATGCGGTCCTGATCGCCCCCGGCGGGATGAATATGGTTGCAGCAAGGCATGATGATCAGGTAATTGTAAGATTGAAGGTCCCGACCAAGGAGGACAAATACGTCCCTTCTGTCGATGTGATGCTGTCATCGGTTGCCTCAGTATATGGCACAATGGCTCTGGCTGTTGTCCTTACCGGCATGGGAAATGACGGTAGCAAGGGTGTCCTGAGGATAAAGGAGTGCGGTGGAAGCGTGTTGGCCGAAGCCGAGGATTCAGCAGTGGTCTTCGGTATGCCCAGAGAGGCGATTGCCACTGGAGCAGTGGATCGGGTCGTGTCCCTAGGCAAGATGGCAGGCGCGATCATGGAAAGTTGCGGTTTTTTGACCGCAACAGCCTAACAGGAGGTTGTGGAAATGACTATAGAGGAAGAATCCGGCTATCGTGGGAAGGCTGAGGAGTTCCTCCAGGTTTTCAAGAAGGGGGCCGAGTTTACCCAGGATCTGCTCAGGGAGAATGAGCGCCTGCGCTACCGTGTGCTGGAGCTTGAAAACTCCCTTAACAGCGCGACTGCTGGCAGTGGCCCGGACAGTCAGAGTCAGGCGCTCATACAGCGCATAAGCGAGCTGGAGCAGGAAAAGAAGGCTATTCTCGACCGCATCCAGCAGATAGAGGATGAAAACCAGGATTTTGCCAATCGCTACGTAGAGATAGAGGCAGAAAACAACAATCTGGCAAACCTGTACATAGCCAGCTATCAACTCCATTCCACGCTGGACTTCAAGGAGGTTCTGCAGATAATCATGGAGATCGTCATCAATCTGATCGGTGCCGAAGAGTTCGCCCTGATGCTGCTGGATGAAAAGAGTGGTGATCTGCAGGCCGTGGCCTGTGAGGGGCTGGACCGGGACGAAGTGCCTCCGGTCAAGCTTGGCAGTGGACTGATCGGGCAGACACTGCAGAGTGGAGAGAGTTATTTCACCGATGATCTGGAGAGCTACCAGCGCGACATACTGAATCCGATGGTATGTGTGCCGCTTAAGATCAAGGACCATGTGATCGGCGTGCTCTCAATCTACAAGCTCCTCTTACAGAAGGATCAGTTTGCCCAGGTTGACTACGAGCTCTTCACGCTCCTTGCCGGCCATGCGGCGACTGCAATTTTCGGCGCGAGACTCTACTCTGATTCCGAGAGAAGGCTTTCGACCATTCAAGGTTTCCTTGACCTGCTGACCAAATAAGTCGTCAATTGTATTTAACTCGGAGGGGTTATGGCTGATTATAATATTTTGATAGTTGAAGATTCGCCCACAATGAGGCAGCTTATCTCCTTTGCCCTGAAAAGGATCAGAGGGGTGAGAATAGTCGAAGCCAGCGATGGAGTTGATGGACTGAAAAAGATTTCGGCGGAAAAGTTCGACATGATCTTTACCGACATAAACATGCCGGTGATGGATGGATTGAAACTCATAAGTCTGGTACGAGATGAGCCGAATCATAAGGGGGTGCCGATCGTGGTCATTACCACCGAAGGTGCCCAGGAGGATAGGCAAAGGGCCTTGGCACTCGGCGCAAACGATTATATAACGAAACCGATTCAGCCTAACAAAATACTGGATGTTGCCAAACAGCTGTTAAAGCTTGCTTGAAAGGTTTAAGGTCCAAGGAGATTTTAGTGAAACGCTTCTGGCTGCAGGCCTTTCTGCTGATATTTGTGCCTGTATTACTCTTTGCAAAAGATTTCAAGAACGTTACCATCAAGACGACCACCGTGGGGAATGTCCCGTTCCCCCACGACCCGCATCTGAAAAAGCTCGGCAACAACTGTACTCTCTGTCACAATTCTGTATTCAAGATAGGGGCGAAAAATCCTACAGCAACAATGGCCGATATGGAGACCGGCAAGTCGTGCGGCCTGTGCCACAACAAGATACGTGCGTTCGGACTGACCGAGTGCGCCACCTGTCACAGGACCAAAGAGTTAGCCATCAAAATTCCGGATTTCGGCTCGGTCCTTTTCAGTCACAAATTTCACCTCTCCCTGTTTACCTGCACCGATTGTCACACCAGGCTATTCAAGGCCGACGGCACCAATCCACATGTGACGATGAAGCAGATGGAGGGTGGAGCTTCCTGCGGCGGATGCCATGACGGCAAGACGGCATTCAGCGTAACAGGCAGTTGCACCAAGTGTCATGCCGTCAAGGATATCAGCTTCGACGCCGATGCCCTGTTCAGCCATAACATCCACCTTGGCATGGGATATCAGTGCGGCAACTGCCACAGCAGACTTTTTGTCGCGGGTCCCAACAGCAAGCGTTACCTGATGAGTGACATGGCAAACGGGCTCTCCTGCGGAGGGTGCCACAACGGCAAGGATGCCTTCTCCGTTCGGGGTGATTGCAACAAGTGTCATACCGCCAAGCCGGACGTCGATTTCAAGGCAGGTGCCGCCCGCTTCAGCCATGAGATTCATACCGACTCGACCAAGAAGATGTATGTATGCGTCGATTGTCACAGCGGCATTTTTGTCGGCGGTGTCAAGAGTCGCAGGTACTCCATGGGGGATATGGAGAAAGATCTCTCCTGCGGTGCATGCCACGACTCAAAAATCGCCTTCAGCGTCACCGGCAGCTGCGACAGGTGCCATACAAAGACCAGGAATATACTCTTCGACATAGTCAATGCTGGCAAGGTGGAGTTCAGCCACACATTTCACCTGGGGATGTACAAGTGCGATGACTGCCACAACAAGATATTTACCACCGGAGCGCAGCGAAAATCATATTCCATGGCGCAAATGGAGAAAGGTTCATCCTGCGGTGCCTGTCATGATGGCAAAACTGCATTTTCCGTGGCCAAGGAGTGCAGCAAATGCCACCCTGTAAGGGATATCTATTTCACGGCGGATGCGCGGTTTCCCCATAAACGTCATCTGGAGTTGTACAGCTGCAGCGATTGTCACAACGCATTCTTTACACCAAACAGCGAGAACAGGCGCTACACCATGGCGGAGATGGAGAAGGACCGCTCATGCGGGGCATGCCATGACAATATCTTCGCCTTTTCGGTAAAGGGTGATTGCGTCAGGTGCCACACATCGACCAAGGAGATTAAAATCCCTGTCAGGGAGACCGGTCCGGTAACCTTCAGCCACAAGTTCCACACTGGAGCCTTCAAGTGCGAAGAGTGTCATTACAGCATCATCCCCTTGGGCAAAAATGCCAAGCGATTCAATATGGCCCAGTTGGAGAACGGCAACTCCTGCGGTGCCTGTCACGACGGTAAGAGTGCTTTTTCGGTCAAGGGGTCCTGCGACAGGTGCCATCCGGTAAAAGACGTCGCATTCAGGGATTCGGGGGCTCTATTCAGCCATAAGTTCCACCTGGAGATATACCGCTGCACCGACTGTCATGACAAGATATTCGTCCCCGGAGAGGGGAACCGTCGCCACTCCATGACCGACATGGAGAAGGGGTCATCATGTGGCAAATGCCACAACGGCAAGGATGCGTTCACGGTTACTGACAACTGCCAGAAGTGCCATCCGGCGCTCAAGGCGATTCGTTATGACTTCCCCAACAAGAAGGACCTGCAACCGGTTATTTTCAGTCACAAGATCCACCTTGGACGGGGTTACCGCTGCAATGACTGTCACTACAAGATCGTTCCCGCAAGTGTGAATAGAAAGCCGGTTACCATGGCCGATATGAATGTTGGGAAGTCATGCGGCGCCTGTCATGGGTTCCAGATGGCATTTTCCACCAGGGATCCGGCCAGCTGCGAGAGATGTCATAAAGAGCAGGGATTTGAATAAACTGATCTAATAGGTCACGGAGGGTTATAAAGTGCTTGAAAAGTATTCGCCCGCTGCTGTAGAGGGCAAATGGCAGAATAAGTGGGATACGGAGAAGAGTTTCAAGGTCAGCGAGGATGCTGCCAAGCAGAAGTATTATCTTCTGGAGATGTTTCCCTATCCGTCCGGACGTATTCACATGGGACATGTGCGCAACTATTCCATCGGTGATGTCGTCGGCCGTCATAAGCGGATGCGCGGTTTCAATGTTCTGCACCCCATGGGGTGGGACGCCTTCGGCATGCCTGCGGAAAACGCCGCCATACAGAACAAGACCCATCCTGCCAAGTGGACCAAGGAGAACATCGACTACATGCGTGGACAGTTGAAGCGCATGGGGCTCTCCTACGACTGGGACCGGGAACTTGCCACCTGCGATGTCGACTATTATCGCTGGGAGCAGAAGATCTTCCTTGAAATGTACGAGAAGGGGCTTGCCTACAAGAAAAGCTCATTCGTCAACTGGTGCCCGTCCTGTGAAACCGTGCTCGCCAACGAGCAGGTTGAGGACGGCTGTTGCTGGCGCTGCGACAGCGATGTGGTCCAGAAGGAGCTTGAGCAGTGGTTCTTCAGGATAACCGATTATGCCGAGGAGTTGCTTGACCATACAAACAAGCTGCCAGGCTGGCCTGAACGTGTTCTTGTCATGCAGAGAAACTGGATCGGCAAGAGCTACGGATGTGAAATAGATTTCCCCCTGGAGGGGGAGGGGTGCATCAGGGTATTCACCACCAGGCAGGATACCCTTTTCGGAGCGACTTTCATGTCCCTTGCCCCTGAGCACCCCATGGCTCTGGCCCTGACAACCCAAGAGCGCAGCGCGGATGTGGCCGCTTTTGTGGAGAAAGTCAAGAATACGGACAAGATCAAGCGTACTGCCGAAGATATGGAGAAGGAGGGGGTCTTCACCGGATCATGGTGCATAAACCCTGCAACCGGGGCGAGAATGCCGATTTACCTGGCCAATTTCGTTCTCCCAGATTACGGCACTGGCGCGGTCATGGCAGTTCCGACCCATGATCAGCGCGATTTCGAGTTTGCCAAGAAGTACGACCTCCCTCTCAAGGTAGTCATCATGCCGACGGGGGAAAAACTGGTCGCCGAAGAGATGACTGCAGCCTATACCGAGGTCGGCACCATGGTCAACTCCGGCAGGTTTGACGGTATGAACAGCGCCGAGGCGAAGGAGCAGATAGCTGACTGGCTGGAAGCGGAAGGGAAGGGGACGAAGACCGTCAATTTCCGCCTGCGTGACTGGGGAATTTCCAGGCAGCGCTACTGGGGCAATCCGATACCCATCATATACTGTGACTGCTGTGGCACCGTGCCTGTTCCGGAAAAGGAGCTGCCTGTCCAATTGCCTCTGGATGTTGCCTTTACCGGAGAGGGGGGGAGCCCCCTTGCCAGGATAGACTCCTTTGTCAATGTGGAGTGCCCAAAGTGCGGCAAGCCGGCTCGCCGTGAGACCGACACAATGGACACCTTTGTCGAGTCTTCCTGGTATTTCCTCCGCTACTGTTCGCCAGATTTCACTGCCGGCCCGCTTGACGGTGAAAAGGTGCGCTACTGGATGTCCGTTGACCAATATATCGGCGGCATCGAACACGCCGTCCTTCATCTTCTCTATGCCCGCTTCTTCACCAAGGTACTGCGCGACCTGGGCCACGTGAGTGTGGATGAACCGTTCACCAACCTCCTTACCCAGGGGATGGTAATCAAGGACGGTGCCAAGATGAGCAAGTCCAAGGGGAATGTGGTTGATCCCAATGCCCTTATCGAAAAATACGGGGCCGATACTGCTCGGCTATTCTCCCTTTTCGCTGCTCCTCCGGAGAAGGATCTTGACTGGAATGATCAGGGGGTTGACGGTAGTTTCCGTTTCCTGAACAGGCTGTGGAAGCTGGTGCATGAATCCCTTCCATTCATAGCATCCGCTTCACCGCTGGACCCTGCGGCACTATCCGACGAGTCCAGATCGTTGCGTCGTCTGGTGCATAAAACCATTCGCAAGGTGAGTGCCGACCTGGACGAGCGTTTCCACTTCAATACCGCGATTTCTGCCATTATGGAGCTGGTGAACGGCATCCAGGCATTTCCTGCAAAGAATCTCCCGGAAAACGGTCCCCTGCTGAAGGAGGCTCTGGAGAGCACCCTGCTCCTGCTCTACCCGTTTGTCCCCCATTTCTGCGAAGAGCTGTGGGAGGGGATCGGCAACAGCGGCGGCATCGAACTGGCCGGCTGGCCCTCCTTCGACCCGGAAGCCGCTGCAGACGAGGAGCTTCTCATCGTCGTCCAGGTTAACGGAAAGCTGCGCGGCCGTGTTACCGTGGCGGCGGACGCCACGGAGGAGGAAGTGAAGTCTGCTGCCATGGTCGATGAACGGGTCATCCAGCACCTTGAGGGGAAGAGCCCGAAGAAGATCATCTACGTCCCGGGCAAGCTTCTCAACGTGGTGGTCTGATCGGTGTCCGGCAAGTTTCTGCCATTGCTGGTGGCACTGTTTTTCCTGGCCGGTTGTGGCTACACTCCGCTGCGCAAGGATGGGGCGCCATTTGACGAGCGCTCCATTCAGGTGGCCACCTTTGCCAATAGCAGCCATTATCCTGAAGTCGAAGGGAGGCTGCGCCAGGCGCTGTCCAAAGAACTCGCCTTTCTCCCAATCACCTTGGGAGAAGATGGGGCAGATCTGCTCCTGGATGGTGATGTGGAGAGCCTCAATCTGGAAAGCGTGTCATTTTCAGGCCAGGACAAGGTGCTGATATACCGTATTCAGCTGACGGTTCTTGCCCGTGTCATTGAAGGGAAAAGCGGCAAGGTGATCTGGAAAGCAAGGGAGATCGTCAGGGAAGAGTATCCGGTAAACAGCGATATGGCCCTGCAGAGGAATGCCAGGGACTGGGCGGTGTCGGAAGCGTGCAGGGAGATGGCGCATCACCTTGTGCTGCAGATGAGACGGTTTTTTTGATGACAGGTGCAATTATCGCGGAACTGGCGGTTTTGCCGGGCGAAAATAATCACGGAGATGCTGGCTAATGGGTCCGGAGGAGTTGGAGAAGAAGGTGGGTAAAGGGGAGGTCGCTCCCCTTTATTTTATTTACGGGGATGAGGAGTTCCTCGTGGAGCGTGCTGTCCAGCGCCTGCTGGAGAGGATTGTCTCGCCAGATTTCCGCGACTTCAATTTTTCGGTTTTCTATGGCAAGGAGGTCAAGGTTGAGCAGATAATCGACTCTGCCATGACCCTGCCGATGTTTGCCCAGCGCAGGGTCATCCTGGTGAAAAGGGGGGACGAGTTGCCGGCTGAGGCATTCGAGCAGCTTGCTGCCTACCTGCAGAATCCGGCGAGCGAGAGCTGCATCGTGTTTCAGGCAGTAAAGGCTGATCAACGCAGGAAGTTTTTCCAGGAGCTGAAAAAGGGGAACTATCTTGTAGAGATAAAAAGGATGAGGGATGAGCAGTTGCCCGCTTTTGTGAGGCAAGAGGCGGAGCGACTGGGAAAGAGGATTGATCCTGCTGCCGCGGAGATGCTCGTCTATTACAGCGGCAATAACCTCAGGGAGCTTGTTGCCCAGCTGGAGAAGCTGGCCTCCTACTCGGGCGACCAGAGCCTGATTTCCATGGATGATGTGCGCGCCATGGCATCAGATACCAAGATAGACAATGCTTTCGAACTGGCAGATGCTTTGGGGAGGCGGGATCTTGACAAGGCGATGCGTCAGCTGCAGACGGTATTGCGCGATGCGGATGCCCCCTACATGCTGATCGGTGCCCTCGCCAGGCATTTTCGCCAGCTCTGCATAATCAGGGACCTGCTGCAGAAACGAGTCGCTAACGAGGAGATCGGCAGGAGAGCAAAGGTAAATCCATATTTTCTCAAAGGGCTGGTGGAGCAGGCCAGGAATTTCAGCCCGGTCGAGTTCTTCGGTATATTCGAGCGGCTGCATCAGGCCGATCTGGATTTGAAGAGCGGTGGGAGGCAACAGACCGTTCTGGAAATGGTGGTATTTTCGATCTGTTCCCGCTAACGAGGAGATCCTGGCGGAGGCATAAAAAAAGGGCCTTAAAGGCCCTTTTCCAGTTCTTATCTCTGTTGACTAGCCGAGGGTGTTGACCAGTTTGGTCAGACGGGATACGTTCCTGGAAGCAGTTGCCTTATGGATTACCCCTTTGGTGGCCGATTTGTCGATTACCGGAATGGCTGCCGCCAGTGCCTCTTTCGCAGCTGCCAGATCCTTATTCTCCACTGCCTCGCGAATCTTCTTCACGAAGGTCCTCATGGTGGAGCGAACATGTCTGTTCCTGGCATTCTTGACCTTGTTCTGCTTGATACGCTTGAGAGCCGATTTATGATGAGCCAAACTACACCTCCGATTTATGTGGATGACTTATTTATCTTTGGTTTCGAAAGAGTCTTATATAGCACCGCTCCATTTGCCGTGTCAATGAAAAAATGGTTTTGCCCCATGCCGTCTGTGGCGAAATGGGTTGACTAATGAAAAGGAGATTGCGTACTATTTGAAATTCAATTGCCTTGAATCGGTGGGTGAATAAATGGTTGATAAAAAGGTACATATTCAGACTTTCGGCTGCCAGATGAACGTAAGCGATTCGGAGAAGATAGTCGCCGCGCTCCGCCAGGTAGGTTATTCACCAACCGATACAATAGACGGTGCAGACATGGTGATTCTCAACACCTGCAGCGTAAGGGCAAAGGCCGAGGAGCGCATCTACGGGATTCTTCATACCATGAAGGGGGAGTTGAAAAGAAATCCCCGGCTTCTCATCGGTGTCGGCGGATGCGTTGCCCAGCAGGAGGGGGAGAGGCTCCTGAAAAAGGTGCCCCACCTGAGTTTCGTCTTCGGCACCCACAATCTTCACCTCATCCCCCAGATGGTGCTTGCTGCCGAGGATGGGAAGCGTATTGCTGAAACCGATTTCATCGACAATGAGACAAGACTCGATCTCTTCCCGGTCCTCGGGGGTACGGGCGGGGTAAGCCGTTTCGTGACCATCATGCAGGGGTGCGACAACTTCTGCTCCTACTGCATCGTCCCTTATGTCAGGGGGAGGGAGATCAGCCGCAGGCCTGCCGAGATACTTGAAGAGGTCAGGATGGCAGCCGATTCAGGCGTGCGTGAAGTGACGCTGTTGGGGCAGAATGTCAACTCCTATGGGCTTAAGGTGGGGGACGGTCCGAATTTTGCCGCGCTGCTCCGCCAGGTTGCCGCTGTTCCCGGCATCGAGCGGATTCGCTTCATGACTTCCCACCCGAAGGACATTTCCAAACCCCTGATTGACTGCTTTGCCGATCAGGAGAAGATCTGTTCACATATCCATCTTCCGGTGCAGGCCGGCAGTGACCGGGTGCTGCAGATTATGAACCGGGGGTACACCAGGAGTGATTACCTGCGCAAGGTAGAGAGCCTGAGAGCGGCCAGGCCTGACATCTGTTTTACCAGTGACATCATAGTCGGATTCCCCGGTGAAACAGAGGCCGACTTCAGGGATACCCTTTCCCTCATGGAGGAGGTGGGGTACTCCGATACCTATACATTCATCTTTTCTCCTCGGCCGGAGACAAAGGCTGCCTCACTTGAAGATAAGACCACCAGGGCGGAAAAGCAGGCAAGGCTGGATGAAGTCATAGCATTGCAGAGGAAGCTGACCGGTAATCTGCACAGAGCGCTCGTCGGCAGCAGGCTGCAGGTTCTGGTTGAAGGGGTCGGCAGGCACGAGGGGCAGATTTACGGACGGACCTCTGGAAATCGTATCGTCAACTTTACTGGACCGGTGGAGATGATCGGCTCCTTTGCGGATGTCCTAGTGGTCAAGGATGCTCCAAACTCGATGCTTGGAGAGATGGGATAACGGTCATGAAAGAAGCGGATGTTGATGTCAGGAAAGAGTACCGGCAGCTCAATCTTGTAGGTTTCACGGTAGACGCACAGCAGCCTTTGGCGCTTTTCAAGGATGCACAGGGTGAGAGCACAGTACCCCTCTGGCTGGATGTGAGTGATGTCCTTACCGTTACTGCGGATCTGGTTTCTGCCAGGCTTTCCGGTAGGCCGGGTGGGGATGAGCTCCTGGATTCACTCCTTGAGACCATGGGGCTAAGGATCAGGGAGATCCGAGTCGATGGTGTTGCCGGTCAGGGGTATGACGTAAGCGTCTGCCTCAGTTCCGGAGGAGATGATGTGTTGGTGAGCGTAGGCCTGGTAACTGCCTTGTTGACGGCAATAAGGTACAAGTTGCCTATCGGAATTTCCGACGAGGCCATAGCCACCTCCGAAATGGTTGATAAAAGCGGCTCTGCCGAGACCAGGCTGGCTGACGAGGGACAGATGCTTGCGTTGCTTGAGAGGCTCAGACCCGAGGATATGGGCAAGTATCCGATGTGATCTTCCCATGCACAACCTGCTGCTCTTGTGCAGATTGTCAAAGCTTCAACTCTTGTTACAATAGGTGTCTGGTAGAAGGAAAAAGGAGGTTTTTGTGAGGGATGAGTCATTTGCTTTCTTGTCGGCTCTGGTGGCTGCGCCGAGCCCCTCGGGCTACGAACAGCCGGCTCAAAGGCTGTTTCGCGGCTATATAGAGCCTTTTGCCAAGGTTGAGACCGATGTCATGGGGAGCGTCTACGGCAGGATCGAAGGGGTAGGTGAGACCACTCCCCGCGTAATGCTCGTGGGGCACTCCGATGAGATAGGTCTGCAGGTAAAATACATAGATGACAAGGGTTTTATATGGTTCGGGGCAATCGGCGGGGTTGACCCCCATCTCACCCCCGGTTTAAGGGTTAATGTCCATGGCAGGGGTGGTTCTGTCCCAGGGGTTATCGGCAGGAAGCCGATTCATCTCCTCGAACCCAAGGATCGCGATGCAGTGGTTAAGCTGGATGCACAGTACATCGATATCGGCGTAGCAGACAGAAAAGAGGCTGAGCAACTGGTGCGGGTCGGCGATCCGGTAACCTTCGCTGCGGAACTTCAGAGGCTGCAGGGGGACAGGGTTACGGCGCGCGGTTTCGACGACAAGGCGGGGAGTTTTGTAGTCGCCGAGGTGCTGCGCAAGGTGGCAGAGCTAGGCGCGCCACTCGGCGTTGACCTTTACGGTGTCTCATCGGTGCAGGAGGAGATAGGTCTCAGGGGGGGGGTGACCAGCAGCTACAACGTGAACCCGGATATAGGCATATGCGTTGAGGTTGACTTCGCCACTGACCAGCCAGACGTGGAGAGAAAGCATAATGGCGACGTGGCAGTTGGCAAGGGGCCTATCATACCCCGCGGTGCTAATGTGAACCCAGTGCTTTTTGATCTCCTCGTTCAGGCCGCCGAAGAAGATGGTATCCCGGTGCAGTTCACCGGCATACCACGTGCTACCGGCACCGATGCCAACGTAATGCAGATCTCCCGTGGGGGGGTTGCCACGGCACTTGTCAAGATACCCCTGCGTTACATGCACTCGCCGGTAGAGGTGCTGTCTCTGTCAGACCTGGACAACGCCGTAAAGCTGATTGTGGCACTCCTTGCAAGAATCAAGAACAAGGAGATGTTTGTTCCGGTTTGATGCTGGCAATGTTGCTGGCCCATCAATATCAGTTGGTTCGATATGTAGATATTTTCGTTTGTGTTGATTCTTGTCACGATCTCTGCATGAACGGATTAGCCAAGAGAGGAGAAATGTTATGCTAAATAGAGTCGTTTCCCGTCATACTGCTATGTCTGTCTTTTCGGTATTGCTGCTGGGCACGTCCGCCTTTGCCGCAACGCCAGCCGACATAGGTCCCAAAACCATTCAGTTCAAGATGGGTACGAAGACAATCGCCTTTTCTCACCATAAGCACCAGAAGCTGAGCAATAACAACTGCTGGGAGTGCCACGACAAGAAAAGTGGCAAGATACCAAACTGGGGGGAGACAGCTGCCCACAAGTTGTGCATCCCATGTCACGACCTGTACGAGAAGGGGCCTGTCTCCTGCAAGGGGTGTCACAAGAAGTGACATCAATTTAACCGATTTTGATACATGGGCTATTATTAGCGAATTCACTTTATTTTGTTGCGGTTTTTGTATATATGATTCGCTTGATTGTATTTACAGCGCAATTGGAGTGGTTCGGTGAGGATGGTTTTGAATAGGTGGCGCGACAGTCCGCTGCGTGTCTTGCTCACGCTGATGCTTGTAACCGCTCTTGCGGAAGTTCTTGTCATGCTGCTGCTTGGCAGGATCGGTTACATTATGCCGCCAGTCTCAGTTGTTTTCATCGACTCCCTCCTGCTTGTCCTGTTTCTCATCCCAGCACTCTACTACCTGGTTGCCTCTTCTCTTCATCGTCAGATCAGGGAACGGTTAGAAACCGAAAACGCCCTCCGCTCTAGCAAGACACGCTACCGCCAGCTAATTGATTCCATAGAGGGGATAGTCTGGGAGGCTGATCCCCGGACCTTTGCCGTTACTTTCGTCAGCAAGAAGTCAGAAGATATCCTCGGCTATCCGCAACTAAGTTGGATCGAATCCCCCACCTTCTGGGCAGATCACCTCCATCCCGATGACCGGGAGTGGGCGATCGACTACTGCCTTTCAGCCATCAGGGAGCAGCGTGATCACGTTTTCGAATACCGGATGCTTGCCGCCGATGGCCGGGTGGTCTGGCTGCGCGATCTGATGACGCTGGTAGTCAATGACGGTGAGGTCACGGGGCTTCGCGGGCTCATGGTTGACATAAGTGAAATCAAAAGCACGGAACTGGCTCTGATCGCCAGTGAAGGGCGTTATCAATTTCTTGCGGATAATCTCAACGAGGTTGTCTGGGAACTGGACGAAAACCTCTGTTATGCATTTGTCAGCGCTTCAGTCTCGGCTATGTTCGCTTACAATGCCAAAGAGTTGATAGGGAAGCCGTTTGTATATCTGCTTACTGACAAATCCCGGGCAGAACTGTTGGATGCCATCGGAATCCTTGTCCCGGCTGATGGTGTTGCAGCAGGGAAAGGGGTACATTTTATCCTTGAGATGGAGTTCATTAAGAAGGACGGCTCCAGATTCTGGGGTGAAATGAACGCCACCCTCTTTTCCTGCGATGACAATAGAATCAGGTCAATGGTCGGCAGCACAAGGGATATATCCGATCGAAAGCGTGCCGAGACAGAGGTGCTCGGGGCAAATGACCTGCTGCACAAGACGATCAACAGCCTGATTGAGGCGGTGATTGTTGTTGATACATCCACCATGGAGATTAAGGATCTGAACCCTGCCGCGGCCAGAATGTTCGCCTACTCAATGGACGAACTGCTGGGTGCCCAATTCCCTCTTCTGCATGTTTCTCCGGAGACCGAGGCACGGATATCTGGCGAAATGGTGGATGGTTTTTCGGCCAGGGGGAGTTACAACGGCAAGCTGTCCATGAAGAAGAAGAATGGAATCGTTTTCCCGTGCGAACTCTCTGCCTCGCCAATTGTTTTCGAGGATGGTTCTGGCAGGGAGCTTCATGTCTGCGTCATAAGGGATATCTCCGCACAGCTTCTTCATGAGGAGCAGCTGGCTAGGGCCTATAACATGGTGGCCGACCGCAATGCATTCGTCGAATCGGTCATTACCAGTATGCAGAGCGGCATCATAGTCCTTGGCCGGGATATGTGCATCTCAATGATCAACCCCTATGCTGCAGATATTTGCCAGAGTGACCCGGATCAGCTTTTGGGCAGGAATTTTGGAAGTATCTGCCCCGAACTTCATGGGCATCTGCTGGAGGCGGATGAGAAGAAAACTGATGAGATGATCGTCTCATTTTGCGGCAAACGGCTCATCATCGGTTTCAACTATTTTCATCTCACCGATTCCAGAAACATCCCCAAAGGGGTGGTCATTACCTTCAAGGATTTGACAGAGATAGTCAGGATTCGCAACGAGATCCGCCAGAAGCAGCGCCTGTCAGCCATGGGGGAGGTGGTCGCCAGGGTTGCACACGAGATGCGCAACCCCCTCTTCGGCATGACCTCAGCCGGTCAGATCCTTAACATGGAGCTGGAGCTAAGCAGCGACCAGCAGCTGCTCATGGATTCACTCCTCAATGAGGCCCGCAGACTGAACAATCTTGTCGATGAACTCCTTGCCACCACCAGGGAGGTTCGCCTCAGCAAGAGGAGAGTCAATCTGGTCAAAGTTGTGAACGATTCCATGAGGCTTGCGAGCGGCAGAGCCAGTGAAAAGGGTGTGGAAATCGCTCCGGACGAAATGATCGGTGAGATTTTCGTGCATGCCGATCCGGAGAAGCTGGAACAGGTACTGCTTAACCTGCTGCAAAACGGTGTAGATGCCTGTGGCAATGGGGGGAGGGTTCTGTTGTCCACAACCGTAGATGGCATGTACGTGGTGATCAGTGTTGCCGACAACGGCAGCGGCATAGCGGAGACGGACATGGACTCCATTTTCGATGTTTTCTACACTACGAAGAAGAACGGCACCGGGCTTGGGCTCTCCATATCACGCAACATCATCGATGCCCATGATGGAGAGCTCTCCGCCCAAAACAACGAAGCAGGTGGGGCCACATTTGTCGTGCGTCTTCCGCTGTTTTCGGAGGGGGCGTGAGGGCGCTCATAATTGACGACGAACCGGGGGTGAGGATTTCCCTCGGGCACCTCCTCAGAAGGCGCGGTTATGAAGTTTATGAGGCCGCAACCGGCGAGGCCGGGTTGTTGGCGGCCAGAAGGCATCTCCCGGAAGTCGTCTTTCTCGACCAGTACATTCCAGGCATGTGCGGAGATTCGCTCCTCCCGCTGCTGGTCTCCCCCGAAGTAGGGTCATGCGTCATGATGATCACCGGTCACGTGGAGATCGATCAGGCTGTCCGTGCAATGAAGCTTGGCGCAGAGTATTTCTTCCCCAAACCCATCGACATTAAGCATTTGTGCATCATTCTCGACGGGGTGGAAGAGAGGCTGCGGCAGAAATACGAGAGTGATCATTATCGCCAACTTGCCGGGGGCGAGGTCCGTGGGAACAGTCTAATCGGGGATTCCCCTGCGATGCTCAAGGTGCAGAGACTGATCTCACTACTCTCCAGGAATGTCTCAACTCCAGTGCTCATAACAGGCGATTCGGGTAGCGGCAAGGAGTTGGTAGCCAGGGCAATTCACGAGCAGAGCGGAGTAATCGGGCCCATGGTGGAGATAAACAGTGCGTCGCTCTCCGAATCCCTGTTGGAATCGGAACTTTTCGGCCATGAGAAGGGGGCCTTCACCGATGCCTCCAGGTGCAAGCGGGGGCTGTTCGAAGTGGCTGGCAACGGCACGATCTTCTTCGACGAGCTTGCCGAGATGCCACTCTCGGTCCAGGCAAAGCTGCTCAAGGTCCTGGATACCAGGTCCTTCAGGAGGGTGGGTGGGGTTGAGGATATCAGCAGTAATGCCCGCTTCATCGGAGCCACCAACAGGAACATCAGTGATCTCGTTAAAAAGGGGCTTTTCCGCGAGGATCTCTACTTCCGCATAAATGTTCTCCCCATAACCCTACCGCCGCTCAGGGAGAGGGGAGATGACGTTCTCCTCCTGGCGAATCATTTCCTCTTCAGGCTGGCTGCGGAGATGGGGCGCGGTCCAATGTCCTTTGCAGCAGAATGTGCCGATAGCCTTAGGCAGTACGGTTGGCCCGGGAACGTTCGGGAACTGAGAAATGTGGTGGAACGGGCGATCATCGTCACCGAGGGTAACATTATCAATTCCGCCTCCCTCCCAACCGAATTCAGGCGCTCCAGGCTGATGGTGCCTGCAGCCGGACAATCATCCTTTCCCACCCTGCAGGATGTTGAGGACGAACACATCAGGCTGGCTCTGCAGTACACTGGCAACAATCATAGCCGGACTGCTTCGCTCCTTGGCATCAGCAGGTCCACCCTCCACCTGAAGATGAAACGCCTCAAATCCTAGTGTACGAAAATAGGACGCGTACGGTTTTCGTACACCCTCTTCCTTGACAAGCTACTTATCCTGTATTTACACACTCTTATCCTGTCATATCCCAATAATTCCTGAAAGCAGCATTTATTGCTGTCCGAAAGTCGTACGTCTTCTGGTTTCCTTGACGGGTGTTTGTGTTAACTGCTTGCAATTTAAGACTAATTTGCTTGTTGCTTTCAGTGTTTTCTGGCACGTTTTCTGCTAAATGATGTCGTTCGGCAAATTTCCAGCGCTACCGCTAATAGGAGGCAAGATGTCAGACAAGCCGTTGAAAAAGATACTCCTGGTGGATGATGAACAGTCAATACTTCTTTCTCTCTCCTACGTGCTCAAGTACGAGGGGGTCGAGGTTCTTGCCTGCAACGAAATTGAACAGGCAGAGGAGGCCCTTGCCAGCAGCCATTTTGACCTGGTGATAGCCGATATCCGCATGTCCGGTCTCAACAGCATCGAAGGGCTGGAACTCCTCAGCTACATCAAGGAGCGCTTCACTACCGAGGTTATGATCATGACCGGATTCGGCACCCCGGAGATTGAGGCCGAGGCCTACAGACGCGGAGCAAGTCATTATTTCACCAAGCCGATAGAGATCCCGACCCTCTTACAGGCTGTTGCCAAGCTAGGTATCCCGGTGAGGCAGTGTTAGGAATAAAGCCTTGCGAGGTAATGGGCCATGGTCCGGAGTCATTTCGCTTTGCGTGTAAGCGTCAGGTTTGTACATACAGTCACTAGTTTCATGAATTGGGGGAACATATGTTGAAAAAGCTATTAGTGGTGGATGATTCGTCACTTATCCACCAGATGTATCGACTGGTGATGAGCCGCTACAACTGCAGCATCGTTGATGCCATGAACGGCCAGGAGGCGCTGGATATTTTGGCGCAGCACAAGGACGTGGACCTGATCCTTCTAGACATAAACATGCCGGTGATGAATGGCCTGCAATTTCTGGAAAAGGCTTCGGCCATGGGAATCGTCTCCAGAATCCCGGTGATCGTAATCAGCACGGAAGGGAAGGAAGAGGATACCATCAGGGGGCTTAAACTCGGAGCCAGAGGATATCTGAAAAAGCCATTTCACCCTTCGGGACTGCACGATCTGATTGATAAAATATTCAACAACTGAGGTCACGGTGTCTATTCAGTTTATAGATTACTTCGTGGCTGGTTTTGGAGTGATACCTGGAGGTAGCTGCTTTGGACGGTGTAATTGATGTTTCGCTACTGATAGAGGAGTACCTTGATGATGCCAACGGCCATGTGGATGCCGTTGAGGTAGCAGTCATGGAGCTGGAGAAGAGATGGAACGAGGGGGTAATGGATGATGCACTCCTGACCCTGCTCCTGGGGAATCTGCACACCCTCAAGGGGAATTCGGGGATGATGGGTTTTACCCCAGTGCAACAGTACATCCATCGTCTCGAAAGTTTCCTCAAAGGGGTTCAGGAAAGCGCGATCCCCCTGTCAAGCGGTGTCTTTGAGCTCTTCTACTCTGCAGTCACCGCCCTTAGGAGCGGCTTTGCCAGAATTGCCTCGGATCCGAAGACTACCCTGGATTTCAGTGACGAGCTGATGTCCCTGGAGTTGATCTCCTACTCGCAGGAGATGGAGGGTGCTGAAGCCGGACGGGAAGAGCCCGCGATCAAAGCGCTGTCAAAGGCGAAAGTGGAGGAGCTCTCCTACATAACCCAAAAAAGCTCGACCCTCAAGGTCAGCTTCGAAAAGCTGGACGAACTGCTCAACCTTGTCGGAGAACTGGTTATACACAGGACCTCACTTGTTGCCCTTGAGAAGCGGCTGCAGGAGAAGGTTTCCGACCGGGCTCTGCTGGAGGCATTCAACGAGGCAAGCCAGCTGATCGGCAAGAGTTCCACCGACCTTCGCGAAGCGATCATGAAGGCCAGGATGCTCCCCATCAAGAGCGTATTCCAGCGGTTCCAGCGCCTTGTGAGGGACCATTCGCAAAAATCCGGCAAGGAGATCCTGCTCCGCTTCGAAGGTGAGGAGACCGAGCTGGATAAGACGGTCATCGACGAGATAGGCGAGCCCCTGCTGCACCTGATCCGCAATGCGGTGGACCACGGCATCGAGAGCGTCGAGGAGCGCCGCCGTGCCGGCAAGGCGTCCACTGGTCTCCTCACCCTGAGTGCCTGCCATGAGAGCAACCACATCGTCATTGCCGTGGAGGATGACGGCCGGGGGATGGACCCGGACCGAATCCGCCGTTCGGCTGTTGCCAAGGGTTTGATCGCTGAAGACGAAGCCGGGGTACTGTCCGCCAGCGAGGTGCTCAATCTGCTCTTCCTGCCCGGGTTTTCCACCAGCAGCGAGGTGACCGAGACCTCGGGTCGGGGTATCGGTCTCGACGTCGTGAAGAAAATCGTCACCTCCCTAAATGGCATGATCGACATCTCCAGCGATCCGGGCCGAGGCACCCGGTTCACCATCAAGCTCCCCCTTACGCTGGCGATCATCACCGCACTGATGGTGGAGGTCGGCGGGGAAATATTCGCCATCCCCCTCTCCGGCGTGCTGGAGAGTATCCGCATCCAAACGGATGAAATCCACGAGGTAGGGGGCACGGAGGTCATCAACCTGCGTGACCAGCTCCTCCCCATACGCCGTCTTGACGGTTTCTATAAGCTGAAGAAGGTGGAGGAGAGGGACATGGAATACGTGGTGGTCGTCGGCAGCGGCGAGAAACGGGGCGGTCTGGTGGTTGACCGCCTCCTGGGACAGCAGGAGATCGTCATCAAGGCGCTTGACGACTATCTCGGCGATCTCCCAGGTATATCCGGCGGGACGGTGCTCGGTGATGGCAGTATCTCTATGATCGTCGACATCAGTTCCATCCTCTCCGGGATGAAAAGTGTGACAAAAGAGCGTACGTTCGTTAATTCAGATAAAAGGAGTGCCTAGCCATGGCGGACTTTGACAAGATTCAGTTACCCAGTTCTGGACTGGCGGAGGATATTCTCGCCCAGTTCATCGACAAGGCCCAGACCGAAGTCGATCAGGTCAGGATTGTTGAGCAGAAGGAGCAGAATGACACGATATTCCACCTGGTGACGTTCCAGCTCGGCCGTGAGGAGTATGGCATCGAGATATCCAGCGTCCAGGAGATCATCCGGGCAACCGATATTACCCCGGTGCCAGGCGCTCCGGAACATGTCCGGGGGGTCATCAACCTCCGGGGCAAGATCATCCCCGTCGTCGACCTGAGGACCCGGTTTTCCCTCCCCCAGGCCGAGGCCAGCGATGCCCAGCGGATCGTCGTGGTCGAGCTGAAGGAAAAGAGGCTCGGCATGCTGGTGGACAGCGTCTCCCAGGTCATCAAGATCCCCTCGGGGGTGGTCGAGGAGATGCCGGAGGAGGCAATCAGCGTGGACGAGAACTTCATCAAGGGGGTCGGCAAGCTGGACAGCAGGCTGATTATCATCCTCGATCTGAACCGGTCGTTATTGTTGACGTGAATAACTGAGTCTGATTTCGTTGGAAGTATTTAAAATATCATCAAAACTTTGGAGGAGCGTATGAAGAAACGGAACTTTTTTGCTGGATTACAGGGAAAGCTGCTCACGTATTTCCTCTTGATGGCTCTGATTCCGCTTACCATTGTGACGATTGTTTCGTTCAAAAAAGCCCAGACCAGCCTGGTAGCAATGACCACGAACATGCTCGGTGATATGGCCGATGGGGTAATGGGTAAAGTTGATATCCTTATGGGTGATCGATATGACGATATCAAGGCCTGGGCATCCATCCCGACGATAAGAACTGCGTTGGAAACCAGGAAATATGCCGATGCCGGTCATCTCCTCCAGAGTATTGATAAAGAATATGATGTTTATAAGGAGATTATGCTGCTTGATACAGCTGGTAACGTTGTAGCCACCAGTGACCCTGCCATGTTCGCCAATGCCAATTTCGACAAGAATCAGGCCAATTGGGAGTGGTTCAAGAAAGCCATTTCCGGTCAGGTTGTCGTAACGGATGTCTATTTTTCCAAGAGCATCAACGAAAACGCCATTGGGTTCAATGCTCCGGTCAAGGATTCCGCCGGCCGGATCATAGGTGTGGTAGCCTCACGCATGCCCTGGAGTGTGATCGAGAAGATCGTGTTGGAGGATGGTAAGGATGGAGAAACCGGATATGCGTATCTGCTCAACAAGGAAGGAATGGTCATTGCCCACCCGAAGAAAGAGCAGGTTCTCAAGGTAAATTATCTGAAAGATGAAGGGAAGAGCATCGCAGATATAGCAGAAAAGATGATCAAGGGTGACAAGGGGCATGGTCGCTACAATCTTGACGGCATCGACAAGGT
>Ga0209314_10000028_pt1 | contig 54581 bp, 48 predicted proteins | sample I19B2metaG_FD_184146 | JGI IMG/M metagenome (GOLD analysis project Ga0209314, IMG submission 184146) | Lake sediment bacterial and archeal communities from Gulf of Boni, Indonesia to study Microbial Dark Matter (Phase II) - ​I19B2 metaG... | ecosystem: Environmental > Aquatic > Freshwater >... | reverse complement strand
GGTAACAATAATGAAGCTGGCACCAGCGTGGTTGATACAATCTACTAACGCGTTAATTTCGCCAGTGACTTTTTGCTCAATAACAGAGGCACCGGTTCGGGGGCTATACTGGCCGAGAATATTATTGACGAGGAGGGTGATGCAGTCCACAATCACCACCTGAGCCTTACCTATTTGCTGAGAAATCTGGTTACCTACGTGGGTAGTAACTTCAAGGGTGCGCCAAGCTGATGGCCTTGCCCGCTGATGCTCCTCAATGCGCTGCCGCATCTCTTCATCGCCAGCCAGCGCTGTCGCCACAAATAGCACCGGCTCACCTAATTTTAGGGCAAGCTCGAGGGCAAAACGGCTTTTGCCACTACGAGCGCCACCAGTTATTAGAATATTCGCCAACCCTATCCCCTTTATCCCCTTCCCCTTGATAAGGGGAAGGGGAATTATTTTTAGAGGGGCTTCGCCCCTCTAACACCCCCTGATTATTGCTTGTAGCCGAGGCTTCGCTCCCTTTGACCCTCCATAATATGAATATATATTCCCATCATGAGGGGGAATGGGATATATGAGAGGGGCTTTTTTACCCGTATTTGCCCCCTAAAACTCCCCGTTACACGCTCTTCTTCCCTCTTCCCAGCTAGGCTTTTAGACAGTAAACCTAACCCAAATGGGAGACATCGTTTAACAGGGTCAGTATTGCCCCCGCAGGATACGTCTCCAGTATGCTAAGTGACGCCAAATCAAGGCGAATGTGATATATACACCGTAGTTCTACTCCCATTAGCTGACAGATGAGACTACGTAGGACTCCGGCATGGGCAACAACAAGCACTGTCTCCTCAGCCTTATGTGTCTTCAGCCTGCCGACAAAATTACTGACCCGGCTATGAAGCTGGTTAAGGCTTTCACCGCCAGGAAACTCTATGTTAGTGTTCTTCCGAGCCTTCCATTTGGCAGCAAACTCAGGAAAAAGCTGGCTAATCTCCTCGAAATTCAAACCCTCAAGCTTGCCGAAGTTAACCTCACGTAGCTCAGCACAGGTGATAACATCCAGGCGGTGTCTTGAGGCAATAGTCTTGGCTGTTGCCCAAGCTCGCTGCAGGTCACTAGAGTAAACAGCATCAATCCTCTCCTTCGCCAGGCGGTCACGCAACCTCTCAGCCTGTCTAAGCCCAAGGGCACTCAGCTTAACATCACTCTGCCCCCAGTACCTCTCAGCACTATTTAATTCAGTCTCACCATGCCTTACTAAAAGTAATCTAGACATAATATCCCTCTAGGCTAGCCCTAATCACTGGTTATAAGCCAAAAGACAGACCAGGATAAGCACACTGACCTCAGCTACCTCATTCATCGCGCCATAGGTATCACCGGTAAGACCAGAAAATTTACCCTTTAGATAAGCTGCCATAGCCGCTGCTATAACCCAGACACCGAGCATTATAATAAGGCCTGGCAATCGAGCTAAAGCAATAGCCACCGCCACAGCTATGAGCGTAGCCACAACAAATCTACGCCGACTAGCCATTTCTTTAAATACCTTCCCCAGACCTGACGATCTGGCATAGGGATGGGCGAAAATAGCATAGACCATTACCCAGCGACTCACTACCGGCATAAGCCCCAAAGTAGCCATCATTAAGCTCTCAGGCACACTATTTAGTGAAACATACTTGACTATCAGCAGGCAGCAGACGCCAACCATGCCCAAAGCACCAGCCCGGCTATCGCGCATTATCTGCCGCCGAGCCTCGGGGGGCTTATGACCAGCTATGGCGTCGCAAGTATCAACAAAGCCATCAAGATGTAGTCCACCGGTGAGCACCACTAGAAAAATAAGCAACAGCCCACTCACCACCGCCGAAGGTAAGATAAGACGCAGAAGCCAGTATAATCCAGCCAAAATAAGACCAATAATAATACCAACGACCGGAAAATAGACTAAGGACTTCCCTACTTGCTCAGGACTGACCTCACGCCGCCGAGGCAAGGGTATAACCGTTAAAAAGCTTAGTGCGGCTAAAAAATTCAATCGCTTAGCTCATTCCTTTCCGATACTCCAGCTTCAGCAAAGGTAGACATCTCACTCAAAAGCTTGGCAGCGGTCTCAGCCAGAAATATCCCCAGGGCAGCACCAGTGCCCTCACCCAAACGCATATCCAAATCCAACAAGGGCTTAAGTCCCAAATGCCGGAGTAAAAGGGAGTGACCGGTCTCAGCCGAAACGTGAGCCGCAATAAGTAAGTCTTTCAATCTGGGTGATAGTGCCGTGGCAATAAGGGCTGCTGCCCCAGAGATAAAGCCATCAATTACCACTGGAATACGGTGAGCAGCCGCTGCCAGCATCACCCCAGCCAGGCCACCAATCTCAAACCCACCCACTTTTGCCAGTACATCCAGGGGCTGGCTGGGGTTAGGGCGGTTCACCGCCAGAGCTCTATCTATTACTTCTATCTTATGCCTAAGCTGGTTATCGGCTATGCCGGTGCCCCGACCGGTTACCTCAGCCACCGGTCTCCCCAGCATAACCGCACAGATAGCACTGCTGGCGGTGGTATTACCTATCCCCATATCGCCCGTGCCCACTATATCCAGACCCTTAGCCACCTCGCCCGCCACTATCTCAATCCCGATTTCTATTGCCCTAACTGCTTGCTCGCTGGTCATAGCCGGACCTAGAGCCATATTCCGGGTGCCTAAAGCCACCTTCCGAGATAAAAGTCGAGGGTTAGCTTCCAGCTCAGTTGCCACCCCCATATCCACCACAATAATCCTAGCTCCCACCTGACGGGCAATAACATTTATCCCAGCTCCACCACCAAGGAAATTATAAACCATCTGAGCGGTAACCTGCTGAGGGTAAGCACTCACACCCTCAGCTACCACCCCATGGTCGCCAGCCATAGTGATAATTGCCTTATGCCTGATTTGAGGAATGGGTCTGCCCTGAATGCCAGCCAGTTGAATTGACAGCTCTTCCAGCCTGCCCAGACTACCCTGCGGTTTGGTCAACCGGTCCTGCCTGACTCGGGCTTCAGCCATTGCCTTTTTATCCAGGGGCTTGAGCATTCCGATTATTTTTGATAACAACTCAGACATTTTACCTCAAGAAGCAAGTACTATGAAACTTCGGTAAATAGCTCAGGGTGAATGATTTTTGCTATCTCCTCCAGACCCTGGACAATGCGAGGTCCATAGCCATCAACCAAGTCGCCATCAATAATGCAAATTCTGTCCTGTTTGACCGCAGTTATCTCTCGCCATGCCGGGTGCCCTTTTAGTACCTCCGGTGATGTAAAAGCTGTACCATGCTCAGCCGGGAGTATGACAACCTCAGGGTCAGAGCTGACTAATTGCTCAATGCTTAATTGAATCCAGGGGGCTGGAGCTTTAGCCGCTATGTTTTCTCCGCCAGCCATTGTAATAAGAGAATCAACAAAGGTGCCGGGACCGGCTGTCCAGGGATTGTTCAGGTCAGTGGCATCAACCACATAGAAAGCCCTGACCATTGGAGCACCTTCTACCCGTGATACAACATTAGATATATCCTCTTTCATGTCATCAACAAGTTGCTTGGCTCTGTCTTCTACACCAGCAACTTTTCCCAGTATTTCAATATCTTTAAAAATACCCTCAATATCCTGAGGGTCTATAACCAGATATTTTATCCCCAGGGTATCAAGCTGCCTAATGCTGTCACTATGTCCATCAGTCAGAACTAGGTCCGGCTCCAGGGCAACAATATTTTCAATGGCAGGGTTAAAATAGTTGCCGACACTTGGTTTTGACTTGACTTCCTCAGGATAATCGCAAAAGTCGCTGACGCCAACCACCTTTTCCCCCAAGCCAAGGGCAAAAAGAATCTCAGTGATGGGTGGCACGTGAGACACAATCCGCTGTGGGGCTTCATCTATGCTTACCTCCCTGCCCATATCATCAGTATAGGTCCCTGGCACGAATTTCGGCTGACATCCAGTAAACACAGCAACTAATATACTCAATAGAATAGCAATAATGCCAAGTCGCATTAACCTCATTAGATACCTCCGATTTAATGTTTGGGCAAAATAAAATCCCCCTTCGCTTAAGATAGCAAGGGGGGATTTCTCACCTAAACTTAGTCATTCTCCCACCCCCTTTCTCCGCGGAGGTTTAAGGATAGCCAGAGGCTCGGCGTTCTGACTCGTGGTAGAGATTATCTACCACACACAGCAGGCGGGACTGCGTCGGGTTCTCACCGACTTGCTCTCCGATTTGTGCCCAAACCGCGCTTTAGGCACCCTCTGAGCCGCCTATTAAATTTTATACAGGATACAACAATGCCAAAGAAAATGCAAGCCCTCTATTACACTGAACTTGATACCTCAGGTCAAATTAATTTAAGATTAGGGTTGCTAGCAAGCTTAGATAATGGAAAATATATCACTCTCATTTGTTTTTGCCTTTGTTGCCGGGGTGCTCTCTTTCTTGTCACCTTGCGTTCTGCCTCTGGTGCCGGTATATCTGGCTAGCCTAGCCGGTCCAGAAATATTTGAGCCTAAAGCTGGTAAAGGACGCATCCCCATATTCCTTCACTCGCTTAGCTTTGTCATCGGCTTTACCATAGTTTTCACTATCATGGGGGCTGGCGCTGGTCTAGCTGGTTTTGCCATCGACGTCCATCTAACCCTGATTCGCAATATTGCCGGCATCCTGCTGATAGCCTTCGGGGTATTTATGCTGGTTGCCATGAAAGTCCCGCGGTTAAACTTTGAAAAGCGCCTGACCCCGACCCAAAGCCGGACTACAGGTTACCTGCGTTCGTTCCTGACCGGGAGCATATTCTGCCTTGCCTGGACGCCATGTGTTGGTCCGATACTTGGGGGTATCCTAACCCTGGCTGGGAGTTCGGCTACGGCATGGCGTGGTGCTTCCCTATTGGCTATCTATTCTCTGGGGCTGGGGGTCCCATTCCTGATAATAGGCGCCGCCTTTGATTCTATTACCCCGCTAATAAAGCGCATCCGCCGCCACTCCACCGCAATCTATACTATTAGCGGCGCTCTACTCATAGCTGTGGGGATACTTATCCTGACCAACAGGCTGGTCTGGTTTCAGCCATAAGCTAGTGATAAAATTATGTCTGGAGGCATGATGATGCATAAAATACTTATAGCAATACTGGTAATGATTCTGACCACCGGGTTACTAATAACCGGCTGCGCTACTGGCTCTGAGCCGACAGCCGCAGTAAGTAACGCGGCACCGGATTTTCAGCTTCAAAATCTGAATGGACAGTCTATCACTCTCAGTGACTTCAAGGGTAAGCCGGTGTTAATCAACTTCTGGGCAACCTGGTGCCAACCCTGCGTCTTTGAAATGCCATTTATACAGGAAATACATGATGAATGGTCAGACAAAGGACTTATGGTGCTGGCAATCAATATTGGCGATAGCTCCTCCGAAGTGGAGCAGTTCCTGCAAAACCATAACCTTTCCCTCCCGGTGCTGCTTGATACCAGCAAAGCTGTAGCCCAAACGTATAGCATCAGAGGCATCCCGACTACCTTCTTCATTGATAAGGAGGGTATGATTCAGGAGAAGATAATTGGTGCCTTCCCGAATAAGGCAGCTATAGAGAGCCGGCTGAGTAAAATTATGCCGTAATTAATTTAGGTTGCGATAACCTCGGCAAATAGACCTTCAAAAGGAGATTAAGTATGAGCGATGTTCTAGATGAAGTCCACGGGATTGCCCAGTGTAAGGACTGCCCGTGGTACAAATCCTGTGTAATACCGATGAGGTTTACCGCCGAAGACATCCGCCGGCAGATAGAGCAATCAGCACCGGGGACCGGTATTTCCCAGCCGGCTGACCTTGGCATACAGAACCTTCTGTCAAGTATGGCAATCGCCGCCCAGAACTCCCTACTAGAAGGCTGCCCCGTCTTCATTGACCGCCTGCGTGCCAATCCCAAGCTCGCCCAAGGCATAAAGGAAATGATGCAAAACTGGGGCAGAGCAGAGGAATCAGCGGGAAATTCGGCTTAGTAAGCGCCTTCCAGCCAGGCAACCGGGAATGTCTCAAACACCTGCCACATGGGTGCGGATTTCTTGGCTGAGGGAACCATTATGGTTTCCCCGGTGAAAAGGTGGAACCAGCACTTCGGAGCACCTTCAGGCAAAAGAAAGAAGGGAATCGTTCCCCCACACGCCTCTTCCCAAAGGGAGGGCAAACCCACTGAGTAGTACCAAATAGCTTCTATTTATAATATAATATACAATGCTCTAGTAGCTTGGTTCAAGCAGCTACTCAAAGGCACTGTTACTACGGCCGGAGTTGATGCCCATCTTGTGGTGTCGTTTGAGGAGCGAAAATAGGAGGGACAAACGAACCTAACGATAAGGAGGCATCAATGCCCAGGCGCAATGATATCAACAAGGTCATGATTATCGGGTCTGGGCCGATCGTTATTGGCCAGGCCTGTGAGTTCGACTACTCCGGCACCCAAGCCTGCAAGGCTCTGCGGTCGTTGGGTTACCAGATTGTGTTGGTAAACTCAAACCCGGCAACAATCATGACCGACCCAGGCATGGCGGACGTCACCTACATAGAGCCGCTCAACCTAGACTCAATGATTAAGATCATTGAGAAAGAGCGACCGGACGCTATCCTTCCCAACCTTGGCGGCCAGACCGGCCTGAATCTGAGCGCCAGCCTAGCGCGGTGTCGGGCGCTGGAGAAGTATAACGTCAGAGTCATCGGAGTCGAGCCTGATGCTATCAAGCGGGGTGAAGACCGGCTCGCCTTCAAGGAGACTATGGCGGAACTGGGCATCGAGATGCCTAAGAGCAAGACCACTTATAATGTGGAGGAGGCCGAGGCTATCGCCGCTGAACTGGGCTACCCAGTGGTTGTCCGCCCCGCCTACACTCTGGGCGGTACTGGCGGCGGTCTAGCCTATAACGTCGAGGAACTGCGTGTTATTGCCAGTCGGGGCATCGCCGCCAGTATGATCGGGCAGGTGCTCATCGAGGAATCCGTTGAAGGCTGGGAAGAGTTGGAACTGGAGATCATCCGTGACTCGAAGAACCAGATAATAACGGTGTGCTTTATTGAGAACGTTGACGCTATGGGCGTCCATACCGGGGATTCCTTCTGTACCGCGCCTATGCTCACCATAGACCCAGCTCTGCAGAAGCGCCTCCAGGAGCTCTCCTATAAGGTGGTGGAGAAGATTGGTGTCATCGGCGGCACCAACATCCAGTTCGCCCATGACCCGAAGACGGGTCGTGTGGTCATAATCGAGATTAACCCCAGGACATCGCGCTCATCTGCGCTCGCTTCCAAGGCCACCGGCTTCCCCATTGCTTTCATCTCAGCCAAGTTAGCTGCGGGTCTCACCTTAGACGAGATTCCCTACTGGCGTGAAGGCACTCTGGAGAAGTACACGCCTTCCGGCGACTACGTCGTGGTTAAGTTCGCGCGGTGGGCTTTTGAGAAGTTCCGTGATGCTGAAGACCGGCTAGGGACCCAGATGCGTGCTGTGGGCGAGGTTATGAGTATCGGCAAAACCTATAAGGAAGCTCTCCAGAAGGCGATTCGCTCTCTGGAGAACGGCCGCTATGGCCTTGGCTTCGCCAGGGACTTCCGTGAGAAATCGCTCGACGAACTGATGAAAATGCTTAGCTACCCCACCAGCGAGCGGCAGTTTATCATGTACGAGGCACTCCGCAAGGGCGCTGACATACAGGAGCTATATAGAAAGACCTACATTAAACCTTGGTTCATTCAACAGATGAAAGAGCTTGTCGAGCTTGAGGAAGAGATCCTCAAGTACAGGAGCAATAAGCTACCCGATGAACTGCTTATCCGTGCCAAGAAGGATGGCTTTGCCGATAAGTACTTGGCTAAGCTGCTCAGGGGCAATGAGAGGGAAATACGTGAGCGCCGCACCAAGTTGGGCGTTGTCGAAGCCTGGGACTACGTGCCGGTAAGTGGTGCGGAAAATGCGAGGTATTACTATTCTACCTACAACGGACCTAACCGGACTGTGGTGAGCCGACGGCCTAAGGTGATGGTACTTGGCGGCGGTCCGAACCGCATTGGCCAGGGGATTGAGTTTGACTATTGCTGTGTTCATGCCGCCTTTGCCCTCCGTGATATGGACTACGAGACAATCATGGTCAACTGCAACCCAGAAACAGTCTCCACCGATTATGACACTTCAGATAAGCTGTACTTCGAGCCGCTGACCGTGGAAGATGTGGTAAGTATCTATCAGAAAGAGAAGCCAATTGGTGTCATTGTCCAGTTTGGCGGTCAGACTCCACTCAACATCGCGGCGGAGCTGGAAGAAGCCGGGGTTAATATATTGGGCACATCAGTCAATTCTATAGATATTGCTTCTGACCGTGGCCGATTCAGCGAAATGATGAAGAAGTACGGAATCCCCATGCCAGAAGCAGGCACCGCCAGTGGGCTTGATGAGGCACTAGTTGTGGCCAAGCGCATTGGCTACCCGCTTATAGTCCGGCCGTCATATGTACTCGGTGGGCGGGGTATGGAGATAGTCCACGATGAGGAAGAACTAAGATTGTATGTGGGTGCTGCCGTCGGTGTTACTCCAGACCGCCCTATCCTCATTGACCGCTACCTAGAGAACGCTATCGAGACTGAAGCTGACGCTTTGGCTGACAGGGAAAACGTTTTCATTCCAGCCATCATGGAGCACATCGAATATGCTGGCGTACATTCCGGAGATGCCGCCTGTGTTATCCCACCAGTGAGCATACCCCAAAAACATATTGACACTATCGAGGAGTACACACGGCGCATTGCCAGCGAACTTCAAGTTGTCGGTGTGATGAACATTCAATACGCCATCTGTAAGGACGTGGTCTATGTACTAGAAGCCAATCCACGGGCTTCACGCACCGTTCCACTGGTCTCCAAGGTATGTGCTATTCCAATGGCTCGTTTGGCCACTCAGCTGATGCTAGGCAGAAAGATCGACGACCTCAATCTGAAGAGGCAGCCTATCCCACACTTTGGCATAAAGGAGGCAGTCTTCCCCTTTAACATGTTCCCCGAGGTTGACCCACTGCTCGGGCCAGAGATGAAGTCCACCGGCGAAGTATTGGGCATCGCCAAGTCCTTTGGCTTGGCATTCTGGAAGGCACAGGAGGCAGTAACGCCGCTTCCGACTAGGGGTACCGTGCTCATCACTGTCTCAGAACGCGATCGTCCAGCGGTAAGTGAGGTAGCCGAGCAGTTCGCCAATCTTGGGTTCAAGATCCGGGCCACGGCTGGCACACATGCTTTTCTGACCAGTCAAGGTATCCCATCAAAGCCCATACTCAAGGAGCACGAGGGCCGGCCTAATATCACCGACGCCATCAAGAACAAGGGAATTCAGTTGGTAATCAACACGCCGGCGGGGAAACTAAGCAAGTATGATGACTCTTACATCCGTAAGGCGGCTATAAAGTACAAAGTGCCTTATATCACCACATTAGCTGCGGCTATGGCTGCCGCCAAGGGCATCGCCGCCTGTCGCGAGGGTAAATCAGACGTCAGATCGCTGCAGAGCTATCATGCGGGTCTAAAATAGGGAAATTAAACGGCACAGACTTGAAGTCTGTGCCGTTTTGTATGTCTCTGCATGCTGGCTGCCCATGCTCACTGTGGCAAAGCCCTTATCGGTTTGGATGCGAAGAGTGGAAAATTCTCCTACTACCATGCCACTGGCACCCGGAGGGATATTGGAGGAAAAGGCGGGCTTCTGCCTACCATACGCTATAGTGGGCGGTAGAGGACTTGAACCTCTGACCTCCTGTGTGTAAGACAGACGCTCTAACCATCTGAGCTAACCGCCCACAGGTGGCGCGCTTGGCGGGTCTTGAACCCACGACCTCAGCCTCCGCAGGGCTGCGCTCTATCCTACTGAGCTACAAGCGCCCAATTAATGGTGCCGAAGGGGAGATTTGAACTCCCACGCCCTTACGAGCACTACGCCCTGAACGTAGCGCGTCTGCCATTCCGCCACTTCGGCATATGGGCGGTACTGGACTTGAACCAGTGACCTCTTGCGTGTGAAGCAAGCGTTCTAACCACTGAACTAACCGCCCGAAATCATATCTATTTTAATCTAAAAAAACAGCTTTGTAAACTTAGGCCCCTTGCTTCGGCAAATTTTGGCACCGATATAACCAGCATGCTTTGTCATTCAGGATAGAAGAGGCTATAATATTCCCATCATCCCAACAACAAGCCTATAAAGTGACATATAGCCGCATTGAATACTAATAGCTTCCGTCAAATAAAAACCTGCCCCAGTAGTAGGGCTCGGGCGGGCGAGTTAGTTACCCCCCATTGGCTAGTACCAACTCCGGTATTTGCCCCCGTAGGTAGCCAGGCTACAGTTAAAGCGGTGAGCCCCGAAGACCTAGAGAATATTGGAATAACCCTGGTCGTAGCTAATACCTATCACCTCTATTTAAGGCCAGGAATCGGTATAGTCAAAAAGATGGGCGGCCTGCATAAATTTATGGCCTGGGATAGAGCCCTAATTACCGACAGCGGGGGGTATCAAATATTTAGCCTGGCACAGCTACGGGACATTAGTGACCAAGGGGTTATATTTCGCTCCCATATCGACGGCAGCCAACATCTGTTCAGTCCTGAGATGGCTATTCAATTTCAAGAATCACTTGGAGCCGATATCATCATGGTTCTGGATGACTGCCCGTCCCACACCGAGACCTTTGAAGCGGTGGAGCAAGCAACGAAACGGACACATAAATGGGCGGAGAGATGCCGGAGGTCTCAAACCCGCAATGACCAAGCCCTGTTTGCCATCGTACAAGGTGGGCTTTTCCCCGAGCTACGTCGCAAATCAGCCAGTTTCCTTACCTCGCTAGAATTTCCTGGCTATGCTATTGGTGGTTTGTGCTTAGGAGAACCAAAGGCACTGACTCAAGCCATGGTTGAGGAAACAGTAGCCTTGCTACCTGAGAACAAGCCGAGATACCTTATGGGTGTGGGCTCTCCAGAGGATATAATTGAGAGCGTAGCCCGGGGAATTGATATATTTGACAGTGCCCTGCCGACCAGCGTGGCACGAAAAGGTGCTCTCTATACCTGGCAGGGCAGGTATGATATTCAAAACTCTATCTATAGCCAAATGGAAGACCCCATTGACCCCAACTGTGATTGTTATACTTGTCGCAATTTCTCAGCTGCCTACTTGCATCATTTATTTAAATCCCAAGAACTCCTGGCGTACCGATTAGCTACCATTCACAACCTCAGCTTTATGAACAATCTAATGAGTAGAATAAGAGACGCCATCATTAACGGCACCTTCAATAGTTTTAGAGATAGCTTCCTGGCCAATTATCAGCCGACCAATGAGGAGTTGCGGCTTGCCCAGAAGCAAAGATGGCTCGATGCCCGGAATCGTAACCGAATAAACAAAGAGGGTTAACCAAGTTTGGAAACGAGACTATCTATTCCTCATGCTGTAGATACACCCGCAATAATCCTGCCGGTAAAGAGCCCACTTTTTAGCCAGCTCCGTAGCTCGTTTGAAACCTGCCTTCTTTTTAAAATCCCTCACCAGAAACCTCTCTCCCCCCACCTCCTGCCCTACCCGATTAATCATATCCGCCGATTTATGAGGGCTTATGGTTAAGGTGGTAGTAAAAGCGTCCGCCCCGCAGTCCTTCATATAGAGATAAGCCCTTCTCAGTCTAAGTCTGAAGCACGCCTCGCATCTTCTGCCACCTTCAGGTTCATTCTCTAAAGAGACAGTTTCCTTAAACCATTCTTCAGTTATGTAAGGTGGTACTTCTAGAGGGAAGCCCAATTCTCTGGCTACCTTAAGGGCAACTTCCAATCTTCGGTCATACTCATGCCGGGGATGAATGTTTGGGTTATAGAATAACCCGTGAACCTGATGCCCTTCCAAGGTTAATCTCTCAACAACTCCAGCGGCACAGACCCCACAACATATATGCAGAAGTATCTTCACGTCTCAACAAAGCCTCCGATTAGCGCCTGTCATAGTATCAGCATGGCATCGCCGAAGCTGTAAAAACGGTATTTCCGGGCTACGGCTTCGCGGTAAGCCTGCATGATAAAATCTTTGCCAGCAAAGGCAGAAACCAGCATCAGCAGCGTTGATTTAGGCAAGTGAAAATTGGTAATAAGGGCATCAACTATCTGAAACTGGTATCCGGGTAAAATGAACAGACTTACCCAGCCCTCAAACGGCTGCACATGGGTCGGGTTACCAGCTTGAGCCACAGCCTCGACCAGTCTCAGTGTAGTGGTACCAACAGATATAACCCGCCGCCCTTCCACCTTAGCCTGAGACAGCTGACTGGCTACCTCCTGACTCAGCACCCCGTATTCTTTATGTATCGGATGCTGGCGTGGGTCATCCTCCCGCACCGGTCGGAAGGTATCAAGTCCTACATGCAGGGTAACAAAAAGACAGTGAATTCCCCTACTTCTGATGTTATCAATCAGCTCCGGGGTAAAGTGCAGCCCAGCAGTAGGCGCGGCGATGCTGCCAGCCACACTAGCATAAACCGTCTGATAGCGTTCCGGAGCCTTCAACGGAACGTGGATGTATGGCGGTAATGCCACCCTGCCTAACTTTGGCAGCAGGGCTTCATCCGAGAAGCTTATCACCCCAATCCCCTCCCCCCTCAACTCAACTACCTCAGCCAGAACCTTAAACTCCTGTCTATCACCAGCCAGCTCTAATCGGCTGCCAACCTTGACCCGCTTACCGGGTCTAACCAGTGTCTCCCAGACTTTTGGCTTAAGCCGCCGCAGTAGTAGAATCTCCAGCCTGCCCCTGGTATCCACCTTCCTCCCGCTAAGACGGGCGGGGATAACCCGGCTGTCATTAAATACCAAAACATCCCCCGCCCGCAGATAATTAACTATTTCAAAAAACCGGCGGTGTTCTAGTGAAACATGGCTACGGTTTAAAACCATAAGTCGTGCTTGGTCCCTGGGTTCAATCGGGGTCTGGGCGATAAGCTCCGGGGGGAGAGAATAATCAAAATCGCTGGTCTTCACCATACGCACCAACTAGATTGCTTAGCTATATTATACTGGTCTTGATAGGAGGATTAAAACTTTTGCCGCGGTCTGTAGAGTGGGTCGTGGCTGAGCTTATTCACCAATAGTTAAGCTGGGCTGAGCTCTTGCAAAATAAGATTTACTGCTTTCGGTATAGCCGCCCTTACCTTTTCCGTCATTTTCTCAGTAAACCTGGGGACTTGTTTAATACTTACAGCAAAGACTACGATTTCTTCCGGCATCTGCTCGGCTAAAATCTTGTTGCCAATTTCGATGGCAATAGCCAGATTGGCATTGTGGGGTGAGGTAGTAAAATGCACCGTGTTAGCCAAATCCTCCGACCTAAGCTTATATATTTCCCCTACTTTTCCGCCTTTTGTCATAATGGCATCAATTATAATTACCTTGTCGTATCCAATAATAAGCTCTAATAAATTTAAGCCATCCACGCTGGTGTCTTGTACATCGATGTTTTCGTCCTTAATTTGCCTGGCTAACTCTTGGGCAATATGAAACCCTACCCCGTCGTCTCCCAGGAGTGGATTACCTATGCCTAAAACAAGCGTCTTCATACTATGTTGTTAACCTGTAATAGATATTCCCATCTGAATCATAAATGCTAATTTCCAAAGGCATCTGACCCAGAGCATGGGTAGAGCAAGAAAGACAGGGGTCGTAACAGCGAATAGCCACCTCGATTCGATTTAGTATCCCCTCAGTAACCTTGCCACCTTTGATAAACTCTCTAGCTACCTCATAGACAGCGCGGTTCATTGCCAAATTGTTATTACCAGTGGCGACAATCAGGTTTACCTTGCAGATTTTACCACCATTATCTACCCAATAGTGGTGGATAAGTGTCCCCCTCGGGGCTTCAATTACTCCTAGGCCCTCTTCGTTAATCTGGCTAGAATTGACCCATATTTCCTTGGAACATATCAGAGCATCCTGCAGCAATGACTTTATTCTTTCGGCAGCATTAAGCGCCTCAATTAACCGGGCATAGTGGTAGTATAACGACCCCGGCACTATGCCGTTGCTGCCCAGTTTCTTGAAGCCCTGAAACTCTTTACCAGCCAGTGGAGTATCGCAACCATCGGCAACATTGAGTCGCCCTAATGGTCCAACGCGGTATATACCACCAGGATAACCGAGCTTCTTGTAATACGGGAACTTAAGATATGACCAGTCCTCGACCTTTTCTTCAATAATGGAAAGGTAATTCTCAGGGGCTACATTATCTTCTAAGGTAATACCCCGGCTATCTTTCAATCTAAGCTTGCCATCATAATACTCAACGTTACCGTTATCATCCACCAGTCCGAGGTAGCCAGTACTAAAATTGGCAAAACTGGTAGCCTCCCCACTATGTTGAGCACAGTAGTCCTTGATTAGGTCAATGGCAAACTGACAGTCAGCAATAATATCATCTATCTGGCTTAGGATTTCATCTCGTTTATCAAGACTAAGCGCCTTGGTCATCCCTCCGGGGGTAGCGGCATTGGGATGAACCCTTTTATCCCCTAGTGTCTCTATTATTTTCTGACCAAAAGCGCGAAGCTTCACTCCCTTTTTGGCAATTTCGGACTTTTCAGCAATAAGCCCCATGATATTTCGCTTCGCCGGGTCAGCCTCAGCACCAAAGAGAAGGTCAGGGCTAGCCAAGTGGAAAAAGTGAAGCGCATGGGACTGAACATACTGTGCCATATGAATTAGGCGGCGTAGCATCTCAGCGGTGGGTGTCAGCTTCACCCCGATAATCACATCCCCAGCTTTAGCTGAAGCCAGATGGTGACTTACTGGGCAAATGCCACAGATTCGAGCAGTAATAAGTGGCATTTCCCAGAAAAGCCGCCCTTCACAAAACTTCTCAAACCCCCGCACCTGAGTAACATGAAGGCGAGCTTTGTCCACATTGCCTCTATCGTTAAGGTGAATGGTTACCTTGCCATGCCCTTCAATTCGGGTAACCGGCTCAATAACAATCTTTTTCGTCATAACCCCCTCGTTTAAGCCTTAATCAAACCTCATTATCTCGCTTGGGACTACTGGAATCCTGCCCTGTAGAAGCTCGGCTAGGGCATAGTGAATAGCCTTAGGGCTGGGCGGGCAGCCAGGGACATAGCAATCGACCTTAACCACCTCATTTATTGGTCTAACCTTGGTAAGCGGCGGGATGTCCTCTGAAGACGGAACCTTACTATCTCTGGCGGTACTCTCGGTACTATAATACCTACGAAGAACTTCATCAGTGTCGAATAGGTTTCGCATACTAGCTATGCCACCGAAGCAAGCACAGTCCCCCCACACCATGAGTATCTTACAATTGGCACGCAGGTCTTTAACTACTTGTTCATCATGTTCATTACTCACCGCCCCTTCAATAATCCCAACATCAACCGGGGGAAATTGTTTAATATCGGTTATGGGAGTAGCGGTGAGTTCTATTTTACCCGCCAAATCAATGAGCGCCTCGTCCAAATCTAGAAAGGACATATGGCAGCCTCCGCAAGCATCCAACCATGCTGAAGCCACTTTTACCTTCGCCAACGTTAGCCTCCTAACTTAGGTCAACTTATGTCCCAGCTTTTGGGAAATTGCCATTAATACCTCTTGGTCTTGAAGTAGACCATCTTTGGGTTGAAGCACTTGTTTTAACTCGAGAACCCGGCCATCCATAGTGACGTATTTACCCTCCCTTTCCGCCCATATCGGTGAGGGTAGAACTACATCAGCCATAGCTGTAACCGGTGAATGATAGCTGGCCTGCACTACCAGGAAAGCTATCCCCATAAGCCGAGTCAATAGTTCTACGCTCTCAGGCTCGTCAGCGAGAAGGAGGTAGAGCCCCTTTGGCTTGTCCTGCTTTATACCTTTAGCCAATCCCAACTCCCAGGCACCGCGGCTATTAGCCCGTGGTTTAAGCGAGATTACCCTTAGCTTGTCTCCAACCTGATTTCCAGTCATATTAGCCAGGTTTAAGATGGCAGTAATCGTGCTGGCACCGTTTGTCTGCAGTAACCCCTCCCCATAGATGATGACCCCGTGCTCAGCCCGCCCATACATCTCAGCCAACAACTCCAACCTTCCCCTCTCTATGCCGGTGCTCCTGAGCGCTTCGCCTACTCTATACTGGCTAAAAGACTTAATAAGCTCAGCGCTTACTGGCTCAACTAGACCCCTGTCAATAAGAATCTTGGCTACCCCATTGAGCAGGTCGCCTTCACTGCCTGCTCTTGGTTTAAGCCAAAGGTCGGTCCACAGGGGAAAAACATCCCTAGATGGGTCTATTACTATCAATTTTGCCTTCCTTTGGCTCACAGCTCGGCGAACCAGAGTGCAAACTATAGGATTGGTCTTCCCGGGGTCGGCACCAACTACAATAATGCAATCCGCCTCTAGTATCTCCTCAATCGGGCACTCAATGTCTAGCACCCTCCCATTACCCTGAAATTGCCTAACACCTTGGGCAATTATCCGATAGCTTTGCCCATCCAAGGTGTCAATCGAGTCACTACCTATTACCTCACCGATGAAGCTGCGGAACAAAGAAAGTGTCTCACTAGGAATCCTGGTAGATACCATACCGGCAAAGCCGCCCTTTGCCTTTGCCAGTCGGTGAGCAATTACTTCTACCGCTCTACCCAGGCTACATTCCTCAAGCTTACCTTGCTCACCTCGCACCAAGGGTGAGGTGACCCTGGGACGAGTTTCACAAAGCAACTCAAAACGCCCCATCTGGCACAGCGGCCCCTTTGGCTCGGCTAGCCTTAGCGCTTCAATCCTGACCAAATTATTATCTTTCACCAAGACATTCAGCTCACAGCCGACGCCACAGACGGGGCAAACGGTCTTTACCTGTTGGCAGTCATCCTTTTTGCCTTTATATAGATTGAGTTTACTGAAAATAGCCCCGGTAGGGCATGCCTGAACACAGGCACCACATACGAGACAGGACGATTCGCCCAGCGGTTGCTCTAAGTCGGCAGTTACTAACGTTTTCCAGCCCCGCTGACTAAAATCCAAAGTATGACTTGCTGCTAGTTCACTACAGGCTCTAATGCACCGGCCACAGAGGATACAGCGATTATGGTCAATTACTAGGTAATCACTAACTGCGTCTACGGCTAGAGATGGGAGGGTGTAAGGATAACGCACGTTATCCATCTGATATCGGTAAGCCAGTTTCTGTAATTCACAATCACCGCTTGCCTCGCAGAACATGCAGAAATGATTGTGCTCGGTAAAGATGAGTTCCAATATCTGGCGACGATACTTCTCAAGGCGCTCGGTGTTGGTTTGAACTACCAGCCCATCTCTGGCAGGATAGGTACAGGCAGGCACTGGCCTCCGCTCTTTCTCAATCTCCACCACACACATTCGGCAAGCCCCAACATCGCTTAACCCCTCCAGGTGACAGAGGGTGGGCACATCAATGCCATTAGCCTGACAGATTTCAAGAACCGTGTCGCCTTCCTCCCCTTTAACCTGCCTGCCATTGATGGTTAAGGTTATCTCATTCATTGCTACCCTCCAACCTCAAGGTCGCATCTCAGGCATCTGGATGCCTCTTCTCTAGCTTCCTCTGGGCTGTAGGACAAGGTAACTTCCCTAAATGAGGTTTTTCTATCGGTCATGGGGAGCTCAGGAGTCTTAATCCTAGCCTTCTCCTTTGTTTCTTCATCGCTAGGTGGTATAGAAGAGTAGGCGATTGGTTCATATCCATTACGCTCAACCAAAGGTGAAAGCTCCTGCCCTTGGAGATATCGTCTTATAGAAGAGGCTGCCCTCTGCCCGGCAGCAATGGCTTCAATCACCGTCTGGGGACCGGTTACGGCATCACCCCCAGCGAAAACCCCCCTTCTCCCCGTAGCCAATGTCCGGTAGTCGGCAACTATTGTCCCACCCTTCCCAGTTTGAATTTCGCCATCTTTAATAAAAGGGGTATCAGGTCTCTGACCTATGGCTTCAATAACCATATCAGCATCAGCCACATATTCCGAACCCTCAATAGGATAGGGGGTTTTCCTACCACTTCGGTCAAACTCCTTTAGCTCCATACGGATACACTCCAGCCCGGTAACTTTCCCATCGCTACCCAAAATCCGATTAGGGACGGTCAGGAAGTGAAAAAGGACTCCCTCTTCTTCGGCAGCTTCTATCTCTTCAACTATAGCCGGCATGTCCTTCTTTTCCCGCCGATAAAATACCTGTACTTCCCTAGCCCCCTTCCGTAACGCCACTCTAGCAGAGTCAATGGCTGAGTTACCTCCACCAATAATGACCACCCTCCTACCCACCCGTATTTTCTTGCCTAAATTGACCTCCCTGAGAAAATCAATGGCATCATGAACTCCGTTCAGGTCTTCACCTGGGATACCCATTTTCTCGCCTTTATGAGCGCCGGTAGCGATGAACACCGCTTTATAGCCGTCCTTCAGTAACGATTCAACATCATTAATCGGTGTGTTCAGCTTTATATCCACCTCAAGCTTTTCAATCTCCCGGATTTCCTTCCTCAGGATATCCTTAGGCAGACGATATTCAGGGATGGCTACCGCCAGCATTCCTCCAGCCACCGGGAGAGCCTCAAACACCGTAACCTGATACCCTTCCAGGGCAAGGTCCCAGGCGGCTGACAGCCCGGCGGGACCAGCCCCGATGATTGCTACCTTTTCTTCCTTCCTCTCCTTTATCTTGGGAACATATTCAATCCCCGAATCAAAGGCGTAGTCAACAATAAACCTCCTCAGGTTCTTAATAGCTATTGGCTCATCAATCTGAGCCCGATTGCACTTAAACTCGCACGGGTGGTGACACACCCGACCACATACCGCCGGTAAGGGATTCCGTTGCTTAATCAAACAGTAGGCTTCAACAAACTTACCCTCCTTAATCAAACTGACATAACCAGGGATGTCCAGTTCCACAGGACAGGTGTGCTGACAAGGAGCTCTAAATAGCGCCTGGCAAACAGCCGCCGGGCACTTCTTGTCTATGATATGGGCCTCGTATTCCTCACGGAAGTGCCGCAGCGTGGTTAAGACTGGATTCGGACTTGTTTGCCCTAGACCACATAAAGAAGCCGAGGCAACCATCTCCGCCAGTTCTTCCAGAGTATCCAAGTCTTTCATCGTTGCTTCGCCTCGGCTGATCCTATTTAGAATCTGCAGCATCTCTGGAATCCCTGCCCGGCAAGGGGTACATTTACCACAGGACTCGTCCTTAGTGAATCCGAGGAAGAATTTGGCTACATCCACCATACAGCTATCTTCATCCATGACCACGAGCCCACCGGAGCCCATAATTGCCCCTAGAGCAGTAACCGCTTCATAATCGACGGGGGTATTAAGGTGCCCAATGGGGATAACGCCTCCGGAGGGTCCACCTATCTGAACTGCCTTAAATTTCTTTCCATTAGGTGTCCCCCCACCGAGATCAAAAACGATTTTCCCCAGCGGCGTCCCCAACGGGACTTCCACCAGTCCGGTGTTATTCACCTTCCCCACCAAGCACAGGGTTTTGGTGCCCTTGCTTTGCTCAGTGCCAACGCTGGCAAACCAATCAGCCCCGTTCAAAATAATCCGGGGGATATTTGACCACGTCTCCACATTATTGATGGTAGTTGGCTTGCCAAAGAGCCCACCGCCAACATTTGCTGGGAAGGGTGGCCTTTGCCGTGGGTTACCTCTTTCTCCCTCGATTGAATGCAGAAGAGCGGTCTCTTCTCCACAGACGAAGGCACCAGCACCGGGGAAGATGTCAAGGGAAAACGTAAAACCGATACCTAGAATATTCTCGCCCAGAAGTCCATATTCCCGGGCCTGAGCAATAGCGTGACTGAGAGTCTCAATAGCCAGGGGATATTCAGCACGAACATAGGCATAGCCTCGACGGACATTCCCGATAGCATAGGCGCCAATTGCCATTCCCTCGATTACGGAATGGGGGTTACCCTCCAGGACTGCCCGGTTCATATAAGCCCCAGGGTCACCTTCATCGCCATTACAAACTACGTATTTTTCATTACTAGGTGCGCTACGGACGAAGCCCCACTTTATGGCGGTGGGGAAGCCTGCCCCTCCCCGACCTCGCAACCCCGCCTTCTTAACCTCATCAATTACCTCCTCGGGCTTCATCTGGGTCAAGACCTTAGCCAGCGCTTGATAGCCACCCCGGGCAATATACTGTTCAACATCCATTGGGTCGAGGTCTTGATTATGCATCACCCTTATCTCTTGAAATCTAAGCAGAGGTTCGTCCAGAGGTAAAACCCACTCCTTGACCGGTCTCCCTCCGACCAAGTGCTGGTCAACAATTCGGGATACCTTATCCTCATCAAGGTCGCTGTAGATAACCTTTTCCTCTCCAGGGACAATGACCGTGACCACCGGCTCACGGCCACAGAGCCCGATACACGCTGCCTTCAATACAATGACATCTGATAGCTTGCGGCTATCTACTTGGCGAACAAAGGCCTCTAGAATCTTATTTGCCCCTGAAGAAATGCCACACGTTCCCAGATGTACCTTGACTTGAATCTTCTTTGCCTGCTCTGCTAGCCTTGCTTGGGCTTGTTCTCTTAGATTCTTTAACTCTTCTACAGAGCTAAGCGGAACCACCATCTTCATTACGCCTTTCTATCGATAAGAACTCAGAATATCCTTTAGCCAGCTAGGTTTAACCTTTCGGTGGACATCTTCTCCGATAGCCATTACCGGGGATAGCCCACAGCAGCCCAGACAGCGGACGGTTTCCAGGGAAAATCTGCCATCAGCAGTAATCCCTCCCGGCTCCAGCCCCCATTCTTTCCTTAATGCATTGAGAATTCTCTGCCCTCCCTTAACATAGCAACTGGTACCCATACAAACTTGAATAACATACCTGCCTTTGGGCACCATAGAAAAGAAGTGGTAAAAACTGATAATCCCATACACTTCACTGAGAGGAATCTTGAAATCTCTGGAGATAGTCTTGATTACCGGCGCTGGAAGATAGCCAACCAGTCCTTGAGCCTGTTGTAGCACCCGAATAATGCCGCCAGCTTGCCCGCCAGTCTCATCAATCATCTTCTGAATTTGCCGGAAAATCCTTCCCGCATAACCAATGCTAATTTCTCCTTTGGGGCGTGCTTCAGCATCAATCGGTTCCACGTTCTACCTCCACTGTGGTCAATATGCGGTAATTACGGCAATAGTGGTGAAATGGCTATTAGCCTGATCAAGCTGGGCTTTCTAGCGGATTGTAACACAGAGAGGGCATGTATTGCAAGAGTATATCCTCCTAACTTGCGACGCATGCCCTCTAAGTGAATGCTATTTGCCAACCAAGTGTTATCGTTATTAGCTGGTGCCAGCCTTAGTCTTCTAGTTCACTTGGTAGCTACTATCCCGGCATTGAACCCTTTTCCGCGGAGCTTAATCTCTATCGGCTCACCGTGACCATATCTCTTGTAAACCCGGCACACCTGGCAGATATCGGTGGCATCACCCCTCTGCCCATAATCACGAAGCTTGCAGTAAGTACCTTCAATCTGCCAGCAAGGCAGAGTCCGATACTTAAATGCCGGACACTCGCTCTTCATTGCTTCTGGACAGCGAAACATCTCCCAGCAGGGTGTTTTTCCTTCCCAGAAGCCCAGACCTGGCTCTGCCAGAACCTTCCCTTTCACTTCGTTAATGACCCGCTCTACCTCGGCAAGCTCTTCTACCGTGGTAACACCTCTGAGGAGCTCTTCCACCTGTTCAGCCACTTTCGTCTTCATTATCTCTGCCCCTCCTGCCCTCTCAGCGCTTATCTCCAGCGCCTCATACACTTTAGGTAGCACCTCGACTTCATCATACTGAAAGCCATAAATCTTGCCTTTACGTTCACCAGAGGTCATCTTCACCCACAAAGGGTATACTGCATATTTATCGAACTCCTGGATTTGCATATCTACTATCTCAGCACTTTCGCCTATCGCCTCTGGAATTGAATCGCATTCCTTAATTTTGACCATATCGCCTATCTTCATTATCCTTTCCTCCCTTCTTACTACTGTTCATCGTTCTTTGCTTCTACTCGCATTTAACCATATCGGGAACCCAATGCCATCCGCCTTAGTGCCTATTTCTCACTTTGCCTTAGTGCAAACATCCCGACCAAACTTAGGCCTCTATACCTAGGCATTTTCGCCTAGCGATTGCTTTCATATCACTCCTATCACTGCGGTTGAAGATACTTCGGAAACAGCTTATACTGGTAGTAGAGAGGGTGGCTATGAACACTATCAGGATTCTACTGGCTGAAGACCACGTGGTGGTACGGCAAGGCACCCGCCAACTCCTAGAACGGGAGAAAGATTTTGAGATTGTTGGTGAGGCTGGCGATGGTGAAGAGGCGGTCCGACTAGCCAGCCAACTCAAGCCTGATGTGGTCATTATGGATGTGGCTATGCCCAAACTTAGTGGCATCGAGGCCACCAAACAAATCAAGGCTACTTTACCGGCAACCATAGTGCTTGTCCTCACCGGCTATGATTATGATGAATATATTTTCAGCATGCTGGAAGCAGGTGCCGCCGGTTATCTACTAAAGAATGTAACTGGTGACGAGCTAATTAGCGCTGTCCGAGCCGTCTATGCCGGTGAGCCGATGATTCACCCGACAGTCCTTCGCAAGCTGATGACCCGGTTCAAGGCTCCGACCGCCAAGCCAGCGCTGGCTCGACCCTCACAACCCCTGAGTGAACGTGAGATGGAGGTCCTCAAGATAGCAGCCAAAGGTATGAGCAATAAGGATATCGGCGACGAGCTTTTTATCAGCGAGCGCACTGTCCAAGCCCATATGAGGAGCATCTTCAATAAGTTAGGGGTGGGTTCACGCTCCGAGGCAATACTTTATGGCTTAAAACGGGGATGGTTTGCCATTGAAGACCTCCCGTGAGAAGTTAGAATTTCTAGGTTACACCAATGAGGCTTATACGAAACCGTAAATTTTGGTTTATCGTGGTCTTTTTTATACTGTGTAGTTTGCTTCACTACGTCGAGCTAACCGGTATCACTGGCACGCCACCCAGCCTTCACTTCGGCCTGACCCGACACACCTTTGACCGCATTCTTTTTCTGGTGCCCATAATCTACGCCAGTTTCACCTTCAGACTAAAAGGAGGCTTAATTACCTCTTTTACCGCTTTGGCAATTATGCTACCCAGAGCCATCCTTATCTCACCGGTTCCCAAAGACGCCCTTCTGGAGACTGGAGGCACCCTTGCCATAGCTATACTGGCATCGTGGGGAATTTCGACACGAGCCGAGGAAAGGGATAAAACCAAAGCCGCTTTAGCCAAACTGCAATCGGCGCATGAGATTCTGCAACATTATGTCCAGTCGGCGAGAAAGAATGAGAAACGCCAGACCATACTTAATACCATCTCTACCCTGCTGGGTGAATCTCTGGAGCTTGATAAAATATTAGATAAAGCCACCCATATGGTGTCAGAGCTAATGGAAGTAGAGGTCTCCCTGATATTTTCCCTGGATGAAGAAAGCCAAAGACTGAGGCTTGTTGCCTACGAAGGTGTATCCGATAAATTCGCCCGGGCGGTAGATAAGATAAAGATTGGGGAGGGCATTTATGGAGAGGTAGCTAAGACATGCCAACCTGTGGTCGCAGACAATACCGCTTATGACCCCAGGCTGGCTATACCTGAGGTTAGTAAGATGCAAATCCAAATCCATCTTATTGTACCCATGGTTCTTAGAGGCCAAATTAAGGGGATACTCTGCGTAGCTATGCGCCGTCCTAGGCAGTTTTCTGTCGAGGATATGGAACTACTCACCGCCATCGGTGCTCAAATAGCCACCGCCATGGAAAATGCTCGTCTGTATGAGAAAGAGCGCCTTGTGGCGCAGCGACTGGCTATCTCGGAAAGAAACTATCGGCAGCTATTTGAAAATGCCAGTGACGCTATCTGGGTTAACGACTTGGAAGGTAATATTACCGCTGTCAATGAAGCAGCGGCAAAACTCGTCGGATATAGTATAAAAGAACTGAAAAAGATGAACGTAAGGAATTTCCTACCCGAGGAAAGCCTTAATTTAACCAGTCAAATTCGCCAGAAGCTATTGGAGAAGGAACCGGTGGAACAGCCCTATGAGCAACGCATGATAAGGAAGGATGGCTCGGAGGTGATTCTGCTATTGTCCACCAGTTTGGTTACCGAGGATGGGAAACCCACCGGTTTTCAGCATATAGCCAGGGATATAACTGAGAAAAAGAGAGCCGAGGAGACGCTCACTAAAATTATTGATGGTTCCCCAATTCCAGCATTTGCCATCAATAAGCAGCATAAAGTCACTCACTGGAACACAGCCCTTGAATCTCTCTCTGGCATAAAAAAGGATGAAGTACTCAGGACGGACAAGCAATGGGTAGCATTCTATGCCGAAAAGAGGCCAGTTATGGCTGATTTAATAGTCAACGGCGCCTCCGCCGATGAAATTAAAGTATACTATAGAGATAAAGCCAAGAAATCATACCTAATTGATGGCGCCTATGAAGCTGAAGATTTCTCCCCAGCTCTTGGTGAGGATGGCAAATGGCTTCATTTTACGGCCAGTCCTATCAAAGATGACAAGGGAGAAATAATAGGTGCCATAGAGACCTTGCGTGATATAACTGAGCAACGGCGGATGCAGGATAGCCTGCGCTACTACCTCAGCCAGATTACCAAGGCTCAGGAAGAAGAACGCAAGCGTATTGCTCGCGACCTTCACGATGACACCAGCCAAGCGCTCTATGCCCTTTCTCGCCAGGTAGATAACTTCACCCGCGATAATGTGGAGCTGGCACCAAACCAGGCTACATTCCTAAAGGAACTGCGCCAGCAGTTGAACAACACATTAGAGGGGATACGTCGTTTTACCCAGGAATTGCGCCCGCCCATGTTAGACGATTTAGGCTTGTTGGCAGCACTACGATGGGAGGTTAGCGACCTAGAAAAACGAGCCGGGATAGAAACAGAATTAACCGTGTCTGGTACTGAGCGGCGCTACTCAGCAGAAGTGGAACTAATAATTTTCCGTATCGTTCAAGAGGCATTAAGAAACGTCGAGAAGCATGCCCAGGCTTCAAGGGTAGAGGTGAGGATAGAATTTGCCAAAGGCAAAACAAAGGTAACTATCCGTGATAATGGTAAAGGGTTTGACTTGAAGCGAGGTCTAGCAGATTTGCCTCGTGCCGGCAAGCTCGGTGTGGCTGGAATGGAAGAGAGGGTGCGCCTGCTAAATGGCACCATGACAATTGAATCTGAGCCAGGTAAAGGCACCAGGGTGATGATAGAAGCACCAATATAGACTGTTGAATATTTAGAGCCAGGAAACAGCAATCGTGGGTAAGACTCTAGCCGAAAAAATATTGAGTGCCAAGTCTGGGAGTGAAGTCAAGGCAGGAGATATTGTTATTGCTAAGGTAGATTTGGTTTTCGTTCAGGATACTACCGGACCATTGGCGGTGAGGCAATTCCAAGCCGCCGGATTTAACCACCCAGCCAATTCCATGAAAGTCGCCTTCTTCCTTGACCATGCTGCCCCCAGTCCAAGTCACGAGCTGTCCAACGACCACGTGCTCCTGCGGGACTTCGCCCAGGAAACCGGCAGCCTCCTTTATGATGTTGGCGAAGGTATATGCCATCAAATAGTTGCCGAATCTCTGGCTAAGCCAGGCGATTTAATTGTTGGCGCTGACTCCCATACGGTAACTGCTGGCGGGCTGGGGGCTTTTGCCTCCGGGATGGGCTCCACCGACATAGCTATTGCCCTCGGACTAGGTAAAACCTGGTTCCGGGTACCAGAAAGTATTAAGGTATCACTCTCAGGCAGGTTCTCTGACGGTGTTTCTGCCAAAGACCTAATTCTTCACCTGATTGGGCAGATTGGAGCTGATGGCGCTACCTATAAAGCCCTGGAATTCAGCGGCGATGCCATAAGCAACACGAGCATCCCAGAACGCCTTACCGTAGCCAACATGGCGGTTGAAGCCGGGGCTAAGGTCGGACTTTTCCCCGCCGATGAGGTAACAAAGGACTATCTATCAGCCCGGGGGAGGAGGGCAGATTACCAGCCACTCTTTCCCAATGAAAACGCTATCTATGAACAAGCCATCAATATTAGTCTGGCTGAGCTTCAGCCGACAGTAGCCAAACCCCATGCCGTGGACAACATTGCCCTGGCTAGAGAACTTAAAGGGACTAAAGTCCAGCAGGTATTTATCGGTACCTGCACCAATGGTCGCCTGGAAGACCTAGCCGTCGCCGCTAGGATTCTAAAGGGGAAGAGGATTCACCCCGAGACTAGGCTGATAATTGCCCCGGCATCACGAGGGGTACTGATGGCAGCAATAAAGGCAGGCTATGTCCGGACCCTGCTTGAAGCTGGAGCTATTATTTTGCCACCAGGGTGCGGGCCCTGCCTCGGGCTGCACCAGGGAGTGCTTGGGGCTGGGGAGACCTGCCTGTCCACGTCTAATCGAAATTTCAGGGGTAGAATGGGTAATCCCGAGGCATTTATATATCTCGGCAGCCCAGCTACAGCGGCGGCTACTGCCATTAACGGCGAAATCACTGACCCGAGAGAGGTAATTTAGGTGCTCACTGGCAGAGCCTTCAAATTTGGCGATAACATCTCTACCGACCACATCATACCGGGCAGGTTTGCTCACTTAAGAAGTAACCTGTCTGAGCTAGCCAAACACGTTATGGAGGACGTTAACCCAACCTTCGCCGCCAAGGTGAAGCCGGGAGATTTTATCGTTGCTGGTGCTAACTTCGGGCTTGGCTCCAGTCGAGAACATGCTCCACTGGTAATCAAGATGACCGGGGTGAGTGCCATATTGGCTAAGTCAGTAGCCCGGATTTTCTTCCGCAACGCCATTAACCTTGGACTTCCAGTCCTCATATGCCAGACCGATAATATTAATGATGGCGATGAGCTGAAGATAGACCTCAAAGCCGGTACCATCTGGGATATGACCAATGGTAACCAGTTGAAGTTTAGCCCAATCCCTGAAATAATGCTCTGTATCCTTGATGACGGCGGGCTATTGCCCTACATACAGAAGCACGGTGATTTCAAATTATAAAGGGAGACTATTTTATGGCTTACCGAATTACTCTTATCCCCGGTGATGGTGTCGGTCCCGAGGTGACCGAAGCTACCAGAAGAGTCTTGGAAGCGACTGGTGTTAGTTTTCGCTGGGACTTAGCCGATATTGGGAGCAAGGCTCAAAACACGCTGGGCACACCACTTCCTGAGTCCGTGCTTGCATCCATTAGAAGAAACAAGGTTGCCCTCAAAGGTCCGGTTACCACGCCGGTAGGCTCCGGCTTTAGAAGCGTTAACGTTGCCCTGCGTAAGGAACTGGGGCTTTATGCCGGGCTGCGTCCATGTAAGACCTACCCCGGGGCTCCTTCACCCTATAAGAATGTAGACATCATTATTGTCAGGGAGAATATGGAGGACCTCTATGCCGGTATTGAGTTTGAACGGGGGACCCCTGAGGCAGCGAGATTAATAACGCTTATCTCAGAAACTAAAGGCGAGACGGTAACAGAGGACTCTGGATTAAGCATAAAGTTAATCTCTGACACAGCCAGCCGAAGAATTGTCAAATTTGCCTTTGAATATGCTCTAACCCACCACCGAAAAAAGGTAACCGCAGTGCACAAAGCCAACATTATGAAATTCTCCGACGGAATATTCCTGTCGGCAGCCAGAGAGGTAGCCAAAGAATACCCCGATATTGAATTTGAGGATAGAATTGTGGATAACACGAGTATGCAGCTGGTGCGAAAGCCAGACCAATTTGATGTAATAGTAGCGCCTAACCTCTACGGTGACCTGCTTTCCGACCTTTGCGCCGGCCTAATCGGGGGATTAGGACTAGCCCCGGGGGCTAACTTAAGCGACGAAATAGCGGTGTTTGAAGCGGTGCATGGCAGCGCCCCAAAATATGCCGGGCTAAATAAAGTTGACCCCATGGCTATGATGCTCTGTGGCGTAATGATGCTCCGCCACCTCGGGGAAGAAAAAAGTGCCGATAGATTAGAAAAGGCAGTAGCCCAGGTCATTGCCGAGGGTAAAAATGTTACCTATGACCTCAAACCAGACGCACCTGATACCGCAGTTGGCACCACACAGGTGGCTGATGCTGTGATTGAAAAGCTTAGCCACCGCTAACCCGAACCCCGTTGCCCAATATACCCTTTTAACTATAGCCAAACATTATGTTATAATAACTTGGTTTAACAATTATTCGCACTTTGGGCACGCAGAGGAGAGATTAATGGGTAAAATATATCTCATCGATGTTACCAATCGAGATGGTGTGCAGACCGCTAAGCTTGGTCTGTCAAAACTGGAAAAGACGTTAATAAATATCTTCCTGAACGAGATGGGTGTTTTTCAGTCTGAGTTTGGCTTTCCTACCACCCATCACGAATCACTTTACCTCCAGGCTAATCTCGAATTAGCCCGGATGGGAGTGTTGCACCCCATCCGCCTGGAAGGTTGGATAAGAGCTGTAGCCGAGGATGTGACAACCGCTTTTAAGTTGGTCCCGGATATTAAGCACCTTAATCTTTCTATTTCCACATCAGACCAGATGATCTACGGCAAATTTTTGGGCAAAAAAACCAGACAAGATATACTTAAGATGATGATAGAGGCTGTTGACGCCGCTAAGTCACACCGGGCTGAAAGTATCGGGGTAAATGCTGAGGACTCTTCACGTACAGACCTAGATTTCCTTATTAAATTCGGTTTAGCCGCTAAAGAGCACGGGGCTGACCGGTTGAGATACTGCGACACCCTGGGCTACGATAATCCGTTTACCATTTATGAAACGGTGAAAAAACTGGCTGAGAACACCGGGATGCCAATTGAGCTTCACTGCCACGGTGACCTAGGCATGGCGGTAGCCAATTCAATCGCCGGGGCTAAAGGAGTTATAGACGGGGGGCAAGACGCCTATATCAACACCACCGTCAACGGGATTGGTGAAAGGGCGGGCAATGCTGACCTAGTAGCTACCATTCTAGCCGTGACTAAGTCAAAGGGGTTTGCTGAAAAATACCAGTTGGCTGGTTCAATTAAATTATCTAAAGCATATAAGATAGCCAAGTTCGCCGAATACGCATTTAAAGTCCCCATTCCCAGAAACCAGCCGGGCGTCGGGGCTAACGCTTTTGCCCACTCTTCCGGTATCCACGCCGATGGAGTAATAAAGGACCCAGAGACCTATGAACTATATGGCTATCAAGAATTGGGGCGAGGCGAACCAGTAAAAGTTGAAACCGGCAGAGAAATTATTACCGGGGAATATAGTGGTATATCCGGTTTTAGGCATGTTATGGGTAGCATCATGGGCGAGACGGAGGGCGAAATGGCGGTACTATTCCATGATGATAAAGAAGCCCGGGAGATTCTGGAACTGGTGAGATATGCTAATGTAGAAGCCCAGAAACCGCTGGTCGAGGACGAACTAATCTTTATCGCCAAATACCCAAAAATCGCCAAGAAGCTTTTAACCCTAAAGCCTCTAGATTTCCAAGACTGACAGTCCCTAGCCACCAACCGAAGGTAGCTCAAAAGCTATGGAAATCGGCATAATCTCTGATACCCATGTGAAGACACTTGATGAGCTCCCAGCCACAATTATCACCGCTCTAGCCGGGGTAGACCTCATTATCCATGCCGGGGATTTCACCGAGCTGCCTGTCCTCGAGGGGCTCAGACAACTAGGAGCAGTGAAAGCTGTCTGTGGCAACATGGATTCAGCCGAACTTAAGAGAACCCTGCCCCAGAAAGAGCTATTTGTGGTTAACAGAAAGAAGGTCGGACTCATGCACGGTTGGGGTGCGCCTTGGGGGATAGCTGACAGAGTAAGAGAAATGTTTGGCGACGTGGACATTATCGTGTTCGGTCATTCACACCAACCTTGTAATGAATACATTGGTGGCAGCCTTCTATTCAATCCAGGTCGAGCCAGCGACTCCTTTGGGCTATTAACTATAGATGACGAGGTAACGGCTGAGATAATAAAGGTCTGACAGCGAAATAGCAAGGTGGTAGGCAAATGTATTGATTACAAAATGTCGGCAATTAAATACGCGCCTAGAGGGATTCGAACCCACGACCCTCAGTTCTGAAGAGTAAAGCCATATGGTCCACCTAATGCCGCCAGATACAGTTTTGTACCATTCTGTCTAGCGCCAGTAAGCATCTTGTATCTGGCAGTGCCACCCTGTACCACTGGGTGCTAAACAGTTTGTCGGCAAAATGTCGACAAACTAGGTGTTCGAATCACACCACTACACATTCCGATGAAATGTGCCGTTTTTCATTTGCTACGTGACAACCAGATGTTAACATTCTTATGTGTATAGGGCCGTGTCAGTTAGGAATGAGCTGTGTAAATGACTGTCGGATGCCTACGTACATCGGACTGTGGTATACTCGTAAACAGCCGTATGATTTTCTTTAATCAAGAGTTAAATATACCAATTGTAACTTGATACCAGCTTGAGGAGGTAGAATTGAAGATTTTGGCCTTAGTCGGAAGTCCCAGGTCGGGAGGTAATACTGATTTCCTCGTGGACCAAGTTCTTGGAGAAGCAGCTAAATTAGAGGTGAAGACAGAGAAGATTATGCTCTCACAATATAAGGTGGCCCCATGTCTCGGTCATGACGAATGTGGTTCTTTCAAATCTTGTGTTCAGAAGGACGATACGTCATGGATTCTGGATAAGTTCTGTGAGGCAGATGGGGTTATTCTAGCAACACCAGTGTACTATTATAACGTTACGGCTCAATTGAAAGCCTTCATGGATCGCAATTACTTCCTTTATATGCACAATCGAAAATCTCAAGCAAAGGCAGTAGGCATCATCGTTGTGGCTCAGTCGGAAGGCATCGAGGATACTGTTCACACCCTGAAAAGATACATAAACGAATCTTTTAGAGTCCCAAAAGACAAAATATTCGAGCTTCATGGTTATGCCTACGAACTAGGTGAAGCCAAAAACGACCCGCAACTGTTAGAACAGGCTCAAGAGTTTGGAAGGAAAATTGTTGAGATCTTAAGAGGTAAGTGAATAGTAGCGCGTCTTAGTTAAGGTCCCTGAAATGCACTGGGCCTGAGTCTATCCCCAATTATCAATCTTGAATCGCTGTACATTCTGGCATCGTGTTCAGTGATTAATGGTCCTTCAAAGGCAATGCACTCGCTTGCCGCCCCACCCTTCAACAGGAAAACCATCCTCCCACACCACATCATTGCCTTTTCTCTGCTTATAAAGCGAGTTTCCGAACAAAAAATTACCCTTTAAACTTTACTGTAGCTGAAAAACAGGCGATTATCAAATACCTTAATCTGACTAGGTTGTTTTTGCTTGCCGTTCAAAGAGCGGCAACGTAAAATGGGGGCTAGAGGCGGAGATGGGGAAATATGCTAACGCCGTAATAGCGGTCGCTTTGGTAGTGGCACTGGTTATACCCACTGCCTGTGCCAAGCTGGCAAAGTTTGAGGAAGGAGTATTACCTACCCTAAGTATAGGTGACAGGTGGGTCTCAAGGGTTGTGTTCCAGGGAGTTGAATACACCATGACCTCACAGGTGAGCGGTGAGGAGGTTAGCGATGGCAATGATTGCTATGTCATAGACAGTTCAATCAACCCCCCTTTTATGGGGCTTTTAGGTCGCTTGAGGGAAACGATTGACAAGGCGACAATGTTCCCGGCAACACAGCAGATGTCAGGTGAATATATGGATATGCCGTTGTTGATAGCCATTAGCTACGCCCATGAATTTCTTGGGGAGCGCCTTTACCCGCTGGCGGTGGGAAAGGAAATCAAGGTAATAGAGGCTAAGACTACCACCAGGACGTTGACGGGTGAGACAGAAACAAATACGGTGACCGCTACTTATACCTATAAGGTAGACAAGATGGAACAAATAACCGTCCCTGCCGGGACATTCAGATGCTTCAAGATAATTAAATTCGATGAGGCTGGCACTGCGGTCAGTAGTTATTGGACGTCTGACCAAGTGAAGCAGATTCACATAAAGAGCCTACACCATGAAACCGGAGAGGTTCACGAACTGCTATCTTATTCTATCTCCTGAAGGCTTGAAAAAAGTGGTAGCGGAGGAATTTGAACCCACGACCAAAGGCTTATCTTTGTTCCATATATTGACATGGCCCCAAGCAAGGGCTAAACTGAAACGAAAATATACAGGACAACATTAACATGATCTGGAAATAGTGCTGATTTAGGGGTGGAGGGGAAATGAAACCGGATGGCTCACAAGTAAAGGTAGAATTCTACTCAAGCATGCGAGAGGTTTTCCAAGAAAAGGAAAGAGGGATTAGCCTTGGAGGAGTGTCTACTATCCGAGAAATCTTAGATCTCCTATGCAATACATACCAACGGCGTCAGAAGATACTTGACCACTCTGGCCAACTCAGGCCGGATGTAAATGTGTTTAAGAACGGAAGAAATATCAAGTTCTTAGACGGGGTTGAAACAGAAGTCAAAGGGGGGGATATAATTGCCATATTCCCCCTCATAATTGGCGGCTAAGTTGCTGAGCTTATGGCAAGGCCAAATAGGCTCTTGAGTTATTAAGATTAGCGAGGGGTAGATAATTTGAGGTGGTTCAGATTATTCAAGTACTGGCGAGGTAAATTAATAGGAATTAATAGGAGGAAAAGAGATGGGCAAAATGATAGTTACTGATATTGAGAAGTGTACCGGTTGTGGGTTGTGTGAGCTTGTCTGCTCTTTCAAACACGACGATGAATTTAATCCGACTAAGTCCAGAATCCACAAAAACATTTTTTGGCAGCAAGCCATTGCCATTCCGGTGGTTTGTTATCAATGTGAGGAGCCCTGGTGCGGCAAGATATGCCCGGCAGGTGCTATCACCACTGAGACAGATGAGACAAGCGGGACAACACTGATTAAAGTATCCGAGGTAAGATGTGTTGGCTGCAAGATGTGTATGCTGGCTTGTCCTTTTGGTTGCATTGTCGTTTCAGACAAGGGTTATGCGGAAAAGTGTGACCTTTGTGGAGGGGACCCAGAATGCGTGAAGTTTTGCGCCCCAGGGGCAATCAGATTTGTTGAAGCTGAACTGGGAATGATAAATAAAAAGAAGACATTGGCGGGAAAGCTTTTGGAATCTTATAAGGAGGTAAAATAATTAATGTATGGCTGGATAGGAAAATTCCTACGGGTGAATTTGACCAAATCTAAAATCACGGTAGAGGATCTCGACCCCAAAATAGCCAAGGACTTTATCGGTGGGAGAGGCATGGGGGTTAAGTATCTATATGATGAAATTAATCCCAAAATGGATGCCTTAAGCCCCGATAATAAGCTCCTTATGGTGACCGGTCCTTTGACTGGCACCGGGGCTCCTGCTGGTAATCGCTATGTGGTTGTTACCAAATCTCCTTTGACCGGTGCCATAGCTGAGTCCAGTGCTGCAGGTAATTTTGCCACATCGTTAAAATACGCTGGCTACGATATGATTATCTTTGAAGGCAAAGCTAAGAAACCCACCTATCTCTGGATAGATGAGGATAAGGTTGAGTTAAGAGATGCCCAGCACCTGTGGGGGAAGACAACCTATGAGACGGAAACCATGGTTATTAACGAAACCGCCCCTGAGGCTAAGGTGGCTTGCATTGGACCTGCCGGCGAGAACCTGGTTCGTTTCGCTTGTGTTGTAAATGATATGGGCAGGACTGCTGGAAGGTCTGGAGTTGGGGCTGTCATGGGCTCCAAAAACCTGAAAGCAGTGGCAGTTAAGGGAACGAAAGGAGTAAAGGTAGCTGACAACACTGGTTTCTACAACAATATGGTTGAGGTTTACCAGGACCTGGTGCGAACTGAGTACGTTCATGAGTTTCATCGTACTGGCACTCCGGGTGTGTTAGCTTTGGTTCAGACATTTGGTGCTCTACCGACCAGAAATTTCCAGACTGGTGTCAACCCAGAGTGGGAGAAGCTTTGTAGTGAGACCTTGGAAGATACCGTTGCGGTGAGGAAGAGAATGGGCATGGCTTGTCCCGCCTGTCCGGTGGGGTGTGGACGCACCAGTAAGGTTACTGCCCCCGAATTTGCTGGAATGGGAGCCGGGCCAGAGTATGAAACAATAGGTCTATTGGGCTCAAGCACTGGGGTCAATGACATCCGTGCTGTTGCCAAAGCAAATTTTATCTGCAATGAGATGGGGATGGACACTATTTCTACTGGCAGCACCATTGCCTGTGCCATGGAACTATATGAAAAAGGCTATTTACCCAAGGAAGATGTTGGCATGGCTCTTCATTTTGGGGATGCCAAGGCTGTGGTGGCGCTTACAGAGAAGATTGCTTTAAGGGTGGGATTTGGTGATGTTTTAGCTGAAGGTGCTTACCGCTTAGCCAAGAAGTATGGACACCCCGAGCTCTTCATGGGTACTAAAGGGCAAGAATTTCCTTCTTATGACGTTAGAGCGCTGCACTGTATGGCAATGGGATTTGCTACTCAAAACCGTGGTGGTGACCATATTCGGGGTGAGGTACAGGATGTGTCACTCTATGGGGTTAATACCTGGAGGGTAACCCGAGACCGCAACATTGAAAAGGTCGACCCTCTGACCTGGGAGGATAAACCGCTACTAGCCAAAGAGGTTCAAAATTGGTTTGCCATGATTGACTCTTGTGGAATGTGTAATTTTATCTTCTTCCTGGGGAGAGATGAAGACCAATGCCGCAGGCTGCTGGAAACAGCAACCGGGATTGACCTGGGTGGGCATGAAGGCTTTATGAGAACGGGGGAGAGGATATTTAATCAGGAAAGGCTTTTCAACCTCAAGGCTGGGTTTACGGGAAAAGACGACACCCTGCCAAAACGAATGCTGGAAGAGCCCATGCCTGACGGTCCGGCTAAAGGAAAGGTGGTCCCTCTTGACAAGATGCTCCCAGAGTACTACAGACTAAGAGGTTGGGATAGCAACGGCGTGCCTACCCCAGAGAAATTAAAAGAACTGGGTCTAGCTTAACAGGATAAAGCCAAAACAAAACCACCCGCTGGGGCATTTCACCCCAGTGCTTAATAACCATTTTACACAACCAAAGTTACTATTTTCGTCTCTCTTGAACTAAACCCAACTCCGTTAATTTCTCCGGAGTGGGGACCCCATGCTCGTCCCACCCTCGAAGTTTGTAATACTCCGGCAGCATCTTATCAAGCTCCACCACATGACCTTTGGCCGGCCCTTCAGGCATGGGCTCTTTTAGCATCCTTGGCGGCAAGGTGTCATCTTTAGCAGTAAAACCGGCTCTAAGATTAAACAGCCTCTCCAGGTTAAAGATTCTCTCACCCGTCTTCATCATCCCTTCATAGTTACCAAAACAAGTGATACCCGTCGCTGCCTCTATCATAGCGAGAACATTCTCTTCAGGATAGTCTGAGCTTATAATATTAAAGTTACACATTCCTGAAGAATCGATGATGCAGAACCAGTCTTGAATTTCCTTGGCTGCCCATGGCTGGTCTTTCCATGCAAGGGGATCTAGAGGCTTAGTAATACCCCTATCCTTCAATATTTTGAACCAATATAATCCCCACACACTCAAATCGTGTACTTCAGCCCGTATGTGACACGCGCCTCTGCTCACCGTAGCATAACTAAGACCCAAGCCCTTAAGACCTCGTGGGTCATACATGGCAAATTCCTGTTTCTTAACGGACATTGATAGCTCTGGATGCTTATATTTTTCGGCAAGGCGATAAGACCCTTCAGCTAAAATATTACCAAAACCCTCTTTACAGGCAGTCTTTTGTACCAGCTCAACCATAGCCTTAGCATTGCCGAAATTCAGCTTCATCCCTACATCCTTTTCCGGCAAGTAGCCTTTTTCAAAGAGCTCCATAGCACAGGCAATGGTCATACCCATAGTGATTGTATCCATTCCCATTTCATTACATATATAGGCCGCCTTAGCCACCGCAGCTAGATTGTCAACGCCACAAGCAGAACCGAACGCCCCAGTGCTCTCATACTCTGGCCCATCACCTTCATAAGCAAATTCAGGGTCAAAAAATTTTCCAACCCGGCCACAACCCAAGGGACAACTAAAACAAGCCACACCCGGCCTATTCTTCCTCCTAGAAAAAGTAGTGTTAAATAGACTTCCGGAAATTTTGTCTATTCCCTCAAAGACACCAGTTTGGCAGTTCCTGGTGGGAAGTACTCCCACCACATTCATGGCAACGATGGCTATCCCGATTGTCCCTTCATAAGTGAAAGGGTCCTGCCAATCCGCCTTATGCTTTCTAAAGTTCTCGATAAAGGTCTTAGCTGCGTTAGCAAATTTTTCCTTATTGGCAATAGTAACGCCCTTGGTCCCTCTCACAGCTACTGCTTTTAGATTCTTCGAGCCCATTACGGCACCAACACCTGAACGCCCAGCAGCTCTTCCAGCGTCATTAATTATACAAGCAAACCGAACTAAATTTTCTCCGGCGGGACCAATGCAGGCCACCTTAGCATTCTCATCAGTCTCCGCCTTTATCCTATCCTGGGTGGTGTAGGTGTCCTTACCCCAAATTGCCTCAGCATCGCGAAGCTCTGTCTTATCATTCTCTATCCACAGGTAAACGGGCTTTTTAGCTTTCCCCTCAAAAATTATGAGGTCGTAGCCAGCAAACTTCAGTTCGGCTGGGAAAAATCCTCCAGAGTTTGAATTGGCTATGGCACCGGTCAAAGGAGATTTGGTAACAACCATATACCTGCTGCCGCTAGGTGCTGCAGTTCCAGTCAATGGCCCGGTAACCATAAGGAGCTTATTCTCTGGACTAAGGGCATCCACCTTGGGATTAACCTCGTCAAATAAATACTTGGCTCCCAATCCTCTACCACCAACAAAGTTTTTGGCTGCCTCAGGTGATAAATCTTCCTTGGAAATCTCCCCATTAGTGAGGTTTACTCTTAATATCTTACCCATCCAGCCACACATTAAACTTCCACCTCCTTGTAAGATTCGCTGAGTCTTCCTGCTGCAGCCTTCTTTTTAGGAATATTTGCAATCTCAGCCTCCTTAAACTGCAAAGCACCATAAAAACAAGCATCCACACATGCCGGCTCACCCTCACATAGATCACATTTCTGTACTTTCTGCTTTTCACTGACGAAACCCATATCCCCAAAAGGACAAGCCAGCATACATATCTTACATCCAACGCATTTTCCCTCAGAGACCTTAACTATCTTAAATCCGTCCCTTTCCTCCTTGGCAATAGCACCAGCTGGGCATATATTTCGGCACCATGCCTCTTCACACTGCATACAGAATATAGGGATAAAAGAAGCTGTTGGGGCAAAGCTAAAGACTGTTATCCTGGACTTGGCTGGATTATACTCACCGTGATGTTTCATTGAGCAAGCAAGTTCGCACGCTCTACACCCAGTGCACTTTTCCAGATCTACGAATAGTATCCTGCTCATTAATTGCTCTCCTTTGTCTTATCAGCTAACCATCGAAAAAGCTCAGTGCCAACGCTCAATAAAGATTTAGTCAGCCTATCTTTCCACGGAGTAACGTCAGTCTTATTCTCAATAAGATTTCTAATTATTCCTGCGTCCGCTACCCTACTCAAGAGAACTGCTCCTGCTATCCTGTTATCAGATAATAAAAACCTTCTATATATCTCTCTTTCCTCATCAGCGTATTTGATTTCCTCAAAATTACCATCTGTAGCTCTACACAAACCAACTGTAGCTAACGTTAGCCCAAATATATTAGTTACGTTAGAATTAAGTCCGCCATCAAACTTTTCTGGGTAACCTGCCATATTTAATCCACTTACTCTACCTTGAATGCAAGCATTAGGCCATGTAGCTATAACTTGTCTCTTACCGGAGATTAAATGCATTGCCTCGGCTACATCACCAGCAGCAAAGACATTTTCTATATTTGTCCGCATATACTCATCCACAATGACCCCTCTACCCACCTTGACCCCCGTTTCTTTTATCCAGCCTATATTTGGCGTTACCCCCTTTCCAACGACGACTAAATCCGCGAACAAATCTTCACCTCTGTCGGTAACAATCCAGACTTTGTTATTCTTCTCCTTAAAGCTCTCTGCATTTCTGCCAAACAGGAATGATACTCCTTGTGATTCTAGTCTCTTTTGGAGAATAGCAGCACAACCATCATCGATGTTTTGAGAAAGTATATACCTAGACCCAACCACAAATGTAAGCTTAATTCCTTTTTTCGCTAAAGCTAAGGCGTTAGCCACCTGCATACTTATTAGACCTGCTCCTAAGACCACTATCTCTTGAGCGTCTTTACTAAGTCTTATTATCCTTTCGGCATCCTCAATGGTCCGTACAGTTAAGATGCGGGGAATTTTAGAGCTCTCCTTGGTGGGATACTTTGCCGATGCCCCGGTGGCAATTAGGAGATTATCATATTCTAACTTGGTATCATCCTCTAGATATACTGTTTGTTGGGCAGGATCTATTCCTACTGCCCTATCGCCAAATATTGTCTTAACATTATGCTCACGATAGAATCTGTCATCGGCAATAAACAGGTCATCTCTGCCAATCTTTTGAGCAATGTAATAAGTAAGAAGCACAGGAGAATATGCCATACAATTTTCGGCTGAAATTACAGTAATTGGACAAGAACCATCAATACTTCTAATGGCGCTGATGGCGCTTAAGCCCGCAGCACTATTACCTATGATAACCTGCTTTTTCCCTTTCATATGAGGTGTCCCCAATATTAGTACTAGTCATAATGAGATACTTCCTGCCGTTTCCTTCGGATGTTTAACCTCTTTAACTTACTTCTTTTCGTAACATCGTTTAGCAAACTCTACCGATGTCAGATAGCTCAACGAGTTGTGCAGCCGGTAGTTATTATACCCTTGCCTAAAGACTCCAGCAACAGTCAGAGCCTCTTTCCCGTTCTTAAAGACCTGGCGGTTCAGGCATTCATTCCTAAGCGGACACTTTGCCGCGTTCTCCATAAGCTTGCTTGACAGTAGACCAATATTGGCACATTCTTGCTCTATCTGGCTATTATCTGAAGCCAGAGGCAGATAGCCCTTCTTAGCCAAGCCAAGCCTGTGCTCACCGGATGTCGTTCCACCTAATAGGCAGTTAATCTTACTTCATCTTTAGCTTTCTTATTCGAGCCGACTGAAAGATAGTGGTTTATAGGTTAATCTGCATCCCTTTGGTTTGTAAGCTGCGACTGGGTATTGACTTAGATTATAGCCTCTACTATAATATGCCCACATAGCTCATCAAGTAGAGTACGTTCTTGGTAAGAACGGGAATAGTAGTTTGGTGTCAGAAGAAAGGAGAGATAAGGAGATAGAGGACATCCCAGGCGCACTAGACATTGAGGAGACACAAATTGACCCTGTAACTTTCTTAGTGATTTCGATGAGAATTCAATGAGGAGGTGATATTATGTGAATAATAGGGGAAGTGTTATACAAAACAGAAATCCTATAGGAGGTTTCAGGTGAAAAGGAAGGATTTGCTAACAGTAATTGTTGGGATTAGTTTGGTAGCTGGGTTAGTGGCAGGTCTCCCTCTGCTGAGCAGTTGTAAGCCAGGGGCACCGGCGGAGGTGGAACCCATAAAGATAGGAGCACCGGATGCTCTAACTGGCGCCTATGCAGCTGATGGGATTTTAATGCTAAACGGAACAATTATGGCTGCAGAAGAAATTAATGCAGCGGGAGGACTGCTGGGGAGACCATTGGAGGTAGTTCCCTTTGACATCGAAGACATGATGGCTGAAGATGTTATGGCTGCTGCTGAGAAACTGATTGGGCGAGATAAAGTGGATGTTGTTGTAACATCATGCAATGCCGCTGGACCAGACGTTGAGGCTTTTGGTGCCTATGATGTCCCTTATATGCATTTCAATGCTGTTGTGCCTGCTATAGAGCTGTATCATGCCGACCCCAATAGATGGAATGTCTTCATGGTTGGTGATGTAGGAGCTCCATATGGCGCCATCGATTTTGACGTAACTCAACTGCTTCCATACCAATACCCTAACCAAAAGCTAGCGGTAATAAAGGCGGACTATCAGTGGGATATAGAGTATGCAAATGGATTCAGAGACAGGGCGATTGAGAATGGTTGGGAAGTGGTTTTGGAGGAAGTGGTTCCCTATGGTACTAGCGAATGGGGATCCCTACTGACAAAGCTCAGACCAGAAAACCCGTCTCTAATAGTTGCCTCGTTTTATTCCGTTCCTGACCTGCAAACGTTATTCACCCAGTGGGCCGAAGATCCAACCGATTCCATAGTTTGTTTTGGATATGGGGTAAGCATTCCCGAATTTGTGGACGTGCTCGGTGAAGCGGGCAACGGAATATGTGGAACGGCAGCTTCTGGCGTGCTGCCTACTGAAGAAGGTAGGGCATGGGCACAAAGATATGAGGCTAGGTTTGGTGAGAAAGCACCGAAGAATGCATCAGCAGGGACTTGTTACGATGAAGTTATGGCATGGGCGGCGGCTGTCAGAAGAGTAGGGGATGTAACGGACTACCGGGCAATCTGCACGGCTCTTGAGGACTATCCCTATCAAGGCATAACCGGGCTGTATAGCTTCGACGACGACCACAAATTACCAGAGAGTGAGTCTTATCCGCAGCACTTCTTCCAGGTGCAGAACGGGGATATCGTTACGCTCTATATACACTTGACTCCGGTTTCAGGGACAGCCTTTGAGCTTCCACCGTGGCTAGAATGAGCGTAAATGGTGTAAGAAGATGGTGTAAGAAGCAGGCATTTAGTAAGGCTTTGCCTAAATGCCTGCTTCTTTATAAAATATAGGCTCAAGAATAGTCATGGTGATTCTTCACGTCAAGAAGACAAATAAGCGCTTTGGCGAATTAGTAGCCTAAAGATGTAAGCTCTTGGCGGAGCAAAATATTGCCCACGCCTCGGAGCTCGCTAATAGAATCTACCTTATGGAGGACAGCAAAATAGTATTTTTAGGTATGTGAACTAGAAGAGCCTAGAGTGAAGGAAAAGGCAAGATTAAGCTTGCCTGGAAAGTGTACCATGACACGTGAAGTAGCAGAGGTATTGATTAGTGGTATTGCCCTTGGTTCAGTATATGCTGTTATGTCTGTAGGTATGACCCTGGTTTATGGTGTATCAAGGGTATTTAATTTTGCTTATGGTTCCTTCTATATATGGGGGGCTTACCTTGCTTGGCTTCTATTTGGAGCCTTTTCTGGTATGAGTTATCCAGCGGTCTTTGCTATTGTAATACCGGTTATGTTTCTATTCGGTCTGGGGGTTGAAAGGGGTGTTTGTGCTCCCTTGCGCAGGAAAGCAGCTTGGCAGGCTCTGACGATGATGTCAACTCTGGGTCTGGCTCTATTCCTGGATAACACTGCTCTTATTGCTTTCGGCCCTCACAAAAAGTCACTCCCCCCCCTGTTAAAAGGAACCTTAAACGTTGGTGGCTTTGTGGTGAGCACCCATGAAATGGTGACATTGGCAATCGCTATATCCATAATGGTTGGTATCGGGCTTTTCCTTGAGCGAACGAGACTGGGAATGAAGATGCGGGCAGTGGCTCAAGATGGGGTAGGAGCCCGTATTGTGGGTATACAAACAAATAGAGTGTTCAGCTATGCCTTCGCCCTATCTACAGCCTTGGCAGCAATTGCTGGTGTATTGCTTGCTCCAAAATATTTCATGTATCCTCAGGGAGGATGGACGATTCTGATAAAGGCATGGATAGTGGTAGCCTTTGGCGGTTTAGGCAGTGTTAAAGGAACTATCTACAGCGCCTTTATCCTGGGGATAGCGGAGGCTTTTGTTGGCTGGCACTTTGGGCTTCAGTGGCCAATGGTTTTTTGGTTTGCGCTTATGCTGGCGACATTGGCTATAAGGCCGAGAGGATTGTTTGGTACTGGAGAATAATTATTGCTATGTTAACGAAAGTGCGGTTAATGAAACTAGATAGAGAAGGTATTACTTTACTTGTTATGCTGGCTGTTTTACTCCTTCTTCCCGCTTATTTTCATAACGATCAATATATAATGCACATTTTAATTATGTGCCTTATTTATGGAGTGGTGGCTGGCGGTTGGGATTTTATGATGGGATACGCTGGTATCTTCACCTTTGGTCAGTTCGGATTTTTTGCTATTGGCGCTTATGCATCGGGGATGCTAACATTATATGCCGGAGTACCAACACCGCTTGGGATTCTACTAGCTGGTCTTATAACTGCTGGAGTGGGGATTGTCATCGGTCTGCCCTGCCTCAGGCTTAGGGGTGCGTATATAGCTCTGGTTACCTTCGCTTTTCATTTGATTTTAGTACCTCTAATTAACAGTGACCTTGGCAGGGCAATTGGGACTGGTGGCACTTATGGACTACTAGATATACCACCTCTCGCAGCGGGATTTTCAGTCGCTGCTAAGGTTCCATGGTATTATACTCTTCTTGGTGTAGCTTTCCTATCGTTTTTTGCAATCTACAGGATTACCCGCTCGTCAATTGGGCTGGCATTTGTTTCTCTCCGCGACTCCGAACCTCTTGCCATGAGCCTCGGAGTAGATGCTTATAAACATAAACTCATGGTGTTCGGTATCTCGGCTTTCCTCACAGGTGTTATAGGTGCTTTCTATGCCCATTATACCGGGATTGTCTCAGCCAGGATATTGGGGCTCGACATCTTTCTTATGGTCATGGTTATGCTGGTTATTGGAGGTATGGGGAGGTTCCCTGGAGCAGCCATAGGGGCATTTATTGTCACCTTTTTAAGCGAGGCACTGCGCCCACTTGAAGAGTATCGCCTTTTCATATTTGGGGCGATAGTAGTCGCCGTAATAGTCCTTCTGCCCGAGGGTTTAATGGGGGTCTTATTCCCCGCTGGCCGTGTGGGACCGGGTGAGCGGTTTGGTCGGTTTATCCGGCAAACTTTCACGAGACAACTCGGTAAGAAGAGTATTGAGAAATAGACCATAGCAGAGAGGAATTTCTATGAAAATTCTTCAGGTTAACAACGTAACCCAGTGCTTTGGCCAATTAGTAGCGGTTAAAGACCTGAGTTTTGAGGTAGAAAAGGGGGAGATATTTGGTATTGCTGGACCAAATGGCGCCGGGAAGACTACTTTATTTAACCTTGTCACCGGGTTCTATCGTGGCTCAGGAGATATCATTTTTGATGGCAGAAGCATTAGAGGGCTTAGACCGCATCAAATCTGTCATAGGGGGATTGCCAGGACATTTCAAATCCCTGAACTTTTCTTGACCTTGCCTATAGTTGAGAATGTGAAGGTTGGAGTCCATTTTGGAGGGCGGGGGGCACACGATGAAAGAGAATGTATAAATGAAGCAATAAGTTTTGTTGGATTACAAGGGAAAGAGAATGTTATCGCCGCCAATCTGAATCTTTTTGATAAAAAACTAACTATGTTGGCGGCGGCTCTGGCTACCAAGCCCAAGCTACTGCTCCTAGATGAACCCATAAGTGGATTAAGCCCAACCGAAGCCAGAGAGTATATGACCTTAATCCAAAGAACTAAAAAAGAGTTAGGTTTAACTATAATAGTTATCGAGCACTTGATGAAAGTACTTACTGAGATTTCTCAGCGACTTATGATTCTCCACAACGGAGAGAAAATTTGTATCGGTCCTCCAAAAGAGGTTACCAAAGACAAGAGGGTAATAGAGGTTTACTTGGGAGGTTGATTGTGCTTGAGGTAGATAAAATAAATACGTTCTATGGTCAATTCCAAGCGTTAAAAGATGTTTCTGTCAAGGTTGGCGATGGTGAACTGGTTGTAGTTTTCGGACCCAATGGTCATGGCAAGAGCACTTTACTCAAATCAATCTGTGGCTTACTCACTCCGACCTCAGGCTCTATTAAATATGAGGGAGAACAAATAAACGGGTTACCAACTGAAAAAATTGTAGAGATGGGTTTAGTTTATGTACCTGAGGAGAGACATCTTTTCCCTGAAATGACGGTGATAGAAAATCTCAAACTAGGTGCTTGCAATCGCAATGCTCTACTAAAAGAAAATGAGAATCTCGACTACGTTTGGCAATTGTTCCCCAAATTGAAAGAGTGGAGAAAACGACCGGCTTCGACATTAAGCGGCGGGGAGGCACGAATGTTAGCCATTGGAAGGGGGCTAATGTCTAACGCCAGGTTTCTGGCGCTAGATGAGCCATCCTTTGGATTGGCACCTAATCTTAGAATTGATGTTTTTAATAAAATTAAGGGAATTAAGGAAAGTGGGATTAGTGTGCTCTTGGTTGAGCAAAACGTCACCGAAGCTTCAAAGATTGCTGATAGAATCTACCTTATGGAGGACGGAAGAATAGTATTTGAAGGCAGAAAAGAAGAAGCTCTGAGCAATGAACATGTAAAGGAAGTATTTTTGGGTATATAATAGAGAGGTAGTCAGGGCTGATATGACTGAGTTTAAAGATAGCTCTATGAGGTTAGCTTGGGGAAGCAGACTCCTTCACGGTTGATTTCTACGTTCTACTTCTAGGGCTCCTCGAAATTCTATCCTTGAATTTGCTTACACAGTTGATTTCTATATCCAGCACTTCTGCTATGCGGAATTTGGCTTCTATACCTTTGGCAGCACCAGGGTACAGGCATGTTGACAACATTCCGAGACCAAGGTCCTCCCTAATTACATTCATCACCACTGGGTCGGCAAGGTCAGAGACCGAAACTCTTAATTTTTTAGCTACGTACTCTTTCGCCTCCTTGATTTTCATTGCCCGGGATATTTGCATTCGAGCTACCAGATCTCCAGCAGTTCGCATTCCGCCCATTCCCGAAGCAATTTGGTGAGCACTAGCCACCCCCGCCGGGTCTCCTACTCCGACCTACAAACCGTCTGCTCTGCCTACTTCTACCATAGCTACAGAGGCACGCGATACCGCATCTGTTGGAGGCTGATCAAGCGAAGGAACTCCCCCCACCCCCATGCCTACATTAGCGTGGACTGCTATTTTGGCATTGTGACAGGATTTCACAAAGGTGGCTGCTTTGGCTACATTCCAGGCACATGACTTTGTCGTTCTGTTATTAATAGCTGGGCCAAATATCGTAGCTCCAGCTTTTACTGCTAACTCCGCCTGTTTATGGGGATACAGCCCTGCCAGACGAACTCCATCATAAGTCAGTTCACCATGTATTCCTAAAACAAATTCCCCTGCCATTCCTATTTCGATACCCAGCTTTGGATACTTTTTCTTCAGTATTTCAGTAGCGCGCAAGGCAGCCAGAAAATCAGCGTCTCCTACTGCCCCTGTAGTATCAATATTAATGCCATCTACTCCCGATTTATACATTAAGCTTCCCACATTAACTATGTCAGAGACAGCAGCCTCCACCATGCCCTCTAGCGCTGCTCTAGCTTCAGCTATTTTGCCCTTAAGTAATAAGTCGGGTGGGTTGGGGAAAGGACCATCTGGTTGGGTATAGGCACCCAGATTCGGCATAGCACCATAAAGCAGTGGAACGGTGGTAACTAATAACGTCTGTTCCACATCCCCTTGCTCGAACGCCATGATATTCTTTAGGGCTTTATAGGTGTAATCGAGTTGACCTAGCTCTATGGTATCAGCACCCAATGCCTTTTCATACACTTGGAGAGAGTGAACACGGTGTATTAACCCCCCCACACGCGCAATTTTAATCATAGGGTCGTCATATGTGAGAACAATTTCGTTGCCAGGCTGTACACTGATAAACTTGTAGGGCGCCTTGAAAATATCGAATAGATACGACAGCTCATCCTCAGAGAGGGTTGGGATCCCGCCACGCTCTGCAGCATTTGCAGTGCCTTCCTCCAAATCTCGCTTTAGCTCATCCTCACTGAGTTCGACTAAAGTCCCATCTCCCATTCTAGTGCGGACTTTCATCATCGTTATTACCTCCTACCTCCTTTTATGGTTAATCTCCTAAACTTCCGGCACAGGCACCCTTATGCTAAGGATTTCCCGGAGTGAGATGGTATCGCCACCATAAAATGATCCCAGACCTAGTAAGGTTCAAGGGTTCAATTTTAGGCATTCACTTCCTTGATTGCGTCTTCTAGTATATCTAATCCTTTGCTCAGTTCATCCTCTTTAATAACTAAGGGGAACATCAACCGAACAATATTCCTCAATGCTCCACAAAGCATTATTATTAAACCATGCTCAATACATCTACTGACTATCTTGCTAGTCTGCTCAGTGGCTGGCTCTTTTGTGGCTCTATCAGTCACTAGCTCGACACCAATCATACACCCCAAACCCCGGACATCCCCAATGATGTTATATCGCTCCTTCATATTATCAAGCCTACTTTTTGCCATATTACCAAGCTTGGTCACTCTAGGTAGGAATTCTTTGTCTTGCTCTATCGTTTCTATTACTTTGAGCGCAGCCACACAGGCAAGTGGGTTACCTCCGAAGGTTCCCCCTAATCCCCCTACATCAACCGAATCCATTATCTCTTTCCTACCAATCGTAGCCGATAATACCATTCCACCACCCAGACTTTTAGCTGATAGTAATATGTCAGGGAGTACACCAAAGTGTTCCACCGCCCACATTTTCCCCGTGCGTCCTACGCCGGTCTGTATCTCATCAATTATGAGTACTATTCCATAATTGTTACATAACTTCCTCAGACCTCTTATAAATTCTGCCGGGGGGACGATATAACCACCCTCCCCTGCTATAGGCTCCACAATCAAAGCGGCAATTTCATCTGCTGGCATATAGGTATTGAAACTATCCTCGATTGTCTTTACGCAATAATTGCCGTAATCAGCGTCAGAAACTTGAAATGGAGCTCTATAGGTATATGCGTAGGGAAATCTAACAATGCTGGGATCAAATGGCCCAAAACCATGCTTAAACTTTATGCCACTTGTTAATCCCATGCCAAGGTAAGTCCTGCCATGGAAGGCATGCTCGAATGTGATTACTCCACGCTTACCAGTATATTTTCTGGCTACTTTGATTGAGTTCTCAACAGCTTCAGCCCCGCTATTGGTAAGTAGGACCTGTTTTGGGAAATTACCTGGTGTGACCTCAGTAAGTTTCTTCGCCAATCTGAGATATGGCTCATGCGGTGCGACGTGAACACATAAATTTAAGAGTTTTCCTAGCTGCTCGCTTATGGCAGAAACAATTCTGTCGTTCTGATGTCCCAGATTTAGCACACAAAGACCGCTGGTGAAATCAATGTATTTGTTCCCATCCACATCTTCTACTAATGCACCCTTGCCATCAAGCACAAAGATGGGAGCAGTACGAAATACAGCCTTAGGTACATATTTATCCCAGAGTTTTATTAATTCAGCGGATTTCTCTCCGGGAACCTTTCTTTCACTGCCTATTCCTGCTCCCTTACTCATATTTATGACCTCCAAAATTTAGTTTTTACTGTCAACGCTCCCGTAGAGCGTGAGCATAGTAATTTGGCTCAGCGTAATCGACATCTGACCTCTTCAAATATTCCTTGACCTGTTCAAGAACTTTCCCTTCAGGAACCTTGATTACTCTAAAACGCTCTGCATCTCCTTTGAATCTGACCGCAATCTCGTCTGGGGCCCATTTCGCTTTGGCTATTTCGGGTTGGCGAAACTCCTTAAGCTACCTCTTGTCAGCGCTAGCTGGAGTGCTCCCTAATATAACCAAAAGGGAGATGGCCAGTAATATCGAAATTGCCCATTTCCCTTTCATGGCCCCTCCCAATATGGCAACTAACCTTATTTTACTACTTGGATGACCGTTGTCAAGAAACCTCCTGACCTTGGGCCAATTCGCTGATGACTGTTAGCAAAGTCGCTTCGGCACACATTTTCCCTAAGTGCACACTTGCTTCCTCCTATGAAAGAATAATGCAAGTCACTTTGTCCTAAACTGTTTTGTTGAACCAGGTATCCAGTAGACTAACATTTCGATGTTGTGCTGGGTACACTCATAAGCTATTGGTAAATCTGGCGACGCACCGGAAACACCCGAGGGCGTGCTACCCACGGTATTGCAAGCACACATCAGCCTCAATCTATACCTAGCAGCCTGAAGTGACTGAACCTTCGAATCTACGAACCAGGGTAAAACCACAAATCCCCTTGATTACACGATTAGCCTTCGTCTCATTGTAATCATCGATGTAAAAAAGAAGACCGCAGCTAGGCCAATAATAAGAGCAAGCGGGTACAGGAGATCAAATTGGATTTCTCCATTGAATAGCGCTCTAGTAATGCGTACAACAGGGGTTAATGGCGCTATCCAGCTTAAAGTCTGAACTATTTTGGGGAATGAAGAAAGTGGGAAGAAAACACCGCTGAAGAAAAACATGGGTGTCATAAATAAGGTGAAATAGTAATTGAAACTATATATAGCTGGGGCGAAGGATGTAAAGACCATGGCAATTGAGGCGAACATCATGCCTTGTAAGAACGAAACTGGAAGTATGAGCAATGCCCAGTGAGAATGTACAAGGTGGAAAGCTGCTGCAATGGCTAATATGGTACCGCCAGTCATTAGGGAACGAGTCGCTCCCCAGAAGATCTCGCCTGCGATGACGTCTTCAACGCTGAGGGGCGTGGCAAGTATGGCGTCATAAGTCTTTTGGTATTCCATCCTAACAAAACTGCCATAAGTACATTCGAAGCTAGCGCTAAACATCGCATAGCTGGCAACTACGCCTGGTGCAATATATTCGATATATTGTTGGCCATTAATCATACCCACATATGCCCCAAGTCCCAAACCCATAGCCAGCAATATGATAATAGGCTCGGCAACTGAACCAGGTACTTCTGAGCGCCATAGTCTGAAGAAGACATCCCGGTTTCGCTGCCACACTTTAACCAAGCGCCACGATGGTAGCTTCACTCAGTTAAAGACCTCCCCGTCAGTCGAAAGAAAACATCCTCTAACGTAGCTGGCCTTCGTATCAGCCTTCCCACGTGGGTTGCTAGTTTGTTGGTTGATTCCCCACCCTCAATGTGGAAGACACAAACCCTATTGCCGTAGCTCTCAAAGTCAAGGTGATTACTCTTTAGTTCCTTGACAACGCTATCTATATCTTGTGAATCTACCTCTATCTCCCACACCTCATTGCCAACATACTTGTAGATTAGCTGCTGAGGGCTATCAATACTAAGTATTCTACCTTGATGCATAATTGCTACTCGGTTACAGAGAACTGCCGCCTCCTCCATGTTCTGAGTACACAGCAACTCTGTGACACCCTGCGACTTCAACTCCCTTAGCTTATGCCAGACCATGTGTCTGGCTTGAGGGTCAAGCCCTATTGTAGGCTCATCAAGTATTAAGATTTTAGGTCTGTTAATCAGACTCCTGGCCAATATTAGCCGTCTCGTCATGCCGCCTGATAATTCTTTGATCCGACTATTCCATTTGCTATCGAGCTCAAAGAGGGCTAAGACTTCCATAGCTCGTCGGTGAGCCTCACCTTTGGGTAGATCAAAATACCGCGCAAACGTCATGATATTCTGAAGAACAGTGAGATCTGGGTCAAGGTTATCTAGCTGAGGTACTACCCCTAGCATAGCCTTAACTGTCCGTGAGCTCGTCTTGAGGTCTTTACCTAGCACCCAAACGGTACCTTCATTAGGAGGCGAGACACCTATTATCATTCTAATGAGAGAGGTCTTTCCTGCCCCGTTTGGGCCAAGAAAGCCAAAGCACTCGCCTTCTTCTATCACCAGACTTACGCTATCTACCGCCAACAAGTCTTTGTACTTCTTGGTCAGGCCCTTAGTCTCAATAACAGCCATTGAGATATCCAACTGCAAATGGTAACTATTAAATCATACCACTGAGAGAGTATGACGACAATGCTCGACTAGTAATGACAGCCCTCCTAGGATAAAGGCTGGGTGTTTGCCTATCTAGCAAGATTTGGCACCGAACTTTCAATATGCTACAGTTAGAACGAGGTGGCAACAATATGCATTCACTGGGAGAGTATCTCAAGCCGACACTCCTCTGTGACTTTGACCAGGCACCCGATATAGGTGAGATTGCCCTTAGGTTGACTGAGGGATTGATCGATAGGCGACAAATGCTTGATCGCATCTATCAGTTTGTGAAAGAGCTTCCCTATGGGCTTGAAGATTGGAACATCAAGGCTTCGGAGACGTTGCGAAAGAGGCGGGGTATGTGCTTAGGAAAAACTAACCTCCTAATAGCTATGTTGCGGTGGTTAGGCATCCCAGCAAGATACAGGATTTTTAAGATTAAGAGCGAGGGCACACTTTGGAAATGGGTAGCCAAACAAGATAGTGAGCTTGCCAGTCAAATGGGTGATCCCTCGGCAGAACAAGACCATATTGTCGCCGAAGTTTACCTCGATGGCTGGGAGGTCTGGGATCCGACACGAGACCACGCTTTTGAGGAAGGCCTGAAGCGATTGGGAATACCCTTGGAAAGAAAGTTAATAACCCACGGTGGTAAGCCTCATCTAATAATACTCGCCTCAATTGATGAGTGGGCGCAGAATCGACAACGAGCTAGGCGGTTCAGGAACAACAGGCAGCTAATATTCTCCAGGATAAATCAACAATTTGACCAGATAAGGTTCTTTGGTGAAGATAGCTCTCTGGCGAATAGGGCCGGTTGAGCTGAACCGCTAGGCAGAGAAAACGTCTTGGCTGATTGGTTAGCGGACGGTGTAAACACTGACACTGCCGTTGCTTAGTTATACCGGCTGGAGCGGGAGCCGATTAAACTGGAGTTTTGGAGGAAGCCCTAGTTGCTAAGGATTGACTTCTATGAGAAACAGGGATAGGATATGACCAGAGAAATTCCCACCGGTTGTGGGATGCAGCCAATAAATCTGTAAAGGTGCTGCAAACATGGTGGGAATAATATGAAGGGAGGTATCATATGGCAAGAAAAAGTACATGGGTTCTAGTAAGTGTATTGGTGATTGTAGGGTTACTGATAGGTAGCTTTGGCTGTGCTCAACCAGAAATACCACCGACAACACCATCGGCACCAGCACCACCTGCACCACCAGCGCCAGCACCACCTACGCCAGCACCACCGGCGCCAACACCTACCCCAACGCCTGGTGAAACCTTAGGCGAAATTCTGGGCCGGGCAGCAGGCATAGCCTCCGTGAAATATGATATGGTGATAACCAGTCCCGGGATGCCAACGATGACTCAGAAGATGTGGGTGAAGCAGAACAAGATGAGAACAGAAATGACCCAGCAAGGACAGACTCAGGTTATTCTGGTGGACATTGATGCGCAGACCATGTATGTGTATATGCCGGAGCAAAACATAGCTATGAAAGTGAATTTTGCCCAGGCTCCAAAATCGGCTACAGAAGAGGCGGGGGCTATCTTAAACTATAATCCAACGGTTGTTGGTACCGAAACCATAGACGGAAAAGTTTGCCTCGTCGTTGAATATACTGTCGAGGGAACAGCAACAAAAGCGTGGATATGGCAAGAGTACGGATTCCCTATTAGGGTGGAGGTAACGACAACCGCCGGTAAGACTACAGTCGAGTATGAGAACATAGAATTTGTTGATATCCCTGACAGCATGTTTGAGTTGCCAGCAGGTGTCCAAATAATAGAGCAGCCTGGCTCGTAGCCCGGTCGTCAGAAGCTAGCCATTGAAAAGCAGCTGTCTCAATCTTTAGCCATCAGCGAAGCTACTCCGGGGAGGGTTTTGCCCTCAAGAAGCCTGAGGGAGGCACCACCGCCAATAGAAACATGGGTTAGCTTGTCCACCAAGCCCATCTCTTGTACTGCTTCAGCGGTGGAACCACCACTAACAATTGTGGTTGCGGTAGCGCCCAAGCTGGCCAGTGCTGTAGCTATTGCTCTGGTTCCCTTCTGAAATTTAGGAAGCTCAGAAACACCCACCGGACCATTCCAAATAACCGTTTGTGATTTGCGTAACTTCGGTACAAACACTTCAATTGTTCTCGGTCCGATGTCCATAACATACCAACCTTTAGGTACATCAGCTATCGAAACGGTTTTGGATTTACCTTGAGGCTCAAACCTATCAGCAACCACTACGTCAATAGGAAGAAGAAGGTGGACCCCCTTTCGTCCTGCGTCATCTACTAGCTTCTGCACGAACCCAACCGTTTCCTTTTCTACCATAAATTGGCCCATGTTATACCTTAAAGACTTCAAGAACGTAGAGCCCATCCCACCACCAATGAGCAGAGAATCAACCTTATCGAGGATATTCTCTATAATCCCCATCTTATCGCTCACTTTCTTCCCGCCGATAACAGCAGTAAACGGGCGACGGGGATTATCTAGTGCCTGAGTTATAGTGTCTAGCTCCTTTTCCAACAGGAAGCCGGCCACCGCGGGAAGATATTTAGTGATACCTACAGTGGAGGCATGAGAGCGATGACATACACTGAAGGCATCGTTAACAAAGATATCGCCCAACCTTGCCAAGGCCTGAGCAAACGCTGGCTCATTCCTTTCCTCCCCGGGGTAAAAACGGATATTCTCCAGTAGTAAAACCTGGCCTTCAGCCAAGCTTCGGGTTGCCTCCTCAACTTTTAGTCCGGTACAATCCTCAGCCATCTTTACCGGTAGGTTAAGGAGCTGAGAAAGGCACTTGGCTACTGGTGCCAAACTTAGCCTTGGCTCCTTACCTTTTGGGCGCCCTAGATGCGAACACAAAATAGGTCTCGCCCTTTTATCTAGGAGATAGTTGAGGGTAGGCAAAACGGCCCGAATGCGAGTGTCATCGGCAATAGCACCAGTTTCGGGGTCGATAGGGACATTGAAATCAACCCTAACCAAAACCCGCTTACCTCTGATATCAACATCTCTTACCGTTTTTTGATTCATCTAACCCTCTTTAAGACTTTTTTGTTTGTTTCTTGACATGACTATAAATGACAATCGGTTTTTTATCAAGAGCCACGCCTGACTCTCGGTCCTGTTTTCCATAGATTAAACTGGGATTACGCTTGATATTTATAAACCATCTTTTGCCCGGTATGGGTAAGTCTGCGCTGAGCGGTTTGATAAGCTCCTTAAGCCCTGGCTAGCAGAAAACGCTGGCAAAATGTCGGCAACAATGGGAAATTCAGATACGCGCCTAGAGGGATTTGAACCCACGACCCTCGGTTCCGAAGACCGATGCTCTATCCGCTGAGCTATAGGCGCTAAATTAATGGGGTGAGTGGAGGGATTCGAACCCTCGATCTCCAGGGCCACAACCTGGCGCCTTAAACCACTGGGCAACACTCACCACAAAGCATAAACATTATAGCTAAAAAAACCTATCCCTGCAATGTATTGTGTTTCGGTTAACCTATTGCCGCCAAATCACAGCTTTTGGACTAGCTCTACTATAGTAACCCCAGACCCTCCTTCCCCATATTCACCAGCTCGGTATGATTTGACTAGAGGGTGTTTAGCCAGCTGCTCCCTGATTACTCGGCGTAAAGTGCCTGTCCCCTTACCATGGATTACCCTAATTTGATGTAAACCAGCCATAAAGGCATCATTTAAATATTTATCTAGTTTGGGTAGGGCTTCATCTACAATGAGACGGCGAAGGTGTATTTCGCCTATTACCGGTGTTGTATTGGCACGATAATTATTTTTGTGTGCCACGGCTTATCTCTCTGGCTGATTTCAAACCGTAATTAGCCCATCAAGCCCAAATAATTAAGCCAGTTTAGCAAATTCTAAGTTTCGGCACAACTTGCTCGGGGAAACGAGTCATATCTATCTAGCTTTGGAAGAGGATGCTTTGTGGCAGGGGAAGGAATCCCCAAAAGACGGCTAAGAATCTCAAGGGTAAGCCTTTAACCAATAGAGATCAAGCCCTGCTTTATAGCCAAAACCACCGCTTCAGTGCGAGCATTGGCATTCAGTTTGCGTAAGATAGAAGTAACGTGATTCTTAATAGTTTGCTCGCTAATGCCAAGTTTAACCGCAATCTGTTTGTTAAGATAGCCCTGAGCTATATAATTGAGGATTTCCGTCTCCCTTGGGGTTAGCGGGGAGATAAAGGTTTCGGCTTCGTATCGCTGGGACAGCTCGTGAAACTGTTGTAACACTTGCTCAGCGACTTTTGGTCGGGTAACAAGGCCTTCATTAATCGGGTGCTCGCCACGAGCCACACGCCTGATGGTATCGACTAGCTGGTCAGCAGTAACCTCTTTCTCCAAGTAGGCTGCGGCTTGGGCTTTGAGGGCTTGAAAAAGCTGGGAATCGTTAGGGGTAGAGGTAAGAGTTACTATTCCAATGTTGGGCGAGCGTTGTTTTATCCGTCGAGCCAGTGTCAGCCCGCTGTCGGCAGCAGCATCAATATCCACGATGGCTACATCTGGGGGCAAATTGTCAATGGTTGCCAGCACTTCCTCATTAACCTCAGCGGCACCTGAGATTTCTATATCTTCCATAGGGG